>Ga0209583_10000020_pt1 | contig 50942 bp, 42 predicted proteins | sample Str014_FD_187201 | JGI IMG/M metagenome (GOLD analysis project Ga0209583, IMG submission 187201) | Freshwater sediment microbial communities in response to fracking from Pennsylvania, USA - Straight Creek_MetaG_SC_2014 (SPAdes) (version 2) | ecosystem: Environmental > Aquatic > Freshwater >... | reverse complement strand
CGCAGGATGTTGGCGCGCGTGGCTTCGCCGTCGAACAGCGCGGTGACGTTCCCGGGCTTGAACCCGAAGCGCGTGACGAGCACGTCCTGGATCGCCTTCGCATCGCGCACCGCGTGGTGCAGGCCGGGCCATTTGGCGTATTCGTCGATGCCGATGACGAGCGCGTGGCTCTCGCGGTAGAGCGTGTCGCCGGCGCTCGCGACACCGGCATCTGCCGACGCGCGTTTGGGCGCGCTGACGACGAACTTGCCCTCGCGCCAGGTCGCGAAGCGGTAACCGTCGGCCACCAACTGATCGAGCACGGTCGGCAGCGCCTGCGCGGCGCGGCCGTGGATGTCGTGGAAAAGCACGATGCCGCGCTGCGCCTTGTCGACCTCGGCGAGCACGCGCTCGGCGATCGACTTGGGCACCGGGTCGGCCCAGTCCATCGAGTCGACGCTCCACATCATCGAGCGCAGCTTCAGCGCCTCGACGGTGTTCAGCTTGTCGGCGTTGCGTGCGCCATACGGGAAGCGGTACAGCGTGGAACGGACCCGGCCGGTGGCATCGAGCAAGGCCTCGGTCTCGGTGGTCTCGTTGCGCACCGCCTCGTCGGCCATCTTCGCCATCACGCCGTGCGTGAAGCTGTGGTTGGCGAGCTGGTGGCCGGCCGCGAGGACGCGCCGGGCGACCGCGCCGCCCGGCCCGAGCTGCGCCTGGCCCTTCGCATCGAGCTTGCCGAGGTTCTGGCCGAGCTCGAAGAAGATCGCCGGCGCGTCGTAGCGTTTCAGGATCTCGAGAATCTCGTCGGTGTAGCGGGCGTGCGGGCCGTCGTCGAAGGTCAGCACGACGGTCTTGGGCGGCAGCGAGGTGCCGAAGATCTCGCGCGCGTCGGCCTCTTCCTTCGAGGCGCCCGAGGGCTGGGTGTAGGGCACGATCGCGCCGAAGTCTTTCAGGATCTGCTCGCGCGAGTACAGCGTCTGCAGCTTCGCGATGTAGTCGGCCCACTTCTCGCGCTTGAGCTCGATGCCGCGCTGCGCGAAGCGGCCGAACACATCTTTCAGCTCGCGGTCGTAGGCACGCTCGACCTCGGCGAGCACCGCCAGGTCTTCGGCCGCTCGCTTGCCCAGCTTCAAGCCGGCGAGCGATTGCGACTGGCCGTAGCGCGCCGCGAGCTCGGTGAGAAATTCCTTGAACGCGAGCCGGTCGGCATCGAACCAGCTCGGCTCGCTCTCGATGCGGTCGAGCAGCGCGTTCAGCGCCGGCACGGTGGCGGCGTCGGTCACGTCACCGGCCTGCGCGATCAACGCCTGCTGGCGCTCCTGCAGGTCATGGAACAGCAGCTGGCCGACCGCGCTGACCGCGCGCCGCTCGACCGGCTTCAGCGTGCGCTCGCCACTCATCAGCACGACCATCTGGCGGTGCGCGGCGAGCAGCGCGTCGGCGCGCTGCTGCATCTGCGCCGGGATGCCGACCGGCGCCGGCGCGGCGGATGCAACCACCGACGGCGCGACCGCGACGGCGGCCGACGCGGGTGCAGCCGCAACCGGCGCCGCGGCCTGGCGCTCGCAGGCGCCGAGCGCCAGGCTCAGCAGCAGCGCGACCGCCGCCGCATGCCTGCCGCGTTGCGGCCGCATCACTTGGCCGGCACTTGCTGGGCCGCCTGAGCGGCTCGCTGCACGTATTGCTGATACGCCGGGATCGCGATGGCCGCCAGGATGCCGAACACGATCACCATGCCGAAGATGCCGAAGGCTGCGATCTTGACGCCGGTGGTGTTCGGCGGCGGCGGCGCGCCGTAGTTGTTGGCGCCGGGGCTGCCGGCCTTGAAAAGCCAGATCAGCCCGACCAGCGGGATGAAGGCCAACAGCGACATCCAGCCCGACCAGTCCATGTCGTGCGAGCGCCGGATGATGACCAGCAGACCGAACAAGAAGTACGGCACGAACAGCAGCCAGGCGGCACCACCGATCAGCGCGCCGGCGCCATCTGCGCCGGTACGCGCCACGGCGGCGATCGCGCCGACCGCGGCGATCAGCACGATGTAGACCAGGTACGCCACCGCGGTGTAGGCCAGAAAGCGCAGGCGACCCAGGCGGCCGCGCCAGGCCCAGACCTTCATTTCCTGGAAGGCGCCGTCATACGCGACGCCGACATCGGCGACCGCGGCTCGAGGCGCCGTGTACGGGTTGCTGCTTTGCATGCGGTGGGGCTCCCTGGTCGGTGTTGTTGGTGTCGTGAGCCTGCGGCGCTCCGGCAGGTCCGCGGCGATCGTAGCGGAGCGCTGCGCGATGAGGCGCTGCGCCGACCGCCGGCGCCGGGCCGGCGTCACTTCCTTCACGCGGCGGACTTCTACAATCGCAGGCTGCCCGCCTCCTCTTTCGGCGCGCTGCACGCGCGAACCGCCATGAACCTCTCCCCGCTCTCCGCCCTGTCGCCGCTCGATGGCCGCTACGCCGCCAAGGTCGCGGCGCTGCGCCCGCTGCTCTCGGAGTTCGGCTTGATGCACCGGCGCGTGCAGGTCGAGATCGAGTGGTTCATCGCGTTGTCGGATGCGGGATTCGCGGAGTTCAAGCCGCTCTCGGAGGCCGCGCGCGGCCTGTTGCGCGGCCTCGTGCTGCGCTTCTCCGAGGCCGACGCGCAGGCGATCAAGGACATCGAACGCACCACCAACCACGACGTGAAGGCCGTCGAGTACTGGCTGAAGAGCCGCTTCGAGTCGATGGCCGAGTTGAAGGCCGCCGGCGAGTTCGTGCACTTCGCCTGCACCAGCGAAGACATCAACAACACCAGCCACGGCCTGATGCTGCAGACCGCGCGCGCCGAGGTGCTGCTGCCGGCGCTCGACGCGATCGTCGCCAAGCTCACGGCGATGGCGCACACGCTCGCCGCGGTGCCGATGCTCGCGCGCACGCACGGCCAGACCGCGAGCCCGACCACCGTCGGCAAGGAGATCGCGAACGTGGTCGCGCGGCTGGCGAACGCGCGCGCCCGCATCGCCGACGTGAAACTGCTCGCGAAGATGAACGGCGCGGTCGGCAACTACAACGCGCACCTCGCGGCGTACCCGGATGTCGACTGGGAGGCGTTCTCGCGCCGAGTGATCGAGAACCAGCTCGGCCTCACGTTCAACCCGTACACGATCCAGATCGAACCGCACGACTGCATGGCCGAGCTGTTCGACGCGGTCACGCGCACCAACACGATCCTGATCGACTGGTCGCGCGATGTGTGGGGCTACGTGAGCCTGGGCTATTTCAAGCAACGCACGAAGGCCGGCGAGATCGGCTCGAGCACGATGCCGCACAAGGTCAACCCGATCGACTTCGAGAATGCCGAAGGCAACTTCGGCCTCGCCAACGCGCTGCTCACGCACCTCTCGCAGAAGCTGCCGATCTCGCGCTTCCAGCGCGACCTGACCGACAGCACCGTGCTGCGCAACATGGGCGTGGCGCTCGGCTACGCGCTGCTCGGCTACGATTCGTTGCTGCGCGGCCTCGACAAGCTCGAGGTCAACGAAGCCGCACTTGCCGACGACCTCGATGGCGCCTGGGAGGTGCTCGCCGAACCGATCCAGACGGTGATGCGACGCTACGCGCTGCCGAATCCGTACGAGCGCCTGAAGGAGCTGACGCGCGGCCGCACGATCACGCGCGCGGCGATCGCGGCATTCATCGAAACGTTGGAGATTCCTGCCGCTGAACGTGAGCGGTTGCTGGCGATGACGCCGGGCAGCTATACGGGCCAGGCGATCGCGCTCGCGAAACGGATCGGGTGACACGTGACATGAACTTCGCCCAGCAACTCGCACGCGCCGAAACGCTCAACGACTCGATGCTCTGCGTCGGCCTCGACCCCGACCCGGCCAAGTTCCCCGGTTCGTGGAAAGACGACTCGTCTCGCATCTTCGATTTCTGCGCCACCATCGTCGATGCCACCAAGGATCTGGTCATCGCGTTCAAGCCGCAGATCGCCTACTTCGCCGCGCAGCGCGCCGAAGACCAGCTCGAACGCCTGATCGCGCACATCCACAAGGCGGCGCCCGAGGTGCCGGTGATCCTGGACGCCAAGCGCGGCGACATCGGCAGCACCGCAGAGCAGTACGCGCGCGAAGTATTCGAGCGCTACCGGGCCGATGCGGTCACGCTCTCGCCGTTCATGGGCTTCGATTCGATCGAGCCCTACCTCGCCTACGAGGGCAAAGGGGCGATCCTGCTGTGCCGCACCTCGAACCCGGGCGGCGCCGACCTGCAGTCGCAGCGGCTGCCGAACGGCGACAAGCTGTTCGAGCACATCGCGCGGCTCGCATCGGGCGAATGGAACCGCGACGGCCAGCTCGCGCTCGTCGTCGGCGCCACGTTCCCGGCCGAGATCGAGCGCGTGCGTGAGCTAGCGCCGACCCTGCCGCTGCTGATCCCGGGCATCGGCGCGCAGGGTGGCGACGCCGCCGCCACGGTGCGCGCCGGCTGGCGTGCGGAAGGCGGGCGCACCATCGCGCCGATCATCGTCAGCTCGTCGCGCGCCGTGCTGTACGCGAGCCGCGGCGAGAACTTCGCCGAGGCGGCGCGCGCCGCCGCGTCGGCCAGCCGGGACGAGCTGAACCGGGCACGACCGGGGGCCTGACAGGCACATCGGCGCAACTGGCCGTTGCATCGCCCCCAGTTCGGGGGCTCGGCCAGGGGCCGGACTCGTAACATCGGTCGACGACCCGCTCGTTTCGCCGAATGAAGACCAACCGCCTGGCCGATACCGACCTGCCCAAGACTGCCGGGCGGATGATCGGGCGCTTCTTTTTCGGAACGGCAGGTGGCGCGGCCCTGGCCGTTGCCGCGATCCTGTCGTTCGAGCCGCCCGGCCTCGCACCGGCGCTGCGCTCGCTGCTGGTCGGCAGCATCGGCTGCTTCGGGTTGCTGTGCGCGATGGCGGCGCAACTCAGTGCGCGGCCGCGCTTCCCGATGAACATGGCGCTGTGCGCCGTCGGGCTGGTGGCGATCCTGCTGACCGGCATGGTCAGCGTGCTCCTCGGCGAAGGGCTGCGCAGCCCGCCGCTCGCGTTCTGCGGGTTGATCGTCTGCGTGATCGGCGCCGTCACCGGGGTGCGCGTCGGGCTGTTGCTGGGCGCGGTCGCCGCGGCCCAGATGGGCATGATCGCCTGGGCCCAGTCGCGCGGCTGGATCGCCGTGACGACCCCGGGCACGGTGTTGCTGTACCAGTGGCTGGTGGCGGCCTGCGGCACGGTCGGCGGCACGCTGATCTCGCGTGTGCTCGACCACTGCCTGCATGCCGCCGCGGAGCGCGAGCGGCGCTTTCGCAGCCTGCTGCACATCGCGGTCGAGTGGTACTGGGAACAGGACCGGAACTTTCGTTTCACCCACATTTCCGAAGCCAGCGCCGAGGGCTCGGGCATCGCACGCAGCGATCGCCTGAACCGCACGCCGTGGCAGGTCGCCGGGATGGGGCTGACCGATGCAGAGATGGACGCGCACCGCGCCGACCTCGAGGCCCACCTGCCGTTTCGCGGCCTGATGACGCAACGGCGCAACGCGGCCGGGCAATGGCGCAGCATCACCGTCAGCGGGGAACCGAGGTTCGATGCCGGAGGCGTGTTCGTCGGCTACTGGGGCGTGGCGCGCGACGTGACCGATGAAGTGCTCGCGCAGCGCGCCGTGGCCGCCAGCGAGACGCGTTACCGCGAGTTGTTCACGCGTTCGCCCTCGCCGCTGTTCCTGCACCGGCGTGGCGTGGTGTTCGATGCCAACGAGGCGGCGGCTCGACTGTTCGGCTTCGAGAACGCCGCGGCGATGAACGGCCTGAGCCTCGTCACGCTGTTCCCCCCGGGTGCGCCCCGCGATTTCGTCGTAGAACGCATGCGGCAGCTCGACGAGATGGCGATCGGCGAAGGCCTGCCGGTGACCGACTTCCAGTTGCGGGCGGTCGACGGCCGCCTGCTCAACGTTCAGGCGACCGGGGTGCGCGTCGACACCGCGAGCGGCCCGGCCAGCCTGTCGATCATCTTCGACATCACCGCACGCAAGGCGGCCGAGGGCGCCTTGCGGCGCTCCGAAGCGATGCTCTCGCACCTGTTCGCGACCAGCCCCGACTGCATCACGCTGTCGGAGATGGCGACCGGCCGCTATGCGATGGTGAACGACGCGTTCACGCGCCTGACCGGCTACCGCAGCGACGAGGTGATCGGGCGCACCGCGTTCGAACTCGGCCTGTGGCACGACCCGGCCGACCGCGACCGCCTGCTCGCGCTGATCCGGCGTGACGGCAAGGTGGTCGAGATGGCGGCCGACTTCGTCTCGCGCTCGGGTGCCCGCGTGGCCACCGTGCTCTCGGCCGGACGCTTCGTGATGGACCAGCGCGACTACCTCGTCATCAACTCGCGCGACGTGACCGAGACCGAGCACACCCGGCTGCGGCACAGCGCGATCCTGGAACGCGCCTCCATCGGCATCGCGTTCACGCGCGACGGTTGCTTCGTCGAGGCGAACCCGTTCTTCGAGCGGATGTTCGGCTGGGACACGGGTTCGTTGCTGGGACAGCCCGGCTCGGTGGTCTGGCCCAGCGCCGAGGACCACCTCGAGATCGGCCGGCTGGCCGGCCCGCTGCTCGCGGCGGGCCGGGCGTTCGAGGTCGAGCGCCGCGTCCGCCGCAAAGACGGCAGCACCTTCTGGTGCCGCCTGCTGGCCCAGGTGGTCGACCGCGAAGACCCGAGCCGCGGCGGCACGATCTGGATCGGCGAAGACGTGACCGAGCGGCGCCGCCTCGACGAGGCACTCGCCGCCGCGCGCGACGCGGCCGAGGCCGCCAGCCGTGCGAAGAGTGCGTTCCTCGCGAACACCAGCCACGAGATCCGCACCCCGCTGAACGGCCTGCTCGGCCTCACGCGCCTGGCCATGCAGCAAGACCTGCCCGAGGCGCGCCGCCAGCAGTACCTCGCACAGATCCTGGACAGCGCACAGGCGCTGGCCGGCATCATGTCCGACATCCTCGATGTCTCGAAGATCGAGGCCGGCAAGTTCGCGCTCGACGACGCGCCGTTCGACCTGCGCGAAGCGCTCGAAGGCGTGCACCACGCCTACGAATCGCTGGCCGAGGTGAAGGGCCTCGCGCTGGTGCTCGTGATCGACGAGCGGCTGCCCGCGCACGTGCGCGGCGACGCGGTGCGGGTGCGCCAGATCCTGTCGAACTTCATCACCAACGCGCTCAAGTTCACCGAACGCGGCCACGTGCGCATCGAAGCCACGCAGACCGAAACCGGCCGGGTGCGGCTGGCCGTCTCCGACACCGGCCCCGGCGTGGACGCACAGACACAGGCGCTGCTGTTCACGCCGTTCTCGCAGGGCGACACGTCGACGACACGGCGCTTCGGTGGCACGGGCCTGGGCCTGTCGATCTGCCGCGAACTCGCGCAGTTGATGGGCGGCACGGTCGGTCTGCAAAGCACGCCGGGATACGGCAGCATCTTCTGGGCCGAGCTGCCGCTGCCCGGCAGCGCGCCCTCGCCGCGGCCCGCGAGCACCGAGGCGAGCGACATCGCCCGGCTGCGCGGTGCGCGGGTGCTGATGGTCGAGGACAACCCCGTCAACATGATGATCGCGGTGGCGATGCTCGAACACTGGGGCGTGCAGGTCATGCAGGCCGGCGACGGGCGCGCCGCCGTCGATGCGGTGCAGGCGGCGGCCCGCGACGGTCAACCCTTCGACGTGGTCGTGATGGACGTGCAGATGCCGATCATGGGCGGACACGAGGCGGCCCGCGAACTGCGCCGCCACTTCGACGCGGCAACGCTGCCGATCCTCGCGCTGACCGCGGCGGCGCTCGTTTCCGAGCGCGACGACGCGCTCGCCGCCGGCATGAACGAGTTCCTCACCAAGCCGATCGACGCGAACAAGCTGCGGCACGCACTCGCGCGTCTGGTGCAGCGCAAGGCCTGAGGCGCTATTCGCGGTAGTACACGATCTGGTGGCTGCTCGCGAGCAGTTGCCAGTCGTCGCTCCAGACCTCGGCGGCCTGGTCGAAGTAGCCGTTGCGGAAGTTCAGCGCGCGTGCCGCGCCGAGCACGTGGCGATCGGCCTGCGCGCGCAGCATGGCGGCGTCGGCGTGGAAATAGGTCGTCAGCGACACCGTGCCGATCGGCGCGACCTTGCGGCGCCGCACGAAGATGCGCGGAAAGAAGCTGTCGCACAGCGACGCGAGCGCAATGAAATCGAGCGGGCGGCGCGGCTCGTCGCGCACCCAGACCTGCGAGACCGAATCGGGCTGCAGCGCCTCGTCGAACGCATCGGGCATGCCGCCGCGCGCGAATCGCATGTCGTAGTGGCGCGCCCAAGCGGGGCGCCCGACCAGCGCCGCGCGCGTCAGCGTGTCGGGCAAGGGCAGGTTCGCCGGCGGTGCGGCCTCGGGTGCCGACCAGGTCTCGCGGCGCATCGCGAACACGGCAGTCGCGCTCGCGGCCACCTCGCCGCCTTGGCTCAGTTCGATCGCCCAGTGCTGGGTCGAGCGGTTGGTGCGCAGCGGCCGCGCGACGACGATGAACTCCCCGTCGGCGAGCGCTGCGGCGAAGTTCACCGTGAGTGCCACCGGCTCGCCGAGCCGCGCGGGGTGTTGCGTCGGCGCTTGCAGCATGCACGCCGCGGTGATGCCGCCGAACGGCCCGACCATGTTGGCGTAGGCCGGGCTGGTGTGGCCGCGGAAGCTGCCGTCGGGCAGGGGTTCGAGCAGGGTGGCGGTGTCGAAGGGGTGCATCGCGATGGTCCGAGGGTGGTTCGAGTTCAGGCGATCAGCGGCAGGGCGCGGATGCGCTGCCCGCTCAGCACGAACATCGCATTCGCCACCGCCGGCGCGATCGGCGGTGTGCCGGGCTCGCCGACGCCGCTGGGTGGCCGCGTGCTCGGCACCAGGTAGGTCTCGATGCGCGGCGACTCGCTCATCCTGACGACCGGGTAGTTCGGGAAGTTGGTCTGGCGCACCACGCTGGCCTCGATGTCGATGCGGCCGTACAGCGCCGCGCTCAGACCGAAGAGCACGCCGCCCTCCATCTGCTGCGCGACGATCATCGGGTTCACGACCGTGCCGACATCGGCCGTGCAGACGACGCGCCGCAGCTTCGGCTTTCCCCCCGCCATCGAGAGTTCGACGACCTGCGCGACGATGCTGCCGAAGCTCTCGTGCAGCGCCACGCCACGCGCGACGCCGGCCGGCAACGGTTGCGCCTTGCCGAAACCCGGCCAACCAGATTTCTCGGCTGCGAGCCGCAGCACCGCGGCGTGGCGGGGCGCCTCGCGCAGGAGCGCGAGGCGGAACGCGAGCGGGTCCTGCTTCGCCTCGCTCGCGAGTTCGTCGACGAAGCACTCGCTGAAGAACGCGTTGTGCGAGTGGCCGACCGAGCGCCAGAAGCCGATCGGTACACCGCTCTTCGTCGCGACGCCGGCGATGCGCTGGTTGGCGATGCCGTACGGCAGGTCGAACAGGCCTTCGCTGGTGGTCTTGTCCGGCGTGTCGATCGGGCCGGCGAGCGCGGGCAGGCCGCGTTCGATCCAGCGCGGCGTGATCGCGTCGCCGGCGCTGGTGATCGCCAGGCCGGTCGGCAGGCCCTGCGCGTCGAGGCTGGCCTGCATCACGGCCACACCGGCGGGGCGGTAGAAGTCGTGCGCGATGTCTTCTTCGCGCGGCCAGATCAACTGCACCGGCCGGCCGCCGGTTTCGACCGCGATGCGCACCGCCTGGCCGATGAAGTCGACATCCAGGCGCCGGCCGAAACCGCCACCGAGGTAGGTGACGTGCACGGTGACCGCCTCGATGGCCACGCCCGCGGCGCGTGCCGCCGCCGCGCGCGCGGTGCCGGGCATCTGCGTCGGCGCCCAGATTTCGACCCGGCCGTCGGTGACGCGGGCGGTGCAGTTGATCGGCTCCATCGTCGCGTGTGCAAGGTACGGCGCGCGGTAGACCTGCTCGACGGTTCGCGCGGCGTTGGCGGCCGCGTCTTTCACATCGCCGCGGCGGTAGAACGCAAAACCGCCGCCCGAGGCCGCGGCTGCGCGCGCGCTGCGCTCCAGCGCCTGGTCGATCGCCACGCTGTTCACCACGCCGGCCGGCGGAGCCTGCCACTCGACCTGCAGCGCCTGCGCGCCCTGCTTCGCGTGCCAGTAGCTCGTGCCGACAACGGCGAGCGCATCGGTCGAGCCCGCATACGTGCCGAGCCGCACGACGCGTTCGACGCCGGGCAGCTTCAGCGCCGCCTCCACATTCACCGCGCCGTAGCTGCCACCGAGCGCCGGCGCGTGGCGCACCACCGCGTACAGCTGACCGGGCAGGCGCACGTCGATGCCGAACAGCGCGCTGCCGTCGACCTTGGCCTGAAGGTCGATGCGTTTCGCGGGCGTGCCGATCAGCGCCCACTGCTTCGGGGTCTTCAGCACCACGTCGCCGGGCGGCGTGGCCGCGGCCGCCTTCGCGAACAGCCCGTAATGGCCCTGCGGGCCCGACGGGTGGCTGATCACGCCGTTCGTCACGCTCAGCTCGGCCGCCGGCAGCCGCCATTCGAGCGAGGCGGCGCCGAGCAGTTGCGCGCGCGCCGTGGCGGCGGCCAGGCGCAGCAAGTCCCATGCGTCGGCCACGGTCGACGATCCGCCGGTCATGTTGATGCCGAACTCGCTGGCGACCTTCGCCATCAACCACTGCCCGGTCTTCACGATGCGGGTCTCGTGGCCGGGCTCGCTGTCGGCCGGGTGGAACGGCAGCGCGGCGACGAAGCCGGCGACGTTGCCGTACAGCTTCTCGGGCCCGGCCTGCACGAGGCGGACCTTGTCCAGCGCCACGTCGAGCTCTTCGGCCACCAGCATCGCCAGCGCGGTGTGCACGCCTTGCCCCATCTCGCTGCGGTTCATCGCCAGCACGATGCCGCCGTCGTCGACGCCGATCTTGATCCAGCCGTTCAGGCCGATCTCACCTTGCACCACGGGCATCGTGTCGGCGCCGCCCTGGCGGCTGCGCGGCGGCAGCGCGCCCCAGCCGACGACGAGCGCGGCCGCGCCCAGGCCGCTGAGGACCAGCGCGCGGCGCTTCATGCGCTGCGCACCACGGCCGGCCGACGCGCCGGTGCATTGCCCGCACGCAGGGCTGCCGCGGCTGTCTTGATCGCCTCGCGGATGCGCGGGTAGGTGCCGCAGCGGCAGATGTTGGTGATGCCGGCGTCGATGTCGGCGTCGCTCGGGTTCGGGTTGTTCGCGAGCAGCGCGGCCGCGGCCATCAGCATGCCGCTCTGGCAGTAGCCGCACTGCGGCACCTGGTGCGCGAGCCAGGCGGTCTGCAACGGGTGCGGCTGCTCGGCGCTGCCCAGCGCCTCGATCGTGACGATGCGCTTGCCGGTCAGTGCCGCGAGCGGCGTGACGCACGAGCGCACGGCCTGGCCTTCGACCTGCACCGTGCACGCGCCGCAGGCCGCGACGCCGCAGCCGAACTTCGTGCCGGTCATGTTCAGCACATCGCGCAGCACCCACAGCAGCGGCATGTTCGGGTCGACCGCCGCATCGGCGATCGGGCGCATCTGGCCGTTGATCGAAAGCTCCAAGCCGTCTCCTGGGAATCGTGCCGACCGCCCGGTGGCTGCCGTGAGCCGAACGGGGCGCCGGATCGGGGAGCCGATTCTGCGGCATTTCTGCGCGTCGCCGGGCGTCGGCGCCGGGCCGTGGTCCACTTGGGAGCTTGTTCCACCGGTCGACCACGCAATGCAAACCTCCGCCCTCGCCCATCTGCCCGAACAAGGGCCACCCGAGCTGCTCTATCTGCTGTTCCACGGCGTCGGCGCCACGGCCGAGAGCATGCTGCCGCTCGCGCAGCGGCTGATCCGCGAGTACCCGCAGGCGGCCGTGCTGTGCCTGAACGCGCCCGACCCTTTCGATGCGGTGATCGGCGCGAAGCCAGGCGAGCCTCAGGCGAGGCAGTGGTTCTCGATACGCCGCGTCGACGAAGAGAACCGCCCGGGCCGAGTGGACGCGGCACTGCCCGCGTTCGTCGCGACCGTGCGCGCGATGCAGCAGCGCTTCGGCATGGCCTGGGAACGCACGGCGCTGGCCGGCTTCTCGCAAGGCGCGGTGATGGCGCTCGAGGCGGTGCAGGCCGAGCCCATGCTGGCCGGCCGCGTGCTCGCGTTCTCGGGCCGCCACGCGCGCGCGCCGACGCACGTGCCGACCGACACCACCGTGCACCTGTTCCACGGCATGGCCGACACCGTGATCCCCGCCGCCGCCGCGGTCGATTCGGCGCAGACCCTGCTCGAGCTCGGCGCCGACGTTACCGCCGACGTGCTGCCGGCCATCGCGCACGAGCTGCATCCGCGGCTGCTCGACAAGGCGATCGAACAGCTGCGCACCTTCTTGCCGAAGCGGTTGTGGCGCGAGGTGATGAGCGAGGCGCCGGTGCTGCCGCGGGCGGCGTCGAGCGACGAACTCGGCAGTTGATGCCCGCGGCAAAGCGAGCGCTGCTCACTTCACCTTCTCGTCTTCGCGCTTGGCTTCTTCCATCGCCTCGGGTTCGAGCTCTTCGGCCGAGCGGTTGAGGTGGATGAACAGCCCCCAGGCCGCCAGCAGCAGGCTGGTTCCGCCGAGCAGGGCCGCCGCGTAAAGCAGCTGAGACATGTCCTCGTGCAGCGCCTTGAAGGTCGCGACCAGGCCCTCGATCGCCATCGCGACCACGATCACCACCATGAAGCGCGACAGGAACCGCCGCACCCGCGTCGGTGCGCTGATGTCGGCGTCGCGCACGACCTCTTCCTCGATGATGGTCTCGGCGATCTGCAGCGCGACCACGGCGGCCGCGAGGTAGCCGACCGCCTCGATGATCTGTTGCGCTGCGCCGCCGTCCAGGCCGTTCGCGAACGCCAGCCAGCCCATGCGCGCCGAGATCGCGATCAGCACCAGCGCGCCGCAGGCGAACAGGCCGGCCATCAGCGTATGGACGACCCGGAAGATGCTCGTTACGAGTTTCATCCGGCCATCGTGGCACAGATCTGCGCGGCCGCAGGTTACGCGGGCTTGAGCATCCCCGCAGGGCCGACGATGAACTCGCGCAGCCGCGCCAGCGCCGCGTCGGGTTCGTCGCGCCAGGCGCCGTGGCCGGAGTTCGCGAACTCCGCCCACTGCATCGACGCGGCGGGCAGCGCATCGGCGATGTCGCGTGCATCGGCCAGCGGGCAGACCGGGTCGAGCGCACCCGCCATCACGAGCACCGGGCAACGGGCGTTCGCGAGACCGGGCAGCAGGTTCATGGTCTGTTGCTCGCCGCCGGCCGAGGTGAAGAGGATCTCGCGATCGAATCGCGCGCGCTTGGCCGCATCGCTGTCGCGCGGCGGCACGCGGTTGTACAGGTGCCGGCAGAAACGTTCGTAGTCTTGCCAGGTTTGCGCATTCGGCGTGCGCCAGAAGCGTCGGGCCGCCTCGCGCGCATCGGCGCCGCCGAGCCGCTCGAACATCGCCAGCTTGCGTTCGAGGCCCAGGTGCGGCGAGGTGCTGGAGAGGATCACCTTCGACGCGTGCGCCGGGTGGCGGGCGATGTAGCGCTGTGCGACGAAGCCGCCGAACGACTGCCCGAGCACGACGGGCTTTTCGATGCCGAGCGCGTCGCACAGGCGGACGATGTCGTCGGCAAAGGTGTCGAGCGTCCATTCGGCCGGCGGCCGTGGGTCGCTGCGGCCGTGTCCGCGGTGATCGAAGTAGACGATCTGCGCGATGTCGGCCAGGCGCGAGAACAACGGCTTGAACCCCGTGTGATCGAAGCCGGGGCCGCCATGCAGCAGGAGCAGCGTCGGCTTCTCGCGCATCACCGGGCCATCGGGCACGAGGCCCGGCCCTTCGATGTCGACGAACAGGCGGATGCCCGGCTCGATCTCGATCTTCATCGCCGATCCGAGCGCGCACGTGCCATGGCCGTCGGGCCTGCGGCCATCAATCCAAGACCACCTCGGCCCGCACGACACCCGCCCGATCGGCGCTGGCCGTCAGCGCCAGGCGCGTGCCCTTGGGCGCGCGCACGACCCATTCGGCCAACGCCCGGTCGCCCGTCACTTCGCGGTTCGGCAGGAAAGCCTGCAGCGAAGCCTTCGGTGCGTGGCCTTCAAGATGTGCGCCTTCTAGGCGCGGCATGCCGCTCACGAGCGACACCGCCGCGTCGCCCGGCGGCAGGTGAATCTCGAACATCACGCCGCGAACCACCTTGCGCGCCAGCGCGCGCTTCGTCACGTAGGCCGGCAGCCAGCCGCTGTTGCCGACCGCGAAGCGGATGCGCCAGGTGTCGGGCCCGAGCGCGCGCACTTCGGTGCGCAGCAACTCCAGCTTGGGCAGGCTCAGCGCGATTCTGTTCATCCACGCCGGGAAGCGCTCGACCTCTTTCTCGCGCAGGTGCGGCGGCGGGTTGCGCCAGAAGTTCATCTTGTCCCAGCCGCCGATCTCGACTGCGCCGAGTTGCGGGTGCATGAAGGGCTTCCAGTCGGCGTGCGCCTCGCCGGCGCACTGCTCGTCGCTCCACTTCAGCAGCTTGAGGTCGTCTTCAATCGAATGCTCGCGGTACCAGTCGACCCACTTGTAGTCGGCGATGCCGGCGGCCTTGTTCGGGCCCCACAGTTCGACCACCCAGAACAGCGCGCCGAGGTGCTCGTAGAGCCAGTCCTGCGTGCCGCCGATGGTTTCCTTCGGGTGGTATTTGAAGTCGTGCCAGATGCTGACGGCCGGGTAGCCGGTGAGCTCGGTGCCGAGCGCGCTGAAGCGCTTGATCGACCATAGGTCTTCCGGGATCATGTCGTCGTCGGCCATCGTGCCCATCGGCCGCAGGATCACGCCGCTGTGCGTGTGGTAGCTGATGGCCGCGCCGATGTTCGGGTGCGCGAGGACGAAGTCGACCATCGCCTTCACCTCGGGCTCGCTGGCCGGGTAGGCGCCCGCGCCCTGCTGCTCGAACTCCTGGCGCCAGAACGCGGGGAAGTTGCGGTTCAGGTCCAGGCCTTCGGCGTCCTTGTTGACCTTGATCGTCAGGCCGTCGTAGTTGGTGAGCGTGCCCTCGGGCATCACGCGGAAGTATTCGCCGCCGAATTCGCCGGGGCGGCGCGGCACCATCAGGCGCGGGTCGCTGTCGCACTTCTTGTAGGTGCCGTGCGGGTCGGGAATGCGCATGAACAGCACGCGACCGTCGCCGTCCACGTCTTCGACGGTCAAGCCGTCGACATGGTCCTCGTCGTACGGATAGCGCTTGGTGCTCGAACGGATGTGGCGCGGCTTGTCACCCAGCGCGAGTTCGGCGCCGTCGGGGTTCAGGCGCGGGCACAGGTAGACGGTGCGCGTGTCGAGCAGGTGGGTGACCTGGCGGCCCGGGTCGGTGGGCACGCCGTAGCCGGTGACCAGTTGGTGCAGGTAGTACAGCACCGCGGTGCTGGCGGTGAGTTCGGCCGCGTGGATGTTGCCGTCGGCCCAGAACGCGGGCTTGTCGGCGGCAGCGCCGGTGGCGGTGTTCGTGACGGTCGCGACCCAGATGTCACGGCCCTCGAAGCTCTTGCCGATCGAGGCGACCGAGACGAGTTCCGGGTGCGCATCGGCGTAGTCGAACAGCAGGCGGGTGAGCGCCTCGTAGCGATAGAAGGTGTCGAAGCGCGGGGTGGGTGTAGCGGGCGTGGTCATGGTGAGCCTTGGTTTCTTCGTGGTCTGTGCCGATGATGGCCGGTGCCGCCGCGCATTCACTGCCCGCGGAAAAGGCCCTGGAAATGTCGCGAGACCGGCAACCGCTCGCCGCGGCCGCGCAGCGTGACCACCATGTTGGCGTCGTCGATGCGCACCGCGCTGGCGACGTGGCGAGAATTCAAGATGACCCCGCGTTGGATCTGCCAGAACTGCGAGGCGTCGAGCTGGGCGATCAGCTCTTTCAGCGGCGTGCGGATCAGCACCTCGCCCTCGGTATTCAGGGCACCGACCACCTCGCTGTAGACGACGCGCGTGTGGCGGCCGTCGGCCTCGAAATAGACCACGTCGTCGACCCGCACCAGCTGCATTTCCTTGCCGACGCCGGTCTGGATGACCTCGAGCGGGGCTGGCTTGCGCACCTGCCCGGCGAGCCGGTTCAGCAACTGCTGCAGATCGGCCGGGGCCGCGCCGGGTGCCGCCAGACGCGCCTTCACGCGGGCGACCGCCTGTGCGAGGCGCTCGGCGTCTATCGGTTTGGGCACGTAGTCGACCGCGCCGGCATCGAAGGCGGCCACGGCATGGTCGCCGTGGGCGGTGACGAAGACGACGTGGGCCCGCGTGCCGATGCGTTGCGCGACCTCGATGCCGGTCAGGCCCGGCATGCGCACATCGAGAAAGCAGACCTCGGGTTCATGCTCGAGGAAGGCGTCCCAGGCGTCGACACCGTTCACGCTTTCCTGCACCACCTGCAACTCGGGCCAGACGGCGCGCAACGCCGTCGACAATTGCGCGCGCGGCGCTTCCTCGTCGTCGGCGATCAGGGCGGTGGGCATGCGGGGAACGTCGGTTCGGACAAAAAACGGAACCGCGGAGTGTGCCCGATTTCACGCAATCTGCGAGCCCCCGGAATCGGGTTGAATGCGCAGGCGCGCGGCGGTGCCGACGCCCTCGCCCGGCACCGTCAGGCGGCGATCGGCACCCCGTCGACGAACACCCGCAGCTCGCCGCTCGCGAACTTCGTCCAGGCCTCGTCCATCGTCAGCGGCTCGGTCACGATCACCGCGACCCGGTCGCTCGCCGAAGTGTGCTCGGCGAAGTCGACGGTCACGTCCTCGTCCTGCAGCGAGGCCCGCTTGAACGGGTGCTGGCGCACGAGGTGGTGCAGGTTCGTCGAGCAATGCGCCCACAGGGCCTGGCCGTTGCTGAGCGTGAAATTGAAGGTGCCGTGCGCGGCAGGTACCGGCGCGAGTTCGCGCAGCGTGGCCGTGAGCTCGGTGATGGTCGGCACGCTGGCGTGCGCCTTCGCGAGCTCTTGCATCAACCAGCAGAACGCGCGCTCGCTGTCGGTTTCGCCGACCGGCCGGAACGCGCCGTGCAGGCGCGGCGCAAACCCCTTCAGATCGCCGTTGTGCGCGAACACCCAGTAGCGCCCCCACAGCTCGCGCACGAACGGGTGGGTGTTCGCCAGCGCCACCCTGCCCTGCGTGGCCTTGCGGATGTGGGCGACGATGTTCTGGCTGTGGATCGGAAAGCGCCGCACCATCTCGGCCACCGGCGAACTGCGGGCGCTCTGCGCGTCGACCAGCAGGCGCACGCCCGCGTCCTCGAAGAAGGCGATGCCGAAGCCGTCCTTGTGCTCCTCGGCGCGCGTCGCGAAACCGGTGAAGCTGAACATCACGTCGGTCGGCGTGTTGGCGTTCATGCCGAGGAGCTGGCACATCGCGCTTCCTTGTGCCGTCAGCGTGCCGCGCCCGCAACGAGGCGGTACACGGCCGGCAACGAGGCGGTCACGGGGCCGAGCGGCCAGAACGCGCTGTAGAGCACAGGGCGCTCTTCTCGGCGTGATCGGCGTTCCGCGGCCGTCGTCGGCGTCATCGTCTGCACGCCGCAGGATTCACGGCAGTTCCAGGCCGTGCCGCCGTCTTCCGCGCGCAGGTCGAGCGAGACGGCGTGAAGATCGCGCAGACGCGCGGCCATCGGCGCCGGGATGCCGGCCGGCAGGCCCGCAGGCAACGCGAGCATGTTGTGGATGTTGCCGGTGTAGGTGATCAGCACCGCGGCCGGGTCGCCCGCGCGCTCGGCGCGCACGCGCTCGGCCATCGTGCCGTCGCGGTCGGCAGCGCCTGTGGCATCGGCGTCGAACGCGATCAACGTCAACGCCGCGCCTTGCTGTCGAAGGCGGCGCACCGCGTCGATCAAACCGAGCATCGCGAGGCTGCGGCGACCGTCCTGCATCTCGGGCGGTGCTTCCCAGAACATCGAGCCGCGAACCAGGGCGCGCCGCGCGGCGGCGTCGCCGGTGCTGCGCAGGTAGGTGTCGAGCCGCGCTTGCTCGTTGCGCGGGATCTCGAGGAACAGCGTGACGCGCCGATCGTGTTTCAGCGAGCCGCAGACGATCCGTGCGGCCAGCGCGGGCGACTCGGCGCTGCCATGGAGTTCGCCGAGCAACAGCAGCGAACCTGGCTTCAACATGCGCGCCATCCCGGGCGGGAACTGCGCGCAATCCGGAGCCGCCGCAGCAGCGCGGTCGGGTTGCACCGCGAGCGCGACGCACAGGGCGGTAGCGAACAAATACGAAGGGGGTACGCGCATGAGACGAGTCAGCCCCGGTCGAAAAACAGCCGTGTCAAGCCCTTGACGCTCACCAGGTTGCCCGGGTTGCTGGTCTCGTTGAGAACACCGCTCATGCGCCGCACGATGCGCGGGCTCTTGTTGGCGCGCCAGATCAGCAGGTCGGTCAGCCAGGGGTGGCGGTTGACGACGTTGGCGCGCTGGTAGAGGTCGAAGCGCGGCTTCAGCGCCAGCAGGCGTGCTTCGTAATCGGCACGCACCGCCGTGTCGGACTCTGGCTTCACGCCGCCGGCGAGCACCGCCTCGGCCGCGTGGATGCCGGTCTCCAGGGCCTTGCCGATTCCCTCACCTGTGAACGAATAGGTGCTGCCGGCGGCCTCGCCGATCACCAGCAGACCGGGTCGTGTGAAGAGCGCGCCTTCGAGCGTGCATCGCAGCGGCGCGCCCTTCATCGGCCCCAGCAGCGTGCCGCCCTGCATCAGCTCGCGCGCCGGTTCGTAGACCTTCTGGAAGTCGTCCATCACCTGGCGCAGGTTGACCTCGCGCTTGGCGAGCTTGCCGCCCTTGTGCTCTTTGTGGCTGTCGGCGATGCCCACGCCGATGTTGAACACGCCGTCGCGGCACGGAAAGATCCAGCCGTAACCCGGCGTCAACGCGCGGTGCCAGACGATCTCGAGCGCGGTGACGCGGCCGACCATCGCATCGTTCTTGACGTAGCCGCGCAGCGCCACGCCGCTGGGCGTGTGGCGGCTCGACATGCCGGCCGCGAGCAGCGCCTGCGGCACGGCGCCGGTGGCGAGCAGCAGCCAGCGCGCGCGCACTTCGCGCGTGAGATCGCCGTGGTGCAACGTGGCGCCGACGACGCGGCCGCCCTCTTCGATCGGCGCCGTGAAGCGTACCGGCGCGAACATGCGCGCCCCGGCCTCGACGGCAGCGCGGCACACGATCATGTCGAGCTGCTTGCGCGGCAGCACGGCGAGCTCGCCCGGCACGTCGACCCGGCTGCCGCGCGGCCCGATGCAGCCGACGAAGCCGCTCGCCTGCGCCTGCGCCATCACCTCGTCGAGCACGCCGAGCTGGCGCAGCGCCTGGTGCGCATCGGGGATCAGGCCGTCGCCGCAGACCTTGTCGCGCGGGAAGGCCTGGGCATCGACCAGCACCACCGCGAGCCCGGCGCGCGCGAGCGTGAGCGCTGCGCTGGCGCCCGCCGGGCCGGCGCCGACGACGAGCACGTCGCACATGGGCGGGAGGGTTTCGATGCCGAGATTCATGCGCGAGGGGTGCGGGTGCGGGTGCGGGTACGTGTGCCGGCGCGGCGGTTGAATTCTAGGCAGCACCGGCGGCGACCCCGCGCCGCGCGCCCATCTGCAGCGCCGCCAGCACGGCGCACGCGGTGATGCAGCCGATCAGCGCGAAGGTTTCATGAAACGCCCGCACCGCGTCGATCGTGTGCACCTGCAGCCGCCACTCGAGCACGATGCCGACCAGGCTGATGCCGACCGCACCACCGAGCTGGCGCATGAAGTTGATCGTGCTCGCGCCCTGCGAGATGAAATCGTCGGGCAGCCCGCGCATCGCGCCGACGTTGAGCGAAGGCAGCACGAAGCCCAGGCCGATGCGGCCAATCACCGCCCACGCGACGATCCACCACAGCGAGCTCGCCGGCCCGACCGTGATCATCAGCAGGAACGAGGCCGCCAGCAGCGCCAGGCCGAACGCGACGATGCGGCCGAACGGCAGGCGGTCGGTGAGCCGGCCGGCGATGGGGATGGTCAACGCCAGCACGATGCCGGCCGGCAACAGCGCCGCGCCGGCCTGGCTCGGCGGCAGACGCAGCGCGATCTGCATGAACACCGGCACGAGATAGGTCGAGCCGAACAGCGCCATGCCGTAGATGAACGCGACCACGCCGCCGAGCGCGAAGTTGCGGTGCCCGAACAGGCGCAGTTCCATCAGCGGCCGGGTGCCGCGGCGTTGGTGGAAGACGAACCCGATCAGCGCGGTCGCGCTGCACGCGAGCAGCGCCCAGCCGGTCGAGGTTTCGGGGCCGTGCAGCTGCACCATGCCGTTCAGCAGCGACAGCACCGCGACCGCGATCAGCAGCAGGCCGACCACGTCGAGCTTGCCGCCGTCGCGCTCGGCCGGCACGCCGCCCGGCGCGGTGATCGGCAGGTAGCGCCGCGCGAGGACCAGCGCCGTCAGGCAGAACGGCACGACCACGAAGAAGATCGAGCGCCAGCCGAACCACTCGATCAGCACGCCGCCCACGCTCGGGCCGATCGCCGGGGCGAGCACCACGCCGAAGCCGAAGATGCCCATCGCCTTGCCCTGCTCGGAGCGCTCGAACGCGTGCATCACGATGATCGCGGGGATAGGTTGCAGCACCCCGGCGGCCAGGCCCTCGGCCACGCGCATCGCCAGCACCAGATCGAACCACCGACTCAGCCCGCCGACCACGCCGCCGAACAGCAGCAGCGCGACGACACCCATGTAGGTGTGCCGGTAGCCGAAACGCTGCAACAGCCAAGGCGTGGTCAGCATCGACAGCGTCATCGCCGCCATGAAGCCGGCCGAGAGCCACTGCGCGCGTTCCTGGCCGAGACCGAAGACGCGGCTCATGTCGGGAACCGCGACATTGATGATCGTCGAGGCCATCACCGAGGCCATCGTGCCGATCATCACCGTGAGCAGCACCAGCCAGCGGTAACGGGGGCCGAAGCGTTGCTCGAGGCCGGCGCGGGAGTGCGGGTGGTGGGTGGGGGCTGTCATGCGTGGCTGCGCCGACCCGCGGGCCGGCGCAGCCATTGTGGCGTGCCGCTTTCAGATCACCAGATCGTCACGCGGTCGGCCGGCGCGAGGTACATCTTGTCGCCCGGCTTGACGCCGAAGGTCGAGTAGAAGCCCGGGTGGTTGCGCACCGTGCCGGTGACGCGGAATTCGTCAGGCGCGTGCGGGTCGGACTTGATTTGCGCGAGCAGGGCGTCAGGCCGCGCCTTGGCGCGCCAGACCTGGGCGAAACCGAAGAAGAAGCGCTCGTCGCCGCTCATGCCGTCGATCACCCGCGCGGGCTTGCCGCCGAGCGAGCGCTGGTACGCCTTCCAGGCGATCGCCAGACCGGAGTTGTCGGCGATGTTCTCGCCGAGCGTGAGTTCGCCGTTGACGCGGTAGTCGGGTGGAACCGCGACGAACGCGTTGTACTGCGCGACCAGCGCCTTCGTCTTCGCGGCGAAGTTGGCCTTGTCCTGCGCGGTCCACCAGTCGCGCAGGTTGCCGTCGCCGTCGTACTGGCTGCCCTCGTCGTCGAAACCGTGGCTGATCTCGTGACCGATGACGGCGCCGATCGCACCGTAGTTCGCGGCGTCGTCGGCCGCGGCATCGAAGTTCGGCGCCTGCAGGAAGGCCGCCGGGAACACGATCTCGTTCATCGACGGGTCGTAGTACGCGTTGATCGTCTGTGGCGTCATGCCCCACTCGTCGCGATCGATCGGGCGGCCCAGCTTGGCGAGCTGGCGCGCGTCTTCGAAGCTGCGGGCGCGCATCACGTTGCCGACCAGATCGTCTCGACGAATCTGCAGCGCGCCGTAGTCGATCCAGCGCTTCGGGTAGCCGATCTTGGTGTTGAACTTGGCGAGCTTGGCGAGCGCCTCCTGGCGGGTGGCCGGGCTCATCCAGGCCAGCGTCGTCATGCTCTCACGGTAGGCGGCGAGCAGGTTGGCGACCAGCCCGTCCATGCGGCGTTTGCTCTCGGGCGGGAAATATGCCGCGACGTACAGCTTGCCCAGGCCCTCGCCGATCGACTGGTCGACCAGCTGCACGCCACGCTTCCAGCGCGGGCGGTTCTGCTGCGTGCCTTGCAGCACCGTGCCGGCGAAAGCGAAACGCGCGTCGACAAAGGCGGCGGGCAGGTACGGCGCATAGGCATCGAGCAGGTGGGTGCGGGCGTAGGCCTTCCAGGTGGCGAGCGGCACCGAATCGAGCAGGCCACCCAGCGCCTTCAAGTAGCTCGGCTGGCGCACCAGCAGGTCGGGCGTCTTGCCCTGCAGCCCCGCGCCGGCGAGCCAGCCCGGCCAGTCGAGGCCGGGCGCGAGGGCCGGCAGCGCACCGAGCTCGACGCGGTTGTAGCCCTTGATCGGGTCACGGTTCTCGACCGCGCTCCACTGCACGCGTGCGATCTCGGTCTCGAGCGCCAGCACGGCTTGCGCGGTCGGTTCGACGGGCTCGGAACGGCCTGTGGTGCTTGCGAGCGTCAACAGCTTGGCGAGGTAGGCAGCGTACTTGGCGCGCACACCGGCGAACTTGGCGTCGTCGGTGTTGATGTAGTAGTCACGATTCGGCAAGCCCAGGCCGGACTGCACCAGCGAGGGCACGTAGCGCGTCGCGTTGCGGTCGTCCTGGCCAATGCCCAGGTCGATCGGCACGTTGACGCCGAGCCGCGCCAGATGCGGCATCAGCGCGGCGAACTGCGCGCGGTCGGCGACCGCATCGATCGCGGCGAGTTCGGCGGCGAGCGGCGCGAGGCCCAGTTTTTCGATCCCGGCTTCGTCCATGAAGCTGGCGTAGAGGTCGCCGATCCGGGCCGCCTCGGGCTCGTCGGCATGCCGCTGCACGCCTTCGATCAGCGCGCGCAGATGCGCCTGTGTCTCCTCGTAGATCTGCACGCCGACGCCGATGTAGGCCTGATCGGGCCTGAACGTGGCGGTCTTCAGCCAGTGGCCGTTGACGTGGCGGTAGAGATCGTCCTGCGGACGCACCGTGGCGTCGATGGCGCTGCGGTCGATGCCGCTGACGAGTTTGGAGGCGGGCGTGGTGCTCTTGGCGGGCGCGGCGGTGGCGACGAGCACGAAGGCCGCGAGGGCCAGCGAGGATCTCAACAGGTTCACGAAGTCTCCTGGACGCCGGGGTGCCGGCGTCGATGCGGTGGTGTTGCGCCGGATAAGCGCATCGCGCACTGTAGCGGGCCACCCGGGAGATCGCCACCGGCCTGCGGCAGCTCGCCGCTCGATGGGGACGAACTGCGCTCAGCCCGCCTTCACCTTCAGGCGCCAGGCATGCAGCAGCGGCTCGGTGTAGCCGCTCGGCTGCGTGAGTCCCTTGAAGACCAGGTCGTGCGCGGCCTGGTACGCGGCAGATTCCTTGTAGCGGCCGGCCATCGGCTGGTAGAGCGCATCGCCCTGGTTCTGCTTGTCGACGACCTTGGCCATGCGCTTCAAGGTCGCGTTCACTTCGCCTTTGCCGACCACGCCGTGCAGCAGCCAGTTCGCCATGTGCTGGCTGCTGATGCGCAACGTGGCGCGGTCTTCCATCAGGCCGATGTTGTGGATGTCGGGCACCTTCGAGCAACCGACGCCCTGATCGACCCAGCGCACCACGTAGCCGAGGATGCCTTGCGCGTTGTTGTCGAGCTCCTGCTGCCTTTCGGCATCGGACCATTTCGGCTTCTTCACGACCGGCACGGTCAGCAGGCCTTCGAGGATGGCGGGCGCGGCTGCGGCCGCATCGGTCTTCTCGAGCGCCTTCTGGACCGCGAACACGTCGACCTGGTGGTAGTGCAGCGCGTGCAGCGTGGCGGCTGTCGGGCTCGGCACCCAGGCGGTGTTGGCACCGGCGCGCGGATGCGCGATCTTCTGCTCGAGCATCGCCGCCATCAGGTCGGGCATCGCCCACATGCCCTTGCCGATCTGCGCCTTGCCGCGCAGGCCGCAGCTCAGGCCGACGAGCACGTTGTTGCGCTCGTAGGCCGCGATCCAGGCGCTGCCCTTCATGTCGCCCTTGCGCAGCATCGGACCGGCCTGCATGGCGGTGTGCATCTCGTCGCCGGTGCGGTCGAGGAAGCCGGTGTTGATGAACGCGACGCGGTCCGCCGCGGCGGCGATGCAGGCCTTGAGGTTGACGCTGGTGCGGCGCTCCTCGTCCATGATGCCGAGCTTGACGGTCGCGCGCGCCAAGCCGAGCAACTGCTCGACGCGGCCGAACAGTTCGCTCGCGAACGCCACTTCGGCCGGGCCGTGCATCTTCGGCTTGACGATGTAGACCGAGCCGGTGCGGGAGTTGACGATGCCCGCGGCGCCCTTTTTCTGCAGGTCATGCAGCGCGATCGTCGTCGTGACGACGGCGTCCATGATCCCTTCCGGAATCTGCTTGCCGTCGTCGCCCCACAGGATCGCCGGGTTCGTCATCAGGTGGCCGACATTGCGCAGGAACAGCAGCGAGCGGCCGTGCAGCTTCACGTCGCCACCCTTGGCGCCGGTGTAGACGCGGTCGGCGTTCAGCCCGCGCGTGAAGGTCTTGCCGCCCTTGCTCACTTCTTCCGTCAGTGTCGCCTTCAGGATGCCGAGCCAGTTGCCGTAGGCCAGCACCTTGTCGGCGGCATCGACGACCGCGACCGAGTCTTCGAGATCGAGGATGGTCGACAGCGCCGACTCGAGCACCAGGTCGGAAACGCCGGCCGGGTCGTCCTTGCCGATCGCGGTCGAGCGGTCGATGCGCAGGTCGAGGTGCAGGCCGTTGTGCTGCAGCAGCACGCCCGAGGGGGCGGCGGCGTCGCCTTGGTGGCCGATGAATTGCGCGGGCTTGGCCAAGCCGGTCGCCGTGCCGTTCGCCAGCGTGACGACGAGCGCGCCGCCTTCGATGCGGTAGCCGGTCGAGCCGACATGCGAGCCGCGCTGAAGCGGCGCTGTCCGGTCGAGCACGTGGCGTGCATACGAGATCACCTTCGCGCCGCGCACCGGGTTGTAGCCGGCGCCTTTTTCGGCGCCGTCGGCTTCCGAGATCGCATCGGTGCCGTACAGCGCGTCGTACAGCGACCCCCAGCGCGCGTTCGCCGCGTTCAGTGCGTAGCGGGCGTTCGTGATCGGCACCACCAACTGCGGGCCGGCCTGCAGCGCGAGTTCGGCGTCGACGTTCTTCGTCGTCGCCTTCACGACCTTTGGTCCCGGCACGAGGTAGCCGATCTTGGTGAGAAACGCCTGGTACTTCGCCGGGTTCTTGACCGGGCCGGGGTGCTTCTTGTGCCAGTGATCGAGCTCGGTCTGCAGCCGGTCGCGCTCGGCGAGCAGCGCGGCGTTCTTCGGTGCCAGGTCGGTGACGATCGCGTCGAAGCCCTGCCAGAACGCCGCGGCCTCGATGCCGGTGCCGGGCAGCACCTGCTCCTCGATGAAGCGGTGCAGCGAAGTCGCGACTCGGAGGCCGTGGACGGTGGTTCTGTCGGTCATGGTCAGATGGGTTCAGTGATGAATCGGGAAGATCAGTCGAAGAAGGCGAGCACGTCGCGCAGGCTCGTGCCGATGCGGGTGGGGTCGGTGTCGAGCTGTTCGAGCGGCAAATCGAAACGGTTGACCCAGAGCGTCGTGTAGCCGGCCCAGGTGGCGCCGATCGCGTCCCAGCAATTGCTCGAGACGAACAGGATGTCGCTGGCAGGCAAATTCATCGCCTGGGTGCCGAGGGCGTACGTGGCCGGGTCGGTCTTGAACTTGCGCAGCGCGTGCACGCTGATCACGTGCGCGAGCAGCCCCGAGAACCCGGCGCTCTTGACGGCCACGCCCAGCATCTCGGGGTCGCCGTTGCTGAGGATGCCGGCCGGGATGCCGCGCGCCTTCAACTCGCCCAGCACCTCGCGGTTTTCGGGAAAGCTGCTGAGGTGCCGGTACTGGTTCATCAGCCGGTCCTCGGCGACCGCGTCCATCGCCAGACCGAGCCGCTGCGCGGCGAAACGCAAGCCGGCACGCGTCAGTTCCCAGAACGGCTTGTACTGGCCGCTCATCGAGGTCAGGCGCGTGTAGTCGATCTGTTTGTCACGCCACAGCACGCTCAGGCGCTCGCCGAAACCGGGGAACAGTTGCTCGGCGAGGAGCGAGACGCTGTAGACATCGAACAGCGTGCCGTAGGCGTCGAACAGCACCGCACGGGGCCTTGTGGCGAGAGGCGTCTTTTCCATCCGCAGAATCTATTCGATAAGCGCACCGGCATTAAGTACGATCCGATCGCTGGATTGATGACTGAAATGCAGTGAATCATGGACAAGCTGAAGCAGCTCGAATCGTTCGCGTCGGTCGCGACCCGCGGCAGCCTGACGGCCGCGGCGGCGGCCGAAGGCGTCGCGCCGGCCGTCATCGGCAGGCGCATCGATGCGCTGGAGGCGCGCCTGGGTGTCAAGCTGCTGGTGCGCACGACTCGCAGGATCACCCTCACGCACGAAGGCAGCGCCTTCCTCGAAGACTGCCAGCGCGTGCTCGCCGACTGGGCCAATGCCGAGGCCAGCGTCAGCGCCGGCGGGGTCAAGGCGAGCGGGCATCTGCGCATCACCTCACCGGCCGGCTTCGGGCGCCGCCACGTCGCGCCGCTGGTACCGCGCTTTCTCGCGCTGCACCCGGAGGTGAGCCTGTCGCTGAACCTCTCCGACCGCGTCGTCGACATCGCGGCCGAAGCCTTCGATTGCGCCGTGCGCGTCGGCGATTTGCCCGACAGCAGCCTGATCAGCGTGCGGCTGGCCGACAACCGGCGCTTGTGCGTGGCGACGCCGGCGTACCTGAAGCGCGCCGGCACGCCGTCGCACCCGGCCGAGCTGGCGCGACACGAATGCCTGGCCTTGTCGAGCGACGCGAGCCAGACGCGCGGCTGGGCCTTCGAGGTGGACGGCGAGCTGATCCACCTGCGACCCCGCGGCCGGCTCGACTGCACCGACGGCCAGGTGTTGCACGCCTGGTGCTCGGCCGGCCTGGGCCTCGCCTGGCGCTCTGCCTGGGAGGTGGAGCAGGAGGTCGCTGCCGGCGAACTCGTCAGCGTGCTCGACGCGTTCGCGGCACCGCCGAACGGCATCTACGCGGTGTTCCCGCACGCCAGGCACCTGGCGCTCCGCGTGCGGCTGTGGATCGACTTCCTGAAGCACAGCTACGGCGACGCCGGCTACTGGCAGCGCGGGCCGCAGAAATGACAAGGCCCGCGGGACGCGGGCCTTGGTGGCGAGCGGCGCGGCAGGCCGCGGGCTGTGCCTGATCGCGGTTGCGGTCGTTCAGGCCTTGCCGGCGTCGGCCACGCACTTCTTGACGAAGCTGTTCTTCGCGGCGCCGGCCAGCTTCTTCTCGCCAGCCTGGGTGTCGCAGGCAGCCTTGGCGGCGCCGCCGCTGTCCTTCTCGCACTTCTTGACGAAGCTGTTCTTCGCGGCACCGGCGAGCTTCTTGTCGGCAGCCTGGGTTTCGCAGGCGCTCATCGGCTTGTCGGCCATCTTCTTCATGTCGGGCGCTTCCTTGTGGGAGGTCGCGAATGCCGAGCTTGAAAGACAGGCCACGGACAGGGCCAGAACGGTCATCAGGTTTTTCATCGGGAGCTCCAGGGAAGTTTTGTTGACATGGGCTTGACGCCGGCGGTGATTGAAGCACGCGCCCCAGGCGCCAGCAAGCGCACAACGCGCCGGCGTGGCGGGCGGTGGACACGCCCTACAAAATCCGCCGTGGATGGGCCAGCGCCTCGTGCGCGACGTGCAACCTGCGCACCAGCACGCGAATGAACGCCTCGTCGAACAAATGCTTGCAACCCGGGCTGACCTGCACCAGGGTGTCGGGCGTGAACGAGATCGTCGTCGCAGGTTCGGTGACGATCACATCAGTACTGTGGCGCTTCAACTCGGGGCTGGGTGCCAGGTAGGCCATCTCGCCGATAGAGGTGCCGCTGCCGAGTTGCGCGACCTTCTTGCCGTCGCGAAACACCTCGACCTCGCCCTGCGCGAGGATGTGAAAGCTGCTGCCCTCCTCGCCCCGGCGGTACAGCGCGTGGCCGAAGTTGAAGCGCTGCCATTTCGCGCGGTGCACCACCTCCCAGAGCTCGACATCGCCGAAGCTCGAGAAGAAGTCGAGCGAACGCAGCAGGTTGAAGCGCTCGGAATCGAGCACGCCCTGCAACTGGCCGCGCGGCACCTGCTGGTTCGTGATCAGGCCCGACAGCGCCTGCGCGAACTCCTCCCAGTTGGCGTAGCGGTCGCCCGGGTTCTTCGCCAGCGCACGCTGGATCATCGCGTTCAGCGCCGGGCTGACGCCGTCGCGCAAGCTCGCGAGCGAGGCCGGCTCCACGTGGTAGATCTGGTGCATCATGGCCGACTGCACCTGCGCATCGAAGGGCGGGCGCCCGGCGATCAGGTGGTACAGCACGGCACCGAGCGAGTACATGTCGGCACGCGCATCGAGCGTGCCGCCATCGAGCTGCTCGGGCGACATGTAGGCCAGCGAGCCGACGCGGTAGATCTGCGTCGTGTCGGCCGCCAGATTCAGCACGCTGCCGAAATCGCTGATCTTCACATCGGTGACCGAGCCGTTGTTCAGCACGGCGAGGAGGTTCGCCGGCTTCACGTCGCGGTGGATCAGCCCCTGCCGGTAAACGTAGCCCAGCGCCATCGCGCACTTGAAGCCGATTTCGACGACGAGTTCGAGTGCGAGCAGTTGATCGGCACGGCAATAGGGGCGCAGCGTGCTGCCGGGCACGTGTTCCATCACCAGGTAGGGCGTGAGCGGGTCGGGCACCGCATCGAAGATCTGCACCACGTTCGGGTGGTTCAGCCGCCCGACCAGGGCGGCCTCGGCCGCGAAGAAGCGCTCGGAGTAGCGGCCGTCCATCGCGTCGCCGACATTCGGCCGCACGCGCTTGATCGCCACATCGATGCCCTTGAAGTCGTCGTGGCACAGGAAGACTTCAGCGGTCGCGCCTTCGCCCAGGCGCTTCAGAACGCGGTACTTGCCGATGTGGCTCGGCAACGCCGGCGTCTCGGTGGGTGGCGGGTCGGAGAGCGGCGGAGCGGTTGGCATGGCGAGCGGCATTCGAGGCCGCATCTTCGCACCGGCGGGAAACACGCGTTGCGCCGAACAGCGCGGGAAAGCGCAACTAATCCCGCTCGCCCACGCCACCGCGCCGGCGGGTTCGGGGGCCGGGTGGCCCCGTAGAATCGGTCCATGATCCAAGCCAGACAGGACCTCATCCGCGCGCTCGGCGCGGCGATCACCGAGGTCGCGCCGCAGAGCACGCTCGTGCCCGCCTTCGAATCCCCCAAGCAGGCTGCCCATGGCGACCTCGCCTGCACCGCCGCGATGCCGCTGGCCAAGGCGCTGAAGAAGAACCCGCGCGAGCTCGCGGCCGCGCTGATCGAGTCGCTGAACCGGCAGCCGGCGGTGCAGCGCTGGGTCGATGCGCTCGAGATCGCCGGCCCGGGCTTCATCAACCTCCGCCTGAAGGCGGCGGCGAAGCAGGCCATCGTGGCCGAAGTCGTCGCCGCCGGCGACGCGTTCGGCCGGGAGCCGGCGCGGGCCGATCGGGTGCTGGTCGAGTTCGTCTCTGCCAACCCGACCGGCCCGCTGCACGTCGGCCATGCGCGCCAGGCCGCGCTCGGCGACGCGATCTGCAACCTGTTCGAGACCCAGGGCTGGCAGGTCAGCCGCGAGTTCTATTACAACGACGCCGGCGTGCAGATCGCCACGCTCGCGCACAGCACGCAGCTGCGCGCCAAGGGCTTCAAGCCCGGCGACGCCTGCTGGCCGACCGACCCCGACAACCCGGCCAGCAAGGGCTTCTACAACGGCGAATACATCGCCGACATCGCCGCCGACTTTCTCGCGAAGAAGACCGTGACCGCCGACGACCGCGCGTTCACCGCCTCGGGCGACGTGAACGACCTCGACGGCATCCGCCAGTTCGCCGTCGCCTACCTGCGCCACGAGCAGGACCTCGACCTGCAGGCCTTCGGCGTGCGCTTCGACCACTACTTCCTCGAATCGAGCCTGTACTCATCCGGCCGGGTCGACGACACGGTCGAGCGCCTGATCGCCGCCGGCAAGACCTTCGAGGAAGGCGGCGCGCTGTGGCTGCGAACCACCGAGTACGGCGACGACAAGGACCGGGTGATGAGGAAGCAGGACGCGACCTACACCTACTTCGTGCCCGACGTCGCCTACCACCTGCAAAAGCACGAGCGCGGCTTCACCAAGGCAATCAACATCCAGGGCGGCGACCACCACGGCACCGTGGCGCGCGTGCGCGCCGGGCTGCAGGCCGCCGCCATGGGCGTGCCGGCCGGCTACCCCGAATACGTGCTGCACAAGATGGTCACCGTGATGAAGGGCGGCGCCGAGGTCAAGATCTCCAAGCGCGCCGGCAGCTACGTGACCCTGCGCGATCTGATCGACTGGACCAGCCGCGACGCGGTGCGCTTCTTCCTGCTCGCACGCAAGGCCGACAGCGAGTTCACTTTCGACGTCGACCTGGCGCTGAAACAGAACGACGAGAACCCGGTGTTCTACGTGCAGTACGCGCATGCGCGCATCTGCTCGGTGATCCGCAACTTCGTCGACCAGGGCGGCAAACTCGATGCAAGGCCCGATCTCTCGCTGCTGACCGCACCGCCCGAGGCGGCGCTGATGCTCAAGCTCGCCGAGTACCCCGGGATGCTGGCGAATGCCGCTGCCGGCCTCGCCCCTCACGACCTCACCTTCTACGTGCGAGACGTGGCCGGGGCGTTCCATACCTATTACGCCGCCGAGCGCGTGCTCGTCGACAACGCCGCGCTCGCACGGGCTCGCATCGAACTTCTGGTGGCGACGCGCCAGGTGATCCGCAACACGCTCGCGGTGCTCGGCGTGAGCGCGCCCGAGCGCATGGACCGCGACATGCCCGAACAGAAAGACACGCCGGAAGCCCCATGAACGACAAGAAGAACCAACGCGGCGGCTTCGCCGTCGGATTGATCATCGGCCTGCTGATCGGCCTGGCGCTGGCGCTGGGCGTGGCGCTGTACGTGACCAAGGTGCCGATCCCTTTCGTCAACAAGGTGCCGCAGCGCACCGCCGACCAGGACGCGGCAGAGACCCAGAAGAACAAGAACTGGGACCCGAACGGCCCGCTCTACGGCAAGAACCCGGCCAAACCGAGCAGCGCGGCGAGCGGCACGGTCGAGCCGCTGCCGCCGGTCGCCACGCCACAACCCGGCAACCCGCCGGGCGCGCTGCCGGCGCCCGCCGTGACCGGCGGCGTTGCGCCACCCGCGGCATCGGCGGCGCGCGCGTCGGCGCCGCAAGGCGGGCGTGATCCGTCCGCCATCCTGGCCGACAAGACTGCCGCGCCGAAGATCGCCGGTGGCGCCATGGCCGGCTCCGACCCGTTCAACTACTTCGTGCAGGCGGGCGCCTACGGCCGCACCGAAGACGCGGAAGCGCAACGCGCCAAGCTCGCGCTGCTGGGCCTGGAAGGCAAGCTGACGGAGCGCGAGCAGGCCGGCCGCACCGTGTTCCGCGTGCGCGTGGGCCCGTTCGACAAGAAGGACGACGCCGAGGCCGCGAAAGAGAAGCTCGCCGGCGCCGGTGTCGAGGCTGCGCTGGTGCGCGTCCAGCGGTAGCGATGGAACACCGACCGAGATGAAACGACGGCAGTTCTCCACCACCGTGTTCGGCGCCGGCGCCGCGGCCATCGCGTTGCCGGTCGCGGTGCGCGCGCAGGCCGGACCGGTCGAGGGGCGGCATTACATCCGGCTGAGCCAGCCGTTGCCGGTCAGCGCAGCACCGGGCAAGTTCGAGGTGATCGAGTTTTTCTGGTACGGCTGCCCGCACTGCGCGGCCTTCGAGCCCGCGCTCGAGGCCTGGACGAAGCAACTGCCCGACGACGTGGCGTTCCGCCGCGTGCCAGTGGCGTTCCGCCCCGAAACCTATGTGGCGCATCAGCGCCTGTTCTTTGCGCTCGACGGGATGGGCCTCGTGCCCGCATTGCAGCGCAAGGTGTTCTATGCGATCCACGTCGAGCGCCAGCGGCTCGACAGCCCGGCCGAGATCGCCACTTTCGCGACCAGGAACAGCATCGATCCTGCGAAGCTGATGGAAGCCTACAACTCGTTCGGCACCCAGGCGAAGCTGAAGCAGGCGAACCAACTGGTCGACGGTTACAAGATCGACGGCGTGCCGGCGATCGGCATCCAGGGGCGTTTCTACACGTCGGGCACGCTGGCCGGCGACAATGAGCGCGCGCTGACCGTCACCGATTTCCTGCTGCAGCGATTGCGCGGCAAGAGCTGAGTGCGCTGCCCCGGCGCCCGCGTAAACCATCGCGAGGCACGAAACTCTGTGGGCTAGAATGGCCTGCAAGTTTCATGCCTCTATGACACATTCCGACGTACTCCCCCCTGTTTTGCTTGACCAGCGTGTGCCGCGGCTGGCCGCGACCCGCCTGGTTGCCGGCATTGCGCTGGCCTGCGCCTTGGCCGGCCCGGCGCTGGCCGAGCGGTCCGACCGGCTGCAGAAGATCAACATCGCCGCAGACCAGAGCGGGCAGATCGACCTGCAGAACCAGGTCGTCGTCTACAGCGGAAACGTCGTGATCAGTCGCGGCACGATGGTGATTCGTGCGGCCCGCGTCGAAGTGCGGCAGCTGCCGAGCGGCTACTACACCGCCGTCGCGTTCGGCAGCGCCAACAAGCCGGCGACCTTCCGCCAGAAGCGCGACGGCGTCGACGAGTACATCGAAGGCGAGGCCGAGCGGCTTGAATACGACGGCAGCAGGGACCTGGTCAAGTTCATCAACAACGCCGAGGTGCGACGGCTGCGCGGCGCCACCGCCGCCGACGAGATCAACGGCAACCTGATCACCTACGACGCGACGACCGAGAAGATGACCGTCTCCGGGGGCGCGAAATCGACGCCCGCGAACCCGGGCGGTCGCGTCACCGCCACGCTGTCGCCGCGCGAGGGCAGCGAGGCCGCGGCCGAGATCGCCGCGGCGGCGTCGGCCGCGGCCTCGGCGCCGCTGAAGCTCAGTCCGGCACTGGGCAGCGCCTCGGCGCCGGCCTCCAAGGACAAACCTTGAACATGCCGGCCGCGAGCGGCGACGCCGCGGACCGCGCACACCGGCTCGAAGCCACCGGCCTGCGCAAATCCTACGGCGCGCGCACCGTCGTGAAGGACGTGCGCCTGTCGGTGCGCAGCGGCGAGGTCGTCGGCCTGCTGGGGCCGAACGGCGCCGGCAAGACGACCAGCTTCTACATGATCGTCGGCCTGGTGCGCTGCGATGCGGGCGAGATCAACATCTCCGGCAAGCGCGTCGAGCGGCTGCCGATCCACCAGCGTTCGCGGCTCGGGCTGTCGTACCTGCCGCAGGAAGCCTCGATCTTCCGCAAGCTCACGGTCGAGGAGAACGTGCGCGCGGTGCTCGAGCTGCAGATCGACGCGCACGGCAAGGCGCTGAAACCGGCGGTGATCGAAGACTTGCTGAACGGCCTGCTGCACGACCTCTCGATCGACAAGCTGCGCCAGTCGCCGGCGCCGGCGCTGTCGGGCGGCGAACGCCGGCGCGTCGAGATCGCGCGCGCGCTGGCCACGCAGCCGCGCTTCATCCTGCTCGACGAGCCGTTCGCCGGCGTCGACCCGATCGCGGTGATCGAGATCCAGCGCATCATCAGTTTCCTGAAGAACCGTGGCATCGGCGTGCTGATCACCGACCACAACGTGCGCGAGACGCTGGGCATCTGCGACCGCGCCTACATCATCAGCGAGGGGCGTGTGCTGGCCGAAGGCACGCCGACCGAGATCGTCGACAACGCGGATGTCCGCAAGGTCTACCTCGGCGAAAATTTCCGCATGTAGGGCTTGAGATGAAGCCCACCCTTCAATTCAGACTGTCGCAGCATCTGGCGTTGACGCCGCAGTTGCAGCAGTCGATCCGTTTGCTGCAGCTCTCCACGCTCGAACTCCACCAGGAAGTCGAGCAAATGCTGGAGCAGAACCCGTTCCTCGAGACCGACGGCGACGAGAGCCCGGCGTTCGAGCCGCTGGCCGAGCGCACCACGCCGGCCGAACGGGTCGGCGAGCGCGAGACCGAACGCGCGACCGAAGTCGGCAGCGACGGCGTCGGCTCCGCAGACGAAGCCGCCGCGCCGCTCGACGCGGCCGAGTTCGGCGGCACCGAGCGCGAAGACTGGGAGAACGGCACCGAACGCGAAGACTTCGACGGCATTCGCGAAACCCCCGGCAAGAGCAGCGCGAGCCCCGACGGCGACGACTTCGACGGCGCCGACCGCGACACCGCGATCCCGAGCCTGCAAGACCATCTGCGCGAACAGCTCTCGAGCCTGCGCCTGTCGCGTGCCGATGCCGCCGCCGTGATGGTGCTGATCGAATCGCTGACCGAAGACGGCTACCTCGCCGATTCACTGGCCGACATCGCGACGCAGCTCACCGCCGGCGAAGACGACCCCGAAGGCGAACGCGACGAGCTGATCGAGCGCCTGCAGTGCGGTCTGCGCTACCTGCAGAGCATGGAGCCGACCGGCGTCGGCGCGCGCGACCTCGGCGAGTGCCTCACCTTGCAGCTGCGCCTGCTGCCGCGCAGCGAGGCACAAGCGGTCGCGATCATCGTGTGCAAGTCGCACCTCGACCTGCTGGCGCGGCGCGACCTGAAGAAGCTCTGCGCTGTCACCGGTGCCGACGAAGACATGCTGCGCGAGGCGCAGGGCCTGATCGTCGCGCTCGAACCCAAGCCCGGCCGCCAGTTCGCGCGCGCCGAGGCGAACATCATCATCCCCGACGTGATCGTGCAAAAGGCCGGCCGCGGCTGGAAGGTCACGCTCAACCCCGATGTGATGCCCAAGTTGCGCATCAACGACCTCTACGCGAACGCGATCCGCGCGCAGCGCGGCCCCGGCTCGCGCAGCGCGCCCGATGCGCTGAACGGCGCCGGCGCGGGGCTGAACTCGCGGCTGCAGGAAGCGCGCTGGTTCATGAAGAACATCCTGCAGCGCTTCGACACGATCCAGCGCGTCTCGCAGGCGATCGTCGAGCGCCAGAAGAACTTCTTCACCCACGGCGCGATCGCGATGAAGCCGCTGGTGCTGCGCGAGATCGCCGACGAACTCGGCCTGCACGAATCGACGATCTCGCGCGTGACCACCGCCAAGTACATGAACACGCCGTTCGGCACCTTCGAGCTGAAGTACTTCTTCGGCTCGTCGCTGAACACCGAGGCCGGCGGCAACGCCTCGAGCACCGCGGTGCGCGCGCTGATCAAGCAGATCGTCGCGGCCGAGAACCCGGCCAAGCCGCTTTCCGACAGCCAGATCTCGCAGATGCTCGACGAGCAGGGGATCCAGGTGGCGCGGCGCACGGTCGCGAAGTACCGCGACGCGCTCAAGATCGCGCCGACGCAGTTGCGCAAGGCGATGTAGTCATGCCGCTGCCGCTGTTTCTGCCGTGTGCGGCTGGCGTCGAAGCGCTCTTGGCCGAAGAGGTCGAACACATCCTGCCGAAGGCGCACGTGTTCGAGGCGCGCGGCGGGGTCGCACTCGAAGGCGACCCGATCGAGGTGATGACGCTCAACCTGGAAAGCCGGCTCGCGCAACGCGTGTTGATCGAGGTCGCGCACGGCTCGTACCGGGTCGAGAACGACATCTACGAACTCGCGCACAGCGTCGACTGGACGCAGTGGATCACGCCCCAGCACACGCTGCGCGTCGACACCACCGCGCACCGCTCGCCCCTGAAGAGCCTGAACTTCGCCGCGCTGCGCGTGAAGGATGCCGTGTGCGACCTGCTGCGCGATGCCACCGGCGAGCGCCCGAGCGTCGACACGCGCCACCCCGATCTGCAGATCGTGCTGCACCTCGGCGAAGCGGAGGCGACGATCTACGTCGACAGCTCCGGCGAGTCGCTCTTCAAGCGCGGCTGGCGCGAGGACAAGGGCGACGCGCCGCTGAAGGAAACGCTGGCCGCCGCGATGCTCGCCGCCGCCGGTTGGCGCGGCACGCGCGAGGCCGGCGGCGCGCTGCACGATCCGTGCTGCGGCTCGGGCACGATCGCGATCGAGGCCGCGCAGATCGCATGCGGCATCGCGCCGGGGCTGAAGCGACGCTTCGCGTTCGAGCGGCTGATGCCGTTCGTCGGCGACGAGCAGCGTGCCGAACTGCAGCGCCTGCGCAGCCATGCGCAGGCCCGCATCCACACCAGCGCCGTGCCGATCTATGCGAGCGACGTGTCGTTCCGAATGGTCGACTTCGCGCGGCGCAACGCGCAGCGCGCGGGCGTGGAATACATCATCACCTTCAACGGCGGCGATGCGCTGGAGCGCGCGGCGCCGGAGTTGCCGGACGATCTGCCGGGCACCTTGATGATCAACCCGCCGTACGGCGAGCGCATCGAGGTCGGCGGCAAGGCGGCGCGCGAGTCGGCGGAAGACCGTGACACCCCGAGCGACTTCTTCCCGCGCCTGGCAGCGCACTGGAAGCGCGCCTACACGCAGCACGCTGCCGGCTGGACCGCCTACGTGCTCAGTCCCGACATGAAGCTGCCGAGCGCGATGCGCCTGAAGGAATCGCGCCGCGTGCCGATGTGGAACGGGCCGATCGAATGCCGGCTGTTCAGGTTCGACCTGGTCGCCGGATCGGCGCGCGACAAACGCTAGCGTTTCGCCAGCAGCTGCCCGAGCAGCGCGCCCATGTCGCCACCCAGGCCGCCGCTGGGTGCCTGGCCGTTCGGTGTCAGCCGGTCGATCACTTCGGGCAGCATCTGCGAGAGCTGCCCCGCCGCGTCGCCGTGCGAGATGCCGAGTTGGGCGGCGATTTTGCCGATGGCATCCGACCCGAGCACGTTCGTGAGCTGATCGCCCGAGATCGGCGCGTTCGGGCCATGGCCGATCCACGACCCGATCACGTCGCCCAGGCCGCTTTGCGTGAAGCGGCCGATCAGGTCGCCCAGCCCACCGACGCCCGCGCCCTGCGCATGCTGCCCGTTGGCCAGCATCGCGATCACCGAGCTGAGCAGCACCGAGCCGGGCTCGCCCTGGGTCGCGCCGGGCGCGGGGGCCTGCACGCCAGGCTGGCTGGTGTTTTGACCATTGGCCAGTGCACCGATCACCGAATCAAGCAGGCTCATGTCATCGCTCCTGAGGTTGGGGCCCGATTCTGGTCACCCGGACGGTGCAGCGCAACCCCGGCGACTGCAGAGCCGGCGCCTTCAGGCGGCCACGATGGACAGGTGTGCGAGCAGCGCGAGCGGTGCGGTGTCGGCGCGCAGCACGCGCGCGCCGAGCGAGACCGGCGCGAAGCCGGCCGCGCGGGCCGAGGCTTCTTCCAACGGAGACAGGCCACCTTCGGGCCCGCTCAACGTGAGCACCCCGCCACGCGGCGGCGCGAGCGAAGCCAGCGGTGCCGCCTCGTCGAAGCTCAGCACCCAGCGGGCGCGATCGTCGGCACCGAGTTCGCGCAACCAGTCGCCCAGCGAGCGCACCGGCGCCACCTGCAGCACCCGCGTGCGGCCGCTCTGCTCGCTCGCCGCCAGCGCCACGGCCTGCCAGTGCGCGTGCCTCTTTTGCGCACGCTCGCCGCTCAGACGCAGCACCGAGCGCTCGCACAAGAGCGGCTGGATCGCGACGGCGCCAAGCTCGGTGGCCTTCTCGATCACGGTGTCCATGCGTTCGTTGGCCGGCATGCCGAGCGCGAGCGTGATCGGCAGCGACAGTTCGCGGTCGACGTTCGCATGCGCGCCGAGTTGCACGCTCACCTCGCTGCGGCCCATCTGCAGCACGCTCGCCGCCCATTCGCCGCCGGCACCGTCGAACAGCGTGATCGCGTCACCGGGTTGCAGGCGCAGCACCTGCACGTGGCGCGCCGCGCCGGGCGGCAGGCTGAACGGCTCGCCGGGTTGCAGCGGCCGGTCGACGAAGAAGCGAGGGGGCATTGGGCGAGTGTGCCTCAGCGCCGCGCGCCTGCGGCCCACCCGCGACCGGTAGCGTTCAGCGGAACAGGCCGCGCAGCCGCAATCCCCATCGCGTGGTGGCCGCGCGCATCGCACGCCAACCGGCCGATACTTCGAGCGCCCGCCGCAGTTGCCGCCGCGAGCGGCGCCACCATGCCATCGCCCGCGCAAAGCGGCGGAGCTTCATCAGCTGGGGGCGCATCAGCATGAAGAGCCGCCCGCCGACCGCGGTGCCGACCAGCTTGGCCGCGATGATCACGACCAGCCCGGTGGCCGCATGGCCGCCATGCATCAATTGCACGGCGAGCAGTTTCACCGGCAGCAGCGCCGTGGCGGGCAGCAGGAACAACAGCAGCGCCGGTCGCGGTGGCAGCTGCGCGATGCGCGCCTCCATGCGTGCCCACGGCGGCCAGCGGGTGAAGCTGCCGAGCCAGGCCGCGAGCGGGTGCCAGCCGAACTCCTCGAGGAAGAACCAGAGCGCGGCGAGCACGAGCAGCGGTGCGCGCAGCAAGCGCCATGTCATCGCCCAGTGCGGGCGCTGCCACTTCATCGGTGCGCGGCGTGCAGCAGCCAGTCTTCGACGATCGCGCGCGTGTAGACGCTCGCGATTTCGTCGATGAAGCGGGTGAAGTCGACATGTGCCTGGTCGTCGGCGCGGTCGGAGACCGTGCGCAGTACCGCGAAAGGTCGAGCGAAGTCGGCGCAGACCTGCGCCACGGCCGCGCCTTCCATCTCGACCGCCAGCGCATCGGGCAACAGTGCGCGCAGCTGATGGCTTTGCGCCTCGCTCGAAACGAACACATCGCCGCTGACGATCAAGCCCTGGTGCACGAGCGCCGCATCGACGCCGAAATCCAGCAGGTGCCGCGCGCCGATGAACTCCTCGGCCCGATCCAGGCAGCGCTGCGCGGCCGCGGCCAGCGCATCGGCGAGGTTCGCATCGGCCTCGAAGCGCGACACGCCGGTCAGCGGGATCTCGAAGCGCGGGAACAGCGGCGAGGCGTCCATGTCGTGCTGCAGCAGTTGCCGCGCGACGACCACGTCGCCGACCTTCACGCCACGCCGCAGGCCGCCGGCCACACCGGTGAAGACGAGCTGGCGCGCATCGAACGCGTGCACGAGCAGCACCGCGGTGGTGGCGGCGGCGACCTTGCCGATGCCCGACAGCACCAGCACGACCGGCTGGCCGTGGATCGTGCCCTGATGAAAGTCGCGGCCGGCGAGCCGCACCGGCATCGGCTCGTGCAGCAATGGCAGCAGTGCGCGCAACTCGTGGTGCATCGCGCTGACGATGGCGATCGGTGAACGTGGCATGCTGAAGCTGCTCGATCGCAGGACGACTGACCTCGGGCCTACGCCGGGCCGCCTCGAGTGGCCTGAGCTCCCCTCGGGGGACGGCTACTAAGGGTCGTCATTCACCCGCCGTAGAGCGTGCGCCGCGCCGCAGCCGCGACGACCTCGCCCTTGCGCTCGGCGATCTGCGCCAGCGTCCGCTGAGCCACCGCCTGCAGTTCGGCGATCGTGCCGGCCTTCTCGACCGCCAGCGTCAGCACGAAGCCACGCAGGCCGAGTTCCTTCGAGATCATCTGGGTCAGCGCGGCGGTGAATTGCGCGTAGTCGAGGGGCTGCGACTGCGCGGGGTCGAGCACAGGCGCGGGTGCCGATCCAGGTGCACTGGGCGCGGAGGAGGCCACCGAGGCCGCGCCCCGGCTCGACGGTGCACTGCTCGAGCGCGAACTGCCCGTCACCGGGGCGATCAGCCCGAGCGATTGGAGGGTGGCGAAGTCGGCAGGGCCGATGCCGGCCAAGCCGGCGAGCAGCATCTCTTCGCTCTTGATGCCGTCGATCACGAGCAGCAGGTTGCGCTGCGCGCGCTCCTTCACCAGCGCGCGCGCCTGCATCTCGATTCGTCCCGCGTCGGTCTTGGCCCAGATCACCGATGAGTTCCCATCCTCGACTCGCGCCCGGCCTGCATCGGACAGGGCCGCCCAGCGCGAAATGTATCAGCACCAACGCAACGCCGACGTGAGATAAGCCACGCGGAAATCGCCAACGAGCACTCGCCGGCCAATCAGACCTTGTCGCGCAGCTCGCGGCGCAAGATCTTGCCGACATTCGTCTTCGGCAGTTCGGTGCGGAACTCGACCCGCTTCGGCCGCTTGTAGCCGGTGAGGTTGGCTTCGCAGTAGGCTCGCACGTCGGCCTCGCTGACCGCAGGGTTGCTGCGCACGATCACCAGCTTGACGGCCTCGCCGGCCTTCGCGTCGGGCACGCCGACGGCCGCGCATTCGAGGATGCCGGGCATCTGCGTGACCACGTCTTCGACCTCATTCGGGTAGACGTTGAAGCCGCTGACCAGGATCATGTCCTTCTTGCGATCGACGATTCTGAAATAGCCGCGCTCGTCGACGACGCCGATGTCGCCGGTGCGGAAGAAGCCGTCGGCCGTCATGACCTTTTCGGTCTCGTCGGGCCGCTGCCAGTAGCCCGCCATCACCTGCGGGCCCCTGATCGCGATCTCGCCCGGCGTGCCCAGCGCGACCTCGGCGCCGTCGTCGTCGAGCAGCTTGAGTTCGGTGTCGGGCATCGGCAGGCCGATGTTGCCGCTGTAGGCGGTGCTGTCGACCGGGTTGCAGGTGGCCGACGGCGAGGTCTCGGACAGACCGTAGCCTTCGACGATCGGGCAGCCGGTCTTTTCGAGCCAGAGCTTGGCGGTGGCGCTCTGGACCGCCATGCCGCCGCCGACCGAGATCACGAGGCCGCTCCAGTCGACCGTGCCGAACTCGGCGTGGTTCGCCATCGCCTGGAACAAGGTGTTGACGGCCGGGAAGCTGTGGAAGGTCTCGCCCTTCAGTTCCTTGAACATGCCGGGCAGGTCACGCGGGTTGGCGATCAGGATGTTGGCGCCGCCCATGCGCATCGCCAGCATCATGTTCGTGTTGAAGCCGAAGATGTGATAGATCGGCAGCGCGCAGATCGTCACGACCTGCTGGCCCGCGGGAATCTTCTTCAGCGCCGGCTGATACCACGCCTCGCTCTGCAGGATGTTGGCGACGAGGTTGCGATGCAGCAGCACCGCGCCCTTGCTGACGCCGGTGGTGCCGCCGGTGTACTGCAGCACCGCGATGTCGTCGGGGCCGACGGTGGCAGCCTTGAACGATTTGCCGCGGCCCTGCGAGAGCGCGTCGTTGAACTTGACGGCGCCGGGCAGCTCGAACGCCGGCACCATCTTCTTCACCTTGCGCACCACGTAGTTGACGATCAGCGACTTCGGAAAGCCGAGCATGTCGCCGAGTGCGGTGGTGACGACCTTCTTCGTCGGCACCGCGGCCAGCACCTGCTGCAAGGTGGTCGCGAAGTTCTCGACGATGATGATCAGCTTCGCGCCCGAATCCTTCAGCTGGTGCTCGAGCTCGCGCGGCGTGTACAACGGGTTGATGTTGACGACGACGAAGCCGGCACGCAGCACCGCCGCCACCGCGACCGGGTACTGCGGCACGTTGGGCAACATGATCGCGACACGGTCGCCCTTCTCGAGCCCTTGCGCCTGCAGGTAGGCGGCGAGCGCACGCGAGGCATCGTCGACCTGCGCGAAGGTGATCGTCTTGCCCATGAACTTGTACGCCATGCGGCCGGCGTACTTCTTGAAGCTCTCATCGAGCAGCGCCACCAGCGAGCCGTATTGCCCGACATCGATGTTCGCCGGCACGCCGGACGGATACTGCTTCAACCAGGTCTTTTCCATCGATCGCTCCGAGAACAGCGGGGGATTCTGACCGAGCGCCGAAAGGCCCGGCCTAGGGTGTTGCCCGGCTCGATCGCTGGGTAGCATGAAGGCATGAACAACACACACAGCGCAGCGCCCGTCCTCGTGATGGGCGCGGGCGCGATCGGCTGCTGGCTCGGCGGCTGTTTGCAAACGGCCGGCGTGCCGGTGGTGTTCGTCGGCCGGCCGCGTGTGCTGACCGCGCTGCACGAACACGGCCTGACCCTGACCGACCTCGATGGCCGCGATCGACGCATCGCATCCACGGCACTCGATCTGCACGCGCATGTGCCAGCCGGCCTGGCGCCTACGCTGGTGCTGCTGACCGTGAAGAGCGGCGGCACCGCCGAGGCCGCGGCCTCGCTCGCGAGCACGTTGCCGCCGGGCACGACGATCGTGTCGATGCAGAACGGCTTGTCCAACGCCGATGTCGGCCGTGCCGCGGCGCCAGCGCTGCGCTGGATCAGCGGCATGGTGCCGTACAACGTCGCCGAACTCGGCCCGGGCCGCTACCACCGCGGCACGACCGGCCAACTCGCCGCGCAGGACGATCCCGCGCTGCGTGCGCACGCCAGCGCGTTCGAGCGGGCCGGCCTGCCGCTGCAACTGCACGCCGACCTGCGCGCCGTGCAGTGGGGCAAGCTGCTGCTGAACCTGAACAACCCGGTCAACGCGCTCTCGGGCCTGCCGCTGCGCGCGCAGCTGATGGTGCGCGGCTACCGCCAGTGCCTCGCCGCGCTGCAGACCGAGGCGCTGGGGCTGTTGACGCACGCCGGCATCGCTGCGGCCCAGGTCGGCGCAGTCGCACCGCACCGCATCCCGATGCTGCTGCGCCTGCCGACGCCGCTGTTCAGTCTGATCGCAGCCCGCATGCTGCGCATCGATCCGAAGGCGCGTTCCAGCATGGCCGACGATCTGGCCGCAGGCCGCGTCACCGAGATCGACGCACTGTGCGGCGAGGTCGTGCGGCTGGCCTTGTCGCAAGGGCGCAGCGCGCCGCTCAACGCGCGCATGGTCGCGATGGTGGCGGCGTGGCCGCAGCGGCCGGTGCCTGTCGATGCACGCGCGATGCAGGCGGCGCTCGGCCTTCGCTAGCGAACCCGGCCGTGGCGTCTTAGGGATGCCGGCCGTGGCGGCCGAGCCGACAATGCGCCTGAGACTCAGGGAGCGCACCATGACATGGCCCATTCGTCGCCACATCGTTTTCGATTTCGGCATCGTCATTGCCGGCTGCATGCTCGCTGGCTTGGCGCAGGCCCAGACCGCGCTGGTGATCAAGCCGCTCGCCGAAAAGAAGGTCGAGGCGCTTCCACCGGGCGAGCTGTTCTGGCGCATCGAGAACTTCCCCTCGGCCGCGCAGGCGAACGCCGCGATGGGAGACTGGTCGCTCGTCGCGCAGGCCGACGGCAAGGTGTGGCTCTTCACGCTGGGGCCGACCGGCGGTCTCTCGGCCGGCGCGAGCAAGGTCGCCGAGATCGGACCGATCCCGCGCGTGGCCGCGTCGCAGTACCTGCTTCGGATCAACGACGCCAGCGGTCCGCCCGGCAGTGTCACGCCGGTGCACAGCCATCCCGGCTCGGAGGCCTTCTATGTGCTGACCGGCGAGCAAAGTATTCGCGGCGCGCACGGCCTGATGCGCGTGCCTGCCGGCCAGGCCGAAGCCGGGCACGGAGCCGACATGGCGATGCAGGTCTCCAGCAGCGGGGCGGCCGACCTGCATGCACTGGTGATGTTCGTCGTCGATGCGGCCAGGCCGTTCTCGGTGCCGGCGACCTTGCCCTGAGTGCGGGCCGCGCGCACCGCGCGATCAGCTCGGCGCGGGTGCCCGTCCGCGGCGCGAAGCCGGCCGCCATGGCGCCGGGCGCAGTGAGATGATTGGCGCCGCCGCGCTGCCCGACCGAGCGCCTAGTCCAGCGCAACCCATGAACGAACTCGACGACCAGGATGACGCTGCGCTGATCACCCGTTGCCGAAGCGGCGACGCTGGCGCATGGGCAGCGTTGGTGCGACGCTATCAACGCATCGTCTACGCGATCGTCAGGCGTTCGGGTGCCGACGAGCACGCCGCTGCCGACGTGTTCCAGACCGTCTTCTCGCGCTTGCTCGAGCACCTGCCTCGCCTCACGCAACCGGAGCGCCTGCAAGCCTGGATCGTCACCACGGCGAAGCGCGAGGCCCTGCGTGCCCGCCATCTCGGGCAACGCACCGTGTCCATGACGCGCGACGACCCCGACGACGCAGCCCTGGAAGACACCCTGCCCGACGACGCGCCGCTTGCGGAGGACGTGCTCGCGCATCTGCAGCAGCTCGACTTGCTGCGGGCCGGCCTGGAGCGGCTCGACGCACGGTGTCGTGAGCTGCTCACGCTGCTGTTTCGCGACGATGACGAACGCCCGGCCTACGACGAGGTGGCGCGCCGCATCGGCGTGCCTGTCGGCAGCATCGGGCCGACACGTTCGCGCTGCCTGACCAAGTTGCGGCGGCTGCTCGAGCCGCCGGCGCAGAATGCGTGAGCGCGTGTATTTTTCGAGAGGCTGCCCGCTCTGTCCACCATGACCTCGATCGACCGCCTGACCGACGACGCCCTGCTTCATGAGTTGCGGCGCGCCGTCGATGCGCTGCCGGATGCGCCTGCCGCGCTGCAACGGGCCGCGATCGACCTCTGGCCCGCAACGCCTCGTCGCGGGCTGGCAGCCGGCGCCGCTGCGTTGGTCCGGCGCATCGTCGGCGAGTTGAGCTTCGACAACTGGGTCGCCCCTGCGCACGCCCATGGCATGCGCTCGGCGCGCGCACCGACCAGACATCTCTTGTTCAGCGCCGAGGGCCGCGACATCGATCTGCGCATCGTTCCCGGCACCGGGGCGTTCTCGATCGCCGGGCAGGTGCTCGGGCCCGACGAGGCCGGCAGCGTGGAACTCGTCGCCGACGGCGCGTTTGGAACGGCGCGTCGACAAGCCGTGCTCGATGCGCTCGGCGAGTTCCATATCGACGACGTGGCCGCCGGAACCTACGTGATGACGTTGCGGTTGAGCCGCGACGAGATCGTGCTGACGTCGATCGCTGTGGGCGACACCGCGACTTGAACCGTGATCGCGATAGCGTGGACGAGCGGGCGCGCCGGCTGCTCGAGACCGAGTTTCCCGGGCTCGAAAGCACGGCCGATGCGCTCACGTTGGCGTGGGCACTGAAGGGCATCTGCTACCAAGCCTGGGGCAGCGAGCCGAGCCGTGCAGCGCGCGCCGCCGCTTGCCTGCGAACGCTGTTCGAAGCGGGTGTCGCCGCGGCCGACGCCGACGAGGTCGAAGCCTTGGCCGAATGGACCGCTGGCATCGCTTCGACGACGCGCGGGCAGATGAGCGATGCCGTCGAAAGCTTCGACCGCGCGGCCGCGGCGTTTCGCCGCGTCGGCAAACCCGACCCGGCGGCCCAGACCCAGGTGCCGAAGATCATGGCGCTGTCGATGCTGGGCCGGCACGAACAGGCCACCGCGTGTGCTCTGGAAACGCAACGCCAACTCGTCGCGCTGGGCAACCTCGCTGCTGCCAGCCGCGTCAGCCTGAACCTGGGCGGCGCATACCTTCGGCGTGACGACTACGCCGCGGCAGCCCGCCACTATCGGGAGGCGGCGGTGCTGTTCGCGCGCGTGGGCGACCATGCCCAATCGATCCTGTCCGACATCGGCATGGCCGATGCGCTCGCCGCCCTCGGCGACTTCGACGAAGCCCTGCGCATGTACGCGCGAGCCCGCATGCGCGCGGTGCAGCGCCGATTCGACGTCTCGGTGGCGCTGGCCGACGAATCCATCGCGCTGGTCGAGCTGGCGCGCGGCCGCTACCGCGAGGCGCTCGCGGGGCTCGAGTCGGCGCGCCGCAGTTACGCCGCACTGGCGCTGCCCCAGCATCTGGCGATCGCCGAGAAGCAGCTCGGCGATGCCTACCTCGAGCTGCGCCTGCTCCCCGAGGCGCTCGCCTTGTTCGAGGTGGCGATCGCGACGTTCCATGCCCTCGAGTCGCCCGACGAGCAGGCCTGGGCGCTGGCGCAGCGCGGGCGCGCGCAGACCCTGCTGCAGCAAGGTGATGCCGATGCGTCGTTCGCGCAGGCCCTGACGCTGTTCGTCGCGCAAGGCAACGACGTGGGCCGAGCCGCTGTGACCTTGGCACGGGCCGAACTCGCGTTGTCCCGCGACGATGTGGCGGGCGCCGTCGACCTGGCGCAACAGGCCGCGCAGGCGTTCGGTTCGGCGGGGCAGGCCGACGGCTGTGCGCGCGCCGAGGTCGTTCATGCACAGGCACTGGTGCAACAAGGCCGCTTCGCCGAAGCAGCGGTCGCTTTCGACGCGACGCTCGCCCGTGCGCGAGCGCAGCGACAGACAGCGGTGCAGGTTCGCTGCCTGACCGGCCGCGGCCTGGTGGCACAGGCAGCCGGCGACACGGGCGCCGCGATCGGTGCGTTCGAGGCCGCGATCGAGCTCTTCGAGGACCAGCGCCGCGCGTTGCCCGGCGACGACATGCGCAGCGCGTTCCTGACCGAGCACTTGCGGCCCTACCAGGAACGGTTGCGCCTCGCACTGCACGGCGGCGACGCCTGCGACGTGCTGACGCAGCTGGACCGATTCCGCGCGCGCTCCCTCGAGGAGCGCCTCTGCGAAGAATCTGCGCCGGCCGCGGACGACGACCTTCACCGGTTGCGCACACGGCTCAACTGGCTGTATCGGCGCGCAAACCGGCTGCTCGAGGAGTCCGGCGGGCCGGCCGTGACGAGCGCGGAGGTACTGCGCCTCGAGCACGAACTGCTGGAGCGCGCACGCCGCGGGCGGCTGACGGCGCCCCGACGCGCAGGCGAGGCTGCGAGCCGATTCAGTGTCGACACCTTGCAGCGCGCACTGGCCGATGGCGACGCGCTGGTCGAGTACGGCGTGCTCGACGACGAACTCTTCGCATGCGTGGTCACGCCCGGCGGCGTACAGCTGGTGCGGCAACTCGCGAGCTGGTCGAAGGTGCTCGACGCGGTGCGCTCGGCGCGGTTCCAGATCGACACGCTGCGCCACGGCGCCGCGCCGGTGCGCCGGCACCTTGCCGCACTTCTGGCACGCGTGCGAGCGCGCATGGCGGCGCTGCATGCGCTGGTCTGGGCGCCGCTGTCGGCGACGCTGGGCGCCAGCACGCGGGTGATCGTCGTGCCGCATGCACAGCTGGCGCTGCTGCCGTTCGCCGCGCTCCACGACGCGGCAGGCGCGCTCGGCGACCGCTTCGACCTGGCCGTGTCGTCGAGCGCACGCATGGCCCTGCGCGGCCTGGGGCGCCCGTCGCTGCCGCCGCGCCGCGTGCTTGCGCTGGGCGAGTCTTCGCGGCTGGCGCACGCGGCCCGCGAAGCCCAGGCGGTAGCGACGCAGTTCGAAGCGGGCGCCGCTTTCGTCGGTACGCAGGCCAGCGTAGCCACGCTCGATGCCCACGGGCGCCACGCAGATGTGCTGCACCTGGCCTGCCACGGCGTGTTTCGCAGCGACAACCCGCGCTTTTCGGCCCTGACGCTGAGCGACGAGGCGCTCACCGTGGAGCGCGCCGAGTCGCTCGGCCTCAAGGCCTGTACCGTCGTGCTCAGTGCGTGCGAGACCGGCGTGACCGCGCTCAGCAGCGGCGACGAAATGATCGGTCTCGTGCGCGCCTTCATGATCGCCGGCGCCGCGCGCGTGTTGGCCAGTCTGTGGCCGGTGGACGACGACGTCACCGCGGATTTCATGGCGCGCTTCTACGGTGCGCTCGTGAAGGGCGCGGGGCCTGCCGCCGCGCTGCGGGCAGCCCAGGTCGCCACGGCGCGGGAGCATCCGCATCCGTACTTCTGGGCCGCATTCACGCTGTACGGCGGCTGGTAGGTGGCGCAATCCACGCAATGAAGCCGCCCGGACACCCCCCGATCGGCAAGAATCTGCGGGTGCGCGCGGTCCGCCATGTATCAGGGGCGCCGGAGCGCGCTCTGTCCGTTGCCGACACACCGGAGCGCCTGCGCCATGCCACTGCCCCACGTTCTATTGCGATGCCTCCTGCGATGCCTGTTTGCCCTGACGCTGCTCGGCCCGGCCTGGTCGGCGCCGGTATCGGCGGCGAGTGGGTCGGGCGGTGGCAGCGGCGCTGGCAGCGGCAGCAGCGATGCCGACGTGCCCGGTGAAATACTCGTCAAGCTGAAGTCGACCGGCGCGCTGCAGCCTCTGCTGGTCAAGTACCCGGTGACATTGACCAGCAGTTTCGGCGCCCGCCCGATCTACCGTCTGAAGGTCGTCGGGGCGGCGCGCGTCAAAGACGTGCTGGCGGCGCTTGCGCTCGAGCCCGATGTGATGCTCGCCGAAACCAACCCGACGCACCGCAGCCCCGAAGCCCGCAAGAACGTGGCGTGGACGATCGGCACACCGCAGGGCTACGCGGCGCAATGGGCGCCGCACGTGATGCGCCTGGCCCAGGCGCAGACGGTCACCATCGGCACCGGGGTGCGCGTCGCCGTCATCGATACCGGCGTCGATCGCAGCCATCCGCTGCTGGCGGGGCGCCTGCTCCCGGGCTTCGATTTCGTCGACTTCGACAGCGATCCATCCGAAGCGGGCGGCGTGCTCAACGCGGGCTACGGCCACGGCACCCACGTGGCCGGCCTCGTCGCGCTGGTCGCGCCGGGCGCCCGCATCATGCCGGTGCGCGCGCTCGATGCCGACGGTGTCGGCAACGCGTGGGTGCTGGCGGAGGCGCTGCTCTACGCGCTCGACCCCGACGCCAACCCCGACACCGACGACGGCGCGCACATCATCAACCTCAGCCTCGGAAGCCTGGCGCGCACCCGGCTTTTCGACACCATCGCGCGCCTCGTCAACTGCACGCCCTCGGTGCCGGACGACGCGACCGGCGACCTCTCGGACGCCGGCTACGGCGACGACAAACGGCGCTGCGCGAACAGCCACGGCGTCGTCATCGTCGCCGCGGCCGGCAACGACGCGAGCGGCAGCCTGAAGGAGTACCCGGCGGCCGAAAGCGCGAGCAACCTTCTGGCGGTCGCGGCGACCACCCCGGCGTCGAAGCTCGCAAGCTTCAGCAACTTCGGCAGTTGGGTCAACCTCGCGGCTCCGGGCGATTCGATCACGAGCAGCCTGCCCGGCGGCCTCTACGGCACCTGGAGCGGCACGTCGATGGCCGCGCCCCTGGCCGCCGGCACTGCAGCGCTGGTGCGTTCGCTCGATCTCACGCTGCGCCCGCAGGACGTGGTGCAACGCCTGCGCAGCGCGAGCGCGATGCTGTGCGGCACGCAGCTGCGCCAGGTGGACGCGGCAGCCGCCGTGGCCAACGTCGTGCCCGCGCCGATCGCCTGCCCCTGACGGGCTCCGTTCCCGCCGGGGCCGCCACCGCGAGGTGGCGGCCCTTTTCAATTTTCGGGCGCCGGTATTTCCGGTCGCGCATCGTGCTCTGTGATGGGTGTTGCCGGCGTCGCCCGCGGCACCAACGACCATCACCAGGAGCAAGCGATGACCCACCACACACCCAGGCGCCTCCAACCGGGCACTCCACGCAGCGCGCGCACAGGCCGCGCAGCGGCATGGGCGCTGGCCGCCGGCCTGCTGGCCGCGTCGCCGCTGGCCACACGGGCGCAGTCCATCATCATGGCCGGCAGCTACCAGAACTTCGACGTGCTCAACAACACGGGCGGCACGGTCTACGGCTTCGAGATGGAGGTGTACGGGGTCAGCAAAGCTCAGCTGACACGCATCTTCCCGTCGAATTTTCCGAACCCGAACGTGATCCGTTACGGCGTGGGCACCGCCACGGATTTTCCCGGCGGCGTGCGTGTGCGCTGGGCCGCGATCTACGACGCAGCGAGCGGCACCTATTCGACCTCGACCGCGGTGCCGCCATCGCTGACCACCGTGCCCGGCGACTCCTGCTGGACATTGGGCATGCCCACGACCTACCAGACCGCCGGCTGCGAACACTTCGGCATCAGCACCGCGTATGTCAACCCGACGCGCATCAACTACTACTGGCTGGTGCCTGATCCAGTCAGTCCGGGCACGCTGATTCCGAACAGCAGCTACGTCTACCTGCCTGCGCCGGTCTGGGTCGCGGTGCCCCCTGCCGCGCCCGGCCTGCCACCGGTGATCGTGGCCGAAGTCCAGGCGCCGCCGCCGCCGCCGGCGCGCTTCGGCGATGCGCAGTGGGTCAGGGTTTACAAGGCCGAGCGGCAGGGAAAGGTCGATCTCAACGATCTGGTCGGTGACAACCACGCGGTCGTGCCCGAAAACGCCGCGCAGCTCGAAACCAACTGGAGCCTGTTGCAGGCTGACCCGCCGGGTGGCGGTCAACGCAAGCGCGGCAAGCTCGCCAACCAAGGCAACGCGGGCAACGGCAATCACGCCGTCGTGCGGCGCTACGAGTACTACCGGTACGCCGGCATCTACCACGCCATCACGCATGAAGCGCTGTGCGCCGACCCGACCTGCGCAGCGCCGGGCCCGGGTGAACTCGGCGACGCGATCGGCGCGCAGAACGCGGCGGCCAACCTGGACGTGAACGCGCTGACCGTGACCATCGGCGGTGGCGGCAGCGTCGCGTCGTCGGACAAGGTGTTCAGCTGCGGCGCCAAGTGCTACGGCGTCTACAACCCGGGCAGCACGGTGACGCTCACCGCGAAGGCCAACTCCGGCAGCACGTTCGCGGGTTGGAGCGGCGCGTGCATCGGCAACGCAGCGACCTGCGCGGTCACGCTCGACGCCGAGTCCGCGGTCACGGCCACCTTCACGACCGCGGTCGGTGGTGGTGGTGGCGGTGGTGGAGGAGGGGCGTCCGCTTTCAAGCTGTCGGTGGCCAAGAGCAATACCGGGACGGTGACGAGCACGCCGGCCGGCATCAATTGCGGCAACACGTGCACCGCGAGCTACGGCGCCGGCAACGCGGTCACGCTGACCGCGACGGCGCCACCGGGCCTCGCCTTCCTCGGCTGGAGCGGCGCCTGCACCGGCGCGGCGCCGACCTGCACCGTGACGATGAACGCCGACACCAAGGTGCAGGCCGGCTTCAGCAAGTGATCGCAGCGACGTCGGCCCGCTCTGAGGCCGACCTGAACCTCAGCATGAAGGAGATATGAGCATGACTGCAAATACCTGGACCCTGTCGACCCTGATCGCTAGTCGGGCCTGCAATAAGCCGCCAGCCCGCATGAATGCTAGGTTTTCGGCCTGAATCTTGCTATTGATTTCCCTTGAATTTCAATTTGGTTGACGTT
>Ga0209583_10000019_pt1 | contig 53402 bp, 54 predicted proteins | sample Str014_FD_187201 | JGI IMG/M metagenome (GOLD analysis project Ga0209583, IMG submission 187201) | Freshwater sediment microbial communities in response to fracking from Pennsylvania, USA - Straight Creek_MetaG_SC_2014 (SPAdes) (version 2) | ecosystem: Environmental > Aquatic > Freshwater >... | reverse complement strand
CACCAGCATGATGACGTTGAGCGTCAGATTGTCCTTGATCCACAGCACCAGCACGATTTCCAACACGAGGAACACCACAAGCGCCCACCGCGCCCCGAAACTCTGGCGGCCTGGGGCCAAGAAATGGGCGGCATTGAAGACGATGAACTGAAAGCCGCCCTTGCCAGACTGGGTGCTGAACTCAGCCCCAAAGGCCCAACCCATTCCCCGTTCTCCACAGGAGAAATTAGGGGTTTTGATCACCCCCCAACTTCGAGTAGGAAATTCACATGATTCACACGTCTCGCCGCCATATGATGCTGGGTGCTGCCGCTTTGAGCGTTGCCCTGGCCAGCCCTGCCCTCGCCGATGATCCCGTCAAGGTCGACTTGTCGGACCTGCTGACTGCGCCTGATGAAGGCGACATGACCCTGGGGCCAGACACGGCCAAGGTTACTGTCGTGGAATATGGCTCTGCGTCATGCCCGCATTGCGCTGCTTTCTACAAGGACACCTTCATAAAACTGAAGGCGGACTATATCGACACCAACAAAGTCCGCTTCATCTTCCGCGAATTCCCGCACAATGACCAAGGCCTCGCGGCTTTCATGGTCGCCCGCTGCGCGCCCAAGGAAAAGTATTTCCCGCTGCTTGATGTCTTCTTCACGACGCAGGCCACTTGGGTGCCCGATGCCATGAACCAGCTGAAGAACATTTCGCAACAGGCCGGCATGTCAGCGTCGGATTTTGAAGCCTGCCTCAAGAACGAAAAGGTCGCCAAGGCCATTCTTGACGTGCGCGAGAAGGGCTCGAAGAAATATGGCGTGTCCGGCATTCCCTATTTGTTTGTGAACGGCAAGGTCTTTGAAGGCGAAACCACCTATGACGCCATGAAGGCTGTCATTGATCCGCTATTGAAATAACAGTTGAAGGGCTGAACGGAACCGATGAAATTTGCAAAACTGCGGCTGACAGGTTTCAAATCTTTCGTAGAGCCCACGGAACTTGTGATTGAAAAGGGCCTCACCGGCGTGGTGGGCCCCAATGGTTGCGGCAAATCCAATTTGCTTGAAGCACTGCGCTGGGTGATGGGTGAGAACTCATACAAGTCCATGCGCGCTTCCGGCATGGAAGATGTGATCTTCTCCGGCACCACCCAACGCCCAGCCCGCAACATGGCTGAAGTTCTGGTGACGATGCACAATGATGATCGCACCGCACCCCCGGCCTATAACGACTCGGAAATGCTCGAAATATCGCGCCAGATCGTGCGCGACCAAGGCTCGACCTACCGTGTGAACAGTTCCGAAGTGCGCGCCCGCGATGTCCAGCTCTTGTTTGCTGATGCCTCAACAGGCTCGCGCTCACCTGCCTTGGTGCGCCAAGGACAGATTTCTGAAATCATCAACGCCAAGCCGCAAGCCCGCCGCCTGATTCTCGAAGAGGCCGCTGGCATCACCGGGCTTCACACGCGCCGCCACGAAGCCGAGTTGAAACTCAAAGCCGCTGAGGCCAACGTGGCCCGGCTGGATGATGTCACAGCTCAGATGGAAACCCAACTTTCCAGCCTGAAGCGTCAGGCGCGGCAGGCAGTGAAATACAAGCAGGTCTCTGCCGATATTCGCAAACTCGAAGCCTCTGGCCTCTATGTAGCTTGGCGCGAAGCTGCAGCCGCCATGGCTGCCGATACCGAAGCACTGAACTTGGCTACCCGCACCTTGGCCGCCCAAACAGTGAGTGCCTCAGAAAGCCTGCGCCACCGCGATAACCTGGGCGAAGTCCTGCCAAATCTGCGTGAGCAGGAAACCATCAAGGCCGCCATGCTTCAGCGCATCACGCTCGAACGCGTAAGCCTTGATGAAGAAGAAAAGCGCGTTGAGGCCCGCCTGACGGAATTGAAACAGCGCCGCAGCCAAGGCAACAATGATTTGCTGCGCGAACAGGATGTGTTGAAAGACACTGATGGAGTGATCGCCAAGCTGCTCACGGAAGCAGAAGGCCTCAATACTGCCTTGGTGGGCGATTCTGCCTTGCGCGAAGAGGCCGCCACGGCACTTCAAGCCGCCGCTGCATCGCTGGCCCGCGCTCAGGAAGCTGCCGATGCCGCTGGGGCCAAGCTCGCCGAACTCTCGGCCCAGCGCGCCGCCTTCGAACGCGCCATTGCCGAACATCAGTCCCGTGTTTCCCGCATTGAAAAGCAGGCGGCAGATATTGCCATCCGACAACAAGAGCTTTCATCGCGCATCGGCTCCACTGAAGATGGCGCGGCGCTCATGCAAGCCGTGGCCCATGGCGAAACGGTGGTCAGCGAAGGCGAACAAGCCGCCAGCCACGCCGAAGTTTCACTGCGCGTCGCCCGCCAATTGGAGACCGACAAGCGAACCGCCCATGATGACACGCGTCGCAAGGCCGATCGTCTGCAAACGGAAGTCCGTACACTGACGAATTTGTTGAAGGCCGGTGGCGGCGAACTCTGGCCCTCGCTGGTCGATCAACTCGCAGTACAATCCGGCTACGAAGCCGCATTGGGCGCTGCCCTGGGCGAAGATATTGAAGCTTCAGCTGATGAAGGCGCACCTGTTTTCTGGCGCGGGCTTCCGGCCTTTGAGCACACAGCGCCTCTCCCCGCAGATGCCAAGCCGCTGAGCCTTTTTGTGCAAGCCCCACCTGCCTTGGCGCGTACGCTGTCGCATATTGGTGTGGTCTCACAAGCGGTAGGTGCTGCCTTGCAACCGCAATTGCAGCCCGGCCAACGCCTCGTTTCAGTGGAAGGCGATGTCTGGCGCTGGGATGGCTTTACCGCCGCCGCCGATGCCCCAAGTGCCGCCGCCAAACGCTTGGCGGAGCGCAACAGGCTGGCCCAAATTGAAGTCGACATGAAAGACGCTTTGGCTGCCGCTGAAGCAGCCAAGGCCGAATTCGATCAGGCCCGCACCAGCGTCGAAAACGGCCAGCGGGCCGAGCGTGACAAGCGCGAAGCTTGGCGCACGGCAACTTCGGTGCTTGATGTGGCCCGCAAGGCCTTGCAGGCTCATGAGCGCCGCATGGCTGAAAACGCCGCGCAAACCTCGGCCCTCGAAGAAGCCGCCCGCAATGCCGCAGCACAGCTTACCGAAGCGCGGGATCATCATGGTGCTGCGCAATCACAATTTGCGGCCCTTCCCGCCGCCGACGGGTTGCAACAAGAATCCGCGCAGCTGCGCGATAAGCTGAACGGCGAGCGCGGCCTCTATGCCGAAGCTCGCGCCAAGCATGACGGTTTGGAGCGTGAAGCCCGCCAGCGCGCTGAGCGCCTCAAAGCCATCAGTACCGAACAGCAAGATTGGCAAGCCCGTGCCGCCAAGGCCAAAACGCAAGTTGAACAACTCAACGCCCGCCTCGATGAAGCCGAAGCTGCCATTGCCGAAGTGCAGCAGATGCCACAGGCCTTGGCCGATCGTCGCCTGAAACTTTTGAACACACTGGCTGAGGCTGAGGGCGAACGCTATGCCGCAGCCGACAAATTGGCCGAAGCTGAAAATGCTGTACGTGAGGCCGACCAGGCGCTCCGCGCTGCACAGGAATTGGCCGCCACCGCGCGTGAAGATCATGCTCGCCTGGGCGCAAGGCTCGAAGCCTCCACCGCCCGGCAACTTCACGCCGTCTCGCGCATCAGCGAAACCATGCAATGCCAGCCCGAAGAAATTCTATCGCAAGCTGGGCTTGAACAAGCCGAACTCCCTGCCGCCGAAGAAATCGAAAAGAAACTTTTCGCATTGCGTGAAGACCGCGAGCGCCTTGGCGCTGTCAATCTGCGCGCCGATGAAGAGGCCCAAGCCGTGGGCGAAACGCTCGACAAGATGAAATCCGAAAAGGATGAACTTGTCCAAGCCATCGGCAAATTGCGCGGCGGCATCAATTCCCTGAACAAGGAAGGCCGCCAGCGCCTGCTCGACGCGTTTGAAACGGTGAATGTGAAATTCGGCGAACTCTTCACCACGCTGTTTGAAGGCGGCCGTGCCGAGTTACAATTGATCGAGTCTGATGATCCGCTGGAAGCCGGTCTCGAAATCATGTGCAATCCACCCGGTAAAAAGGCAACGACGCTGTCCTTGCTCTCAGGTGGCGAACAAACGCTGACAGCGCTCTCGCTTATCTTTGCGGTGTTCCTGACCAACCCCTCGCCCATCTGTGTATTGGACGAAGTGGATGCACCACTCGATGACCACAATGTCGAGCGCTTCTGCAATCTGCTGGATGCGATGATGGCGCGCACTGACACACGATTCCTCATCATCACCCATCACCCCCTCACGATGGCCCGCATGCACCGTCTGTTCGGGGTTACCATGATGGAACGCGGCGTATCGCAGCTCGTGAGTGTGAATTTGGAAGAAGCGGAACAATTGGCGGAAGCCAGCTAAAATATGAACGTCGTCTTTGATCTTGGCATGGTGTTAATCGAATGGGACCCGCGCCACCTCTATCGCAAGGTATTCAAGTCCGAGACAGACATGGAATGGTTTTTGACCCATGTCTGCCATGGCGAGTGGAACCTTGAACAAGACAAAGGCCGCAGCTTTGATGATGCCGTAGCCGAAGCCACTGCGCGTCACCCCGCACACGCCGCAGAAATCGCCATGTACCGTGACCGTTGGATGGAGATGGTGCCCGGTGCCATCATGGGCACCGTTGATATTCTTGAAGAGCTGCACAAAAACAAAACACCGCTTTATGCCATCACCAATTGGAATGGTGATACCTTCCGCGCCACGCGCAAGCGATTTCCCTTCCTCGAACTTTTCAAAGACATCGTGGTTTCAGGCGACGAGAAATTGATCAAACCAGATCATAGGATTTATGATCGATTGGTTATGCGCAACAATCTTGATCCTGTTGATTGCCTATTCATCGATGACAGTCTCAAGAATGTGAACGGCGCGCGGTCCATTGGCATGAAGGGCCACCATTTTACCAGCCCGGAAAAACTGCGCACCGAACTTCTGAAACGGGCACTCTTATAAAAATGGAGCGTCTCGAAAGGCGCTCCATCATTTGTTCGGGATCAAACCAACTTAAAATCAGAATGGCGAATCCGGGAAATAGAATTCGCCCGCATTTTCTTTGGTCACCAAAGTGGCATCGAGAATATAGCGGCCCCGCACCGGGTTTTTGTTGACAAGGCCAGCCGCCGTAAGTTCCAGCGCCGTGCCCACCATGGCTGGTGGATAGAGCACGTTGATCGGCATCATCTTGTCGCCATCAGCCACTTTCTTGATCATCTCTTTCATGCCGGCGCCGCCGACAATCAGCTTAACATCAGTGCGCTTGGCTTGCTTGATGGCTTCTGAAACTCCAACCGCCATATCGTCATCCTGACACCAGACACCGTCGATTTTCTGATACTTCGTCAGATAATCCTGCATCACCTTGAAAGCATCATCGCGTGACCAATTGCCAAATTGGCTGTCGAGCACCTTGATGTCCGAGCCCTTGATGGCTTCAGCAAAGCCCTTCTGGCGTTCTTCGTCAATCACGATGGGAAGCCCGCGGATAATGACAATGTCTGCCTTGCCAAGCGCACCCTTCATATAGTCGCCCGCCACACGGCCCAGTTCCGGGTTATTGCCGGCCACATAAAGATCATTGATCTTGGGGTCAGACAAAGCACGGTCCACCACCGTGATAAACACACCCTTGGCTTTCACCTTCTTGATCGGGCCGGTCAACTCATCAGAGTTATGCGGCAAAACCACAAGTGCCGTAATGCCCTGAGTTGTCAAATCTTCCAGAGCCGAAGCCTGAGCCGCACCGTCCGGCGAAGTTTTCACGATCACCTTCACACCCTTGTAATTGGCTTCAATGGCCTTGGCGATGCGGTTGGCGTGATAGACCACGCCACCCGTCCAGCCATGGTCTGCCGCTGGAATGGAAACACCGATGACCACCGGCTTGTCTTCAGCTTTGGCGCCAACCGCTGTCGCGGCCATGGCCAGTGCTGCATATCCGAAATGACGTCTTTTCATTTTCGTTCCTCCATGGCCAGATGGGAAGGGCCCGGCCTTTACCCTGCTAAATTTCGCGCCTGTACAACCCACGCTGGATCAACATGGCGATAATGATGATGGCACCTTGAACTGCGCCAATGAGATAAACATTGACGTTCGAAAGCGTCAAAATATTGCCGATAATTTCCAGAAAGAAGGCCCCCGCAAGTGTGCCCCAAATACGCCCGCGCCCACCCTTCAGAAGTGTGCCGCCGACAACAACGGCTGTGATCGCTTGAAGTTCCCAGTAGAGGCCCGTTGCTGAATTGGCCGATCCCAGGCGCGGCACATAGAGGATCACCGCAATGGCCACACACAGGCCTTGGATGACATAAGTCAAAAGCTTCACACGCCAGATGGCAATGCCGGAATACCGCGCCACTTCTTCATTTGAGCCAACGGCAAGAACATGCCGCCCGAAAGGCGTTTTATAAAGCACCAGCGCTGCCACAGCACCCACAACCAGAACCACCAGAACCGGGATCGGCAAGCCAAACACATTTCCCGTATAGACCGGCGCATAAATATCTTTGAGATCTGGGCTGATCGAAAGTGAACCACCATTGGCAAGCCACGTAAAAAGCGATCGCAAAATCACCATAGAGCCGAGTGTTGCAATGAACGGCTCAATTCTACCCCAGGTGACTACAAGCCCATTGAACAACCCGCAGAGGAGACCAACCACGACAGCCAATACCATGCCTTCAGCAATCAGCAGGGCCCCACCATCAGCCTCGTAGGATTTGAGGAAAAGGATCATGGCACCCGCCGTAAAAGCTGCCATCGAGCCAACCGAAAGATCAAGCCCGCCCGAAGCCATCACAAAAGTTGCGCCAATTGCAATAATCGCAATGAAAGCCGTGCGTGCCGCAACATTCTGAACGAGGTTGGAATAGGTCAAAAAATTCGGATGAACCAGGCTGCCCAACGCAATCAACAAAACCAACGCCAAAAAAGGTGCTGACTGGCGCAAATTCAAACGCTGAAATAATGCTGTCATCTTCATGCGGCCTGCTGCTCAGTCCCCGTTGCCAAAGTCACAATCGCGCGCTCATTGATCTGATCACCTGTTAAAAGCCCGGCGATTCGACCTTGGCGCATCACAACAATGCGGTGACAAAGCCCGATCAGCTCTGGCATTTCAGAAGAAATCACCACCACTGCTTTTCCAGCCGCCGCCAATTCCGCGATCAACTTATAAATCTGTTGCTTCGCGCCAATGTCCACACCACGCGTGGGTTCATCAATCACCACAATACGCGGATCAGACAAGAGTGTTTTTGCCAACAGCAGTTTCTGCTGGTTCCCGCCGGACAAACGCCCCGCATCAATATCCAGTCGCGGCGCACGAATATCAAAGCGCTGAACCGCACGATTGAGGGCGCTATGCTCTTTGGCATTATCAATCAATCCAAAACGCACAAATTGTTGCAGCCTTGAAAGCGTGAGATTCTGCGCCAATGACTTTTCCAAGAGGAGGCCGCGGCCTTTGCGGTCTTCCGTCACATAGGCCAACCCGCAGCTTGCTGCCTGATTAACCGACGCAAACACGCTGCCTCGGTGCCCATCACACGCAACCTGCCCGCTGGCTTTGCGCAAGCCGAACAGACCTTCAAAAAGTTCAGTGCGCCCTGCCCCAATGAGGCCAGCAAAGCCGAGCACTTCACCTTGCCGCAATGTGAAAGATGCACCTTGCACCCTCCCGGCAACATTGAGATCTTGAACTTCAAGAACAACAGGTGCTGCTTCCGATTTCGCTTTGTGAGGATAGAGATCGCCCAAAGCCCGGCCCACCATCAAATGCGCCATGTCCGTTGGAGAAAGCTCACGGGCGGGCCCGGAATGCACGAGCTGCCCATCGCGCAAAACGCTCACTCGATCCGCCAGCCGTTTGACTTCATCCAATCGGTGCGAAATATAAATAACACCACAGTGTCGTTGGCGCAGCGCTTCAATCACTGCAAAAAGTGTTTCACTTTCAACCGGCGTAAGCGCTGCTGTCGGCTCATCAAAAATCACAAAACTGTGGCGGCTGGAAAGCGCCCGCGCAATCTGCACCAGCTGCCGTTCGGCAATTGACAAGTCCGCAACGGTCGATCGCGGGTCTAACCGGCTGCCCAATGAAGCCAGCAGAGAACTGGCCTGCTGGCGCATTGCGCCATCATCGGTGAACAAGCCGTAGTGCAGCTCACGCCCCAGAAAGATATTTTCAGCGATTGATAGATGCGGTGCCAGAAGAATTTCCTGATGCACAAGCACGATCCCCGCAGCCTCAGCTTGGCGCGGGCCAGAAAAGCGGACACGTGCATCATTCAAAATAAGTTCACCTGCGCTGGGTTCAACATAACCACCCAGAATCTTCATCAGGGTCGATTTGCCCGCGCCATTTTCGCCGATCAGCGCATGAACCTCACCGCGCCCGAATGTGAGGGACACGTCGTCCAACACAACGATGCCGCCATAGGCTTTGCTGATACCCTTGGCCTCAAGCGCTGGTTCTGGCTGCCGCTTCGATGCTTCCATTGCTGGACATCGCTCCCACCACTATTGTTTTTCCACACTATGAAGAAATTTGCCAAACGGTCAAATCCTCAAAGCGATTTGGATTCCAACGCCAGAAAATCTTTCTGAATGCCGCCCTCGTGCGAGGTTATCACCAGGGATTCGTCTGCTATTTTGCCGCAGCACAAATTTAGTCGTAGTTTCATAGGTTTAAAACGCCAAACCACGGCTTGACACTTTACCAGCCCGTAACTATCAAGAGCGCGCTTTGAAGAGGGGCTTTTCAGGGCTTTTTGAGCGCGGAGTTGTTGATATGGCACGTTCCGTCGATCCAAAAGGCCCGAACAGCGAATCCGATCCAAAGTTCGGTGATATTTCTGCCCGTTTAGATGATCTCTCCACGCGGCTTGCGGCGGAGAAAAAGCAGACGGACCAGCAGGAAAGCGCGCCGAAACAGTATCAAGGGGCCGCGGACTATTCCAAGGGCTACCGCCTGTTCAGCGAATTTGTCGCTGGCATTCTGGTGGGCGGGCTGGTGGGATTCGGGCTGGATAAGCTGATCGGCACCTTGCCACTGTTCTTGATTATGTTTCTGCTCATCGGTTTTGGGGCAGGCATTCTGAACATGTCGCGCGCGGCCAACAGAACGCCTCCCACGCCCGAAGAACTAGCCAAAATGCCAAAGCTCCGCGCTGGCGAAGACGAGGATAAATAGTGGTCAACGATCCCATCCATCAATTCCGCATCCATAACATTCTGGGCCCCTGGAATATTTTTGGACTTGAGATTGGCTTCACCAATTCGAACTTGTTCATGGCGATCATCGTTGCGGTGATTGTGGGCTTCTTGTTGCTCGCCGCCCGCAAAGGCACACTGGTGCCGGGCCGCCTCCAATCCGTCGGTGAAATGTGGTACGGCCTGATTCACAATATGGTGGACAACGTGCTGGGCGAAGAAGGCATGGTTTTCTTCCCCCTGGTGTTTTCGCTGTTCTCCTTCGTGTTGGTCGCCAATTTGCTGGGCATGTTCCCCTATTTCTTCACGGTCACCAGCCAGGTCATCGTCACGGCCGCGCTGGCCATGTTTGTGGTGGGCCTCGTCATCGTTGTCGGCATTGCCAGGCACGGCCTCGGTTGGTTTAAACTTTTTACACCGCACGGCATTCACTGGGGCATGTTGGTTATTATTACACCGATCGAGTTCATCTCGTTTTTGTCGCGCCCAATCTCCCTTGGCTTGCGCTTGTTCGGTAACATGCTTGCGGGACATATCGTGCTGAAGGTTTTCGCAGGCTTTGTAGTCAGCCTTGTGGCGCTGGGTTTGGGTGGCATCATCGGTTCGCTAGCACCGCTGTTGATGGCCGTGGCCCTGACCGCACTGGAATTCCTCGTGGCCTTCTTGCAGGCCTTCGTTTTCGCTATTCTTACTTGCGTTTATCTCAATGACGCGCTTCACCCCTCACACTAACTGAGAACCTTTAGACCAACTTTTTTCAAGGAGAACTAAACATGGACGCAAACGCAGCAAAGCTCATCGGTGCTGGTATCGCATGTCTCGGCATGGGTGGTGCTGGCATCGGCGTGGGTATTATTTTCGGTAACTATCTGTCTGGCGCTCTGCGCAATCCGGCAGCTGCCGGTGCCCAATTCACCAACGCGCTGATTGGCGCTGCTCTGGCTGAAGGCTTGGGCATTTTCTCGCTCGTTGTGGCCCTCCTCCTGCTCTTCGTGAAGTAAACCAAGCGGAACTGAAATAAAGGTCGGCCCCTCTGGGCCGATCACACGATTTGATACAGGCGTGAACATGGCAACCACTGAAACCACCGAGTCCACGGGCCAAGCGGAAGGCGGCGCATTTCCGCCGCTCGATGCCTCAACCTTCCCCTCTCAGCTGTTCTGGTTGGCGATTTTCTTTGCCGCCCTTTACCTGTTGATGAGTCGCTGGGTTCTGCCAAAGCTCGCCGCCATCATCGCCACCCGCAAGGGCCAGATCGATGGCGACCTGGCCCGTGCCCAGGCGCTGAAGAATGAAACCGAGGCGGCGCTCAAGTCCTACGAAAAAGCGCTGGCCGACGCCCGCGCCAATGCCAATGACATTGCCCGCGACACCCGCGCCAAAGTCTCAGGTGAAATCGACGCGCAGCAGGCCAAGGTGGACGCAGGTCTCGCCGCCAAAATCAAAGACGCTGAAGACAAAGTGGCCAAGGCCAAAGCCAAGGCCATGGAGTCAGTCAGCAGCATTGCCGCGGACTCCGCCGCCGATATCGTCAGCCAGTTGACCGGCACGAAAGTTTTGAAAACCGCCGCCGCCAAGGCCGTGGCTTCAGTGAAAGCGTAGGGAAGCCGCGATGCAATTCATGGATCAAACCTTCTACGCCTTCCTGGCCCTCGTCTTGTTTCTGGGCGTTGTGTTTTATGCAGGTGCCCACAAAAAGGCCGGCGCAGCATTGGACAATCGCGCCAGCCTGATTGAAAATGAATTGGCCGCCGCCAAAAAGCTCCGCCAAGACGCCGAACAACTACTGGCCGATTACAAACAAAAACGCATCGACGCCGAAAAAGAAGCCGCCGCCATCATCGACAGCGCCAAGTCCCAAGCCAAGGAATTCGCCGCCGAAGCCAGCCGCAAGTTGACGGATACAATCGTGCGCCGCACCAAACAGGCCGAACAAAAAATCGCCCAGGCCCAGGATGCCGCCACCAAACACGTGCGCAGCCACGCAACAGACCTGGCCATCGCCGCCGCAACCAACCTGATCGCAGGCCAAAAGGGCAACGCCAAGCTGATCGCGGAGTCGATCAGTGCGGTGAAGAGCAAGATGAACTGAGCTTCGCGCCTGAACCAGTTTCCCAAACCCGGCCCCAAGGCCGGGTTTTTGTTGCAACTACGTCCACCCCCTCAGGCTCCACATGGCTTGAAACCGACCCCCATGGGTGCCAAGTAAGAGGCCACATGAACATCCTCATCCTTCTGCTCAAATCAAAAGCGCTGCTCTCCATTCTCAGTATGCTCATCACGGTCTGGGTCTATTCCCAGATTTTTGGCCTGCCCTTTGCAATTGGCTTTGTGGCGCTGTTGCTGGTGCATGAGATGGGTCACTATGTGGCGGCCAAGCAGCGCGGATTGAACGTCGGCCTGCCCGCCTTCATTCCCTTTGTTGGCGCATGGATCAACCTGCGCGAAACACCCCATGATGCCGAAACCGAAGCCTATGTGGCCTTCGCTGGCCCCTTCATCGGAACGCTGGGCGCCTTTGCCTGCTATTTCTATGGCCGCAACACGGGGCAGGAACTTTATCTCGCGCTAGCCTATACTGGTTTCATCCTCAACCTGTTCAACCTGATCCCGGTTTCGCCGCTGGATGGCGGGCGCATCACGCAAGTGCTCAGCCCACGCATTTGGTTGGTGGGCCTGCCCATGCTGGTGGCGCTCTATATTTACAGCCCCAGCCCCATGCTGTTGATGATTGGCATTCTGGCACTGCCCAACCTGCGGGCTGCATGGAACTATGATGCCAACGCGCCGCAGAACCGCGCCTACCGCGATGTGCCCACTTCCGTGCGCGTGGAATACGCGGTCCTCTATTTGGGCCTCGCCGCCGTTCTGGCTCTGATGACCTATTCAGTGCATCAAGGCCTTGCCCACGCCACAGGCTGAGACGAGGTGAACAATCACTCGTGCCCCAGCAGGGTCTTGGTCGAAAAAGCCTCGTCAAGCTGTGCCTGTGTCATCAGGCCTTTGGCCAGAACCACGGCACGCACCGATTGACCGCTGAGCAGAGCCTCCTTCGCCACGGCGCTGGCCTTGGCATAGCCGACGTAAGGATTGATCGCCGTCACCGCCACCAGCGAGTTTTCCAACAGCGCCTTGCAACGCGCCGCATCGGCCTCAATGCCATCCACGCATTTCTCACGCAGCACCTTCATGCCGCGTGTGAGCATGCGCATCGATTGCAGGATATTGAACACGATGACAGGCTCCATCGCGTTGAGCTGAAGCTGCCCCGCCTCTGCGCCCAGCGTCACCGTCAGGTCATTGCCGATCACCTGATAGGCGATTTGATTGATCACTTCAGGAATCACCGGATTGACCTTGCCGGGCATGATCGAAGACCCCGCCTGAACCGCAGGCAATTTGATTTCGCCAAAACCAGCCCGCGGCCCACTGTTGAGCAGTCGAAGATCATTGCAAATCTTGGATAGCTTCACAGCAATGCGTTTCAGCACGCCCGAGAACGTCACAAATGCCCCCATGTCCGAAGTCGCTTCGATCAAGTCACCCGCAGAAATCATGCGCTCGCCGGAAATCTCGGACAAATGCCGAATGACCACACCCACATAGCCCTTGGGCGTGTTGATGCCCGTGCCAATCGCCGTGCCGCCCAGATTGATCTCGCGCAGTAAATTGGCCACTTCGGTCAGGCGGTCAATGTCTTCGCCAATGGTTACGCCAAAAGCGCGGAATTCGTCACCAAGACGCATGGGAACAGCGTCCATCAACTGCGTGCGGCCCACCTTGATGATGTCATGAAAGGCCACACCCCGCCCCAGAAACGAGGCCTTCAACGCCTTCAATTCCTCAATCAGGCTGGGGCACATGCGCACCATGGTGAGGCGCACGGCCGAAGGATAGGCATCATTGGTGGATTGCGACAGGTTCACATGATCATTCGGGTGGATGATGTCATAACGGCCCGGCACCCGCTGCAATTCACGCAGCGCCAGATTGGCCACCACCTCATTGGCATTCATGTTGCAAGAAGTGCCCGCCCCGCCCTGCAACATGTCCACAATAAAGGCACTGTCCGCTTCTCCCGAGATCACCCGGTCGCAGCCGCGCATGATCGCCTGGCCGATGCCCGGCTCCAGCGCCCCAAGTTCCATATTGGCCAGTGCCGCAGCTTTCTTGACCATGCCGAGGGATTGAATAACCTCTGGATAATCCCTCAGCAATGTACCGGTGATCGGGAAATTGGCCGCCGCCCGCGCCGTGTGCACGCCATAAAGCGCCTCGGCTGGCAGCTCCCATTCCCCCAGTGCATCCGCTTCCCGCCGTGTATTAGCCATGGTGTTCTCCTATTCGGCTTCGGCAAATATGCTACGCGCCATTAAATCGCTCGCCCGTCCATGGGTTCAAAGTAGGAATGCCACATGCCACAAAGGGCGCTGTGTCACGGGTGGCTATATTCATGTTCTGTTTGATCGCTATTGCTGCGATAAGCATATCCGCCGGAGGCGCAGATTTTCGATCTATTTGCGCCTGGCGAGAAATCAAACGCCATTTCAAAATCGTTGCCTCATCCGCTGAGAGCACACGATTCTTGAACCAGCTGCGAACGACGTCATCCAACCAAGTTTGCAATAACTTTGCGCGGGATGAGTCTTGTTCGCGGTGAATGCCGTACCTAATTTCTGCTAAATTGACGATCGTTGTAAAACGCGGGCCCTGGGACTGATCTAGCAGCCAATCGCGCACCTGCTCGTTAGGAAGGCTCCGCCTCGTTTCAGATATGACGTTTGTATCAACGATCCAGCCCGTCAAAGCTCAACATCCCGAAACTCTCCCTCGGTTTCCCAATCTGGAATTTCAAGATCAAATTTCGGGCCTTCGCTGAGTGCCTTCCAAAGTTCAGCACCTGTGAGACCCGAAATGTCTTTCTTATCTGGAGCAATACTTGTGATAGTCACCGCTGGCTGGCCATGCACCGTCACAGTCTGCGGCCCCTCGGTTTGCGCGAGCCGCACAAGTTCACTGAATTTAGCCTTGGCCTCCTGCAGCGGCCAGACGCGGGGCTGGTGGTTCATCGGCAAGACTCCAATTCTGACTAGTCAGACTAGTCAGAATTATTAAAAAGTCAAATCATTCCGCTGCCTGCAGATAGTCTTCCATCGGCGGGCAGGCGCATACCAAATTGCGGTCGCCGTATACATTGTCCACGCGCTTCACGGACGGCCAGAATTTTTGGCCGTGGTCACCCATGGGGAAGTAGGCTTGCTGTTTGGAATAACCGTGCTTCCACTCGCCCAGCAACTCGCCCTGGGTATGGGGTGCATTCTTGAGAGGGTTGTCGATCTTGTCAGCCCTGCCCGCTTCAACATCTGCGATCTCTTTGCGAATAGAAATCATCGCGTCACAAAAACGGTCAAGCTCCGCCTTGGCTTCACTTTCGGTCGGCTCTACCATTAGCGTGTCGACAACCGGAAAAGACATGGTGGGCGCATGAAAACCATAGTCCACCAGGCGCTTGGCCACATCTTCCACTGTAATGCCGCTTTTCTCCTTCACCCAGCGCAAATCCAAAATACATTCGTGGGCCACGGTTCCGCCAGCGCTGCTGTAGAGAATAGGGAACGAGTCTTTCAAACGTGCCGCCATGTAATTTGCATTGAGAACAGCGACCTTTGTGGCCTCGGTCAAACCAGCTCCGCCCATCATGGCAATATACATCCACGAGATCGGCAGAATGGCGGCAGAGCCAAAGGGCGCCGCTGATACAGCACCCTTCTTGCCGGAAGGCTGTTTCACCACATCATGACCGGGTAGGTGCGGAGCCAAATGGGCGCGAACCCCAATCGGCCCCATGCCCGGCCCACCGCCGCCGTGCGGAATGCAAAATGTTTTGTGCAAATTCATGTGGCACACATCAGCGCCCAGTTCGGCTGGCCGCATCAACCCCACCTGTGCATTAAGATTGGCACCATCGAGATAAACCTGCCCCCCGTTGTCATGGATGATGCGGCAGATGTCGATGATCGAGTCTTCATAAACCCCATGCGTGGAGGGATATGTAATCATTAATGCTGCAAGGTTGGCGGCATGTTGCTTGGCCTTGGCTTCAAGGTCCGCAACATCAACATTGCCTTTTGCATCACAGGCAACCACCACAATTTTCATGCCGCACATGGCGGCTGAAGCTGGGTTGGTGCCATGGGCCGAAACCGGGATGAGGCAGACGTCGCGCTTCCTCTCTTTATTGGCATCATGGTAACGCCTGATGGCCAACAGCCCAGCGAACTCCCCTTGGCTTCCAGCATTGGGTTGCAGCGACACCGCATCGAATCCCGTGATCTCGCACAACATCTTTTCCAGCGACGCAAACATTTCACCATAGCCTTTGGCTTGCGAAGCCGGAGCAAAAGGATGAAGTGCGCCAAATTCCGGCCAGGTGACGGGGATCATTTCAGCCGCTGCATTGAGCTTCATGGTGCAAGAGCCCAGCGGAATCATTGCTTGATCCAAAGCCAAATCTTTTGCCGCCAGCAAGCGCATATAACGCATCATTTCGGTTTCCGAGCGATGGCGGTGGAAAACCGGATGCGCAAGAAATTTGGACTTACGTTGCAGCGGAAGCGCAATGCCACCGAGATGGGTTCCGCGGCTCGCAGCGAAAATTTCTAACAGCTTGTGCAGTGTTTCATGCGTCGTGGTTTCATCAAGACTGATACCCACGTGGTCTTTATCCACGCTTCGCAGATTGATGCCGACCTTCGCAGCAGCGGCGAGAACAGCCCCGGCTCCACCTTTAACCCGCACTGTTAAAGTATCAAAAAATGATTCAGAAACAAGCACATAGCCAGCCGCTTTAAGAGCACCTGCCAGTCCCTGTGTCTTGCCATGAACAGCTTCAGCCATCGCTTTAAGTCCTTCAGGCCCGTGCCAGCAGGCATAAAACCCCGCCATCGCCGCCAGCAGAACCTGCGCTGTGCAAATATTAGATGTGGCTTTGTCCCGCCGGATATGTTGTTCGCGCGTCTGCAGCGCCATGCGCAAAGCGCGGTTGCCAGCCGCATCAACAGACACGCCAATCAGGCGCCCCGGCATGATGCGCTTCAGCTCATCTTTTACGGCAAAGAAAGCCGCATGTGGGCCCCCATAACCCATGGGAACACCAAAACGCTGGGTCGAGCCGAGCGCAATATCTGCACCCAGTTCACCGGGCGGTTTCAACAGCGTCAGTGCCAGTAAATCCGTGGCCATGATGGCAAGTGCGCCAGCGCCATGCAGCGCTACAATGCTGGCAGAATAATCCTGCACAGCGCCCGATGAGCCGGGATAGGAAAGTAACGCACCAAATACTTTGCGAGCCTCCAACGCGCTCACGTTAGCGATTTTCAATTCAATGCCAAAGCCCGCAGCTCGAGTCTGCAAAACACCGATGGTTTGCGGATGCGTGTCTTCATCAACAAAGAAAACATTGGAAGCCGATTTCGCGGCGCGCTTGGCCATGGCCATGGCTTCGGCCGCAGCAGTGGCTTCATCCAGCAACGAAGCATTGGCAATATCAAGCCCCGTCAAGTCCATAACCATCTGCTGATAATTGAGCAGCGCTTCAAGCCGCCCTTGGCTCACCTCGGCCTGATAGGGCGTATAAGCCGTATACCAACCCGGATTTTCCAACACATTGCGCAGAATGACAGGTGGCGTATGCGTGCCGTGATAACCCATGCCGATGAGCGAGGTGAAAACCTTGTTCTTCGCGGCCATGGTTTTCAACTTAGCCAGAGCAGCATGTTCGCTCAGCGCCGGTTCCAATTCTAAAGCACGTTTCGAACGCAATTTAGCAGGCACCGCCTTGTCGATAAAATCATCGAGCGAGGATGCACCCAAAAATTTCAACATCGCAGCTTGTTCAACAGCATTGGGTCCGATGTGGCGTGAAGAGAAGGGAACGGTCATTGCGCACTCCGTGTTTCTAACAATCGTCACCCCTGCGAAGGCGGGGATGACGGTTTAACAAATAATTTTAGGCAGACACAAACTTCGCATAAGCCGCTTGATCCATCAGCTCGGCCAACTCTGCCTCATTCGCCATCTTCACTTTCATGAACCAGCCATCAGACTCAGGCGCGCGGTTGACCAATGCTGGATCACCCGAAAGCTCGGCGTTCACCTCCACCACTTCGCCCGACACCGGCACATAAATATCCGAAGCCGCTTTGACACTTTCGACTGTCGCCACACTTTCATGCGCTTTGACTACGCGCCCCACTTTGGGCAGATCAACAAACACCACATCGCCCAGCTGTTCCTGCGCGTGTGTGGAAATGCCGATGGTGGCAATCCCGCTCGCCACCGTGATCCATTCATGGTCTTTGGAATATTTCATTCTGTTTGTTCCTTGTTAAAAACTGAAATTGCGAAAAGGGACCTCATCGCTTGAACCTGTTTGCCACAAACGGCAGCGCCACAACTGAGGCCGGAAGTGCCGTCCCGCGCACGATGAGATTGAGCTTGGTGCCCACAGCAGCGAATGCCGTTTCAACATAGCCCATCGCTATCGGCCCATTTACGGAAGGCCCAAAACCGCCTGAGGTGATCACCCCAATCTTGCGACCATTCTCGTCTTGAATCTCCGTCCCGTCACGCGCAGGCGCGCGGCCGTCGGGCTGGATACCCACGCGCTTGCGCAAAACACCATGCGCCAATTCACGCTGAACGCGTTCTGCACCCATAAATCCGCCCTCAACACGGCGGCGTTTGGCGATGGACCATTGCAGGCCCGCCTCAATTGGCGAAACGCTCTCATCCAACTCATGCCCATAGAGGCACAAGCCTGCTTCTAGGCGCAAAGAATCCCGTGCGCCCAATCCGATAGGCTTTACGCGCTCATCAGTGAGCAACATTTTCCACAGCGCAACGGCATTTTCATCATGAACCGAAATCTCAAAGCCATCTTCGCCCGTATAACCAGAGCGTGAGACATGAACTTCAATCGCACCAAACTTGGCTTGTCGATGCGCCATGAATTTCATCGCCGCCAATCCAGGCGACAACTTCTCAACAACCGCCTCAGCCTTCGGGCCTTGAATGGCAATGAGTGCGAGATCATCCGCCACTTTGAAAGTCACATCGCTTGGTAAACTCTTTTTCAAATGCGCAAAATCCAATTCCTTACGCCCCGCATTCACCACCAAGCACAACAAGCCGTCATGATGGACAGAGCCGGGCCTGGTGATCATCAGATCATCAAGGGTTCCGCCTGCGTCATTCAACAATTGCGAATAGCGTTGCTGACCCACCGCCAAACCAAGCACATCGGCGGGCACCAACTTTTCCAGCGCGCGCGCTGCGGTTTCATAAGACGGGCCTTCAATGAAACACTGCCCCATATGCGAAACATCAAACAGGCCCGCATTTTCGCGTGCCCATTTGTGTTCATTCAAAATTCCCATGGGATAGTGCACCGGCATGTCATAGCCCGCAAAAGGCACCATCTTGGCACCCAGAGCCACATGCACATCATATAAGGGGGTGCGCCTCGGCGCGGTTTCGGTCATTTCTTTAATCTCCTGACAGCACGGCATCCGCGCACATCCAAGTGCACGTTGCCCCCTCTGTCAGGAACCTGAGAGTTTTCGCCTGCCCTGTCACTCCGACACAGGGCCCGCTTTCTCCTTCGGTGAGCGGCGGTTTCCCGCCCCTGCTCTCCAGAGTCTATTCCACCGTGCGGTCCTTTGGCCTGAGAGTTTCCGGGGCGGTTGCTCCTTCGGCGCTGGGGTTAAACCCAATCTCTCCCGCATCAGTGGTGACGCTTAACAAACCAAATGATAGAAGCTCTCAAAGCAAAGTCAAGAAAGGCAGCAAACCTCATGTTTTATGGCGAACTCGAAGGCACTGGTTATGAAACCCTCGACAAGCGATTCGGGCCCTGCCTGGTCGGCCATGCCCGCGTCGAACGATTGTGGACAGGCGGGCGCTGGCTCGAAGGTCCGGCCTGGTTTCCGGCCTCGCGCTCGCTGATTTTTTCCGACATCCCAAACAACCGTATGCTGCGTTTTGATGAAGCCGGCGGCACAGTTTCCGTCTTCCGCCAGCCATCCAACAATTCCAATGGCAATACGCGTGACACGCAAGGCCGCCTTGTCTCATGTGAACATCTTGCGCGCCGTGTCACCCGCACAGAACACGATGGCGCAATCACCATCTTGGCAGATCGCTTTGAAGGTAAACGCTTCAATTCGCCCAATGATGTCGTGGTGAAAAGCGATGGCTCGATCTGGTTCACCGATCCATCCTACGGAATTCTGTTTGACTATGAAGGCGGCAAAGCCGAATCCGAAATCGGCGCGTGTCACGTTTATCGCATCGACGGTCAGTCAGGCGCCATCACCGTGGTGGCCAATGATTTCGAAAAACCCAATGGCCTCGCCTTTTCCCCTGATGAAAGCTTGCTCTACATCGCCGACACGGGCGTCACCCACAAAGACAATGGCCCAAAACATATTCGCCGCTTCCAGGTGAATGGCGCAAAAATCAGCGGCGGCGAAGTTTTTGCAACATGCACAGCTGGCCTGTTCGACGGTTTCCGCGTGGATGAAGATGGCCGGATCTGGACCAGTGCCGCCGATGGCGTACATTGCTATCACCCCGATGGGACGCTGATTGGCAAGGTCAAAATCCCCGAACTCGTCTCCAATGTCAGCTGGGGCGGGCCCAAGCTGAACCGCTTGTTCATCTGCGGAACAACGAGTCTCTATTCAGTCTATCTCGCGATTAACGGAAAGCGGTGAAGTTTTAGAAAGGGATCTAAGCAAATCTAATTTATACGAATTAAATCCAAGATCTCCCTCCCCCTTGTGGGGAGGGAGAAAATAAATCGGGCATTTCAAAATGAGAAGCCAGCCGCCCTCAAGCAAACGCCCCGTGGCAATGCTTGAACTTCTTGCCAGAACCACAGGGGCAATCATCATTGCGCGCCACTTTGCCCCAGGTCTCCGGTTTTTTGGGATTGCGCTTTGGCGCAGCCGCTGCTTCATCAGAAAATCGCATCCCACCTGAAATCATCGGCATCGCATCGCCGCCATCATCTTGGCCCGTCGTCGCATCAAGATGATGCAGCTCCATCGGCGGCAAAGGTGTTTGCTCAGGGATCAACCCATCCTGCTGTTGCGTCTGCAATTGCACCCGCATCAGCTGGCTGGTGACCGACTCTTTCAATTGCGCCACCATGGCTTGGAACATGGTGAAACCTTCGGTCTTATATTCGTTCAGTGGATCACGCTGACCGTATGAGCGCAGGCCAATCACCTGCCGCAGATAGTCATTGGTGATAATATGCTCGCGCCACAAGCGGTCTAAAGTTTGCAGCAAAACTGATTTCTCAATCTGGTGGCCAATATCTTGGTCTGGCGCAGCTGTCTTCCATTCGGCACGTTTGCCTTGATAGAATTCATCTACGGCCTTGCTCACGCGTTCGCGGATCTGCTCATCGGCAATGCCCTCTTCCTTGGCCCACTCCTCAACCGGAAAATCAACCGCAACAGCCTCGCGCAAACGCTCGCGAAGCCCCGCCGCGTCCCACTGCTCCGCATAGGCATTTTCTGGGATGTGTTTGGTCACCAACTCACTCACCACATCATGGCGCATGTCATCAACAGTTTCAGAAACTTCTTCGCCTTTCATGATGCCGATACGCTGATCAAAAATCACCTTGCGTTGATCATTCATCACATTGTCAAACTTGAGCAGGTTTTTGCGGATGTCGAAATTCCGCGCCTCAACTTTTTTCTGCGCTGTCTCCAAGGCCTTGTTGATCCACGGCGAAACAATCGCCTCGCCGTCTTTCAGGCCCAGCTTCTGCAACATGCCATCCAAACGATCCGTGCCGAAAATCCGCATCAGATCATCTTGCAGCGAAAGATAAAACCGTGAGCGACCGGGGTCGCCCTGGCGGCCAGAGCGGCCACGCAATTGGTTATCAATGCGGCGGCTTTCGTGGCGCTCGGTGCCAATCACAAACAAACCACCCGCGTCGATCACAATGCGCTTGTTGCTTTCAACTTCATCTTTAATTTTCTGAATGGCGCGTTGCCGTTCAGATCCCTCCGGCAGATGGCCAAGTTCTTGCTCCACCCGCATATCAAGATTGCCCCCAAGCTTAATATCCGTGCCGCGCCCTGCCATATTGGTGGCAATGGTGACAGCACTGGGGGCGCCCGCTTGACTGATGATCTGCGCTTCCTGTTCGTGAAAGCGCGCGTTGAGAACATTGTGTTTGATATTGGCGTCGGTCAGCGCCAATGAAAGCTTTTCAGATTTTTCAATTGAAACCGTGCCCACCAGAACTGGTTGTCCCTTGGCCTTCGCCTCGCGGATGGTGGTGATGATCGACTCAAATTTCTCGCGCTCAGTGCGGTAAACCTCGTCATTCTCGTCAAGCCGCGCCACGGCCACATTGGTCGGCACATCAAGAACATCAAGCCCGTAGATGTCGATAAATTCCTCAACTTCCGTCAAAGCAGTTCCCGTCATGCCAGCGAGCTTTTCATACATGCGGAAATAATTCTGGAAGGTGATCGAAGCCATCGTCACGTTTTCAGGCTGAACCTGCACATGTTCCTTGGCTTCTATGGCCTGGTGCAGGCCTTCGGAATAACGCCGCCCCGGCATCATGCGGCCAGTGAACTCGTCAATGATGACAACTTCGTCGTCTTTCACAATATAGTCTTTATCCAGCGTGAATAGTTTATGCGCCCGCAAAGCATTTTGAATGTGATGAACAATCGCCACATTGCCTGCATCATAAAGCGTGCCGCCCTTGAGAAGGCCAGCGGCCGTCAGCAACTGCTCCAAGTGTTCATTGCCCACTTCCGTGAGCGTCACCTGCCGCTGCTTTTCGTCCAGATCAAAATCTTCGCGCGCCAGCTGCGGAATAAACCCATCAAGGCTGTTATAAAGTTCAGACATGTCATCCGATGGGCCAGAGATGATCAGCGGCGTGCGCGCTTCGTCAACCAGGATCGAGTCCACTTCGTCGACAATCGCAAAGTGATGCCCGCGCTGCACCATCTCTTCGAGATGATATTTCATATTGTCGCGCAAATAATCAAAGCCCAACTCATTGTTGGTGCCATAGGTAATATCGCAAGCATAGGCAGCCCGGCGCTGGTTATCGTCTAGCCCATGAACAATCACGCCCGTCGTCATGCCCAATGCAGAATAGACCTTGCCCATCCATTCCGAGTCGCGCTTGGCCAGATAGTCATTGACTGTCACCACATGCACGCCCTTGCCCGCCAGCGCATTGAGATAAACCGGTAAAGTGGCCACCAGAGTCTTGCCTTCGCCGGTTTTCATTTCTGAAATAATGCCGGCGTTCAAAATCATGCCGCCCACCATCTGAACGTCAAAGGGGCGCAACCCCAAAGCCCGCTTGGCGGCCTCGCGCACCGCAGCAAAGGCGGGCACCAGAAGATCATCCAATGATTTACCCGCCGCCAATTCCGCTTTGAACTGCGTGGTCAGGCCCTTGAGTTCCCCATCGCTCAGTGCCGCATAAGTGGTTTCCAAAGCATTGATCGCTGGAACCCTCTTTTCATAACTCACCAATTTGCGGCTATTGGTTGTGCCAAAGAGGCTAGCTGCTGTTTTGCGCAGAATTCCGAGCATATGATTCGATCCTAGAGGGGTAAAACCCCGAAATGACAAAGCGATTTGGCCCGCTATAGCCCAGAGATGCGGGTTGGGGAAACCCTCAAATCTGAATGCCAGAGATAAGAGACGCGCCACGATGTTTCAACCTGTTGCAGCGCGGCAACAGAGGGCTGAAAAGGCATATTCTCGCCTTGTTTCAAGGCCAATGGCTCAATATACGCAAGCCCAAGGGGCAATGATTGATGGATTCCATGAAGCACGTTCACTTTTCTTTGAAGACTGCCCTTCTCGCTGGTCTGTTTGGCTTGTCCCTTTTTGCAGCTGGGGCCCAGGCCCAAACTGCGACAGCCGATACCCTGGCGGGCGATGATAAAACCGTGGCTACCGTCAACGGCTATGAGATCAAGACCTCTGAAGTCCGCATGGCCTTTGATGACGTGATTGGCCAATTACCCAATATGCCAGCCAAGCTGCGCTTTCCCTTCGTGGTGGAATTCCTGATTGAGCGCCATTTGCTGGCGCAAGTGGCAGCCAAGGATGGCCGCGCCGAAACCGATGATTATAAGCGTCGCCTCGCCGCCTATCAGGCCAAGGCACTGCGCGATTCTTATCTCGCTGAGAAGATCGCCCCTTCTGTCACCGAAGCGGAAATCAAAGTGGCTTACGATAAAGAAGCTTCAAAAGTGGCCCAGACCGAGCGTATCCGCGCCCGCCACATTCTGGTGGCCACTGAAAAAGAAGCAATCGACATTGAAACCAAGCTCAAAAGCGGCGCCAAGTTTGAAGATATGGCCAAGCAATATAGCTTGGATGGATCGAAGGACTATGGTGGCGATCTTGGTTATTTCACCGCACCCGAAATGGTGGCAGACTTCTCCAAGGCGGCCTTCGCGTTAAAACAAGGCGAAGTTTCTGCGCCGGTCAAAACCGATTATGGCTGGCATATCATTCGTCTGGATGATCGTAAGATGGGCTCAGCCCAACCTTATGATCAGGTGAAAGCCGCCATCAAGAATGTTCTGGTGCGCGATAAGGTCCAAGCCCTTCTCTCATCGCTGCAAGGCACAGCAAAAGTTGAAATTATCGATCCCGATCTCAAAAAGGCACAAGCCGAAGCGCAAGCCCAGAACAATGCTTTAATTGAAAAGCAGAAGAAGGACGGCGCTTCTGCGGCCGTCCAAGGCTTGAGTGACGGCACAGATTCAAGCGGCAAGGGCGATTTGACCTTGCCGGACGATGGCCAAGTCAAACAATAACGTACACTAAGGGCGGCAACATGGCGCAAGTGGTTTCACCTTTGGCCCCGGCGAGCCAGCCGGACATGCCTGAACTTGCGGGCGTAAAGCTCGCCGCCGCCGCAACGGGTATCCGCTACAAAAACCGCCCCGATGTGCTCCTCGCCGTGATGCCCAAAGGCACCACAGTGGCAGGCTGCCTCACCAGATCAAAATCGCCTTCCGCTCCGGTGGATTGGTGCGCCGCAGGCCTGAAACAAGGCAAGGCCCGCGCCCTTGTTGTCAACGCGGGCAATGCCAATGCCTTCACGGGCAAAGCAGGCGTAGCGACTGTCAAAGCCGTGGCCAAAGCCGCCGCTCGGTTGATCGGCTGCACCGAGCAAGAAGTATTCCAAGCTTCAACGGGTGTCATCGGTGAGCCGCTGAACCCAGCACCCATCGTAAGTGCTTTGCCGGAACTTGTCGCCAAGGGTGAAATGGCGGCGTGGAACATGGCCGCCCATGCGATCATGACGACGGATACCTTCGCCAAAATGGCCACAGCCAAAGCCAGGCTCGGTGGTAAAACCGTCACCATCAACGGCTTTGCAAAAGGCTCCGGCATGATTGCGCCAGACATGGCGACGATGCTGGTGTTCATATTCACCGACGCCAAGATCGCGGCCAAGCCTTTGCAAAAAGCGCTGACGGCAGCTGTGAACCCTTCTTTCAACTGCATCACCGTGGATGGCGATACCTCAACTTCAGACACAGTTTTGCTTTTTGCCACAGCGACAGGTGCTGCCGTAAAATCTAACGCAGACCAAAAAGCCTTTGCCAAGGCACTCGATACCGTCTGCCATGATCTAGCACTGCAAGTCGCCAGAGACGGCGAAGGCGCTGAAAAACTCATTGAGATCAAAATCACCGGCGCAGAGCATGACCAAGCCGCCCATAAAATCGGCATGACAATTGCCAATTCCCCCTTGGTCAAAACCGCCATCGCGGGCGAAGATGCCAACTGGGGCCGCATCGTCATGGCCATCGGCAAATCCGGCGAGAAGGCGATCCGCGACAAGCTGCGCATCAAGATCGGCGGTGTCCTCGTCGCCGCCAAAGGTATGAAAGATCCGCACTATAAAGAGGCCGACATCATGCCCCACATGAAAAGCCGCGAGATCAAGATTGAGGCTGACATCGGCGTGGGCAAGGGCAAGGCCACGGTCTGGACCTGTGATCTCACCCACCGCTACATTGACATCAATGGCTCCTACCGCAGCTAACAGCCGAACCCTTCCCCACATCGGGGAAGGTGCCCGAAGGGCGGATGGGGGCCATTGCGCAGCAATGGTCTTGGTCACCGCCGTCGCTTTGATCGATGCTGATGGCCGCGTGCTTTTGGCCAAGCGGCCAGAAGGCAAAAACCTGGCTGGCCTGTGGGAATTTCCCGGCGGAAAAGTCGAAGACGGCGAAAGCCCGGAAGCGGCTCTTATCCGCGAGTTGCGCGAGGAGCTCGGCATCGATGTTGAACAATCCTGCCTTGCACCCTTAACTTTCGCATCCCACGCCTATGAAGATTTTCACCTTCTGATGCCGCTCTATGTCTGCCGCCGTTGGAAGGGCATTCCACAAGCGCTGGAGGGCCAGGAGCTGAAATGGGTCTGGGCCAAAGACCTGCGCAACATGCCGATGCCGCCAGCCGATTTACCGCTCATCCCGCATTTGCAGGATTTGCTCTAACTCAAACATAAGCCATCGCAGCCATCATCCCGCTGTTCATGTGATAAAGATGGTGGCAGTGGAATGCCCAGGTGCCCGGATTGTCCGCGTCAAATTCCACGCTCACCTTGGCACCCGGCGGAATGAGAATCGTATCACGCACCGCACCTTCAAAACCAACGCCATTGATGGCCGTCACCTGAAAATAATGGCCATGCAGATGCATCGGATGCACCATCGCAGTCATGTTCTGCATCGTGAGTTGCACACGCCTGCCCTGCTTTACGCGAAACAGCACATCATGCATCATGGGCCTGCCATCAAAGCCCCATTGATAACCCTTCTCACCACCGGTCAACATCACCGTTTCGCGCTGGGAGACTTTGGCTTTCTTCACCTCATAGAGCACGCGCAGTTTGGCTTCAAATTCAAGCCCGATGGCTAAACCAGGTTCGCCTTGGTCTGAGAGTTTGGCAACAACCCCATCGCCGGCCCGCAGCACCATCCCACCGCGCAGGGCAGAACCTTCTGATTGAAACAGAATGGGCCAGGCACCTGATTGAGTCGGAAGCGTAATCCGCACATCCGCGCGCTGCGCAATCGCCAGCGGAAAGCGCGAAACCGCAATCGGTTTAACAGCATTGCCATCCACCGCGATCAGCAAGCCCGTCAGCGCGCCAAGATCAACCCAAAGGTTGGTGGCCGATGCGGCATTGATCAGGCGCAAACGCACAGCGCCACTTTTCTCAACGACTAATATTTCCGGGTCATCCAACGTCCGGTCATTGGCCAAAAGGGCATCAAAGGCAACATCGCCACCCATCGCCATACCTTCCATTTTCATGCCGTCCATTTTCATATGCTCGGCGTGGCCCCCGCCGCCAGCTTTAAGCTCAGCCAGAATCTCTGCTGGCTCGCGGAAAGTGAAATCGTGCAGCATAACAACATGCTCTTGATCAGCAAACACGGGCTTTGCGGTTTCATGCACAATCAGCGGCGCTGCCAAAAGCCGTTGCTCCTGAAGGCCCAGATGCGAATGCATCCAATGCGTACCCACCCGCCTGTTGGCAAATTGATAATGCCGCACTTCGTCAGGCTTCAGTGCTGCCCCTGCCAGCATTGGCACACCATCCAACAGCACAGGCGGGGTCAACCCATGCCAATGAATAGCTGTCGTATCTTTCAGGCTGTTATGCAATTCAATATCAAAGGCATCGCCATAAACCATGCTGAGGCCCGGCTTGCCATCAGGCCCCACAATGCCAAAGACTGTCGCCGCTTTGCCCTTGATGTCCAAAACGCGCGAGGCAATGGTCAGCCGCGAAGGCACCGCCGCTTTTGCAACCCCCACGAATGGCAAAGCCGCCGACAGTTTTAACAAATCGCGGCGGTTCAGTCCCATAACGAACTCCAAACTTAAAGATTACGGCCGATGCTCATAAACTTTTCGCGCCGCTGGTTTCGTACCACATCAGCCGAAAGCCCCGCATAGCTCGAAAGGACACGCGACAGAACATCGCGCGTCGTACGAATGGCATCCAGCGGCAGGCGGTGCGCACCCCCCAGCGGCTCAGCAATAATCTCATCAATAATGCCGAACTTCTTTAAATCCTGGGCGGTGATTTTCAGCGCTGTGGCGGCGTCCTTGTTGCGCGCCGGGTCACGCCACAGGATAGACGCGGCACCTTCAGGTGAGATCACGCTGTAAATGGCATGTTCCAACATCAACACAGTATTGGCCGTGGCAATGGCAATGGCACCACCCGAACCGCCTTCGCCGATGATAACGGCAATTAACGGCACCCCAAGCGAAAGGCAGCAGTCAGTCGAACGCGCAATGGCCTCTGCCTGTCCGCGTTCTTCCGCTTCAACTCCGGGGTAAGCACCAGACGTGTCAACAAAGCTGAGCACAGGCAAGCCAAACTTGTCGGCCATCTCCATCAGACGCACCGCCTTGCGATACCCCTCAGGCTTGGCCATGCCGAAATTATGTTTGAGGCGACCATCTGTGTCAGAGCCTTTTTCCTGCCCAATCACCACAACAGGCATGCCGTTGAAGCGCCCGAGGCCACCAACAACTGCTTCATCTTCCGCGAACTTGCGGTCCCCCGCCAGCGCCACAAAATCAGTGATCAATGCGGAGATATAGTCCAACGCATGTGGCCGCTGCTGGTGTCGCGCCACCAAAGCTTTCTGCCATGGCGTTAGATTTTGATAAAGCTCGGCCAAAGCCTTGTTTGATTTCTTCTCCAGAGACTTCACATCATCGGCAATCGAGATCTTGGCATCGCCCTGCGCCATGGCGCGCAAGCCAGCAATTTTACCTTCCAATTCAGCAACCGGCGCTTCGAAATCTAAAAATTGAATCATAATGCCTCGAACTCAAATGTGGTGATGTTACTGGCTTTTGGCCAGCTCAAAGTCAACCCGTCTTGCCCCTGCCTTTTTTGGCCAGAGGATGGTATTTTTCCACCGCTTCTTGCAGCCGCTCGGCCTGCACATGCGTGTAAATCTGGGTTGTGGAAATATCGGCATGGCCTAGCATTTGTTGCACGGCGCGCAAATCCGCTCCCCTGGCCAAAAGTTCTGAGGCAAAAACATGCCTGAGCACATGGGGAGAAATCTTGTCCGCATCAAGGCCCGCCAACCGAGCCAAAGCTTTGAGTTCCAATGCAAAATGTTGTCGCGTCAAAACGCCTTGTGCGCCATGCGAAGGAAACAGGAATTTAGGCTCCCCCTCATATTCGGCGCGCAGCAGTTTCACATAATCCTGCACCACGCCGCGCGCCGCCGTCGAAAGTGGCACCAAGCGCTCGCGCCCACCTTTGCCTTTGACCAACAGAAAATCATCCCCGCTCATCACGGCGCGATAAGTCAAAGTGATGAGTTCCGACACCCGCAACCCCGTGGCCGCAAGAATTGAAAGCAGGCAGTAAAGCCGCATGGCCTTGAACATTTGCCCACGCTCTGCTCTTTCTGCCTGCGTCGCTGCCGCCGCCATCAACGCCGCCATATCGCGCCCATTCAAAATCTTCGGCAGGCGCACAGCGGCCCGTGGGCCTTCCACGATTGCGGCAGGGTTTTCCTTGGTCTTGCCCTCGCCATGCAGAAAGCCATGAAACTGCTTGATCGCCGAAAGCCGCCGCGCCGCAGTGGCGCGTGATAGGCCCAGCCGTTCCGCCTCACCTTGAAAATCGCGAACATCTTGGGTTGATGCATCCAAGGCAGATTGGCCGCGCTGTTTCAAAAATCCAAACCAGTTTTCCAGATCGCGCCCATAGGCCGCAATCGAATTGCGCGCCGCGCCGCGCTCTGCGCTCATCATTTCAAGGAATCTTTCGCGCAAGCGAAAATTCACCTCAGTGCTGGCGGAGCTTTTCATGGGCCAATGGCTTGGTGATTTCAGATTGCTCAGGCGGGAACGAAGACAGCGCCAAAGCTGCGCCATAAACCAACCCTGCGATAGCCCCGATTACCATCAGAAATTTTATCGTATCCGGCATAGCTGGGCTTTAGCCTATTTCAGCACCTGAGGGAAAGACCTCAAGAAGGTGTTTGTCTTTTGGTTTCATTTGCGCAGCCCTTGCTGTAAAAGCCCGGGAAATGGCCAGACGATCAATCAACAAAGATCTTGAAAAGACCAAAGCCGCGCTGGGCAACCGCGCCATCGTGCTCGTGGGCCTCATGGGTGCGGGCAAAACCAGTGTCGGCCGCCGGCTGGCCGAGAAGCTGAACCTGCCCTTTGTGGATGCCGATCAAGAAATTACCCTCGCCGCAGGAAAGTCAATTCCAGAAATTTTTGCAGATCATGGTGAAGATTATTTCCGTGAGGGCGAACGCCGGGTCATCGCCCGGCTTTTGGAAAATGGCCAGCAGGTTCTGGCCACGGGTGGTGGCGCTTTCATGAACAGCGAAACCCGCGAACGCGCCCGCGACAGGGGCATTTCAGTCTGGTTGAAAGCCGATCTCGAACTTCTTTTAAAGCGCGTCGCCAAGCGCAATGACAGACCGCTGTTGAAACAGGACGATCCCGCCGCAGTTCTGACCAAGCTGATTGATTTACGCTATCCTGTCTATGCGCTGGCCGACATCACGGTGGAAAGCCGGGATGTGCAGCACACACAAATGGTCAATGATGTGGTGCGGGCCATTGCGGCTTGGCCGGGCCTCGGTGGCCAGGGGGGCGCTGACGATGAAGAATGAGATCGTACATGTCGACCTCGCAGGCCGCAGCTATGACATTACGATTGGCCAAGGGTTGCTTGCGCAAGCTGGCACGCGGCTGACGCCGCTGCTCAAGCGCAAATTCGCGGCTATTGTCACTGATGATAATGTCGGTCGCTACCACCTCGAGAAACTTGAAACCGCACTCTCTGCCTCAGGCATCCAACATAGAAATGTCATTCTTCCGGCTGGCGAGAAGACCAAAAGTTACGAAAGCCTTGGTCACTTATGTGATCAATTGCTTGTTGCAGGCGTCGAACGCAGAGACGGCGTCATCGCCCTAGGCGGCGGGGTCATCGGCGATCTCACGGGTTTTGCCGCAGCAATTCTGCGCCGTGGTGTCAACTTCATCCAAATCCCTACCTCTTTGCTGGCGCAAGTCGATAGCTCTGTCGGTGGAAAAACCGGAATCAACTCACCCTTGGGCAAAAACCTCATCGGTGCCTTTCATCAACCTGTCGCTGTTCTGGCCGATCTCGATGTCTTGCAAACCCTGCCCCAGCGCCAGCGCGCGGCGGGCTATGCTGAGATTGTCAAATATGGCCTTTTGGGTGATGCAGATTTCTACAATTGGCTCGATCAAAATGTCGAAGCCATGATGGCAGGCGACATCGCAGCCACCGCCCACGCCGTCAAAACCAGTTGCGAGATGAAAGCCCGCATCGTGGCCGAAGATGAAACTGAAACAGGTGTCCGCGCCCTCCTCAACCTGGGCCACACATTTGGCCACGCGCTGGAAGCAGCCACAGGCTATTCCGATACACTGCTCCATGGCGAAGCCGTCGCCATCGGTATGGTGCAGGCTTTTGGTTTTTCAGAATCGCTGGGCCACTGCGCCCAAGGCCTGAGCCGCAAACTGGCAGATCATTTGCGCCGCGCAGGTTTGCCCACCCATGTCAGCGAAATCAAATTCGCGCTCCCCCCGCCTGAGGCGCTTCTCAAACTGATGTATCAAGACAAAAAGGCCGAAGGCGGCAAACTCACATTCATTCTCGCCAAAGACATTGGCCAAACCTTCATCGCCAAAGGCGTGGATGAGGCAAAAGTTCTGGCTTTCCTGAAAACGGACATTGCCAAACAGGGCCTCGCCAAACCATGACGCAGGATGTGGGGATGTCGATGGCTGCGATTGTTTTGCTGATCATCATATCGGCTTTCTTCTCCGGCGCGGAAACCGGCCTCACAGCGGCATCGCGCGCCAGGCTCACCGAAATGGAACGCCGCGGCTTAAAACGCGCCGGCACAGTGCTCAAGCTCACTGAAATGCCCGAGCGTTTGATCGGCGCCCTTCTGCTGGGCAACAGCTTGGCCAATATCACCGCCTCGGCCGTGGCCACCGTGGCACTGGTCAAAGCCTTTGGTGACACGGGCGCCATCATCGCCTCGGGCGTGATGACGGTGTTGATTTTGATCTTCGCGGAAGTGATGCCGAAAACCTATGCCATCGCCTATCCGGATCGCTTCGCCATAGCCGTTGTCCCCATCGTTCGCATTGTCGTTGCGGTCTTTGGCCCAGTGGTGATGATGGTCGAATATATCGTCAAGAAAACCCTGATGCTCTTTGGCGTCGATACCGCCAATGTGCAAAGCATTCTCTCGGCCCATGAAGAGCTGCGCGGTGCCATCGACCTTCACCATAAGGAAGGCGAGATGGTGAAGAAGGATCGTGATATGCTGGGCGGCCTGCTCGACCTCAAAGACCTTGAAGTCCATGACGCAATGATCCACCGCACCAAGATGATCATGATCGACGACAGTGAACCCATGCCCACAATTGTTGAGCAAGTTTTGAAAAGTGGCAAAACCCGCCTGCCCGTCTGGCATGACGATCCCGATAATATCATCGGCGTTCTTCACGCAAAAAGTCTTTTCCAAGCCTTGCAGGAACACGAAGGCGAGGTCGCCAAGATCAAACTCGATTCCATCATCACAGACCCATGGTTCGTGCCCGATACACGGCCGTTGGAAGATCAGCTCAACGCCTTCCTGCGCCGCAAGACGCATTTTGCCATTGTGGTGGATGAATATGGCGCGCTGCAGGGCCTCATCACACTGGAAGACATCATCGAAGAAATCGTCGGGGACATCAAAGACGAGTTCGATGCCGTCTCCAATGGCGTGCGCAAACAGAAGGACGGATCTTATATGATCGACGGTGCTGTGCCCCTGCGCGATCTCAACCGCGCGCTGGATTGGAATCTACCGGATGAAGAAGCCACAACGCTTGCAGGCCTTGTCATCCACGAAGCCCGCATGATTCCCGAAGCCGGCCAAGCCTTCAACTTCCATGGCTTTCGTTTTGAAATCCTGAAGAAGCGCAAACAGCAGATCACAGTGATCAAAGCGGTAAAAGTGGAAGCACCCGTGGCAGAACCAAAAACACTTTAAACCACCTCAATCGCCAAAGCATGGACCCGCGCCTTCAACTCCGCCGCCAGTGCACTATTGATCATCCGGTGCTGTTCCACGCGCGATTTGCCCGCAAAGCCTGCGGCAGAAATGCGCACACGAAAATGGCTTTCCCCTGAGGGATGCGCACCAGAATGGCCATGATGCAGGTTGGATTCGTCAATAACCTGCAAAAGCATCGGGGAAAATGCCGCTTTCAGCTTGGTTTCGAGCAATGTCGCAACTGGCCCCATATGTTTAATAATCCACCGCATCGTTTTGGTTGATGTTTGCCGTCTAAAACAGCATACTCACATCCCTCATGAAACTCGATTCAAAAATCTTCGACAAAATCCGAATTAAACAAGAACCGACCGCCAAGGCCAAGGCTGAAGCGTCGATCAAACCTTGTGAATGGCCCGGCTGTGACAAGCCCGCCCGCCACCGCGCGCCCAAGGGCCGCGGCAATGATGGGCAATATTGGAATTACTGCACCGCCCACACGCAGGAATACAACAAGTCCTATAATTATTTCGAAGGCATGGATGATGGTGCACAATCGTCCTTCCGCAAGGAAGCCCAAACCGGCCATCGCCCCACATGGAAGCTGGGCCAGAATGGCGCAGCCTTTGTGGGCGCGCGCCGCCGCACCGCAAAATATATCGAAGACCCATTGAACATCTTGCTCAAAGAAAAAATCAAAACCAATGCCAAGCATGGCAAGAGTTTGCGTCGCACTGAGCTAGAGGCGCTGCAAATCTTGGGCCTGCCCGAGGATGCCAAGCCCGAAGAAGTGAAATCCAAATATAAAATCTTGGTGAAGCGCCTGCATCCCGATGCCAACCAAGGCAGCCGCGCCAATGAAGACACACTCAAAGCCGTGATCAAAGCCTATGACACGCTGCGAGATTCTGGCTTCTGCTAAACTTGCTCAAAACCTTCCAAACAACTAGAACGAATGTTTGTTCCATTAAAAAGTGTGATCATGTCTCAGTCATCTACGCTCATCGGTTTACCTGACAAGAAAGTTTCCGTTTCTCAGCTCTTCGGTTTTGATTCCAACATGGAAGTCTCTGCCTTTGCCGAACGCAGCGAACATGTGCCCGATGTCGATGAAGATTATCTCTTCAACAAAGACACCACGATGGCCATCCTCGCCGGCTTTGCCCATAACCGCCGCGTGATGGTGACGGGCTATCACGGCACCGGCAAATCCACCCATATTGAACAAGTGGCAGCGCGACTCAATTGGCCCTGTATCCGCATTAACTTGGACAGCCACATCAGCCGCATCGATCTCATCGGCAAAGACGCCATCGTGCTGAAAGACGGCAAACAGATCACCGAATTCAAAGAAGGCATTCTGCCCTTCGCCTATCAGCACAATGTCGCTCTGGTGTTTGATGAATATGATGCGGGCCGGCCCGATGTGATGTTCGTCATTCAGCGCATTCTCGAAAGCTCGGGAAAACTCACCCTGCTCGATCAATCGCGTGTCATCCGCCCACATCAGGCCTTCCGGCTTTTTGCCACCGCCAATACGGTTGGCCTAGGCGATACCACGGGCCTGTATCACGGCACGCAGCAGATCAACCAGGCGCAGATGGACCGTTGGTCGATCGTGACAGCGCTCAACTATCTGCCCCATGCACAGGAAGTCGGCATCGTTCTGGCCAAGAACAAATCCTTCAACACCGACAAGGGCCGCAAAATCATCGCCAACATGGTGCGTGTAGCAGATTTAACGCGCAACGCTTTCATGCAGGGCGATCTTTCAACAGTGATGAGCCCGCGCACCGTGATCACCTGGGCCCAAAACGCTGATATTTTCAGCGGTGATATCGGCTTTGCCTTCCGCCTGACGTTCTTGAACAAATGCGATGAGATGGAACGAGCCATCGTGGCCGAGTTCTATCAGCGCTGCTTTGGCGAAGACCTGCCCGAATCCGCTTCGCGGATTCAGATCGCCTAAAGAGCAATGGCCGCTAAAGAAGATCGCGCCGAACGCTTCAAGGAAGTGCTGGGCACGGCCATGAAGTCGATGGCGCTTGATCCCGAACTGGCCGTCAGCTTCGGCAATGATCAACCAATTTTGATCGGTCACAAAATCCGCCTGCCGCAAGTGACAGGCGCGGCCTCGCCAAATGACATCGCCATCACCCGTGGCATTGCCGACAGTTTCACCCTCAAAAAATCAAACCATTCAGAAGCCGTCCATGGTCGCTATCTGCCCCAAGGAAAGAACGCCCGCGCTGTTTACGAAGCCGTGGAACAAGCGCGGATTGAAGCCATTGGCGCGCGCGCCATGCCCGGCGTCGCCTCCAATCTTTCTGCCATGATGGATGATCGCTATGGCAAGCTGGTCATCAACCGACCCTCCAACAACCGCAAAGACACCCCACTCGAAGAAGCCGTGGGCCTCATCGTCCGTGAAAAACTCACTGGGCAGGCCCCGCCGCCGCCAGCGCGCATGTATGTTGATCTCTGGCGCAAGTGGGTCGAAGAAAAAGCGGGCGATAAATTCGTAACCCTTGAATCTGCCTTGCATGATCAACAGGCCTTTGCCCGCCTCACCCGCGAATTGATCGCTTCGCTCGATATGGCCGATGAACTGGGCGAAGACCCAGACGAGGCCGACGACAGCCAAGAGCAGGAAGCCCAGGACGAACCCGGCGAGAAATCCGAATCCTCCGAAGGCGAACAGGAAGAAAGCCAGCAATCGGCCGCCGAAGAAATGGAAAATGCCGAAGGCAACACTGAAGCCGCCGAGATGGAGGCCCGCCAAACCGAGTCCGATGAGTTGCCTGATGATATGGATGGCGAGCAGCAGGAAGACGGCGAAGAACCTTGGCGGCCACAGCTGCCCTTCTCGTCGCTCAGCAACGACAATTTCTATCGTGTCTTTGCCCACCAATTTGATGAGGAGATCGGCGCAGAAGATCTCTGCGATGCCGAAGAACTCACGCGCCTGCGCGCCTATCTCGACAAACAACTCGCCAATTTGCAAGGCGTGGTGGCAAGGCTCGCCAACCGTCTGCAACGCCGCCTGATGGCCCAGCAGAATCGCTCATGGGATTTTGATCTGGAAGAAGGCGTTTTAGATGCCGCGCGGCTGACCCGCGTGATCACCGATCCATTGCACGCGCTGTCTTTCAAGCAGGAACAAGACACAAAATTCCGCGATACAGTGGTGAGTTTGCTACTCGACAATTCCGGTTCGATGCGGGGCCGCCCGATCACAGTGGCCGCAACCTGTGCTGATATTCTCGCCCGAACGCTGGAACGCTGTGGCGTGAAAGTGGAAATTCTGGGCTTCACCACAAAGGCATGGAAAGGTGGCCAAGCGCGCGAGAAGTGGTTGAGCGAGGGCAAAACCGCCAACCCCGGCCGCCTCAACGATCTGCGCCACATCATCTATAAATCGGCTGATGAACCCTTGCGCCGCGCCCGCAAAAACCTAGGCTTGATGATGCGCGAAGGCCTACTCAAAGAAAATATTGATGGCGAAGCACTGATCTGGGCGCATAATCGTTTGCTGGCGCGCAACGAACAGCGCCGCATTTTGATGGTGATTTCCGATGGCGCGCCGGTGGATGATTCAACCCTCAGCGTGAACTCTGGCAACTATCTCGAAAAACATCTCCGCCAGGTGATCACCGATATTGAAGCCCGCTCCCCCGTGGAATTGATAGCGATCGGCATCGGCCATGATGTGACGCGCTATTACAAAAAAGCCGTCACCATCATTGACGCGGAAGAACTCGGCGGTGCCATGACAGAGAAATTGGCCGAGCTGTTTGAAGAACACGAAGCGCCAGCCCCAAGGCGGCGCACGCGCCATTAATCCTTGGCGCGTTCCACGTAGGACGCATCGCCCGTATCCACCACAATGCGCGTGCCCACACCAATATGCGGCGGCACCATGGTGCGCACGCCATTAGAAAGCATCGCGGGCTTGAAGGAAGACGACGCCGTCTGATTCTTGATCGCGGGTTCTGTTTCCATAATTTCCAACGTGATACGTTGCGGAATTTCAATCGAGATCGGGCCATCATTGAACATGGCAATCTGGCATTCCATGCCTTCCTGCAGGAACGGCGCAAAATCGCCCACCATATCGGTGGTCAAAGGAATTTGATCAAAAGTTTCGGGGTTCATGAACACATAGCTTTCGCCGTCTTTATAAAGATAGGTGTGCATGATGGTTTCAACAAAAGCTCGTTCCATCGCGTCAGTGGTTTTATAGCGCACAACGGTTTTAACCCCGTCTGAAATGCGGCGCATGTCGATTGTGGTGGTTGGCGTGCCTTTGCCGGGGTGCATCGATTCCGCTTTCAGCACGACATAAAGCTTGCCATCTTCATGTTCGATAACATTGCCCTTGCGGACGCCTGATGCGATGACTTTGACCACGGATTTCTCTCTATCTTTTGAATTTATGATTGTTTATTGGGGCCGCTCATAGCAGCCCCACCCTTGGAAGCCAACCCCTTTGCCAAAGCCTCAAAACCCGTGGTTTCACCCATCGCGCCATCACGACAGGCGCGGGTTTTTGGTGGCGCGCAATCGGATTATTTCTGATATTCGCGCCTGGTTTGCAGCGCAAGATTTTTTGGAGGTGGACACCCCCACCTTGCAAATCTCGCCCGGCAATGAGGCCCATCTTCATGGCTTTGAAACAAAGTTGATCCACACAGATGGAACCGCGTCAAAGCGCTATTTGCACACCTCGCCAGAGTTTGCCTGCAAGAAATTATTGGCGGCAGGCGAAGGGCGGATTTTCTTTCTGGGTCATGTCTTCCGAAATCGCGAGCAAACACCAACCCACGCGCCGGAATTCACCATGCTGGAATGGTATCGCGCAGCTGCACCATACCGCGCCATCATTGAAGACACGCTGGCGCTGGTGCGTCTGGCCGCGCGCGAAACAACATTCAACTGGCGCGGCCGCGTATGTGATCCGCTTGCTGAAGCAGAATGGTTGACGGTGGCTGAGGGTTTTCAGAAATATGCAGGCGTTGATCTGCTTTCCACGCTGGTAGGCAACCAGCCCGATCGCGACGCGCTGGCCAACGTTTCGCCCGTAGCGTTTCAAAAGGATGAAAGCTGGAGCGATATCTTCAGCCGCATTATGGTTGAAAAGGTCGAGCCGCATCTCGGCAACGGCCGCGTCACAGTGTTCTACGAATATCCGTCCTGCGAGGCCGCCCTCGCCCGGGTCTGCGCACATAACAACAGAGTTGCTGAACGCTTTGAGCTTTACGCAAGCGGTGTTGAACTCGCCAATGGCTTTGGTGAATTGACCGATGCAGAAGAGCAACGCCGCCGCTTTGAAGAAGAAATGGCAATCAAGCAACGCGTCTATGGTGAGCGTTATCCGATTGATGAAGAACTGCTCGAAGCGCTGATACTAATGCCCGAAGCCTCCGGCGTGGCCCTGGGCCTGGACCGCTTGATCATGCTGGCCACGGGCGCAACACGAATTGATCAGGTGCAATGGGGTTCGGTCGTTTGATCACACCCTCCACCGTTTTAATGTGTTAGTTTCCTAACATGCGCATCTTCATGCTGGGGGCGACGGGAACGATTGGGCGGGCGACGCGGGCCGAACTTTTGGCGCGCGGCCATGAGGTTGTGTGCTTTGGCCGCACGAATGTCGACCGTATCGGTGATGTGGCCAATGCACGCTCGATTGAACGTGATGGTTTTTGCGGCGAAGCTTTTGATGCGGTTGTCTCCTGCATGGCTTCGCGCAACGGCCTGCCACGGGATGCTTGGGCGATTGATCACAAGGCCCATAGCTTGGTTCTTCAGGCCGCAAAAAAATTGGGTGTGAAACAGTTCGTGTTGCTCTCAGCGATCTGCGTACAAAAACCGAAACGCGCCTTCCAACAGGCCAAGCTTGCTTTTGAGGCCGAGCTGATCGCGTCGGGTCTCACCTATTCCATCGTGCGGCCCACGGCCTATTTCAAATCACTCTCTGGTCAAGTGGCGCGTGTTCAGAAGGGTAAGTCATATCTAATTTTTGGCAACGGCAAGTTGACGGCGTGCAAGCCGATCAGCGACCAAGATCTGGCAAGTTATATGGCCAATTGCCTTGTGGATCGTAATTTGCAGAATACGATTTTGCCCATAGGCGGCCCGGGGCCGGCGATGTCCCCGCGAGAACAGGGCGAACATTTATTTCAACTCTTGAGCAAGTCGCCAAAATTTCGCAAGGTGCCGGTAGCACTTCTTGATTTAATTATTTTTGTATTGTCGGCGCTGCGCTTGAAAGACAAAGCCGAACTGGCGCGCATTGGCCGCTACTACGTCACGGAATCGATGTTGGTGTGGAACCCCACCACTCAAAATTATGATGCCGATGCCACGCCTTCCTTCGGCAATGAAACCCTGCAAGAATTCCAAGCCAAGCTGATCAAGGGTGAAGCGAGCGTCGATCTTGGTGAACATGCGGTGTTTTGACGAACGGCCTTTAAAACGCGCGGTGCCTTATGACAATCACCGATTTTGAGACTTAAATTGCTTCAGCATTGTTTCGCGTAACCATTTGAACGCCGTGTCATGGTGCATCCTTTCATGCCAAATTATGCGGTAGGAAAACCTATAGTCGCCCTTGATTTCGAGAATCTCGCAATTTTTTATTCCAGCCAAAATAGTTGCCAAACGTAGCGGAATGCAGGCAACCGCATCGCTGTTGGCGACCGCCAAAGGGGCTGCCATGAAGTAGGGCAACTTCAAAGGCACGAAGGGTGATTTCTGACCTGCGTCACCGATCACTTCATCAACGCCTGTGTCGCGGCCATCAGGATAGCGCATCGCGATTTGCGGATATTCCACAATCTGATCGCGCGAGACGCGTCGCGATTTTCCAGCGCTTTTGACCAGCGAGTGACCTTTTCGCACCAAACAAGCTTGCACATCTTTGAACAAGTGGCGGGTATGAAAGTCCGGCGGCAGATCGCCCTCTGCATAAAGCGCAAAATCAAGTTTGCCTGATTCAAGTTCTGAGAGTGTGCGCGTCAACCATGGCGCGACGTCAAGCTGAATAGATGGGGCTTCGCGCGATAGTCTGGCAAGGAGATCAGGTAAAACCACCGCCGCGCCATAATCAGTGCTCGCCAACTGAAAGGTTCTGGTGCTCGATCCCGGATCAAATGTTTCCGGCGCAAACACATCCGCCATAGCGGAAAGCGCTGTCGTCACGCGAGGCCCAAGCCTTTCGGCGTACGGTGTCAAAGTGCCCCCCTTAGAAGTACGCAAGAGCAGCGGATCGCCCAGCATCCCGCGCAATTTGCCGAGGACGCGGCTGGCGGCAGGTTGGCTCAACCCCAAAATCTCACCCGTGCGTGTCACACTGCGGGTTTGAAATAAAAGCCGCAAGAACCTGAGAGACCGAAAATCCAGCCCCATGAGAAATTCATCATCCACTTTTTGCATGGTGGTCATAACTTTCATGCCATTGTCGTCATGTCAGTTATCGCCCAAATAGCGATCATGTCCAGATCCTTTGATGCTATCTATCTCCAAACCACAGATCATCTGCGCCACCATGGTTGCGGCACATACCCGTTTGGAGATGGTGAAAATCTTATCGCCCGTGTGGCTGCGCTGCGGCCCAAACGGATTCTCGAACTGGGGACGGCGCTGGGTTACACTGCGTGTTGCTTTGCGGCTGCGGCACCCGATGCCCATATTGATACGATTGAAATGGACCACACGCATGTGCGTCTCGCACGCATTAATTTGGAACGCGAGGGGTTTCAGGACCGTGTCGCCGTTCATAGCGGCAAATTTTTGAGTATTTTGCCGCAACTGAGCTCCGATTATGATATTTGCTTTTTTGACGGCTTTGCGCCGGACATCAGTGTTTTTAGACTATTGGCAAGCCATTTGCGCCTCGGCGGTGTTTTGATCTGTGCCAATTTGAGCCTTGCCGAATTCGCTGCGCAACAAGCCCTTAAAATCGAACTTTCGAATTCTTCGCATTGGCACCCTGAAGCTGCGCTGGAACAGGGTGGAACCTGTGTTGCTGTTAAACGCGAAGCCCTATCCCCCACAACTCTTGGAGATTAAAATGAAAACAACATTTGCACTCGCTCTCTTGACCGCAACACTTGTAACCTCCGCCGCTCGTGCTGCAGATGAAGATGTGGTGCGGGCGCTTTACAGCGAGGTGTTCAGCAAAGCTTCAAGCCCGACGTTGGCAGAAGCAGGAAACAAGATTTTGGCACCCAACTGGCAAAGCTTTGGTGATTACGCAGGCAAAGCCAAAACCCGCGAAGAACTCTATGCCCAATTTGGTGGCGTGAGCAAAGCTGTTCCAAATTTGCATGTGGAAGTGAAGGAAATAATCCATGACGGCAACCGTTACATCGTGCGCGGTGAAATGACCGGAACACCCGTGGCCGATTTTTTTGGTGTAAAACCCTCGGGAAAATCTTTTGATGTGATGAACATTGATGTTCATACTGTCGAAAACGGCAAGATCACGGTCACTTACCATTTGGAAGATTGGGCCGGGGCGCTGCAACAGCTCACGGCCAAATAGAAGCATACTGAGAATATCAACATAGTGCACTTCCGGCCATCAGGTCGGGAGTGTTGTTGCCGATATGGGTTAGCTCTGCGCCTCGTTGGTGGTTCCAACTGGCCCTAGCTTGATACCAGATTATTGCTATTCTTCCGGCAAGTAAAATCCGGAGACCCGCGCCCATGAAAATGACGACTGAAGAAGCCTTTGTCAAAGTTCTGCAGATGCACGGAATTAACAATGCCTTTGGCATTATCGGTTCGGCCTTCATGCCGATTTCAGATATTTTCCCCAAGGCCGGTATAACGTTTTGGGACTGCGCGCATGAAGGTTCCGGCGGCATGATGGCCGATGGCTTCACGCGGGCTTCAGGCAAAATCTGCATGATGATTGCGCAAAACGGTCCGGGGATTACCAATTTTGTAACCCCCGTGAAGACCGCATATTGGAACCACACACCGCTGTTGCTGGTCACCCCACAAGCCGCCAACAAGACTATCGGCCAGGGCGGGTTCCAGGAAGTGGAACAGATGGCCCTGTTCAAAGACATGGTGTGCTATCAGGAAGAAGTGCGTGACCCATCGCGTGTGGCAGAAGTTTTGAACCGTGTGATAATGAATGCCAAGCGCCATTCAGCGCCAGCGCAGATCAACATGCCGCGTGATTATTTTACGCAAGTGATTGATATTGATCTGCCAGCGATTGTGGATTTTGAACAGCCCGCGGGCGGCGAAGACGCAATTGCTGCGGCGGCAGCATTATTGTCGAGTGCGAAATTTCCGGTGATCTTGAACGGCGCTGGCGTGGTGATTGGTGGGGCTATTCCGGCATCAAAAGCACTGGCCGAAAAACTGGATGCGCCGGTGTGTGTTGGCTATCAACACAATGATGCGTTTCCCGGAACCCATCCGCTGTTTGCCGGGCCGCTTGGTTACAATGGCTCCAAGGCCGCGATGGAACTCATTCAACAGGCCGATGTGGTTTTGGCCCTGGGTACAAGGCTTAATCCATTTTCGACTTTGCCGGGCTATAGTTTGGATTATTGGCCCAAGCAGGCCCAGATTATTCAGGTCGATATTAACCCCGCCCGCATCGGTCTCACCAAGCGCGTGGCGGTTGGCATTGTGGGCGACGCCAAAAAAGTCGCCACGTCGATTCTAGCGAAACTTTCGCCAACTGCTGGGGATCATGATCGTAAAGCCCGCAAAGATTTAATCGCCACAACAAAATCACGTTGGGCCCAACAGCTTTCATCGATGGACCATGAGAATGATGATGTGGGCACAACATGGAATGAACGTGCCCGTGCGGCCAAACCAAAATGGATGAGCCCCCGCATGGCATGGCGGGCCATTCAAGCAGCCTTGCCGCGCGAGGCCATTATTTCATCTGACATTGGCAACAACTGCGCCATCGGCAATGCCTATCCAAGCTTTGATGAGGGCCGCAAATATTTAGCGCCGGGCCTATTTGGCCCCTGCGGCTATGGCCTGCCTTCCATTGTGGGCGCAAAAATTGCTTGCCCTGATGTGCCTGTGGTTGGCTTTTCCGGCGATGGTGCATTCGGCATTGCGGTTACAGAGTTGACAGCGATTGGCCGCAAAGAATGGCCCGCGGTTACACAAATCGTGTTCCGCAATTATCAATGGGGCGCTGAAAAGCGGAATAGCACTTTATGGTATGATGATAATTTTGTGGGCACGGAGTTGGATGAACAAGTGTCTTACGCGGGCATTGCCAAGGCTTGTGGTTTGGAAGGTGTGGTCGCCCGCACGATGGATGAACTGACAGCAGCTTTGCATGTGGCAATTGAGAACCAAATGAAACACGGCAAAACCACACTGATCGAAGCCATGCTCAACCAAGAACTGGGCGAGCCGTTCAGAAGAGACGCAATGAAAAAGCCGGTTGAGGTTGCGGGGATAAGTGCGGGGGATATGCGGGTGCAGGTTGGGGGGTGAAGCTAACTCGCTAAGCAAAGTCATATTTCAAGAATTAACTTTTCTATTGGGTCTTGGCTCTCATAACCTTTGATAAGATTCCATCCAGTGCAGATTTGCCACAGGAATCCACACAATGCTTTTGATCCATCATAACCCGGTTCTGTCTTTTGTAGAGAAAGCATGTGCATTTCCAGCCGCTTCAGAAAATCAAATGCTTCCTGATCTTCAATTGTATAGTTCTGAAGAATGTATTCAATTTGCTTTTGTAGAAAATTTAAATTTAGGATGATCTCCTCAAACTCCGGTGTGCGATCACTCATTTGGTTTGCGAAAGCATAATAGCCCTCATTTGACTCACGGCCATTTCCAAACACTGCTTTGAATTTTTTTAAGTCAAGTAGTGATTCTATAAACTCACTGGAGGTATCGAGATCGTTTCTTCCACCTTTTTGGCTTGCAAACACGATCTGACAGATGATGTCGGTTTTTATGTTTCGATAAGTCTTTATTAGGTTTGCTTTTATTACGCGCTGTTTTCTGAAGTCTGGCAGTACGACTACTAAGTAATAGAACAGAAATGAAACCAGACCATTGACCAAAAGACTCGATACTAAGTTGTAAATGTCTGGCCACCAACTTTTAGATGCTCCAATACTCGTGAAGGTGTGAACGTATGTGATTGCCATCACAGCAAACAGATTCAGAACAAACCAGAATCCGACATTGGAAAGAATTCGATAGCAATTCTCAAATAATTTTTTTAGACTCACCCCCACGTCTCCACCACCAACCCCTCAACCTTATTGAACTCGCGGAGATTGTTTGTCACCACGGCTAGATTCTTGCTCAAAGCAGTGGCCGCAATCAAAAGGTCGTATGCCCCGATCATTTGGCCTTCTGAGAGTAACTTAAAATGGATTGGCCCTGCCAGACGCGCGGCTTGTGTTTCAAATGGCAAGATAGTGAGGCGCGACATAAAATCTTCGATCAGATTGATCCGCTTGTTCGGATTGTCATAGCGTTGTGCGCCGGCATAGAGTTCTAAAATTGATAGATCGCTAACGGCGCATTTGCCAACCAAGTCATCCAGTTTTCGCGCAAGGCTAAAGTCTCTTCCCTTCATCGCGTAAATGCAAATATCTGTATTAAGTAAGTGTGTGAGCAACCTACCACTTTTCCCGTTCTTGCGCTGGTGGTTGGGGCAACCTTACAAAATCGTCGTCCAGTCTTGGCCCCTTCATGAATTCTTCCCAAGATGTTGTGATGGGTGTAATCACCAGACTGCCGCCTTGTGCCACGATATTCACCTTCTTCACATGATCAGGAAAAGCCAGCGCTTTGGGCAGGCGCACGGCTTGGGTTTTATTGTTTTTGAATACGGTGGATTGGGTCATGCAGCATGTATATACCAATTGGATATACATTGCAAGTGAAGCGCCTTCAACCTTCTGTTGTGATCAAAGTCGATAAGGCATAAGTTCGGATTTTCGCTGTGAAAGGAGCAACCGATGTTCCGCATAATTTTATTGGCCGCCACCCTCATTTGCTTGTGCACCGCCGCCCGCGCTGATGCCATTGATGGCACATGGTGTTCCGACAAAGGCGGGCATGTTGCCATCGCGGGCCCTAAGATCACGCTGTCCGGCAAGACGACGTTCACCGGCCAATATGCGCGTCATGTATTTATTTACACCGTGCCCGCGGGCGAAGAACACCCCGGAGACCAGATCTATATGCGCCTTCAGGGCGAAGAGGATATGACATCCTATACCATCAAAGATGATCACGCCGTTGATCCCGTGGCGTGGAAACGCTGCGTCGAGACGAGCTGACTATTCGCCGATCAATTTGCAATTCAGCTTGTTGGGCCCCGTCACGGCAACGCTCAGCTTGTCTTCAAAAACATCACATTCAAGAATGTTTTCGTCCAGCGTGCTGCTGTTCACATTGATCAGAAGATGCGCCTCGCGGTCCACCAAATGTTCCAGCAGGCTCGTGTCATATTCTGATCCGCCGATAGTCACCGTACTCGCGTGAGAGATAGTCTTGCTGTCATCGCCAAGATCAATATCGCCATTGTCGTTGACGGGTGTTGTATCCCCGGCGCGCGGCGTGCCGAAATAAAACGCGTCCACTTCCAGCATGTCGCCTGAAGATTTGAGTTTTTCTGCAGCCTTGTCGCTCAAGGTGATTTCCACTTGGAATGAAGGGAACAAGCCGGGCGTTGCGGCATGAGCCGTTGAGAGCGGAGCCGCAAAGAGAATAAGCGCAAGGGGAAACAGTTTTCTCATGAAACAACTTTCGGCCAGTGCTGATTCAAAATCAAATCAACAGTCTGTGAATATCTTGCCAGTTCCTGATAGTTTCGCAAAGCGGGGATGTTCACGCCCTGCTGCAACCTGCTAGACAGCGCAAAACAGAGGACAGGCTCATGCAATTTTCACTCAATCATATGGTGGCCCCGAAGCTCGGCTATGCCGAATTTTTTGATCTGGCTTTGCGCCTCGGCATTTCAGCCGTGGAAATTCGCAATGACATTCCCACCAGCCTGATGGGCAACAAGAACGCCAAGATGATTGGTAAACTGGCCAAAGACAAAGGCATCACCATTCTGAATGTGAATGCCCTCCAGCGCTTCAATCAATGGACCGGGGCCAAGGCGACTGAGGCCGCCCGGCTTGCCGAATATACCGCCTTGACCGGTGCCAAAGCCTTGGTTCTGGTGCCCACCAACGATAAAAAGTTCAAGCCATCACACGAAGCGCGGCTTGAGGGCTTGCGTGAGTCACTTGCTGGCCTTGCGCCCATTTTGCTGCATCATGGTTTGATCGGCTGTGTGGAGCCCTTGGGCTTTGTGGAATGTTCGTTGCGCCTGAAAGCCGAAGCCATTGCCGTCATTGATGCCGTAAAACAGTCCAAGCGTTTCAAAGTCACCCATGACACGTTCCATCATTTTGTGGCAGGCGAGACTGAGATGTTTGGGGATCGCACAGCCCTCATCCATGTCTCGGGCGTGACGGACCAGAAACACGCAGCCGCAACAATGCGCGACCCGCAGCGCGTGTTGGTGGATGGCCATGATATGATCGACAATCGCGGCCAAGTGCAAAAGCTGATGGCAAGTGGATACAAAGGCTATGTCAGCTTCGAACCGTTTTCGGCACAAGTCCACAAATCAAAACAAATCGCCCGCGACGTGGCACGCAGCATGGATTATCTGGAAGTGTAAAAACGTCCTCTCCCGTTTCTTCAACGGGAAAGGAAGGGTCCCGTCCGCCGTAGCCTCTTGGCGAAGACGGATGGGGAGGTGAGGGACAACCCGCACCGAACCCACCACAGCCGATGAAGCACTCTCACATAAACATTTCTTTTCGTCGCAATTGCGCCGGATGCAAACAACTCTACATTCTCCACGCCATCCGTCGTCCCTGCGAAAAATCGTCATGGCTCGCTTCAGGCGGGCCACCCATCACCACCGACCACGAATGGTCCGCTCGAAGCGGGCCATGCCAAAGCCCCAACCTGTGTTTGAAACATAGACCATTCAAAATAAAAACGGCCGCCCATCAGAAATGGACCGCCGCTTTCAAAATAATTAAAGGTCTTAAGCGGCTTCTTCGGCCGAATCCTCTTCCACTTTTTCGCTGCTGACCGCACTGCGCTTGGCGTTGCGGGCCAGATATTCTTCGAGCTCGCGGATGCACTGGTCTTCATCGACCTTGCGCACTGCGGCAAGTTCACGGGCAAAACGGGCCAAGGCCTGTTCGAAAAGTTGCCGCTCAGAATAGCTCTGCTCAGGCTGGCGGTCCGAGCGATAAAGATCGCGCACAACTTCAGCAACCGAGATCAAATCACCCGAGTTAATCTTCGCATCGTACTCTTGGGCGCGACGGCTCCACATCGTGCGCTTGATACGCGCCCGACCACGGATGACCTTCATCGCCTGCTCAATCAGCGAACGATCGGCCAAGTGGCGCATGCCCTTTTGTTCGGCACGGTTGGTTGGCACCTTGAGGCGCAGCTTTTCCTTTTCGAAATCGACGATGTAAAGCTCAAGCTTTACGCCAGCAATTTCTTGCTCTTCGACATTGGAAATCTTGCCCACACCATGGGCCGGATAAACCACCAATTCGCCGATCTTGAAAATAATCTTCTTGGCCACAGGCGCAGGTGGAGCCTTGGCCGCTGGCGCATGAGCGGCACTGGCCGCAGGCTTATGCGCCACAGCGACAGGCTTCACCGCCACGGGTTTCACGGCCTTGTGCGGTGCGGCAACGGGCTTATGCGCCACAGGCGCTGGCTTATGCACCACGGCTGCTGGCTTGGCAGCCACAGGCTTGGCGGCTGGTTTCGCAACGGCCTTAGGCGCTGGCTTTGCGGCCTTGGCCGGCTTCTTGACCGCTTTGGCTTTCACAGCCGGCTTCACTTTGAGCTTGACCTTTTTGACCGCTTTTACTGGCTTTTTTGCTTTGGAATTAGGCATTTAGACTCACCACCTGTTGTAATCCGACCCCCGGTGTCGCCCGGGCGTTAAAAAATCCGAGCCACGCAAGGCCCGGATGTGTCAGATTGGTTGAACTCTCATGAGAACACCCCTAGCACAAATTTAAGGAATATTAAAGGCGTAGTCATCCGTACACGGCGGATTTTTGTGCAGACTGTGGATCATGGTTAATAAGTATGAAGATTGATCAGTCGCCCTCGCCAGGCTCCGCTGAAAAATAGGCTTCAAACTTTCCTTCTTTGCCATCAAATTCCTTGGCATCGGAAGGTGCATCGCGTTTAATCGTGATATTTGGCCATTTAGTGGCATATTCTGTGTTGATTTTAAGCCATTTATCGAGGCCGGGTTCGGTATCGGGCTTGATCGCATCAGCCGGACATTCCGGTTCGCAAACGCCGCAATCGATGCATTCATCCGGGTGGATAATCAACATGTTCTCGCCTTCGTAAAAGCAATCCACGGGGCAAACTTCCACGCAATCCATATATTTGCACTTGATGCAGTTCTCGGTGACAATGTAGGTCATGACGGTCCAAATGTTCTTTAAAACAAACGATTACTAGCAATTCCAGAGGGCTTATGCACTGACTTTCTGCATTTCGGAAGTGGGCTTCTGCTGCGGCAAGAGGTCTTCGTAGAGAAGCTTTGCGACAGAAAAAGATCCACGATTTTCGGCAGTTGCCAGAACTTTCACCACCCGCACTTGGCTGGCGATTGTAAGGGTGAGAACATCACCCTCTTTTACAGCATGGCCCGCTTTTGAAACCCGCACCCGGTTGAGCCGCACGTGGCCGTCGGCAATCAATCCGGACGCCTGAGACCGATGCTTCACAAAGCGAGCATAAACGAGCCATTTATCAAGCCGTTGCGCCAGATCAGTTGCCTTTCATTTGCGCCTTCAATGCCGCCAAAGCAGCAAAAGGCGAATTAGGGTCTATTGGCTTTTCTGGCTTAGGTGGGCGGATGGGCCTTTCGGTCCGCTCATTCTTGACATGCTGTGGCTTGCCACGCTTTTCAAACTTCCGCTCGGGCTTGCCTTCGCGGGGTTTGTGTTCGCGGGCGGGCGGACGCGACGCGCGTTCCGGCTTGTGACGGAAGGGGCCAGTATCCTTCGGCCACCAGATTTTGAGATCAATCATTTCTGGTGGCGGTGCAACAACAGGAATTTCAACCGATGGATCAACGGCAGATACTGGTTCAGGCACCGCATCCGACACCGCAACAGTTTCGACAACGGCAGCTGGTTCGGGCTCGGCAGGTGGTGCCGCTGCCGCCACCAGCACAGGCTTTGGCACTTGCTTGGTTTGTGCGCGAAAGCCCAAACTCGTAAGAATCTCTTCAAATTCTTCGCCCGAGCAACCAACGAGCGACATCATATCCGGCACGATGGTAAAACCACCGCCTTCAACCGAACCCGTTGGGCGCTGTTCAGTCTCAACCCGCGCCTTCCAAAACACACGGTCTCGAATCAGATCCGACAGACGCTCCAACATATCGACCCGGACAGCACGCTTGCCACACACGCGGTAGCCACAGATCCGGTAGAAGCCTTCAGGCAAAGTAACTTCTGCCATCGTTGACGTAAGACCATTGGCAGGCGGCGTTGGAATGGTGCCTTCACCCTTGTGGCTTTGCAGCCACCACAGAAGCAAACGCAAATCCGTTGCGGCAGGCTTCAGCAAGGCGGGCAGGAACACGTGGAAAGCACCAAACCTTGCGCCAAGGCCGCGCAGCTTGGCGCGGTCTTCCTGGCTGAGGGCTTTCACTTCTTCTGTTACCTGCTCGCGCGGCAATACGCCAAAAGCCTCAACCAAGCGAAACGCCATCCCACGCGCCAAAGGTTCGAACCCTTCGGCGTCTTCCAGTTTAAACAGTGGCTCGAGCACACTACCCAAATGACGCTGCACATATTTTTGTAACCGCTCGCGAACATCTTCGCGTTGTTGGCCTTGCAAAATATCTTGAGCAATAACTTCCGCCTTGGGGCGCAGGATATGATCGCCCACCACCACGCGGCCCACCGGATGGCCGGACCACATGATCACGCCGCCATGGGCGAGTTTAAGCTCTGTATCCGCCGTCATTGCCAAGGTCTGGGCGCGCGCGAGGATTTCGGTGGTCACTGCAGCTTGGCTTGCGGCCTTGAGGGCCTGCAATTCGCTGGCGGCATTGGCGGCATCAGGGATGAAATTCAACCCTTGAATACGACCGACGAATTCGCCCTCAACATGGACATCGCCGCCCGCTTCTACATTGGTCATTAAGCCTTCCTTCTTCGCCAGGCGCTGCATCAAGAAGCTGGTTCTGCGATCAATAAACCGTTGTGTCAACCGCTCGTGCAACACATCCGACAACCGATCTTCTATTTCTTTGGTGCGTGATTGCCAATAGAGCGGCGCTTCCAGCCAATCGGCCCGGTTGGCAATAAAACTCCATGAGCGGACATGAGAAATGCGCGTTGCGATGGCATCAATGCCGCCTTCGAGGTTTTCACTATGGGCCAGCTGTTTGGCGAACCAGTCTTCTGACACAAAACCGTCACCCGAATGAAGATCGCGGATGACGCGGTTCACCAAGTGGCTGTGTTCAGCGGGTGAAATATTGCGATAGTCTGGCAATTGACAGACTTCCCATGCCCGCAAAACTTGCTTTGGCGTCTTGATCAGATCAGTCAGGCCGTCATCGCGAAAAACAGCGTCAAGCGCCAAAATATCCGGTGCATTCTGCGCCCGTGTCAGGCCCTCCAGTTTTGGCAGATGCCCAAGGCTCTTTCGGAGGCGGTCCAGCGATCCAAATTCAAGTTCACGATTGCGCCACTGCAAAACCCGCACGGAATCAAACTCATGATTCTCCAGCCGTTCGACCACCTCTTGATCAAAGGGCTGAGCCTCAGCAGAAACGCCAAAACTACCATCATTCATATAGCGCCCAGCGCGGCCAGCGATCTGCGCCAACTCACCGGGGTTCAAATCGCGAAATTGAAAACCATCAAACTTACGCGTGGCGGCAAAGGCCACATGATCAACATCCATGTTGAGGCCCATGCCGATGGCATCGGTTGCCACGAGATAATCCACATCACCCGATTGATAAAGTGCGACTTGCGCATTGCGTGTGCGCGGGCTGAGTGCGCCCATGACAACAGCAGCCCCGCCGCGCTGCCGGCGGATATGTTCGGCCACGGCGTAAACCATCTCTGCCGTGAAGGCGACAATGGCCGTGCGCGGCGGCAGGCGCGAGAGCTTCCTCTGACCCGCGTAAGTGAGCTTGGAAAGCCGGGGGCGCGAAGTGAATTGCACATTGGGCAAAAGTTTTTCGAGAATGGGCCGCATGGATGCAGCCCCCAGCAACAAGGTCTCTTCCACGCCCCGCCTGTGCAAAACGCGATCTGTAAAAATATGGCCGCGCTCAAAATCTGCGCAAAGTTGCACTTCATCAATGGCAAGGAAAGGCACTTCAATGTCAGGCGGCATGGCCTCCGCCGTGCAGACCCAATAGTTGGGATGCGGCGGGATGATCTTTTCTTCACCAGTCACCAAAGCCACCTGATGATCGCCTGTGCGCAAGCGAACGCGGTCATAAATCTCGCGCGCCAAAAGGCGCAGCGGTAAACCGATCATGCCCTTGCCATGGGCCAGCATCCGCTCAACCGCGAGGTGGGTTTTCCCCGTATTGGTAGGCCCCAAAATAGCGGTGACGGGGCGCGGTTCAGACATCACTCTTACTTAGGGAGTGGCGAGGCCAGCCGCAAACCTTTTGCCTGCTCTGAATTGGCGCAGGGGCTTAAGGAATAGATTCAAAGGGGAACATTTCACGCCCGAATCGCTGATGGGCAAAGATTCCGCTTTCGTTCCTTCAATTTGCTGTCGTCACCTGTGGATAAGTCTGGGTGGAAAACTTGGCTTTTGAAGTGGAAAAGCCGCTCAGTCGTTAACATCTTGTCGCAAAAGTTAAGCGTTTCAACCTTCGCAAGGGCACCGCATGGCCGCCACGTTAACGAAGCGTTCCCCGGCGGAACAGAGCCAGCCCGAATCGCTGTTAGCGCAGAATTCTTGTTTTGTTCACGCCATGGGTTGTAGGTTTGGCGACGGCTTGGCACTAACCGCGAAGCTGGTTCTCGCATTTGCGATCAAATTCCGGTTTCAGCGTTAACCTTATGTGCCAAAGCTGGAATTGCGGCTTTTCCGGCTACCCAGCAGGCCGCGCTTGACTTTGGCAGGGGCCACCCTTATCGAACGGCCAATCGCAGCCGGAACATCGCTTCCGGCTCAATTTCTATGGAGTATTATCATGTCGCGTCGCTGTGAATTGACTGGCAAAGGCTGGCAGGCCGGAAACAAGGTTTCTCATGCCAACAACAAAACCCGCACCCGCTTTATGCCCAACCTGTGCCAGGTGAGCCTGATGAGCGATGTCATGGGCCTGTCCTATAACATGCGCATCAGTGCCATTGCCTTGAAGTCGGTCGAGCATTGCGGCGGCTTGGATGCGTTTTTGCTGAAGGCCGATAAGGAAAAACTTTCGGTGAAGTTGCGCAAGCTGAAAAGCTCGATTGCCAAGAAGGCTGTCGTTCAGGCTGCAAAAGCCGCTTAAGCTTTTTGTCATGAATTCGAAAGCCGCTCTGGTTCAGGGCGGCCTTTTTGTTATGATCGTGCAATGACCCAAAAAAGACACGCCGCCAATGCGCCGCGCGATGGCAGCCCGCGTGTGCATTCGTCTGCACAGCTGCGCGAATGTATCTTGGGAAAGTTCACCGACGTTGCTGAGCGCGTGGTGATGGCGGAATGCTCTTTGGGCGATTACTCCTATCTGGCGCGCAATTCAGAAGCCATTTACACAGACATTGGAAAATTCTGCTGCATCGCCGCCAGTGTGCGGCTCAATGCCATCAACCATCCAATGGACCGCATTTCACAACACAACATTACTTATCGGCCGAATGAATTTTTTCTTTACGCCAAAGTGGACAAAGAATTCCGCGAATGGCGGCGCGATGCGAAAGTGGAGATCGGCCATGATGTATGGATTGGCCACGGGGCGATCGTTTTGCCCGGCGTGAAGGTTGGCCATGGAGCAGTTATCGCAGCGGGCGCGGTGGTCACCAAAAATGTCGATCCCTATGCCGTTGTCGCAGGCATTCCCGCCAAGCGCATCAAATGGCGTTTCCCCAAATCCGTCCGTGAACGGATCATTGCGCTAGGCTGGTGGGATTGGGATCATGACCAATTGGCCATAGCAGTGGAAGATATGCGCGCACTCAGCGTCAAGGCCTTTTTGGATAAATACGAATAGCGTCGCAGAACTAAGCCCGGCCCGCTTCGCTGGACAGCATTGCAGCACTGACGCCCAGCTTGGCCAATGCTGCATCGTGCAGCTTCTCGCACGGCGTGCCAAACACAAGGGCGGCATCGGCATCACAATGCAGCCAGCCATTGCGCATGATTTCACTTTCCAATTGGCCCGGCGACCAGCCACAATAGCCCAATGCCAAAATCTTGCTCATCGGGCCTTTGCCTTTCGCAATCGCTTTGAGAATATCCACCGTTGCCGTCAGCGAAAATTCGGGCGAGATGCGCAAGGTTTCTGCGGCACCATAGTCCCCGCTGTGCAACACAAAACCCTGAAACCGTTTGACAGGCCCGCCCAGCATCACCGGCAACAGCAAAATATCTTCTGACGTATTATCCACATTCAATTTTTCAACCAGATCGGCAAACACCATGCGTGGCGCGGGCTTGTTGATAACAAGCCCCATCGCGCCATCTTCACTATGCGCGCAAAGGAACACGACTGATTTGGCAAAATCATCCCCTTGGATCGAGTGCATGGCAATCAGCAACTTGCCTTTGAGGGAAACGCGCTTGGTCATGGCTTCACCATAATCCTAAAACAAAATGACAGGAAGGTGATTGGTAGATGTTCGCGCAGAGGGGTAAATAGAAAAAATGCAGAGAAGAACCTTTTTATCCCTACTGGCCGCAGCCCCCCTTGCTACCG
>Ga0209583_10000018_pt1 | contig 55495 bp, 50 predicted proteins | sample Str014_FD_187201 | JGI IMG/M metagenome (GOLD analysis project Ga0209583, IMG submission 187201) | Freshwater sediment microbial communities in response to fracking from Pennsylvania, USA - Straight Creek_MetaG_SC_2014 (SPAdes) (version 2) | ecosystem: Environmental > Aquatic > Freshwater >... | reverse complement strand
GGCGTGGGTGCGCCGCGAACAGCCTTAAATTATGCCACAGGCTCCAGTTGCCGCCAGACGGTCCTGCCGCTGCTCGCCTTGTCGAGTTCGGCGAGCACCGCTGCATGCGCGGCACGCTCGGCCTCGCTGGCCTGGATCACCGGCAGATCGAGGCGGCCGAAGTCGACCGCGCCGAGCGCGGCCTGCGCGGCGCTCCCCTCGTCGGCGTCGATCACCAGCGAGTTCTGCCCCCGCGTCATGCGGATGTAGACCTCGGCGAGCAAACCGGCATCGAGCAGCGCGCCGTGCAACGAGCGGTTCGTGTTGTCGACCTCCAGGCGGCGGCACAGCGCATCGAGCGAGTTCGCCTTGCCGGGGAACATCTCGCGCGCCATCGAAAGGCTGTCGGTGATCTGCCGGACGAAACCGGAAAACTTGGGCCGGCCCAGCCGTCGAAGTTCTTCGTTCAGAAAGCCGACATCGAAAGCCGCGTTGTGGATGACGATCTCGGCGCCGTCGACGAACTCGAGCAACTCGTCGGCCACGCTCGCGAACAGCGGCTTGTCGGCGAGGAACTCGTCGGTCAGGCCGTGGATCTTGATCGCGTCCTCGTGGCTGCGCCGCTCCGGGTTCAGGTAGAAGTGCAGGTTGCGGCCCGAGAGGCGGCGATTGAGCATTTCGACGCAGCCGATCTCGATGACGCGGTCGCCGGATTCAGGGCTCAGGCCGGTGGTTTCGGTGTCTAGAAAGATGTGGCGCATCGCAGGATTCTAGGATTCATCGAGGTGCGCGCCCGCGGCCCCAGGTCCAGATGGCGATGCCGACAAGGACCATGGGCACGCACAGCCACTGTCCCATGCTCAGGCCGAGCGCGAGCAGGCCGAGAAAGTCGTCGGGCTCGCGGAAGAACTCGGCGATGAAGCGCAGCACGCCATAGCCGACCAGAAATGCGCCCGAGACCTGCCCGAGCCCGCGCGGCTTCTTGGCATAGAGCCACAGCAGCACGAACAGCAGCAGGCCTTCGAGCAGGAACTGGTAGATCGACGATGGGTGGCGCGGCAGCGGCCCCGCGTTCGGATAGACCATGCCCCAGGGCAGGTTCGGGTCGGAAAGACGCCCCGGCAACTCGCCGTTGATGAAGTTGCCGATGCGGCCGGAAGCCAGGCCGGTCGGCACGCAGGGGGCGATCAGGTCGGTCACGTCGAAAAACTGCCGATCGCGGCTGCGCGCGAACAGCGCCATCGCGGCGATCACACCGAGCATGCCGCCGTGGAACGACATGCCGCCCTTCCAGACCGCGAAGATCTCGAGCGGGTGCGCCGCGTAGTAGCCAGGCTTGTAGAACAGTACGTAACCGATGCGCCCGCCGATCACGACGCCGAGCACGCCGTAGAACAGCAGGTCTTCGATGTCGCGACGCGCCCAGTCACGCGAGGCGAACTGCGCGAGCTTGACGCGAATCGAACCGAGCCAGATGAACAGCGCGAACGCAACCAGGTAGGTCAGCCCATACCAGTGGATAGCGACCGGGCCGATCTTCAGCGCGATCGGGTTGAACTCGGGGTAGTGAAGCATGGACAGGTGGGCAGCGAAAATCAGCGCGAACGATACCCCAGCGGCTTCGGCACCAGCGCACGCACGAACTCGACGAAGCGCGTCACCGCAGGCGCGGCGTCCATCCGCCACAGCAGGCTCGTCTCGCAACGCGGCGCGAGCTCGGCCAGCGCACTCGGCAGCGGCCGGTAGACGACACCGGGTCGCTGCAACTGCGTCACCGCCTGGGGCACCAGCGCGACACCCAGCCCCGCCGAGACCAGGTTGACGATCGTCTGCATCTGCGTCGCCCGTTGCGCGATCACCGGAGCGGCGCCATGCCGGTGATAGAACGCGATCACCGCGTCGTAGAGCGACGGTGTCGCGGTGCGCGGGAAGATCACCAGCGGCTGCGCGAGCAGGTCGGCTGGCCGCAGTCGCCTGGCCCGCGCCCACGGCGCTGCATCGGGCAGCGCCAGCACCAGTGGCTCGATGCCGAGCGACAGGCGTTGCAGACTCACGGGCGCGGATGGGTTCAGGCCGGGCGCGTGCAGCATGAACCCGACGTCGATTTCGCCGAGCTCGAAGGCCTTCAGTTGAACGTCGCTGGTCGCCTCGATCAGCTCGATCGCGATGCCCGGCTGTTGCTCGCGAAACGCCCGCAGCCACATCGGCAGCGGGCCGAACCCCACCGTCGAGATGAAGCCGAGCCGCACGCGGCCGACCTCGCCCGCCGCCGCGTCGCGTGCCTGCCCGTGCAAGGCCGCGGCCTGCTGCAGCAATTGGCGCACCGGCTCGACCAGCGCGGTACCGGCGGGCGTGAGCGCAACGCTGCGCCGGGTGCGCTCGAACAGCGGCGTGCCCAGGCGCCGTTCGAGTTGCTGGATCGCCTGCGTGAGCGGCGGCTGGGTCATGTGCAACTGCTCGGCGGCGCGGCCGAAATGCAGCGTTTGCGCAAGCGCGAGGAACTGGCGCCAGCTGCGCAGCTCGATCGAGGATTCGGCGCTGATCATTCGCCAAGCATATCAATCGGCCACTTCATATCTATTGGACGAACCCTGGCTGCCGCCCGATACTGTGCAGCGCCGAAGGAGAGACGCCATGACCGATTCGATCGACAAACACGCCGACAAGATCAACCGCCGCTCGGCCAACATCACCGAAGGCGTCGCGCGCGCACCGAACCGCTCGATGTACTACGCGATGGGCTACGAGGAAGGCGACTTCAAGAAGCCGATGATCGGCGTCGCGAACGGCCACTCGACGATCACGCCCTGCAACTCCGGTCTGCAAAAGCTCGCCGACGCGGCCGTGGCCGGCATCGAAGCCGCCGGCGGTAACGCGCAGATCTTCGGCACGCCCACCATCAGCGACGGCATGGCGATGGGCACCGAGGGCATGAAATACAGCCTGGTCTCGCGCGAGGTGATCGCCGACTGCATCGAGACCTGCGTGGGCGGCCAGTGGATGGACGGCGTGCTGGTCGTCGGCGGCTGCGACAAGAACATGCCCGGCGGCATGATGGGCATGCTGCGCGCCAACGTGCCGGCGATCTACGTGTACGGCGGCACGATCCTGCCGGGCCGCTACCAGGGCAAGGACCTCAACATCGTCAGCGTGTTCGAGGCCGTCGGCCAGTTCAGCGCCGGCAACATGAGCGAGGAAGACTTCTGCCAGATCGAGCGCCGCGCGATCCCCGGCACGGGCTCTTGCGGCGGCATGTACACCGCGAACACGATGAGTTCGTCGTTCGAGGCCCTGGGCATGAGCCTGCCCTTCTCGAGCACGATGGCCAACGTTCACGACGAGATCGTCGCGCACACCAGCGAGGCGGCGCGCGTGCTGGTCGAGGCGGTCAAGAAGAACCTGCGGCCGCGCGACATCGTCACGTGCAAATCGCTCGAGAACGCGGTCGCCGTGATCATGGCGACCGGCGGCTCGACCAACGCGGTGCTGCACTTCCTCGCGATCGCGCACGCGGCCGAGGTCGAGTGGACGATCGACGACTTCGAGCGCGTGCGCCAGAAGGTGCCCGTGCTGTGCGACCTGAAGCCCTCGGGCCAGTACCTCGCGGTCGACCTGCACCGCGCCGGCGGCATTCCGCAGGTGATGAAGACCTTGCTCGCCGCCGGCTTGCTGCACGGCGATTGCATCACCATCACCGGCAAGACCGTGGCGGAGAACCTCGCCGCGATCCCCGATGTGCCGCGCACCGACCAGGACGTGATCCGCACGATCGACAACCCGATGTACGCGCACGGCCACCTCGCGATCCTGAAGGGCAACCTCTCGCCCGAGGGCTGCGTCGCGAAGATCACCGGCCTGAAGAACCCGGTGATCACCGGGCCGGCACGCGTCTTCGACGACGAGCAATCTGCGCTCGCCGCGATCATGGCGAAGAAGATCGTGCCCGGCGACGTGATGGTGCTGCGCTACCTCGGCCCGAAAGGCGCGCCCGGCATGCCGGAGATGCTCGCACCCACCGGTGCGCTGATCGGCCAGGGCCTGGGCGAGTCGGTCGGCCTGATCACCGACGGCCGCTTCTCGGGCGGCACCTGGGGCATGGTGGTCGGTCATGTCGCGCCGGAGGCCTACGCCGGCGGCAACATCGCATTGATCGAGGAAGGCGACTCGATCACGATCGATGCCCACACGCTGAAGCTGGAGTTGAACGTGAGCGACGAGGTGCTCGCGCAGCGCCGCGCTGCGTGGAAGGCGCCGAAGCCGCGCTACACGCGCGGGGTGCTGGCCAAGTTCGCGTTCAACGCATCGAGCGCGAGCAAGGGGGCGGTGCTGGATCGATTCGAGTAAGCGGCAGAACCGCGTGGCCGGCCGGGCCGCGGCCTACTTCTTCAAGCCCTTGCGCCGCGCGCGCGTGTCGAGCCCGAGGGCGGCGAGGTTGTCCTTGCGGCGGTTCTGCTTGCGCAACTCCATCTTCTCGATCTCGCGGCGCTTGTCCAGGCCCGATTTGTCGGCCCATATCCACCACAAGAGCGCGAACAGGAACGGCACGCAGAATTTCCACAGGTCGCCGGTGAGGTTCCAGGTCCAGCCCGCGAAGGGGCCGATGCCGGCGAGGTTCGTCACGATGATCAGCGTGCCGACGATGACGAAGAACATGGCCAACTCCCGGAGATGATCGTGAACGCGAGGCCAGTGTGTCAACCCGCCGCGGCACGATCCGTTATGCTGACTGTAGACGAGTGTGAAATCAAGTTTTGACCCAAAGGAATCCATGAACCCCCGCACGAAACTGCTCTCCGCGCTGGTGATCCTGTTTGCCGGTGCCGCCGTGGCGCCCGCGTTCGCGCAGGCCGACTTCGCCCAGAAGAAGAACTGCATGGCCTGCCACGCGGTCGACAAGAAAGTGCTCGGCCCCGCGTTCAAGGACGTGGCCGCCAAGTACGCCGGCCAGGCCGATGCCGCCGACAAGCTCGCCGCCAAGGTCGTCAAGGGCGGGGTCGGCGTGTGGGGCAACATCCCGATGCCGGCGAACCCGCAGGTCACCGATGCCGAGGCGAAGCAGCTCGTGGGCTGGATCCTGACACTCAAGTGATCGTCGATCGGCTCGCATGAAAAAGCCCCGCGTGCGGGGCTTTTCTCTTGGTGGCGCCAGTCGGGTTCAGGCCGGGTCGCGAATGCACGCGAGCACGGCGTCCGACAACGCGAATCGCTCGCCGTGCCGCTGTGCCAGCGTGGCTGCGGTCGAAACGAAGCGCTCGCGACCTTCCGATTCGATGAACTGCATCGCCCCGCCCGTCCACGCGGGAAAGCCGATGCCGAAAATCGAGCCGATGTTGGCCTCGAAGCGGCTCGAGAGCACGCCTTCGGCCAGGCAGCGCGCGGTTTCGATCGACTGGCGATAGAGCAGGCGCTGTGTCAACGCCTCCACCGAAGGCGGCGCGACCTCCGGCTTCTCGAACAGCGCGCGCAGTTGCGGCCACAGGTGCTTGCTCTCGCCCTTCGGATATTCGTAAAAGCCGCCTGCGCCGGCACGACCCGGCCGCTTCAGCTCCTTCACCATGCGCTCGACCAGCAGTTCGCCCTGCCCCGGCACGTAGGCCGCCAGATCGGCGCGCGTCTGGTCGAGCACCTGCACCGAGAGCGCGAGCGAGGTCTCGTCGAGCACCGCGAGCGGGCCGACCGGCATGCCGGCGGCAAGCGCCGCATGCTCGATCAACGGCGCGGGCACGCCTTCGGCCAGCATCGTCGCGCCCTCCATCACGAAGCTGCCGAACACGCGGCTGGTGAAGAAACCGCGCGAGTCGTTCACGACGATGGCCAGCTTGCCGAGCGCGGTGACGACGTCGAACGCGCGCGCCACGGTCTCGTCGTCGGTCTGCGCGCCGCGGATGATCTCGACCAGCTTCATCTTGTGCACCGGCGAGAAGAAGTGCAGGCCGACGAACTTCTCGGGCCGCGCACTCGCCACGGCGAGGCCCGAGATCGGCAGGGTCGAGGTGTTGGTCGCGAACACACCGCCCGGCGCGAGCATCGGCTCGGCCTCGCGTGTGACCGCGGCCTTGAGCTCGCGTTGCTCGAAAACGGCTTCGATGATCAGGTCGCAGCCCTGCAGGTCGGCCGCGTCACTGGTCGGTGTGATCAGGTTGAGCAGCGCGGCCTGCTGCAGTTCGGTAATGCGCCCTTTCGCGACCGCCGGCGCGGTGACTTTGCGAACGGCTTCGAAACCGGCGCGCGCCTTGTCGATGCCCACGTCCTTCAGCACGCAGGCGATGCCGCGTGAGGCCGCGGCGTGCGCGATCCCGGCACCCATCATGCCGGCGCCGAGCACGCCGATCTTCGACGGCCGCCACCTGGGCACGTCGATGGGTCGTGACTTGCCGGCGCGGACGGCGTTCATGTCGAAGAAGAACGCGTTCACCATGTTCTTCGTCGTCTGCCCCACCATGGTCTTCGCGAGCTTGCGGCTCTCGATGCGGGTGGCGGTGTCGTAGTCGACCATCGCGCCTTCGACCATGGTCTCGAGGATTGCCTGCGCCGCCGGATACAGGCCACGCGTTTTCTGCGCCAGCATCGCGGGGGCGACAACCAGGCCGGCCGCGATCTTCGGGTTGCTCGGCGTGCCGCCGGGAATCTTGTAGTCCTTGCGATCCCACGGCTGCGTCGCGTCCGGGTGATCGCCGATCCACGCGAGCGCCTGCGCACGCAGGTTGTCGAGGCTGTCGCCGAGACCATCGACCAGGCCCAGCGCCAGCGCCTCGCGCGGCCCGAACAACTGGCCTTCGAGCAGGTAGGGCTGAGCCGCCATCAACCCGAGCAGCCGCACCGTTTTCGTGATGCCGGTCGCGCCGGGGATCAGCCCGAGCGAGACCTCGGGCATGCCGAACTGGATCTTGTTGTCATCGAGCGCGAAACGCGCGTGGGCCGCGAGCGCCACCTCCCAACCACCGCCGAGCGCCGCGCCGTTCAGCAACGCGACGACCGGCCGGCCCAGCGTCTCGATGCGGCGGAAGCTGCGCTTCAGCGCCTCGATCTGCCTGAAGCCCTCGACCGCATCCTCGGCCTTCAGCGTCAACACGCCCTTCAACTCGGCGCCGGCGAAGAACGTGGTCTTCGCCGATGCGAGCAGCACGCCCTTGATCTTCTCCTTGTCGCGCACCAGGCAGTCGGCTGCTTCGGCGAGATCGTGCTGCCACTGCAACCTCATCGTGTTGACCGCGGAGCCTTGCTCATCGAATGTGATGGTCGCGATGCCGTCTTCGGCGAGTTCGTAGCGAAGGGTCTCCATCGTCAGACCCGCTCGATGATGGCCGCGATGCCCATGCCGCCGCCGACGCACAGCGTGACGAGGCCGCGCTTGAGCTGGCGCCGCTCCAGCTCGTCGAGCAGCGTGCCGATCAGCATCGCGCCGGTGGCGCCGAGCGGGTGGCCGAGCGCGATCGCACCGCCGTTGACGTTGACCTTCTCGTGCGGCACGCCCATCTCGAGCATGAAGCGCATCGGCACCGCGGCGAAGGCCTCGTTGACCTCGAACAGGTCGATGTCGTCGATGGTCAAGCCGGCCTTCGCGAGCGCCTTGCGCGTGGCGGGCATCGGGCCGGTCAGCATGATGGTCGGGTCGGCGCCCGAGAGCGCGGTCGCGACGACGCGGCCGCGCGGCACGAGCCCCATCTCGCGGCCCTTCGCTTCGCTGCCTATCAGCACCGCCGCAGCGCCGTCGACGATGCCCGAGGAGTTGCCCGCCGTGTGCACGTGACGAATGCGCTCGACCTGCGGGTAGCGCGCCAGCGCGACCGCATCGAAGCCCATCGCGCCGAGCCCATCGAACGCGAGCTTCAGCGAACCCAGCCCTTCGAGCGTGGTGCGCGGCTTGAGGAACTCGTCGCGTTCGAGAACGGGCAGGCCGATCGCATCATCGACCGACAGCACCGAGCGATCGAAGCGACCTTCGGCTTGCGCCGCCGCGGCGCGCTGCTGCGACGTGAGCGCGAAGCGATCGACGTCGTCGCGATCCCAGCCGGCGAGCGTGGCGATCAGGTCGGCGCCGATGCCTTGCGGCACGAAGCCGGTCGCGGCGTTGGTTTCCGGGTCTTGCGCCCACGCGCCGCCGTCGCTTCCGATCGGCACGCGCGACATGCTCTCGACGCCGCCGGCGACGACCATGTCTTCCCAGCCGCTGGCGACCTTCTGCGCGGCGATGTTCACGGCTTCCAGGCCGGAGGCGCAGAAGCGGTTGATCTGCATGCCGGCGACCTTGACATCCCAGCCCGCTTTCAACGCCGCGGTCTTCGCGATCACCGAGCCTTGTTCGCCGACCGGGGAGACCACGCCCATCACCACGTCGTCGAGTTGGGCCGGGTCGAAATCGAGGCGCTTCTGCAGCTTGGTCAGCAAGCCGGCGAGCAGGTCGACCGGCTTGACCTCGTGCAGGCTGCCGTCCTTCTTGCCCTTGCCGCGCGGGGTGCGCACGGCGTCGAAGATCATCGCGTTCGGCATGGTGTCTTCTCCTGTTGACACCCGATTATGTCGACGCGCAAACTGGTAGGCAATTCACCGAGCGAGTGCTTGGTCGAATCGATTTCCGGGATTCGGATGAGTTCCTCTCGTTCGGTGTTCGAAGCCGGCCTGTTCCCTTTCCTTTGACCTGCTCGTCCGTTGCGCCTCACGCCTTCGCGGCAAACATTCCCGACAGTACTCACCGACCATGCAGTTCACCCACGAGCACGAAGAGATCCGCCGCACGATGAAGCGTTTCATCGAGGAGGAGATCAACCCGCACGTGGACGAATGGGAAGCCGCCGAAGCCTTCCCCGCGCACGCGGTGTTCAAGCGGCTCGGCGACCTGGGCCTGCTCGGCCTCACGAAGCCCACCGACTACGGCGGCATGGCGCTCGACTACTCTTACTCGGTGGTCATGGCCGAGGCCCTGGGCCATTGCGACTGCGGTGGCATCCCGATGGCGGTAGGCGTGCAGACCGACATGGCCACGCCCGCCCTCGCCCGCTTCGGCAGCGACGAACTGCGCCGCGAGTTCCTCGCGCCGGCGATCAGCGGCGACGCGGTCGGCTGCATCGGCGTTTCGGAACCCCACGCCGGCTCCGACGTGGCGAGCATCAAGACCACCGCCAGGAAGGATGACGGCGACTACGTGATCAACGGCGGCAAGATGTGGATCACCAACTCGCTGCAGGCCGACTGGATGTGCGTGCTGGCAAACACGTCCGAAGGCCCGGCGCACAAGAACAAGAGCCTGATCATGGTGCCGATGGACACGCCCGGCGTCGAACGCGCGAAGAAGATTCGCAAGATCGGGATGATGTCGAGCGACACCGGCCTGATCCACTTCGACGATGTGCGCGTGCCGCAGCGCAACCTTGTCGGCCAGGAAGGCATGGGCTTCACCTACCAGATGATGCAGTTCCAGGAAGAGCGGCTGTGGGCCGCGGCGAATGCGATCCAGGGCTTGTCCAACTGCATCGACGAAACGATCGAATACACCCGTGAGCGCCGGATCTTCGGCAAGAGCGTGTTGGACAACCAGGTCGTGCACTACAGATTGGCCGAGCTGAAGACCGAGATCGAATCGCTGCGCGGCCTCGTCTACATGGCGACCGAAAGCTATGTGGCCGGCAAGGACGTGACCGAGTGGGCCTCGATGGCAAAGCTCAAGTCGAGTCGGCTGCTGCGCACCGTGCCTGACAGCTGCATGCAGTACTGGGGCGGCATGGGCTACACCTGGGAGAACCGCGTCTCGCGGATGTACCGCGACGGGCGGCTCGCATCGATCGCCGGCGGTGCCGATGAAGTGATGCTGGGCATCATCAGCAAGTACATGCACACGCTGCCGAAGAAATGACAAACCCTTTCCGCCTTTGGCGTCGTCCCCCGAGGAGCGCCCGGTCCGCGATGCACGAAGTCACGCTCGGCTTGCTGCCGGCGCAGATCGCGGGGACTGTGTCCGCGAGAAGGGATTCGACGGCACGACCATCCGCGACATCGCGCATGCTGTGGGCATGCGCTCGGGCTCGTTCTGTCACTTCGCGAACAAGCACGAGCTGCAAATGGCGGTGATGGAAGAAGGCCTGCGGCTCGAGCGCACGCATGGCGCGATCGGGATCGGCAACTCGCTGGCGGCGGCCGAGCAGACGGTCGCCCCGATGCTGGACCCGACATGACCCAGGTGCTGATCCAACGCGATGGCCCGATCTGGACGGTGACGCTGAACCGCCCCGAAGTGCGCAACGCTGTCGATGGCGACACCGCGCGTGCGCTTGCGCGGGCCTTCCGGGAATTCGACGCTGACGCGGAAGCCTGCGTCGCGATCCTCACCGGTGCGGGCGGGCATTTCTGCGCCGGTGCCGATCTGAAGGCCGTGGCCGGCAGCCTCGGTGACCTCGGCGGCGGCGACCAGGCGGCTTCGCGCGCGAACCCACTCGACACCGACATGCAGGCCGACGGCCCGATGGGCCCGACACGGCTTCACCTGAGCAAGCCGGTGATCGCCGCCGTCGAAGGCCATGCGGTCGCCGGCGGGCTCGAACTCGCACTGTGGTGCGACCTGCGCGTGGCCGGCAGCAGCGCGATCTTCGGTGTCTACTGCCGCCGCTTCGGCGTGCCGCTGATCGACGGCGGCACCGTGCGGCTGCCGCGCCTGATCGGCGAGAGCCGCGCGCTCGACTTGATCCTCACCGGGCGCGCAGTGCCGGCCGACGAGGCGCTCGCGCTCGGCCTCGCGAACCGCGTCGTGCCGGCCGGCGGAGCGCTCTCGGCGGCGCGCGAACTCGCGCGGCAGATCGCCGCGTTCCCGCAGCAGTGCCTGCGCAACGACCGCGCGAGCGTCGCGGCGCAGCACGGCTTGCCAATGCAGGACGCGCTCGCGCAGGAGTTCGCGCTGGGGCTGCGCACGCTCGCCTCCGGCGAGTCGGTGAGCGGCGCGCAGCGCTTTGTCGGCGGCATCGGCCGCCATGGTCAATTCGAGAAGGATTGAGAACCTGTGAACGAATCAGCCATGCCCGCTGATCACCGGTTCTGAGCCGAAGCACTTCGGGCACATGTCCGAAAACGGCGAGTCGCGGCGGGTCGGCCCGCGATAATCGCTCCCATGCATTCATCCACGCTGCTCGACGACAGCGCCGCCTACCAGGTTCTTGCGGCACGCGATGCGCGCTTCGACGGGCGCCTGTTCGTCGGTGTCACCTCGACCGGCGTGTATTGCAGGCCAATCTGCCGCGTGCGCACGCCGAGCGCGCGCAATTGCCGCTTTTTCGAGACGCCTGCGCAGGCAGAGGCAGCCGCGTTCCGCCCTTGCATGAAATGCCGCCCCGAGATCGCGCCGGGCGCCGGCCTGCCGTGGACGGTGATGGACGCCTCGCGCACCCTCGCCCGCCAGGCCGCCGACGCGCTCGATGCGCAGGCCGCGAGCGGCGATCCGCCGAACCTCGTGCAACTCGCCGGGCGGCTCGGCGTGAGCGACCGTCATTTGCGCCGCATCTTTCTCGCCGAGCATGGCGTGACGCCGCTGCAGTACCTGCAGACACGCCGCCTGCTGCTCGCCAAGCAGTTGCTGACCGACACGCGGTTGCCGATCGCGCAGGTCGCGCTCGCGAGCGGCTTCAACAGCCTGCGCCGCTTCAATGCCGCGTTCGTCGAGAACTACCGGATGAGCCCGAGCCGGCTGCGCCTCGATGCCGACGACGCTGCTTTCGACACCGCGGCCGCGATCACCGTGAAGCTGGGCTATCGGCCCCCGTACGACATCGAAGCGTTGCTGCGCTTCCTCGCGCAGCGCGCGGTGCCCGAGGTCGAGGTCGTCGTCGGGCGGCGCGTGCGGCGCAGCGTGCGTGCAGGCACGATCGCACCGGTGGCGGGCTGGATCGAAGCCGAATTCAGCCCGACGGCGCCCATCGTGCTGCTGCGCTTCGCGCCCGAGCTCGCCGCGGCGAGCGGGCGCGTCGTCGCGGCGGCGCGGCGTTGGCTCGATCTCGATGCGCAGCCGCAGGCGATCGATGCCGCGCTCGCGAACCTGCCCGGTGCGCCGGGGCTGCGGCTGCCGGGCAGCCTCGATGCCTTCGAACTCGCCGTGCGCGCGGTGCTCGGCCAGCAGGTCACGGTCGCGGGCGCGCGCACGCTGGCGCGGCGGCTCGTCGAGCGTTTCGGCGAGCCGCTGCGCACGCCGTGGGAGGAGGTGGTCCGCACCTTCCCGTCGCCTTGCGCACTCGCCGCAGCGCCGATCGAGCAGATCGCCGAGCTCGGCATCATCCGCAGCCGCGCCGGCGCGATCCAGGCGATCGCTCAAGCCTGGGGCCAGCTCGCCGCGCTGCTCGCGCCGCGCGCCCGACCCGAGCCGCTGATCGAGCGGCTTTGCGCCCTGCCCGGCATCGGCCCGTGGACGGCGCACTACATCGCGATGCGTGCACTCGGCTGGCCCGATGCGTTTCCGCCGAACGACGTGGCGGTGCTGAAGGCGATCAGACAACTGTTCGAAACGAACACGCAGCGCGAGGCCGAAGCGCACGCGCAAACCTGGCAACCGTGGCGCGCGTATGCGGTGCTGCGGTTGTGGAATTCCCTGGAGAAAGCGAAACCATGAACACGACCACCGATTCGATCGCGCAAGCCAGCACCGCGCAGACGAGCATCGCCACACCGCTCGGCAAGCTGCTGCTCGTGCGCACCGCGAAAGGCCTGGCGGGCGCCTGGTTCGAGGGTCAGAAGCATCACCCCGAGCCGCTCGGCGTCGTGCACCGACCCGACGACGAACTGTTGCGGCGTGCATCCGATCAACTGCACGAATACTTCGCCGGCGAGCGAGACGGCTTCGACCTGCCGCTCGACCTGCACGGCACGGCCTTTCAACGCAGCGTGTGGCAGCAACTGCTCGCGATCCCGCCGTCCGGCACGACCAGCTACGGCGCGATCGCGACGGCGATCGGCAACGCATCGGCGGTTCGAGCGGTCGGCGGCGCGGTCGGGCGCAACCCGGTTTCGGTGATCGTGCCTTGCCACCGCGTCGTCGGCACCGACGGTTCGATGACCGGCTATGCGGGCGGCGTCGACCGCAAGCGTGCGCTGCTGGCGCTCGAGCGCGCCACGGCAGCAGCCTGACGAGAGCATCGCGTTGAAAAACTCAGATGTGAGTGAGTTGCTCGCGCTCGCCGCGATCTGGGGCGCGTCGTTCCTGTTCGTTCGGATGGGCGCGGCCGAGTTCGGGCCGGTCGCGCTCGCGGCGCTGCGCGTGATCGGCGCGGCGCTGTTCCTGATGCCGCTGCTGGCGATGCGCGGGGAGTTCGGCGTGCTGCGCCGCCACTGGCGCGCGATCTTCGTCGTCGGCATCACGAACTCGGCGCTGCCGTTCCTGCTGTTCGCGTATGCCGCGCTGTCGATCACGGCGGGCCTGGCGGCGATCTTCAATGCCGCCTCGCCGCTGTTCGGTGCGCTGATCGCGTGGCTGTGGCTGCGCGACAAACCCACGCCGCCGCGCATCGCCGGGCTCGCGATCGGTTTCGCCGGCGTGCTCTGGCTCGCCTGGGACAAGGCCAGCTTCAAGCCCGGCGGCACCGGTTGGGCCACGCTGGCCTGCGTCGGCGCGGCGCTGCTGTACGGCTTCTCGGCGAGCCTGACGAAGCGCCGCCTGAGCGGCGTCGCACCGATGGCGGTGGCCGCCGGCAGCCAGCTCGCCGCGGCGCTGGTGCTCGCAGTGCCGGCAGCGCTGTGGTGGCCGAGCGTGGCGCCGTCGTCCACCGCATGGCTGACGATCGCGCTGCTCGCCGTGCTGTGCACCGGCCTCGCCTACCTGCTGTACTTCCGCTTGATCGCGCACGTCGGCCCGGCGAACGCGATCGCGGTGACCTTCCTGATCCCGGCTTTCGCGGTGCTGTGGGGCTGGCTGCTTCTGGACGAGCGCATCGGCATCTCGATGGTGGTCGGCTGCGCGGTGATCCTGATCGGCACCGGCCTGGCGACCGGGCTGCTGAAGCCGCGCATCGCGGCCTTCGGTTCGAGGCTCAGTTGAAGGTCTTGCCGGCCCCGGCGAGCTCGACGAGCAACGGCGCGGGCTGCCACGAGGCATCGGCCCCTGGCTCGGCCGCGAAGCGCTTGAGCGCACGCACCACGTTCGGCAGGCCGACGATGTCGGCGTAGAGCATCGGCCCGCCGCGCTGCAGCGGGAAGCCGTAGCCGTTGAGGTAGACGATGTCGATGTCGCTGGCACGCGCCGCGATGCCTTCTTCGAGGATGCGCGCACCCTCGTTGACGAGCGCGAACATGCAGCGCTGCACGATCTCTTCATCGCCGACCTGGCGCGGCGCGATGCCGGCATCGCTGCGGTATTGCGCGATCAGCTGCTCGGTCGCCGCGTCGGGAATCGGATCACGCTTGCCGGCCTCGTAGCGGTACCAGCCCGCGCCGGTCTTCTGGCCGAAGCGGCCGGCCTCGCAGAGCTTGTCGGCAACCACCGGAGTCATCGAGACGCCGGCCTCCGCGGCCTTGCGTTTGCGCGTGGCCCAGCCGATGTCGAGCCCGGCGAGATCGCCCATCCGGAACGGACCCATCGCCATGCCGAACTTCTGCAGCGCGCCGTCGATCTGCTGCGGCAGTGCGCCGGCATTGATCAGCCCGTTGGCGGCCGCGCCGTAGCGCGCGAGCATGCGGTTGCCGATGAAGCCGTCGCACACGCCCGAGACCACCGCGATCTTCTTGATCTTCTTCGCCAGCGCCATCGAGGTCGCGAGCACGTCGGGCGCGGTCGCAGCACCCCGCACTACCTCGAGCAGGCGCATCACGTTCGCGGGGCTGAAGAAGTGCAGGCCGACCACGTCCTGCGGGCGTTTCGTGAACGCGGCGATCGTGTCGAGGTTCAGGTACGAGGTGTTCGAGGCGAGGATCGCGCCGGGCTTGCACACTTCATCGAGCGTGCGGAACACGGTCTGCTTCACGTCCATGTTCTCGAACACGGCTTCGATCACGAGATCGACGTCCCTGAAGCCGTCGTATGCGAGCGTGGGCGTGACCAGACCCATGCGCTGCTCGACCTGGGCCGGCGTCAGCTTGCCCTTCTTCATCGAGTTCTCGTAGTTCTTGCGGATCGTGGCCAGGCCTCTGTCGAGCGCCTCCTGTTTCGTCTCGAGCAGCACGACCGGGATGCCGGCGTTCAGGAAGTTCATCGTGATCCCGCCGCCCATCGTGCCGGCGCCGATCACGCCCACCGAATTGATCTCGCGCAGCTTCGTGTCGGCCGGCACATCGGGCAGCTTGGCGGCGGCGCGTTCGGCCGCGAACACGTGGCGCAGCGCCCGAGATTCCGGCGTGAGCATCAGCGTCATGAAGGCCTCGCGCTCGAGACGCATGCCTTCGTCGAAGGGCTTGCCGACCGCGTTCGCGACTGCGTCAACGCATTTCAGCGGCGCCGGAAAACCCTTTGCGCCGGCCGCCACGGTGTTGCGCGCGAACTGCAGCAGCGCCTGCGCGTTCGGCTCGCGCAGCTTGATGTCGCGGGCGCGCTTGAGTGGCCGCGCCTCAGTGACGACCCGGCGTGCGAACGCGGCCGCGCCGGCCAGCAGATCGCCCTCCACGATCTCGTCGATCAGCGGCGTGCCCTTGAACTTCACGGCCGCGACCGGTGCGCCGAAGACGATGACGTTCAGCGCCGCCTCGAGGCCGATCAGGCGCGGCAGGCGCTGCGTGCCGCCAGCGCCCGGCAGCAGGCCGAGCTTCACCTCGGGCAGGCCGAGCGAAGCATCGGGCAGCGCAACGCGGAAGTGCGCACCGAGTGCGAGCTCGAGCCCACCGCCCAGGCACTGACCGGCGATCGCCGCGACGACCGGCTTCGCGCTCGCCTCGAGCGCCGCGATCACGCTCAGCAGGTTGGGCTCGCGTGCGGCGTTGGGCGTGCCGAATTCGGTCACGTCGGCACCGCCGGAGAACGCCCGCGCCGTGCCGGTCAGCACGATCGCCTTCACCGCTGCGTTCGCGGTCGCTTCATCGAGTGCTTCGACGATGCCGCGGCGCAGCTCGTAGCCCAGGCCGTTGACCGGCGGCTTGTTCATCGCGATCACGGCGATCTCGCCGTCGAGTGTCAGGGTCACGCAGGTGCTGTTCATGCTTGTATTCCTTGTCAGATGGTCACGCCGCCATCGACGACGATAGCCTGCCCGGTGACGAACGAGCCGGCCTTCGACGCGAGAAAGATCGCCGCGCCGGCGATCTCGTCGGGCTCGCCGATGCGGCGCAGCGGCGTGGTCGCGGTGCGTTGCTTCAAGGCCTCGGCGTCTTCCCACAGGGCCCGCGCGAAATCGGTCTTGATCAAGCCCGGCGCGATGCAGTTGACGCGCACGTTCTGCGGCCCGTATTCGACGGCGAGGTTGCGCGCAAGCTGGAAGTCGGCTGCCTTCGAGACGTTGTACGCGCCGATCACGTTCGAGCCGCGCAGCCCGCCGATCGACGAGACGATGATGATCGAGCCGTCTCCCCGCGCCAGCATCTGCGGCGCGGTGAAGTTGATCAGCCAGTGGTTGGCGATCACGTTGTTCTCGAGGATCTTGCGGAACTGGTCGTCATCGATGCCGGCCATCGGGCCGTAGTACGGATTGCTCGCCGCGTTGCACACCAGCACGTCGATCTTGCCGAGCTGGCGCGTGGTCTCGGCCACCAGGTTCATCAGCTCGTCCTTCGACGATATGTTGGCCGGGATCGAGACCGCGCTGCCCGCGCCGTGCGCTGCGTTGATCGCGGCCGCGACCGCGGCGCAAGGCTCGGCCTTGCGCGACGAGATGACCACCTGCGCGCCGTGCTCGGCCATGCGTTCGGCGATGGCACGGCCGATGCCTCGCGACGAGCCCGTGACGACGGCGACCTTGCCGGCCAGCGAAAACAGAGACATGGGTTCCTCCTTCGGACGGTGGCCCGGCGGTCGATGCGAATCATGCACGCCGCTCCAGCGCGACGGTAGCAGACGGCGCCGGAACCGGAGAGTTGCCCGCGCCCCTTGCAATCGGCAGTTTGCGGCTGCCAGCGAAGCTTTTACGGCAGATCGTTCCGCCTCGGTACCGATGGCCGCTCGGCGCACTCACCGATGCTTGCCTGCATTGCGCCGCGCCAACCCGCGCCACGCCTGACGACGAGGCGCGCCGAGTGCACCCTGCGATGCGCAAAACCGCGTTCGCATGGCATCGGCATGGTCATTGCGTTGACGAGCACTTTTCGGCGCTCGACCGCCCGGCTGATTGGTGCGCCGTGCACAACCCCACTCGCAGCACTTTCACGATGAACCGACCCAGTCTGAAGCTCGACCACAGCCAAAGCCAGACGCTCACGCCTCGCCTGCAACTCGCGGTGCGGCTCCTGCAACTGTCGGCCCTCGACTACGAGCAGGAACTGCACGCCCTGATGGCGAAAAATCCGTTTCTCGATCTCGACGACTCCGTGCATGAACGCCCAGGCGCTCATGCCGAGTTCGACACGGCTGTCGCTCACTCTGCCCTCGCGGATACCGACCAGGGCCGCGAATTGGTGGCCCCGCCGGAGGAGGCACCCGAGCCGCCCGAGACGTGGCAGCAGCAGTCCGGCAGCATGTCGCAATCGGAAGCCGGCAACTCGAACGCTGCGCCGGTCAGCGCCATTGACCTGATGGTCGTGCACAGCGACCTGCGCCACCACCTGCAGGGCCAGGTGAACCTGCTTCGACTGTCGGCGCGCGACCACGCACTGGTGTGCTTCGTGGTCGATTCGCTCGACGAGGACGGCTACTGCCGCGTGGCGCTGAACGAACTCGCCGCGGCCGCCGCGCTCGACCCCGCGGTCGATGCCAGCGAGATCGGCATGGCGCTGCGCTTGGTGCAGTCTTTCGAGCCGCCCGGGGTGGGCGCACGTTCGATCGGCGAATGCCTTCTGCTCCAGTTGGAGAAGATCGACCCCGGTCAGCGCGAGATCGCGCGCCGCATCGCCACCGATTGCCTGGACCGACTGGCGCAGCGCGACGTTGCCGGCATCGCAAAGCTGCTCGGCCTTGCGATCGACGAGGTGGAGGCGGCCTGCGTCGCCCTGCGGCGCCTCGATCCGCGGCCGGGCTGGCGCTTCTCACGCCCCGACACGCGCTATGTGACGCCCGACGTGCTGGTGCACAAGCGACGCGGCGAGTGGACGGCTCATCTCAATGCCGAACTCGTGCCGCGGCTTCGCCTGAACCGCTTGTATGCGGATCTGTTCCAGCGCCATCGGGAGGCCAACCACGGCGAACTCGGCGCGCATTTGCAGGAAGCGCGCTGGACGATTCGCAACGTCGAACAGCGCTTCGCCACCATCTTGTCGGTCGCGCAAGCGATCCTGCGGCGCCAGCGCCTGTTCTTCGAGCATGGCCCGCTGGCGATGAAGCCGCTCGCGCTGCGAGACATCGCAGAAGAACTCGGAATCCACGAATCGACGGTCTGCCGCGTCACCAACAACAAGTACATGGCAACGCCGGGTGGCCTGTTCGAACTCAAGCACTTCTTCTCGCGCGCGATGCCGATGTCGAGTGGCGGTGCCTGCTCGGCCACGGCGATTCGCAGCGTGGTGAAGGAACTGATCGACGCCGAAGACCCGGGCGCGCCGTTGTCAGACGTGGACATCACGCAGCGCCTGGCGCGCCAGGGCTTGACGGTGGCCCGCCGCACCGTCACCAAGTACCGGCAGGCACTCAAGATCGCGCCGGCCGACCGGCGACGCGTGCGCGCCTCGAACGGGTCGGATCGGGCTGCCACCGGTGACAGCGAGTTGATGCTGGAGGCCTGATGCGCCGCCAAGGCAGGCGCGCGGTTCGATGCCACCCTACCCGGACAGGTAGTCCTTCAACGGGCGCCGGCCGGCCGACGCCGTTGGCGGCTCCGCATGCCCGATCCTGAAGAACAGGTACGGACGAGACGAGCCGCCGTCCATCAGTGCGTTCATCGTTCGACCCAATGCGGTCCGGGTGGGTTCGCCGACCCAATCGGCACCAGGCGTCTGGCGCAACAGTACCGGTGCAGCCGCCATCGGCTGCAAGCCCAGGCCCGCGGCGTCGGCCTGCAGCCACAGACGTTGAAAGGCCCTGCCCGCCAGAAGACTGCCGATGTCGTCGTCGGCCGCGTCGACGTGCAGCAACCCAAGGTGAGACGCGCTCCATGCCGGTAGCTGGCCCGCACGCACACCCAGCATCAGCGAGCCGCCGATCGCGTTCACCGCCCGCATCGCCGGCCAGTTCGCGAGCCATCGAAACGGCCGCCTCATCGGAGCCTCGATCTCGAGGGTGGCCGGGGCCAGCCACTCGTCGGTGGCTGTCTCCCAGCCGGCGTGGAACGCGATCGAGCCGAAGAGTTCCTGATGCAGAGCGCGGCGTCGGAAGCGCTCGGTTTCGGCAAGCCGGATCGCCCGCTGCGCCTTCGCGCGACCCGGGCCTCGATGGAACCAGGCCACCGCAGCGCCGGGTACCGACGCCACGGCCGCGTCGAGACTGCGCAGCGCTGGCGGCTCGATCGCGCGCCGCGAAAACAGACGACGGTTGGTGTGGCGGCTTTCGATTTGTCGCACGAGCGGATCCACGGTGAGCGCGGGCTGCGCGGCCCAGCGCAGCCGCGCGATCAACTCTGGGCGCGCCGACTCGGGCAGCGCTTCGGCCCGAAGCTCGAGCCCGAACGATGCCGACCGAAGCGCGATGTTTTCGAGCACGGCGCCGAAGGCCAGCAGCCCGAGCATCTTGCGGTGCGGCAGTGCCGCCCATGAGCGGCTGTCGGTCGATGTCAGCTCCACCGCCTCGTCGCAGATTCGGTAGGCGAGGTAGTGCTTGTTTTCGGCAGAAGGGGCGCTGATGCCAGCCTGCAGAATTTCGTGCAGCAAGGGGTCCGGGGGCCGCATCTCGGGCTCAGGGCGAGTGTCCGAGGCGGCGCTTGGCGATCGCGAGCAGCAGGCGCTGGATCGGATTCGCGTTGCCCCCCGGTCGCCAGGTGCGCTTGAGTCGGTTCCGATACGCATCGAAATGCAATCCCCTCGGCGCCGCGATCACCTCGCCGCGCCGAAGCACGATCTTCAACACCTGCGCGGCAGCGACCCCGCTGCAAAGTTGCACCGCGATGACGGTGGACGGACCGCGCCCGCTGGACAGGTCGACACGCGAGCGATCCACCAGGTACGACAGCTGGAGCATCGCCGGCGACAGGCCGACCAGAAAGCGCATCGCTTTCTCGCTGGGGCTCGAATCGCCGAAGCGGAAGTAGTCTTCGAACGACATCTCGCCGGGCATGAAGTTCAGCAGCGCTGCGCCCATCCCGAGCGGCGCAACCGTGACCGCGGGAATGCCATTCGAACTGCACTCGGCGAAGACCTGCGCCCGGATGTCGAGAGCGAAGAAGTCGAGTCCGTCGAGGTAGACATCGCAGTCCTTCAGAAAGTCGCTCCGGTTCGCAGTGGTCACCCCTCGAGGAAACACGCGAACGTCGAGTTCCGGGTTGATGTCGCGCGCCAATGCCAGCATCACTTCGATCTTGGGGCGGTCGAGAGACGAGAGGGTCGCGCCGGTCTGGCGGTTGAAGTTGGCGTACGCGAAGCTGTCGAAGTCGGCGATCGAGAAGCGCCCGATGCCCAACCTGGCCAGCGCCAGCAGGTAGACGCCGCCGACGCCGCCGAGGCCCGCAATGGCCACCCGGGTTCGCTTCAGGCGCTGCTGCTCTTCTTCGGTGACCCAACCCAGGTTGCGCGAAAACGCCTGGTCGTACGGAAAGCTTTCGACACTCATGCGAAGCAGAACGGCAATGCGCCGGCCCGCAGCAGGTGCACCCGGCAAGCGCCCCCCTCAAGTAGGGGGCCTGAAACCCTGCCAATCGGCATTCCCGTTGCCCTTGTGGACTTGGCTGCGAACCGCAGTGACCTCAAGGAGATCAGCATGACCTATATCCGAAGCCGGCCTACCCGCCTCTCTGCGCCCCCCGCGGCGCTCGTTGCGGTGCTGCTGGCATCGCCCTGGTTGGCCGAGGCGGCCCCACTTCCACCGTTCACCTTCGACACCTCCTTCATCGGTGGCGCCGGAACCTTCACTGCCGACAACCTGGTAATTTCCGACTATTCGGCCGTAACTTTTACCGGTAATCAGTTCACCGACACCGGCTACCTCGTCGTGACATCGGCCCAGTTGGGCACGACCAATTTCACGCCGACCGGATTGAACAGCGCCTACACCCTGTACTTCGACTTCACCGGTGCCGGCACGACCTCCTCCAGCAACCTGGCAACGCAGACCTTCGGCAGCTTCAGCCAGCTCAGCTACACGCTTTATGGCGTGAGCGGCGCCGCGAACTTCGGCTTCAGCGGCGGAACACCGACGACCAGCGCGAGCGGCGCGACGGTGCTCGCAACCGGCAACCTGATCTTCGGAAACGTGTCCACATCCCCGAACCCGGACGGCACGTTCATACCAACGGCGAACGTCAACGCCACCTTTCAGGCGGCGCCCGCGGAACAAGGCTTTTTCGTGTCGCCCACACCGTTCTACAACACGGTATCGACAGCGTTCACGAACACCCAGTCGGAAGTGATCCCGACATCCAACGGCTTCCTGATCCAGCAGGGCGGTGGCTCGGTGAATTTCGTGTCGGCCGTGCCTGAACCCGGCACCTATGCGCAGCTTCTGGCCGGGCTGGGCGTCGTCTTCGGATTGCTGATGCGCCGTCGCAAGGAGTAGCGGAGGAAATCGTGGGGTCGGCAAGCGCTGTTGACTTCTTCTCCTCGACCAGGAAGCCGACGTCGAACCCGACGTCGGACAACGAGCGCGCCAGTTCGCATCGCAGCAGCGATCGCGGGTGCGACGCGAACACCGCTCGGTGGCGCTGGATCGAGGCGTTCTCGTGGCGAACCTGCGGCCTGCGGCCCGAAACCGCATGGGCACAGGCCGAGTCGCTCGCGATCGCGGCGTGGCCGGAACTGTCGGGCTTCGATCCGGGGATCGCCGCGGAACTCGAACACGAAAGCCGCGACGACCCGTCCGACCGTGGAGCCGGCTGACCCGGCCGCAAGCCGATCAGGCCGCCAGCAATTGGCCTTGTCTGCGTTGCAGCCTGGCCAGGATCGCGGCTTCTTCGTGCCTGGAGAAGAAGAATGGATACAGCGACCGCTCGCTCGTCGCCAACTCGGGCGAGCCGGCCAGCCGTTCGATCTCGCGCCGGGCGCGTTCGAACCGCAGACGCATCAGCACCGCCGGGGCGTCGACGCGTGGGTTGTGCTTGCGGTCCCCGCACACTTCGAACCCGAGCATGCGTGCGTAGTAGCGAACGTGCCTCGGATTGACCTCGATCAGCAGGTCGTCCAGGCCCATCAACCGATGCGCATGCATGTAGGCCACGTGGAACATCGAGGCCAGCACGCGTTTGGACTGCACGACGCTGTCCATCGCCAGCTTCGTGAACTCGCAGATCCGCCGCCCGGCATCCCGCAACGCGGAGGCCTCGTCGAAGAACAGTTCGTCGACCAACAGGCCCACGTGCGAGTCGAAGCCGATCGTGATGGTGCCGATCGTCTCTTCGTGCTCTACCGCTGTGAGCGTGACCCGCGAGGGAGACGCTTCGGTCGAGGGCCGCACGCTGCGGTAGCCGCGCGACGCATACATCCGTTCCACCAGCACGGAAGCAGAACTGCGTTTGCCGGCGCAGTCCGCGGAGCGAATCTTGAACTGACGGTCACTGTCGTGCACGACCGTTTCGATGTCCGGATGCGGGGCCGGAATGATGGAGTGGAGCGGGCGGCTCCTCGGCCCGAGGCCGTGGACAAGGCCAGTGTTGCTCGGCAAATAGTCGATATTCAATCCGGTTCCCTCCTCTGATGGATTTCGACGTCCCAAAAAGCAAACGCGAATCTACGGGCTCGGAGAAGGTTTGTTCATTCACCGTGGCAAGAGGCTGTAACGGCCACGGCTGCGTCGCCATCGGCCGAACAAGGGCAGATGACGCCACCGCGTGGCCTCAGGGACGGCTGGCGCCATCGACGCCAGAACGGGTTGTTGCATCTGCAACTCGGCGCCTTCGGCGCGCGAAGGCCAGCCGGCGCCGGTGGCGAACCGACGGGCGTCAAGCGAGGTTGCTGAAGCTCGAGTTCGGGCCGTTCGTTCCATCGCGATCACCCGTCATCGGGATGGTCGAGTACTCCTTGAGCCGGTTGTAGAGCGTCTTGAGGCTGACGCCCAACGCGGCCGCAGTGCGCTCCTTGTGGCGGCCGAAGTGCTCGAGTGTCGCCATCGTCACGACCCGCTCGATTTCGGCCAGTGACGTTCCGATCTCGATGGAGAGCAAGGGCGCGCCGACCGTCGGCGCGGCGGCGACGTCGCGCGTGGGCAGACATTCATCGTGGATCGTCGCCTGGGTGGCCATCACATACGCGCGCTGCACGATGTTGCGAAGCTCGCGCACGTTGCCGGGCCAGCGATAGGTGCGCAAACGCGCAAGTGCTTCGCTCGCGAAACGCTTGGATTGGCCCTCGCGGCGCCCGATCTCGTCGAGAAAATGCACCGCGATGAGATCGATGTCTTCACCGCGTTCGCGAAGCGGCGGCACATGGATCGGAAAGACGTTGAGCCGATACAGCAGATCTTCGCGCAAGCGCCCGGCCGCCACGGCCTGTTCCGGGTCGCGGTTCGACGCGGCCACGATGCGCACGTCCGCCTCCTGCGACTGCATCGAGCCGACGCGCATGAAAGTGCCGGTCTCGAGCACGCGCAGCAACTTGACCTGCAGGTCGAGCGGCATCTCGGTGATCTCGTCGAGGAACAGCGTGCCGCCGTTCGCGCGCTCGAAAAAGCCCTGGTGCTGGCGCTCGGCGCCGGTGAAGCTGCCCTTCTCGTGCCCGAAGATTTCGCTCTCGATCAGGTTCGGCGAGATCGCGCCGCAGTTCACGCCGAGAAAGGGCCGGCCGCGTCTGCGGCTGAGGTCGTGCACGGTGCGCGCGACCAGTTCCTTGCCTGTGCCGCTCTCGCCGGTGACGAAGACGCTCACGGCCGTGCCCGAGACGCGCAGGATGCGCTGGTGCACGTCGCGGATCTTTTCCGACCGGCCCCACAGCAGCCCGAAGTGGCCTTGCTCGTCCAGCGTGCGCTGCATCCCGGCGGCCTCGACGTTGAGCGTCGAGGGCCTGCGCAGGCGAGACAGCACACCCCGCAGTTGTTTGACGTTGAGCGGCTTGGTCAGATAGTCCGTCGCGCCCATGCGCAACGCCTGCACAGAGGTCGCGACGCTGGCGTGCCCGGTGATCAGCACGACCTCGGCGTCTCCGGATGCCTTGACCTCGTCGACCAGGTCGAGGCCGTTGCCATCGGGCAGCATCAGGTCGAGAAGCACGACATCGGGTACCTGCAACGCCATGCGCCGGCGTGCCGCCTGGAGCGAGCTGGCCGTCACCACCGTGAAGCCCTCGGCCGAGATCAACGCAGCCAGCATGTTGGCTGAATCTTCATCGTCGTCGACGACAAGCGCGTGCACCTTGAACCCCTTCCCGGTCGACGGCCGGAGAACCCTGCCGTCGAGTTTCAGAGAGGCAATTGTGGTGCGGCGCGGGCGACATGCGAGCGATGTTTCAGACCGAGCACACCGCATCCCGATGCAGGAAAGCTCCTACGCCCCGGCCACTCGCACCCTCGAATCACGGCAGGCGCAAGTTCTGCATCGCCTCGAAAACCTGCGCCAGCGCCACCGGCTTCGGCACGTGCGCATCGAAGCCCGATTCGAGCGCGCGCTGGATCTCCTGCGGTCGGCCGAACCCCGTCAGCGCAATGGCCGGAAGCGATCGGGTGCGTGTCTCGGCGCGCAAGCGAGCAATCAGTTCGTAGCCATCCATGCCCGGCATCGCCACGTCGGACAACAGCAGGTCGAACGACTCCGACTCCAGAGACGTGAGCGCGGCAGCCGCGCTGTTCACAGCCGTCACATCGGCGCCTTCCAGGCGGAGCAACGCCGCGAACGACTCCAGGGCGTCGTCGCTGTCGTCGACGACCAGGATGCGCATCTCGGCCAGCCGTGCCGGTAAAGACCCGGGCACCACGTCGGCACCCGCCGCTGCTGCAATCGGCAGCCAGACGCTGAACGTCGCACCCTCTCCGATGCCGCGTGACGCGACAGCGACATGGCCGCGTTGCCCTTCGGCCAGGTGCTTGACGAGCGCCAGGCCGATTCCCATGCCGCCGTGCTGGCGGGTGGTGCTGCGATCGGCCTGCCGGAACATGGAGAACACCTCGTCGATGAAGTCCGGCGCGATGCCCTGGCCGTCGTCGATGACATCGAGTCTGCATTCGTCGCCGTCTGCGACGAGCCGCAACTCGATGTGGCCGCCAGGCTGCGTGAACTTCAGCGCATTGCTGACGAGGTTCCAGACGATCTGCTCGACCCGCACCGGGTCGGCGTGCACCAGCAGGTTCGGCGGCCCGACATCGACGAGGACCGAGAGCCCCTTCGCCGCCGCGTCTGCCGTGACGGCATCGGCGACCCGGCTCACGATCGCGGCCAGGGGCACAGGCATGGCGTTGATCGTCAGCTTGCCGGTGCGCAGGCGCGACAGATCGAGCAGGTCGTCGGTGATCTTGGCCTGGCTCAGCACGGCCCGCCGAATGATCTCGGCCGCACGCGTCACTCCGGGCAGGTTGCGCGACTCGGGCAGTCGCGCGAGCAGTTCCGCGTTGACGTGGATCAGGTTCAAGGGGTGCTTCAGCTCGTGCGACATCACCGCGAGGAACTCGTCCTTCATCGTGATCGCGCGTTGCAACTCGGCCCGCACCTCGGTTTCCTTTTCGAGCAAGGCCGCGAGCTGGATCTCGGCGCGCTTGCCATCGGTGAGGTCGCGGGCGATCCTGGCGTAGCCGACCAAGCTGCCGCCCTCGAACATCGGCGTCATGATGCCGCTGCAGAAGAACGAGCTGCCGTCCCGCCTCAAATACCAGCGCTCGTCGCTGGCGCGACCGTCTTCCTTGGCGGTGGCCCGCTCACGCAGCGAGGCACCGGCGGCGCGGTCCTGCGGCGTGAAGATCAGGTCGATCGAGCGGCCCACGATGTCGGCCGCGCTGAAGCCGAAGATGCGGCTCGCGCCTTCGTTCCACGAGGTGACCACGCCTTGCGGGTCCATCGTGATGATGGCGAAATCCTTGGTGCTCTCCACGAGCAGTTTCAGGTTCGCCTCGCCGACGCGCACCTGTTCCTCCGCGCGGCGGGTCGCGCTGATGTCGACGAAGGTGAGCACCGCCCCGTCGATCACATCCTGGCGGGTGCGGTAGGGCAGCACGCGCACGAGGAAGGCCCGGCCATCGGTGGCGCGCACCTCGCGCTCGGCCACCTGCAAAGTGTCGAAGGCGGCGATGGCATCGTTCTCGAGGCGCGGGTACTCGAGGCTGTGCGTGATGTGCATCAGCGAACGCCCGATGTCGCTGGCGATCAGGTTGAAGAGCTGCGAGGCGCGCGGCGTGAAGCGCTTGATGCGCATCGCGCGGTCGACGAAGATGGTCGCGATGTCGGTCGAATTCACGAGGTTCATCAGGTCGTCGTTGACCAGGCTCGCCTCTTCGACCTTGACCTTCAATTCCTGGTTGACGGTGATCAGCTCCTCGTTGAGCGACTGCAACTCCTCCTTGCTGGTTTCGAGTTCCTCGGTGGCGGAGCGCAATTCTTCGTTGATCGACTGCAACTCTTCGTTCGACGCGCGCAGCTCTTCGGTGGAGGCGGCCGAATCGCCGAGGCTGCCGCGCAGTTCCTCCTGCGTGCGCGAGAGCTCTTCCTCGAGCATCACGACGGTCGGGTCCTTGCGTTTGCGCGAGCCACCGGCCAACGCAAGGCTTTGCTGCACCGCGTCGAAGCTCACCATCATGTAGCGGATGGCCTGGTGTTCGAACGGACGCACCGTCATGACGATCCACATCAGCTGCCCGTCGATGCGCAGCTGCACCCGCTGCGCCTCGACGCTCTTGTTGGCTCGCGACGCCGCGAACAGCGCAGTGCGCAACTCGCCGGCGAGCTCCGGGCGAACCAGGTCGAGCAGGTTCTGCGTGGGCGTGCCTGGCGCGAAGCGCAGGTAGGCACCGCTTTGCGACGTGGAATGCAGCAAGCGGGAGGCCGAGTCGGTGAGCACGCTGACCGGCGAGTTGGCGAACCGGAACTGGTCGTGCACGGCCACCGCCGACGAAACCACGGCAGGGCTCGGCGGCACCGACACCGTGGGCAGGCTCAGGCGCGCGTTCCACGGCAGCGACGGCATCGGTGCGCGACGCGCGCGCTACCGGCTCGGCGCGGTAGATCCGGTGCCGCTTGTCGACCGGGCTGAAGAGCCCGTCGGTCAGATCGGCCGACTCCGCACCGCCGAGAAACAGCAGCCCGCCCGGCCGGAGCGCAAAGTGCAGCACTTGCATCACCTGCTGTTGCACCTCGCGGTCGAGGTAGATCAGCAGGTTGCGGCAGCACACGAGATCGAGGTTGGAGAACGGCGGGTCGCGCAGCACGTTGTGCGTGGCGAACAGAACCTTCTCGCGCAACTCCTTGCGCACCCTGAAATGCGCCTGCTCGCGCTGGAAGAAGTCTCGCAGCCGCTCCCGCGAGACATCGGCCGCGATGGCTTGCGGGTACAGGCCGGTGCGCCCCAGCGCAATCGCCCGCTCGTCGATGTCGGATGCAAAGATGTGGATGTCGGTCGCGCGGCCGCGCTTCGCCACGATTTCGCAGAGCAGGATGCCGACCGAATAGGCCTCTTCGCCGGTGGCACAGCCGGCGACCCAGGCGCGCGTTCCCTTCGGTTCCGCCCCGCCGGCGAACAGGCTCGTGTCGAGCGCGGCACCGAGCGTCTCGAACGCCTCCGCATCGCGGAAGAAGTTGGTGACGCTGATCAGCAGGTCTTTCAGCAGCGCGGCGGTTTCGTCGAAGTTGGCACGCAAAAAACCGCTGTACTCGGGCAGGTTCCGCAAGCCCGTGACCTGGAGTCGCCGCTCGATGCGGCGCAGCACCGTCGCCGGCTTGTAGTGCTTGAAGTCGTTGCCGGTGCGCTCGCGCAGCAAGCCCATGATCTCGGTCAGTGCCTGCCCGGCCTGCGCTCTCGCATCGGGTGAATCGGGGCGCTTGACCCGCAGTGGCAGGTCGGCCGGAACTGGCAGCTCGATGTGGCGGGCGTTGGCCCAGAGTTCGGCCAGGCGTGCCCCCATCTCGGCCGCAGGCATCACGAAATCGACGACGCCTTCGGCCACGGCACTGGCGGGCATCGAATCGAATTCGGCATCCGACGGCGATTGCGCCAAGGTCACACCGCCGCGCTCCTTGATGCGCCGAAGGCCGAGCGCACCGTCCGAGCCCATGCCGCTGAGCACGATGCCGATCGCGCGTTCGCGGTGGACGTCGCCCAGCGTCCGCAGGAAGATGTCGATCGCGGTGTTCGGGCCGCCCAGGCGGCTTGCCGGCGTGACACGCAACGAACCGTCGGCCATCTTCAGGTCGAGGCGCGGCGAGATCACGTAGACGTGGTTGCGCTCGATCCGGGTCGTTCCCGTCACCTGCAGCACCGGCATCGCCGTCCACTTGTCGAGAATGCTGGCGAGGTTGCTTTCGTAGTCGGGCGAAAGGTGGACGATGATCACCAGCGCCATGTCCGGGGCAGCAGGCAAGCCTTCGAAAAAGGTCTGGAACGCGGCGAGCGCGCCGGCGGACGCACCGATGCCGACCACCGGAAACTCCAGCGAGCTGGTCGGATCGGCGTCTCCCGGTGTCGGCGCGCCGTGCGGCGTCTCTTCGGACGGCGGTGTGGATGGGTTGGTCACATCTCTCTTTCGAAAGGTAACGGCGGCGCCGCAAAGGAACGAGCACGCCGGCCGTCATCCGGAGTGCGACGCCCCTGGTCGACTGCTGTGGGCACTTCGCGTTCCCGCGCAGGAGAAACCGCTCGCGTCGAGGACGCTTGCACTGTACTGCGACGCGCGGCGCACGCACGGCGCACAGCGGGTTCGAATCTTGGGTAGGCTGGCGAGTGAACACCCCAGCCGAACCCCCAGCCGCGCCGTGAAAAGAAACGATTCTTCCGTTTTGCCGATTCAGCGGGCCCGTCATTGGCCACGGGCCACGTTGCGGACACACCTCCTCGTCATCACCCTGGCGGCGACGCTGCCGCTGGTGCTGCTGATGTTGTTCCGCACCATCGTCGACGGCAAGGCGCAGCGCGACGGGCTCGCCGACAACTTGAGCAGCACCGCCCGTGTCGTGGCCACCGCCGTCGAGCGTGAGTTGATCGCCTCGCAGGATTCGCTCATCGCCCTCGCCGAGGGCGAGGCGCTGCAGCGCGGCGATGTCGAAGCGTTCGAGCGCCGGCTGCGCTCGCGGGGCTTGCTGCGCCCGTCGTGGAGCCGCATCGCGCTGATCGGGTTCGACGGCGGCCTGCTGTTCCAGACCGACGAACGCAGCGGCCCCGGCGACAAGGCGGCCCCCATGGCGCGCAGCGAGATCGACGCGCTCGTCGCCGCCTGGTCGAATCGCCGTTCCGGCGACGTGGTCGTGAGCGTTTTCGACGTCGATCCTGCCCGGCGCGCCACCTGGATCGGCGTGCCGACAACCACCCGCAGCGGCGAACGCCACCTGCTGGCGGCGCGGGTCGGGCTCGCCGAATGGCAGGCCATGCTCGATGGCAACGAGCCGGAGGGCGGCTACATCGCGTTGTTCGATCGCGACCGCCGAGTGCTCGCCCGCACGCTCGCGCCGGAGCGGTTCGTCGGCGCTTCGGTGCCGGCATCGGCGATCGCCAGCATGGGCAGCGCCTCTTCCGGCCGGATCAAGACGGCGCTGCTCGGCGGCGGCGAAACCTACGTTGCCTGGCAGCTCATCCGAACCGGCGGCTGGGGCGTGGGCGTCGGCATTCCGTCGGCCGGCTTCGACGGCGCACAGGAATCTGCCGTGCTGTGGACTTTCGGCGTCACGGCCGCTTGCCTGCTGCTGGGTGTCAGCCTGTCGCTGCTGATCGCGCGCCGCGTTTCCGAGCCCTTGCGGCGACTCGCCCTCGACCGCCAACCGATCGGTCAAGAGCGAATCGCGGTGACCGAGATCGCGCAGTTGCGCGACGCCTTCCACGTTTCGGAATGGGCGCGCAAGGAGGCGCTGGCCGAACTCGCCAAGAAGGCCGAGGAGTTCGAGACGCTCTTTCACACCTGCCCCACCGGCCTGGCCTTCGCACAGGACCCGGCGTGCGGCGTCGTGCTGAGCAATGCGGCGATGGACGATCTGATGCCCGGTGCCGGCGTGGCGGCGTCGGCGCTCGAGGTCGAGTTCTGGCGCGCCGGCCGGCGCATCGATGCGGCGCAGCAACCGCTCGCCATCGCTGCCAGCGAAAGGCGCGACGTGGCGGCCACGGAGCTCGAGGTGCGGCGGCCGGGGCGGCCGCCGGCGTTCGTCCTGGCGAGCGCGGTTTCGCTCCCGGAAGGCCGCGGCGCGCTGGCCGCGGTCACCGACATGACGGCGCGCCGGCTCGCCGAGAACGAGCGCGACGCGCTGATGGAAAGCGAGAAGCTGGCCCGTCGCGAGGCCGAGGCCGCGAGCCACGCGAAGGACGAACTGCTGTCGATGCTGGGGCACGAACTGCGCAACCCCCTGAATGCGATCGTGACCTCGGTCGAGGTGCTGCGCGCGGCGCCCGCCGGCAGCCCGGTCGCCGAAAGCGCGCGCGGCGTGCTCGCGCGCCAAACCCGCAAGCTCGCGGCCATGGTCGACGAACTGCTCGATGTCGGCCAGGTGATGGCCGACGAAGTCGTGCTCTCGATCCAGCCGATCGAGCTCGGTGCCTTGGTCGAGGGCGCCGTGGCCAACGCGCGTGACCGTGCACGGGATCGCAGTCACGAACTGACGGTCGTTGCCGAGGCGAACGTGTGGGTTCGCGGCGACGCGCGCCGCCTCGGTCAGGTCATGGCGCATCTGCTCGACAACGCGATCACCTACACGCCTCCCGGCGGTCGGATCGAGGTCACCTTGAAGCGCAACGGCAACACGGCGTCGGTGCGCGTCGAAGACAACGGCCCGGGCATCGATGCCGAGCTGCTGCCGCATGTGTTCGAAGCTTTCGTGCAGGGCAAGCGCGGCAACGATCGGTCGAGCGGTGGCCTGGGTGTCGGTCTCGCCATCGTCAGTCGCCTCGTCGACCTGCATGGCGGCTCGGTGCAGGCACACAGCGCGCCGACCGGCAGTGCCTTCGAGTGGCAAATGCCGACCTGCGAGCCGGCGTCGTTGGGGGGCCGGCACCACGGCCAGCGCATCGGCCTGGTCGACGACAACCCCGACACGCTCGCCAGCATGCGCGCCATGCTTGAACTCGCGGGCCACAGCGTCAGCACGGCAACCGACGGGCCCTCGGGCGTCGAGATGCTGCTCGCCGACCTTCCGGACGTGGCGCTGATCGACATCGGACTGCCGGGGTTCGATGGCTGCGAGGTGGCGCGGCGCTGCCGCGACGCCGGTTATCGAGGGCGGATGATCGCGCTCTCCGGCTACGGCCTGCCGCACGACCTGAAGCGCTCGATCGCCGACGGTTTCGACGCCCACCTCGTCAAGCCGATCGATCCCGAGCGGCTGCTGCCCTTGCTGCACGGCTGAACCTCGGCTGCGCGAAGAAAGAATCGGGGAACACGGGGAACACGGATTGCCTGGGCGACGGTACCCGTCAGACCCGGAGGTTCCGAGCATGGTCGCGCGCATCGTTCAATCACTCGACTTCCTTGTCGTCGCTCGCCGAGGTGATCGAGGTCGACGTGGCGGCGACCTCCACCGTCTGCACCGAATACTCGGCGCTGCCTGACGCGCCGCCAGCGCGACCTCGCCCCGTGGCCCTGCACCTGCTCGACACCACGATGTTCTGGAACCCTGCCGGTGGGGTGCGCCGCTACGTCGTCGCCAAGCAGCGATGGCTGGCAGCGCACGCCGATTGGCGCTGTTCCGTCGCCACACCGACCCCGGACTTCGCGGCGACCTTGCGCGTGCCCTCGCTGCCGTTGCCGGGCAGCGGCGGGGCTTATCGCCTGCCGTGGCGCCGCAGCGCTTCTGCGCGCGTGCTGCGCGGGGCCCGGCCCGACCTGCTAGAAGCGGCCGATCCGTACCTGCTTGCCTGGGCGACGCTGGATGCCGCGCGCGCGCTGCGCGTTCCGGCGGTCGCGTTCTGCCACTCCAACCTCGAACAACTCGCACGCATGACAGCGGGGCGGTACGCGCGCGCCGCGGCGATGCGCGCGGCGCGACGCTACACGGTGCGTCTCTATCGCCACTTCGATCTCGTGCTTGCACCGAGCCGCGCGATGCTGGCCCACCTGCAGGCCTGGGGGGTCGAACATGCGGTGCATCAACCGCTCGGCGTCGACACCGCCGCGTTCTGCCCGGAGCGCCGTGACATGTCTTGGCGTGCATCGCTCGGCCTGCCGGACGATGCGCGCCTGCTCGTCTACGCGGGCCGGTTCGCGCCGGAGAAGCACCTCGCGACCGTGGTCGAGGCGACGCGCCGCCTCGGCGCGCCGCACTGGCTGCTCGCGATCGGTGCCGGCCCGGCGCCGCCGCGGGGTGAGCGGGTGCGCGTGCTGGCGCCGGTGCGCGATCCGGCCGCGTTGGCGCGTGCGCTGGCGAGCTCCGACCTCTTCGTGCATGCCGGCGACCAGGAAACCTTCGGCCTGTCGGCGCTCGAGGCGATGGCCTGCGGCCTGCCGGTGGTGGCACGCGACGCCGAAGGCTTGGCCGAACTGGTCGACGCGTCGTTCGGCAGAAAGGTCGCATCGAACGAACCGGAAGACTTTGCCGACGCAATTGCCGACCTGACCTCCAGGGATTCGGCGCCGCTGCGCGAGTCGGCACGTGCGCGCGCGATTGCGAACGACTGGCAGCGGGTGCTGCCGGGCCTTTCGCAAAGCTACTGCGGGCTGGTGGCGAGCGCCGCTGCAGGCCGCAGATGATGCCCAGCGAAAAGTCGCTGTGCATCGTCATCCACGACGTCGCCCCCGCCACCTGGGATGCCTGCCGCTGGTTGCTCGACCGGGTGACCGCGCGGGGTCCGTTTCCGGTGACCTTGCTCGCGGTGCCGCGCTACCACGCGATGCCGCGCAACGCGGGCTTCGAGCGCTGGCTGTGCGAGCGGTCGCGCGGCGGTGACGAGATCGCCCTGCACGGCTTCGATCATCTCGACCACGGGCAGCCGGCGACGGGCTTCGACCGCCTGCGGCGCGGTTTCTATACGCGTGGCGAAGGCGAATTCGCGGCGATCGACTTCGAGGCCGCGACACGGCGCATTCAGGCCGGACGCACCTGGTTGGCCGAACTGGGGCTGCGGCCGGCAGGGTTCGTCGCACCGGCATGGCTGCTGGGCCGCGAAGCATGGCGGGCGTTGCGCGCGCAACCCTTCCTCTACACCTGCACGCTGCGCAGAATCCATCTGCTCGGCACGAACCGCGGAGCCGCGGGGCCGCGATCGCTGGTCTGCCAGAGCCAGGTCTACAGCAGCTCGAGTGCCTGGCGCCGAAGCATGTCGGTGGCGTGGAACGAAAGCCTCGCGTGGTGCCAGCGTGCATCGCCGATCGTGCGGCTCGAGTTGCATCCGGGCGACGACAGGCCCGTCGTCAGTCGCTCGTGGCAGCACCTGCTCGAAACGCAGGCCGCCGTCCGGCGCGTGTGCACTTTGCATCAAGTGGTGGCGAGCTTCAGAACAGACCGAGTACCGACAACGCCATGAAACCGCCGAGCGCGGCACCCGCGACCACGTCGCTCGGGAAGTGCAGGCCCAGCACGACGCGCGAGCCGGCGACGAGCGCCGCGAACGGCCAGACGATCCACGCCAGCATCGGGTAGTAGGCACAGAGCACGGTGCCGAACGCGACCGCGTGGAGCACATGCCCGCTCGGAAAACTGTGCTCGTCCAGGCACCGCCCGCAAGCCCGCACGCCGGGGCACGCGACGAACGGCCGTCGCCGCGCGAAGTGCCGCTTCACGATGAGGTAGATGGCGAGGTTGAGGCCGCCGAGCAGCAGCATCCGCAATGCGCAGGCGGTGCCGTTCGGACCGCCGACCCAGGGCAGCGCGAGCATCGTGGCATACCAGATCACGCCGTCGCCGAGCCGGCTGACCCAGACCATCGTCAACAGCAATGCGGGGCGCGCCGTTCCGCGGTGACACGCCTGCGCGAGCGAGCGATCGCGCTCTACCCACCTATGCAGCGCGGGCAGCGGGGGCTCGGGAGCGTCGCGCATCGTCGGCAGTCTCCAACAGCTTGCGTTCGAAGTGGCCGAGCACCGTTTCCCAGTCCTCCGCGCTCACGCTGCGGCGCGCCGCGGCGGAAGCCTCCGCCCCTCGGGCAATTCGCTCCACCGCGAGCATCATGCAGGTCGCATTGATGAAACCCTGATCGTCGCCCGGCGGCACCAGGCGCCCGTTGCCGCGGTCGACGACGTGCTGTGCCGCGGCGGCGCAATCGAAGGCGATGACGGGCAGGCCGGAGGCGAGCGCCTCCACCGTGACATTGCCGAATGTCTCGGACTCGCTCGCGAACAGGAACAGGTCGGCGCTCGCGTAGCACGCCGCGAGCGCCGCACCGGTCTGCACGCCGACGAACCGGGCCTCGGGAAAGGCGCGTTCGAGCGCGCGGCGGCGAGGGCCGTCGCCCACGACGACCATCTTCGCGCGCGCGTCGAAACGGGCTGCAGCGCGAAAGGCTTCCAGCGCGAGCTCGACCTTCTTTTCCGCAGCGAGGCGGCCGACATGCAGCAGGACCGGTTCGTTGCCGACGCAGCCCCATTCGCGGCGCAATTCGCGGTCGCGGCGTGACGGTGAAAAGCGCTCCAGGTCGACGCCGCGGCCGACGACCGTCAGGCGATCGAATCCGGCCCGCGACAGTTCCGAGCGCAAGTGCTCTGTCGGCACGAACGTGCGGTCGGTGGCGTTGTGAAACCCGCGCAGATACGCCTTGATCACAGGCTCGAAAAGCCCGAGCCGGTAATACCGACTGTAGGCATGGAAGTTGGTACGAAAATCCGACGTGGACGGAATGCCGAGCCGCCGCGCTGCGGCCACTGCGGCACGCCCCAGCGGCCCCTCCGTCGCGACGTGCACGAGTTGCGCGCGCGACGCGTCGAAGCTCCCTGCGAGTTCGGATACCGGCGCGACACCGAAACGCATGTCGCGGTACACGGGGATCGGCCAGCCGACGCAGCGCCATTCGCCGTCGCCCGGGCCGCGCGACTCACCCGCCTGCGCCGGGCGCACGAGTTCGACAACGTGCCCACGACCGCGCAGGTACGACACCGCCCGCGCAACCGTCAACGAGACGCCGTTGATCTCGGGCGGATAGGTTTCGGTGACGTAGGCGATGCGCATGAGAAGGGCACTTTGCAAGGCCGTGGCATTTGGCGTTCCCATGCGCGTGTCACGGCGCGGGGCATGCCGTTTGCCCGCAATGCGCCGTCGTCTCCAAGGATTGCCACGCATGAAATCGATGGAACCGCGCTTCCGCTCGGCAACTTCGGCGCGCCGCCCGCCACTGCCCGCCGCTGCGCTGAAGATTGCCATCGTCGGCGGCGGCTGCGTCGGCCTGGTCAGCGCCGCGTGCTTCGCGCAGTTGGGGCATGTCGTGGTCGCGGTCGACGCCGACCGCGAAACGGTTGCGCGCTTGTCGCGAGGCGATGTGCCGCTGCATGAGAAAGACCTCGGGAACATGGTCGTCGCCCTGATCGGCGTCGGAAGGCTGAGCTTCACGAACGATGTCGCGCAAGCTTTGCGCGACGCGGACCTGGTCTTCGTCGCCGTCGGCACGCCGACCCGCGTCGACGGTTCGACCGACACGCGCGCGCTCGACGAGGTACTGCGGCTCGTTGCCCTGAGCGTGCAGGAGCCGTGCGTCGTCGTGATCAAGTCGACGGTACCGGTCGGCACGGCGCAGGCGCTGCAGGCGCGCCTGAACGGCGCATGCGTCGCGGGCGATCGCCCGGTGCGCGTGTTGAGCAACCCCGAGTTCCTGCGCGAAGGGTCGGCCGTCGCGGACTTCATGGCGCCCGAGCGGATCGTGATCGGTGACGACGACGCCGCGCCCGCGGCACGCCAGGTCCTGATGGACGCGTATGCGCCGCTGGTCGCCGCCGGCGTGCCGGTGCTCACGATGGACACGCGCAGCGCCGAACTTTCCAAGCTGGTGGCGAATGCTGCGCTGGCGATGCGCATCAGCTTCGTCAACGAGATCGCCTCGATCGCCAGCGCGACCGGTGCCGACATCGAGCGCGTGTGCGAAGGCATCGGCAGCGACCGGCGCATCGGCCGGGAGTTTCTGAGCGCGGGCGTCGGCTACGGCGGCCCGGGCTTGCCACAGGACATCGCTGCGCTGCGGGAGACCGCACGCCGACACAACCTGCGCTCCGACCTGCTGCTGGCGACCGAGCGGGTCAACGATCGCCAGCGCTGCTGGGCCTTCAACGAACTGCAGCGCGACATGGGCTCGCGTTCGCGCCTGCGACACCTGCGCATTGCGGTCTGGGGCCTGGCATTCAAGCCCGGCACCGACGACGTTCGCGCCGCGCCCGCCTTCTTGCTGATCGATCGCCTGTTGGGCGCCGGGGTTCGCGTCGTCGTCTACGACCCGGTCGCGATGGACAACGCACGCGCGGTGCTCGGCGCGCAACGCCACGTCGAGTGGGCCGCTTCCGCGGCGGCTGCGCTGCGCGGGGCGGACGCACTGATGCTCATCACCGAATGGCCCGAATTCGTGGTGTTCGATCCGACCGCAGCCGCGCGCGCGCTGCGCCTGAAGACCGTGTACGACGGCCGCAACGCGCTCGACGCGCGACGCTGGGCCGCGGCCGGCGTGCACGTCGCCCAGGTCGGCAAGTCGCCGGCGGTGGTCCCGTTGCGCACACTGCACCTGACGCTCGCGACAACAAGCCAGCCCGAGGGCGAGGCACCAGCGGCAACCGATGCAGGTCTGCACGTTGCCGCATGAACGGAACGGACCTGCCCGAACCGCCGAAAACCATCGACCAACCGCCGGCGCGCAACCGCCTCACGCCCGGCATTCAACAAGAAGGAAGACCATGCAAACTTCGAAAACTCCGAGCTCGCGCACCACTGCGGCCACCTCCTCGGGCAAGGACGCGCTGACCTTGCTCGCGGCCGACCACCGGGAGGTTCGCAAGCTGTTCAAGGCCTACGAGAAACTCATCGAAGGCAAGACGAACGGCGACGAGCGATTCGAGATCGCACAGCAGATATGCGAGATGCTGACCACCCACGCGGCGATCGAGGAAGCCATCTTCTACCCCGCCATGCGCGAGGCGGTCGAGGCCGACTCGCTGCTGGACGAGGCAGAGGTCGAGCATGCCTCGGTAAAGGATCTTATCGACCAGATCGCAGCCATGGACCCGGACGACGATCTCTACGACGCCAAGGTGACGGTGCTCGGTGAATACGTCGAGCACCACGTCAACGAGGAAGAAAACGAACTCTTTCCGAAGGCGAAACGTTCCAATCTGGATCTGACCGAACTCGGCACGGCGCTGCAGCAACTCAAGGACGACCTGGCAGTCGAAGACGTACCGGCCTGGTAGTGATGCTTGGGCTGCCCATTGCGCGGGCGAGTCGACCGACGCCGATCGGCGCGCATCCGGTCGATGGTCACTTCCTCGTCTTCTTCGCCGGCCCGGGTTTTTCCGTGGCGCGCCGCGCTTCTTCCGGAGATTCGTCCTCGGCACCCATTTCGCGAACCGGTGCTTCGCCGCTGGGGGCCTTTTGGGGCCGGGTCGCCGGCGCGTTCGAGTTGCCGACCTTGCGGCGTGCATTGCGGGTTGCCATCGCTTGCCTCCGTGAATCGAGACATCCATGGTCGCGAACTTGCCGCATCCGCGGTGTCGGACAGAGACCCGTTCGTGCTCGGCGAAGTCGGCGATCAACTCGTCGCTATCACGCAGCAGGCAAGCGCCTTCGCGACCTGCCGCTTCGCCTCGACGACCTGTCGTAGGCAGGTGATCGGGCAGGAACGAAAGAGACCTCGGAGAAGACCCCCAAACATTTGCCGCCCACAGCAGGCACACGACCGTTGCACCGACAAGCGCGGCGAACAACATTCGGAGATCCGATGAATGCCGACCGACCGATCACGGACATGCGGGTTCTGGTGGCAGACGACAACCGCGACGGCGCCGATGCGCTGAGCGCGTTGCTCGAACTGGAACTGGGCTGCCGCGTCGTCACGGCCTACGACGGCGAACAGGCCTTGCACCTCGCGCTCTCGACCCGATCGGACGTCCTGATCCTCGATCTGCAGATGCCGGGGATGAGCGGCATCGACGTCGCGAAACGCGCGGTGCGCGGCGTCGGCAGCCCGACACGACCGCTGCTGCTGGCGATGACCGGCCGAACCAATGTGTTCCACGATTTGCCGATCATCGACCTGCGCTTCGACCGCGCCTTTGCCAAGCCGATCGACCACACCACCTTGTTCGCAACGCTGCGTTCGCACTGGCATGGCGCGACCCAGCCCCGACCGCCGGTGCAGTTCCGGTTCTTCGAGACCTTCACGCAGGCCGCGCGCGACGCGGTGCCGCTTCTGAAGACGCGGCGGCAGCAGCTCTCCTTCGATGCCGACGGCCCGGAGCTGACGCTGCAGGGCGACGAGGCGGGTCTGCATTCGGCCGTCTACCGCCTGATGTGCGGCGCGCTCGACCTGATGGGCAACGGCGTCGCGATGTTCGACGCTCGATCGGCCGCAAGCGATGACGGCCATGCGCTGGTCATCAACGTCGCGGGCAGCGGCCTGCTCGAATCGCCGGCGCGCACGGCCGAGGTGCTGGTGCGGCTGGGCCTGCTCGTCGAACACCCCGCTTCCGCGCACGAACGCGCTGCGGGCGTGTTGCGCGCCAGTGGCATCTGCCCGAACACGGGCGGCCCGGTCAGTTTTTCCAGCCAGCCCAGCGAAGGCATCTTGTTGCGGCTCGAACTGGTCGCACGGGCCATCGACCTCGAGCCGCCTGCGCATGGGTATGCGCAGGGCGCGCGGGCGTGGATCGTCGACGCGCGCGAGGTTGCGCCGGCGGTGCTCGAACGCCGCCTGCAGCGGCTGGGGTGGCGCGTCTGGCGCTTCGCGTCGCTCACCGAGGCGGCCAGGCAGGTCAACGCAGGCAGCCCCGGCGGCTGCCCCGAACTGCTGGTGATTCGCGACGACGCGGGCACCCTGCGATCGGCGGTCACGGCCCTGCGCAACCGCATGCCGAGCCGCACGCACTGTTTGCTGCTGGTGGATGCCGGTTCGCCGATGTTGCGCGACTCGCAGGCGCTGCCCGGTTGCAATGTGTGCGTGGAGCCGCTGAGCCCCGGCGACCTGGCCGAAGCGACGATCCTGGGAATCGGCACCGACGGGGTCGCAGCCGGGGCGTCGACTCTCTCGCACACCTTGCGCGCACGCCGCAAAGTGCTCGTGGTGGACGACCACGAGGTCAACCGCATCGTGGCCAGCGGCCTGTTGCGAGCCCTCGGCTACGAGGTGGCGACGGTCGCCGACGGCCTCGACGCCATCGAGCATTGCAAGCAATCGCCGCCCGATGTGGTGCTGATGGACGTCAACATGCCGGTGCTCGGCGGCATCGACGCGAGTCGGCGCCTTTCGGAGTTGCAGAAGCTCGGCCGGATTCCGCCTTTCGCAATCGTCGCCGCGACCGCCGACGATGCGCCCGAAACCCGGGCTCGATGCCTCGAAGCCGGCGCGAGAGGCTACCTCTGCAAACCACTGCGGCTCGAGACGATGCGCGACGAACTGCGCCGGGTCGGCGTGCCGGCCGTTGCCGTGGCCGAGGGCTGACCGGCCGGGAACGGCACTTGCCCTCCAGGCGCAGCGACACACGCGCAGCCAACCCCGAAAAGGACCGCCCTTGAGCACAGCCCTGTTTGCATTCGACCGACCCGAAGCGGCCCAGCGCGCAGCGCAGCGGCTCAGGGAAGGTGGCCTGCCGCCCGAGTCCATCACGTTGCACATGCCGCACGACTCGCCCGGCGACCGCAGCGCGGCGGCTTTCGACGAGCAGGCGACGGGCGGGCTGCTCACCAACGTGTCCCGCCTGTTCGGCGAGGTGTTCGAGTGGGGCTCGCTGCCGATCGACGCGAGCGCCTATGCGGCCACGGTGCGGCACGGTGGTGCGGCCCTGAGCGTTCATGCCGTTTCACAGGCACAGCGTTCGAGTGTCGATGCGCTGATGAGCGACACCCAGCCCCGCGCGGCCAGCGGATGGTTCAGCTATCCAGCGGAGCGCTCCGGCATCGACGGTTGACCTTGCCCGAACCGTCGCCTAACGCGCCCGCCCGCGCACCGACGGCATTCGCAGAAGCGATCGAAGGCTCGGCGGTTTCGCATGGCTGCCGTGTATCAGCAGATGCCACAGGCGCAGCTTGGGATGGCGCTTGCAGACGCTGCGCAACGCGACCAACATCGGCACCGCGATCAATGCGCCGGTGATGCCCCATGCCCAGGCCCAGAACAGCACCGAAAGGAACACCGCGACGGGGCTGAGTCGCATGCGCTGCGCAACGAATCAGGGGCTGACGAAATTCGCCTCGATCATGTGGATCGCCAGGAACGACAGGGGTGGCAAGAGGGCGATGAGGCCGACGCCGAATTGCAGCAGCGCGGCCGCGAACAACATCGCCGTGATGAGCGCCGGGCCGATGTACGGGATGAAGTTGAGCAACGCCGTCAAGACGCCCCACATCAACGCGTTCGACAGCCCGATGGCCCCGAGGCCGAGCCCCGTCGCCAGGCCGACGCCGGTGTAGACGAGGCCGAGGCTGCCGAAGAAGCGGCTGATGTCGCGCTGCGCGCTTCGAAGCCCCGAGAGCACGATCGCGCGTCGGCGCCGATTCGGAAACGCTTCGATGACGCGGGACACGATCAGTTGTTCCGACACGAGCAGCAAGAACAGCAGCAGCAAGGTTGCGGCGCCCTGCGTGATGAACGACACGGTCCTGCCGAACAAGCTGCCACCCAGCACGAGCCCTTCGCCGGCGATCCGTTCGCGCAGCGGATCGTTGGCCTGGCCGCCGGCCGCGTTGGCTGGCGCAGGCGTGTTCGGATCGCGCACCACCGGTGGCGCACCGAGCACATGCGAGGCGCGCACGCGATCGAGCTTGCGCAGGAGTTCGTCCATCACCGACGGGGCTTGCTGCCACCACTGTGAGGCAGGCGTCGCGAGCGTGCCGGCGATCAATGCGCACACGATCACCAGCAGCGCGACCATCACGGAAGCACCTGCGGCCAGCGGAACACCCGCGCGACGCAGGAAGCGGACGCCCGGGCCGAGCAGCAGCGTCAGCACCACCGCAACGGCCACCGGTGCGAGAAACGGCTGGGCCGTCTTCACGAACCAGATCAGCGCGATCCAGAACAAGCCCTTCAGGGCCCAAGGGGCGGGTTGGTTCGTCGCCAGCGCAAGAATGGCCGGTGGGGGTTTGCGCATCCTGGCCTGCCAGCAAACGGCATACCGAACGCCTGCGCGAACCGATCACCGGCAAATTCGGGCATGCAGGTTGCCTGTATGCCGAGCTGCAATGGAGACATGAATGATCGATCCTCGTTCCGACGAAAAATCGCTGGCGACCAGTGAGCCGAAAGGCTGCAAGCCGTGGGTCGCCCGTGCGATCGCATCGGGCGCCTTCGCCCTGCCGTTGGCGATGAGTGCGTCTTCGAGTCCTTCGCCGGCGCATCCGGTCACGTTCGCCTGGTATCGCTCGCTGCGCCAACCGTGGTTCAAACCGCCGGATGCGCTGGTGCCGGTCGCATGGACGGCCATCGAGGCCGGCCTCGCGGGCGCGGCCTATCGCCTGCTGCGCACGGCCCCTGGCGCGGCGCGCTCGCGCGCACTGGCGTTGCTGGCCTGGAACGTGTTCGCGATCGGCGCATGGAGCCGCCTCTTCTTCGGGCGCCGCCAGCTCGGCGCCAGCGTGGTCGCCGCAGCGACCATGGTCGCGACCGGTGCGGCATTCGTCAGCGCTGCCGAGCCGGTCGACCACGCGGCCGCTCGCGCAGGCCTGCCGTTCGTCGCCTGGCTCGGGTTCGCGACCCTGCTCACCGCGGCCATCTGGCGCTTGAATTCGGCGCGTCGGTGAACCATGCTGGTCGCACTCGCGCAAGACCCGATCCGCCGGCCGACCGTCGAAGTACTTGTTTGAAGGCTGCGTGAAAACCATGTCGACAGACGAACCGACACTCGTTGTGATCGACGATGACGCCGATGGCGCGGAGTCGCTCGCGAACCTGCTGCGGATCAACGGCTACCGGGTGCACGTGGCCAACGACGCGTTCTCGGGTGAGTCGCTGATCGATCGGCTGCATCCGCACGGCGCCCTCCTCGACCTGCGCATGCCGGGCATCGACGGCTGCGAGCTGGCGGCCCGCTTGCGCGCACGTTATCGCGACGACCTCGTGCTGATCGCTGTGACCGGCGCCGACGAGCGCGACCAGCGCGTGGCCGACGCGTTCGCCTGCTGCGACCACCACCTGCTCAAACCGATCACGACGACAGCATTGCTGAAAGTGCTGCCGCCGGTGGACTGAATCAACTGCGCCGCGCCCGCTCGCCTGGCCGAAGCACGGCGCTTCGACGCAGGGTTCGCCCTCGGCGCAACACACGTCCTGCGCCGACGGCAGGCAGCCGGCGCACTCGCACTCTCAGGCCGCAATCATCGCGCGGCAGCTCTCAGCGCACTCACGGCAGGCTGCCGCGCACCGCTGGCAATGATCGTGATCATGGCGCCCGCATTCCTGGCCGCATGCGTCGCAGAGCAGCGCGCAGGTTCGGCAGACCTCGTCCACATGCTCGCTGCGGCGCGCGATCACTGACGCGGCGAACTCGCAGGCCTCGGCGCAGTCCAGGTCGAGCGCAATGCAGCGCGCCATCGCCTTCGGATCGGCTTCATGCAAGCACGATGTCGCGCAAAAATTGCAGGCCGCGGCGCAGCGTTGGCAGCCTTCGAGACATGCCTGCAGTCGTTTTTTGTCCATGATCTGATCCTTTGCAAGTTCGGTTTTCGGAAGGTATGGGTCGCCAGCAAACGGCGCTCCTGTCTGGCAAGGCGACTGACCTCTCGCCACGACAGCCCAAGGCGCCGCGCGACCCGCGCGACACCGGAAAATCCTGCCGCAAGGAAGCGTGGTCGCCCAGGCCGATCGTTCCCATTACTGTTGGACGACCGAGCGTGCGGCGTCAGCGTTTCATGGTGCCCTCGCCGGCTGCGCTCATCGGGCCGGCGTGCTGTGCGTCCAGCACCATTTGAAGATGCGATTCCAGCGTCGGCAGCGTCTTCGTCGCGAAGGCCTTGATCTCGGGGTCGCCACCCTTGCTGCTTGCCTCCTTTTTGAACAGCGCGATGTCCTTCTTGTGGTCGGTCAGCATTTCGCTCATGTAGGCGCGATCGAAGCCGCTGCCGCTCATCCCTTCAAGTTTTTTCGACATCGCATCCTTCGATGGGCCGGTCGGCAACATGATGTTTTTCGACGTCGCGAGTTGCTTGAGCTCGTCGTTCGCCTTGCCGTGATCTTCGACCATGCGTGCGCCGAACTGCTTCACTGCATCGCTGCTGCCTTTTTGCTGCGCCAGTTGCCCGAGCGCGACTTCGGCCATGCCGCCCTTGGCCGCCTCGGTGACGAACCTTCGATCGGCGCTACTGACCGAAACGCGCTTTCCGGCCATGCTCGAATCTGCACCCGAAGCAGGCATGGTCGACTGCGCGAACGTGGGGACGGCGGGCGCCAGTGCCGCGGCGGCGAGTGCGAACGAACCCGTCAATGTCTTGAATCGATTCATCTTGAAATCTCCAGAGCTTGGGGATCTCGAATCGGCAATGGCCGTGCCCGGCGCGAACCGCTGCCACGCCTGGCTTGCTCAGCGCGCGGCGCCGACTCGCGCAGCCGCGTCTGCCGAGGGCAGGCCTGCGACGACTACAGCGCGCTCTGCGTCGGCCGCCGGCAAGCGTGAATCGCCGCCGTCTGCGACGACCGCGTCGTGGGCACCGAGCCGTGCGCGATGCCATTCCAGGACACGCACGACGGCGGGCGTGAGAACGGGATCGGAGGCATTGGAAATGGAAACGTCCACGGCTGACCTCGCTGTTCGAATGCGGAGAACGCCGCGTGGTCGGCAAACGATGTGCCCGAACTCCTCCTGTCGGCCCAGCCTCCGGCCTTCAGCCGACAAGCCCTTCCCGGCTCGCGACCGAACTCGGGTCGTCGCACCACAGATCGATGCGCAAGTCGGCATCGAGGGTGTGGCCCAACAGCGGCATGCCCAGCGTGGACCCGAGCAGTTCGTGCACCTGGTCGCCGTCGAGGGCGCATCCTGCGATCGGCCGCCGCCAGTGGCAGGCCAGCACGCTACCGCCCTGCCGCAACGACCGGCGCGCGCTGTTCGCCAGTTCGACCAGCGAATCGGCGTCGAGGTAGTAGCCGAGTTCACTCAGCACGACGAGGTCGAATGAGTGGGAAGCCGGCCATTCGCCCGGGAGCCATGCCTTCACGACGCTCACGTGCGGCAGCGCCTGCAACCGGCGACGGGCGATCTCCACGGCCTTGGTCGCGCCATCGGAGACGAGCAAGGCATCGCAGCGCTCGGCGAGCGCGGCCGACAACTCGCCGTTCGCGCAGCCAGGCTCGTAGGCGCTGCGGTAGCGCGGCGCTGTCAGGCTCGCCAGCGTCAACGCGCGCTTGCGTTGCTCGTACCAGCGGCTCCTGAACTGCCACGGGTCGTCGCTCGCAGCGAACAGCCCGTCGAAAAAATCCGCACCGGTCGACTCGCTCATGCTGGAACGAAGAAATGCTCGGCACGACGCGCCGCGCGCTCGAGGATCAGTGGCCCGAGCACCGCGCCCTCTCGGCGACCCTGTGGCGTCAGCTGGGTGGCGTGCATTGCCAATGCACCGCACTTGCGCTGCCAGGCATCGGCGCCCAGCGAGAAACCGCGCATCCGCTGCCACGGCACGCGTACGTCACCGGGATGGCTCCAGTGCCACATCCACACCGGCGCCTGCAGGCAGACCGCACCGACCGACTCGCACGCGGCGCGAGTGGCCGCGCCGACGGCCTCGTGATCGGGATGACCATCGAGTTGCCAGGTGCTGACGACGACATCGCCACGCATCAACAGCGCGTCAAGCGTTTCACGCAGCGGGCCGGCGTAGCGCGACACGCTGCCGTCGGGCATCTTCAGCCGCGTCACCCGCTCTGCCGGCACGCCGAGCAGGCGAAGCCCGGCCTCGCTCTCGCGGCGGCGGGCTTCGGCGAGCTCGTGCGTCGCCCAGGTCTCGCTGCCGGCATGGCTCGCCTCGCCATCGGTGACGGCGATCACGGAAGCCTCGCCGCCGCGAGCGATGTGTGCGGCGAGCAGGCCACCGCAGGCCAGCACTTCGTCGTCCGGGTGGGGTGCGACGACCACCAACCGTGCGCGCCGCTCGACGAACTCATCGAGTTCGTGCATGGGCAATGAGGCCAACACAGGTGACCAGTGCATCTCGGCCGTGCCGGTCTCGCCGATGTGGCGGTCTGCCGTCAGAGCAACCATGCGTCTGCGTCGTTGGCGGCAACCGCCGCGCCGAGCGTGGCGAAGTCGCGTTCGGCATGGCTTTGCCTGATGAAGACCGGCAGGTCTGCGGCCATGCGCGCGAAGTGGGCGTCGCGGCAGAACGGCCCCGCCCCCAGCGCCTGGCCGACCTGGTCGAGCACCAGCCGCGCACACCGTTCGGCAGCGAGCCTCGCACGCAGCGCCGGTGCGCATGCATCCTCCGCCGGATGCGCATCGATCCACTGCCCCACTTCGCGCAGCGTCGCGGCGGTCGAACGCAGTTCGAGATCGACCTTGCCGCACGCGGCGATCCTGAAATCCTGGTTGATCGAATCGCCGCTGCGTCTCACCGCACGAAGCAGCGCTGCACCGAGCACCGAGGCACCGCCGAACCAGCAGGCCGCGATGCCGGCACCGCCCTGCCAGAAGCCGGGCCGCGTCAAGTACGCGCCCGGCGCGCCGACGATCTCGGCGGTGGCGCCATCGAAGCTCACGTCGAGGCTGGCGCTGCCCGCCATACCTACGGCCTTCCACGATGTGTCGTCCACACGCACGCCGGGTTGCCTGATGGCGACCCTCACCAGCTGCGGGCTCGACTCGCCTTCGCGCCAGGCGGTAAGCAAGGCGTGGCTGGCGGAGGCGGCACCGGAGCACCAGCACTTCGCCCCATGGAGCGACACGCGACCGCCCCCGCCAAGCCGCCCGTCGCCATCGCGAATCCAGGTCTTGCCTTGTGGCGCTTCGGCAGCCCAGACACACCAGCTCGCGTTGGTTCCGACAGCCGGTTCGCGTGCCGGTTCGCGTGCCTGCTCGGACCCGTCCTCGAGCTCGTCGAGGATCGCGAGCGCGTCGGTGTGCCCCTCGAACAGCTTGGCAAGCGACAGATCGTGCGCGGCGACCCGCGCCAGCACCCGCCAGCGCGCCAACGTCGCGCCGCTGCCGGGTCGAGGCAATCGATCGAATCCGGCGTCGATCAGGCGTTGCAGCGCAGGGGCGGCGCCGAGTGCAGGATCGCAGTCGTCGAGCAGGTTTCCCAATGCCCGCAAGTGAAGATCGCTGTTGGCATCGGAGATCAAGTTGACACCCCGCCCGAGTGCATCGCTGCGCGTTCGACGCGTGCGAGCGCCTCGCCGAAACCGCCGGGCGCGCGGTAGCCGCGTCGGGCGCTGGTGACGACCCTCGGCGCCGCCGACCAGGCGATCGACGAACCGTGGCTGTGCAAGGCCTCGACGAACGCAACGTCCTCGCTGGAACGCAGAGGCTGGAAACCACCGACCGCGCGATACGCGTCTGCGGAAACACCGAGGTTGGCACCGTGGATGTGGCGGTGGCCATCGGCGTCGCGATACGACGCGTGGTGCTGCAGCCGAATCGCATCGCCGTAGTCGCCCCAGTCGCGCACTTCGATCGTTCCGCAGACGGCATCGGTGCACTGCCTGAGCTGGGCCGCGAGCCAGTCCGGCGCCACGACCGAATCGGCGTCGGTGAAGGCGAGCCAGCGCGCGCCCGCCGCGAGCGCGAACCTCGCTCCTTCGCCACGCGCCACGCCGACGTTGCGCGCCAGTGTCTCGACCGACGCAACGCCCAGGCGGTTGCAGATTTCGGCGGTGCGGTCGCTGCAATCGTCGAGCACGACGACGATCAACACGGCTTCGCCGCCGAGCGGCGCATGGCTCGCCGCTGCTTGCAGCGACTGCACGCACGCTTCGATGTGCTGCTCCTCGTCGTGAGCCGGTACAACAATGGCCAACATGGATCTCCCTCGCGCGCAGCCGAAGGCCGCGCTGGTTTCAGACGGACCGCGTCGCGGCCAGGTTGGCCCAAGCGCGTGCTCATGGCGGTCGACGTTCGTGGTTGGGGTCCATGAAATCCGGCGCGACAAAGGTGGCTGGTCCACAAGCTTCAAGGCTACTAACCGAAGTGGCGCATCGCTGTAGGGGCTGCCTCGGGCCAGGTGTCGGACAACGGCCCGGCGCCGGTGTGTCAATCAACATGATTCGATCGATCGGATGCTCGCGAGCGAGGCGTGCGCTGGCTGCGCGCCTTGCCTTCGGACATCGCCAATGCAGTACCGAGAACCGCGCTATCGGCATTCGCCTACACGCCGATGAGGCAGATGTGCGCATCGCTGCGCCATGCTTTGCGCAACGATTGACATCAGCGCCTCGCTCGTCCGAGCGGCGCTCGTTGTTGATCGAAAGGGAACACGATGAAAATCGAATCCGGACAAGGATTGAAGCGGCAGAACAAGACGACCGAGCGGATGAAGCAGGAGCGCAACAGCCCGGGCGCCACATCCGCCGGCGGAAACGGCGCGGATGCGCCGGACAACGACACCAGCCAGGATCCGACCTCGTCGCAGTCCGGCGGCAGTCTGGTTGCGTCGGCGAACACGGCGGCGCGTCGCGGCGACATGGTGGAAAGCGCGGGCGCGGACGACCCGCAATCACCGTCGACGCGCGAGGAGCGCATTCGCCAGGCCGCTTACCGGATCTTCGAGGATCGCGGCGGCGAACCCGGCGATCCGACCAACGACTGGCTGCGTGCGGAGGCGGAAGTCGATGCCAAGGAAGGCAACGGCCAAGCCTGAGCGGAACGCCGAATCAGCGGCGACGCGATGAACATTCCGACATGCCTTGCGCACAGCTCCGTGGCAGTGCCGATGCCACGGTGGATTGCTATCGAGGCCCGAGTACCAAACCCTCCTCGGGCCGGAGCGTTGTCGAGTTGGCGTCCAGCATTTCGCCGTTCCGATCGAGCCCCGTCGAGCACCACACGCACATTGCCGCGCGCCCTGGCTGCAGCATGTGCACGTCGATGGTGGCCGCGGCTGCGCCGAAGTTCAGCAGCACGACGAGCAGGTTCGACGGGTCTCCCCTTGCGTAGATCAGAACCTCGCCCTGCACCCCGAGCGGTGTCCATGCACCCTCGTGCAAGGCCGCGCTGCGCCGTCGCAGCGCGAGTAGCTGTCGATACAAAGACAGCATCGAGCAGGGATCGTCCTGTTGCCGATCCACCGCCATCGCGGGCGCGTGGTTGCCGAGCCGCAGCCATGGCCGCCCGCTGCTGAAGCCGGCATGGGGCGAGTCGCTGCGCCAGGGCATCGGCGTGCGTTGCGGGTCGCGGCCGAGCCCGCGACCCGACCCCCTGCGCTCGAACGGGTCTTGCACCTCGTCGAGCGGGATCGGCACATCGGTCATGCCGAGTTCGTCGCCGTAGTAGAGCGTCGGCGTACCGCGCAAGGTCAGCAAGAGCATGGCCGCCAGCCGGGCACCGCGCGCACCGATGCGGCTCGCAATGCGCGGCTTGTCGTGGTTGCCCAGCACCCAGTTCGGCGCCGCGCCGGCCGGCAGCGCCGCTTCGTAGTCACGCACCAGCCGGTCGATCGCCTGGGCCTGCCACTCGGCGCCGATCAGGTGGAAGTTGAACGGCAGTTGCGCGCCGCGCAGCACGCCCGCCGAGTCCGCGCCGTAGTAGGTCATCAGCCGCGGGACCGGAAGATAGACTTCGCCGATCAGCAGACGCGCCGACGCCGGTGTGCCGAATTCGTCGAGCACGGCGCGCATCTCGCGAACGATCTCCTGCACCTCGGGGCGATCGACCGTGTACTCGGGACGCAGCCGGTGCGCAGGGTCGCCACCGGGCACGAACGCGGGGTTCACCGGGTTGTCGCGGTACGCGTCGTCCTTGATCAGGTGATAGATCACGTCGACCCGAAACCCGTCGACACCGCGTCGCAACCAGAAGCGCATCACCTCGTAGATCGCGGCGCGCACCTCGGGATGGCGCCAGTTCAGGTCCGGCTGCTCCTTCAGGAACATGTGCGCGAAATACTGGCCGGTCGGCTCGTCGAGTGTCCATGCCGGGCCGCCGAAGTTGCTGAGCCAGTTGTTCGGTGGCCCGCCATCGGGGGCCGGGTCGCGCCAGAGGTACCAATCGCGCTTCGGATCGCTTCGGCTGCGCCGACTCTGCACGAACCAGGGATGGCGGTCCGACGTATGGTTCGGCACGAGGTCGAGGATGACGCGCAAACCGAGCGCCTTCGCCTCGGTCATCAGCGCGTCGAAATCGGCCAGCGTGCCGAAGCGCGGGTCGACGTCGCAATAGTCGGCCACGTCGTAGCCGAAGTCCGCCATCGGCGAGGGGAAGAAGGGCGAGACCCAGATCGCGTCGACACCGAGCGCAGCCACGTAGCCCAGCCGTTGCCTGATGCCGTTCAGGTCGCCGATGCCGTCGCCATCGGCATCCTGGAACGAGCGTGGATAGATTTGATAGATGACCCCGTTGCGCCACCACGCGTCGGGCGACAGCCGCGGCCGCGGCAGTTCAGAAAGCGACAAATCCATGATCAATGACCTTTGGTACAAGAACGCGATCGTCTACTGCCTGTCGGTGGCAACCTTCATGGACAGCAACGCAGACGGTGTCGGCGACTTCCAGGGCCTGGCACGCCGGCTCGACTATCTTCAGGGTTTGGGCGTCACCACGATCTGGCTGATGCCATTCCAGACCTCGCCCTGTCGAGACGACGGCTACGACGTGGCCGACTACTACAACGTCGACCCGCGCTACGGCACGCTCGGTGACTTCGTCGAGTTCACGCACGGGGCCAGCCAACGCGGCATGCGCGTGCTGATCGATCTGGTCGTGAACCACACATCCGACCAGCATCGTTGGTTCCAGGAGGCGCGAGCCGACCGCGCGTCGAAGTACCGAGACTGGTATGTCTGGGCCGACCGCAAGCCGCCCAAGGCGGACGACGGCGTGGTGTTTCCCGGCGTACAGAAATCGACATGGAGCTACGACAAGGTCGCCGGACAGTGGTACTTCCATCGCTTCTACGACTTTCAACCCGATCTGAACACCGCGAACCCGCTCGTGCAGGCGGAGATCCTGAAGGTCATGGGTTTCTGGACCCAACTGGGAGTCTCCGGATTCCGGATGGATGCGGTGCCTTTCGTGATCGCCGCGAAAGGCGCGGACGTCAAGAAGCCGAAGTCGCAGTTCGACATGCTGCGCACCTTCCGCGAACTCTTGCAGTGGCGAAAGGGCGATTCGATCATCCTCGGCGAGGCCAATGTGCTGCCCCGGGACGATCTCGAGTACTTCGGGGCGGCGGGCGAGCGGCTTCAGATGATGTTCAATTTCCAGGTCAACCAGAACCTCTTCCTTGCGCTGGCCAGTGCCGACACCCGACCGCTGGCAAAGGCCCTGGCCGTGACCGAGCCGCGCCCGGCGACGTCGCAGTGGGGCATGTTCCTGCGCAACCACGACGAGCTGGACCTGGGCCGGCTCACCCCGAAGCAGCGTCAACGCGTGTTCGACGCGTTCGCGCCGGAGCCGGACATGCAGTTGTACGACCGGGGCATCCGACGTCGGCTCGCCCCGATGCTGCAAGGCGACCGGCAGCGTCTGGAGTTGGCGTACAGCCTGATGCTCACCTTGCCCGGCACGCCGGTGCTGCGGTATGGCGACGAGATCGGCATGGGCGACGACCTCTCGCTGCCGGAGCGCAACTGCGCGCGAACACCGATGCAGTGGTCCGACGAGCCGCACGGCGGCTTCACGACCGCCGCTCGACCGGCGGCACCCGTGATCTCGGGCGGCCCTTACGGTTACGAGCACCTGAACGTCGCATCGCAGCGGCGAGACCCGAACTCGTTCCTGAACTGGCTCGAACGCATGTGCCGGATGCGCAAGGAGGTGCCCGAGATCGGGTGGGGTCGGTTCGAGGTATTGAAGCATCCGGATCCGGCCATCCTCTTGATTCGCTACGAGTGGCGCAACAACACCGTTCTCTTCGTTCACAACGTCGACGCCAAGCCGGTGGAGCTGAGCTTTCCGGCGCAGCAATCCCATGGCCGTTCGGGCCTTTTGGTCAACCTGCTCTCCGAGAATCACAGCGCTGCGGACGACAGCGGTCGGCATCGCTTGCAGCTCGAACGCTACGGCTACCGGTGGTTTCGTGTCGGCGGTCTCGACTACCTTTTGAGACGAAGCGACGCTTGAGCGCGCAGGCCTTCGGCTTCGTGCTCGGTGGACGTGTCGTTGCATCGTTGAAAACACGTGCGGGCCGGGGCCACGCATCGCCCTTCCAATGGCATCACGTCCTACCGGGCAGGCGACTCGAAGTTCATATAGTCGTTGTCAATTCCGCGCCCATTGCGGCGTACCCGCTGCGGAGGTATCGGTGTCGCTCTGCACTTACATCGTCGAAGACAACCTCGTGATACTGCGCGATCTCTCGGAGACGCTTGAAGAAATGGCGCAGGTCAAGGTCGTGGGCAGCGCCGGGGCAGCGCAGGAAGCAATCGACTGGTTGACCGCGCACTCGTCGGATTGGCGACTGACGATCATCGACCTGTTCTTGCGCAGCGGCACCGGTCTCGAGGTTCTGCGCGGTTGCGCTCACCGCAGCGCTTCGCAGCAGGCGATCGTTCTGACCAACTACGCCACGCTCGACATGCGACGAGCGTGCGAGGCGCTGGGCGCCGATGCCGTGTTCGACAAGTCCACCGAGATCGACGAACTGATCGACTACTGCGTCGACTTCAATCGCCGGTCGGCCGGGCAGGAGGCAGCTCCGAAGCCTTCTGAATGACGGTGGCCATATCGTCGAGCGCGAACTTGAGTGCCGAGACGTCCATCATCACGAACAGGTACAGGTTCGCGTCATGGTGAGGCAGCCGCAACGTGCGCGACTGCGCGCGAACGTACATGGGTATTCGCTTCGGACGACGCAGCATCAGTTCCTCGTTCGCCGTCGCGCTGCCTTCTTCGCTTGCCTGCAGCAGCAAGGCATCGAACAGCCTCAGGCTCGCGGATTCGAAGCTGTCCCGCAGGCGACGCTTGAGCACGGACGCGTGATCGAGCCCGAGCATTTCCAGGGCCTTGGCATTGCAGTCGACCACGTGACCGCTGGTAGACAAGGTCAGATAGCCGACCGGCGCCGATTCGTACAGCGCCTGAAATTTGCTGCGCAACGCATCCAGGTCGCGGTTCGCGGACACCAGCTCTTCATTCTGAATCTCGAGTTCGATCTGATGAACCCGCAGTTCGTGGAGCACCCGCATCGGGTCGGATTCGAGTTCGGAGGTGGGGTCTCGATCCAGAAGTGTCTGCTCGGCTCGACGCCGCAGATCCGTCGGATCGAATGGAAAGCGATGCATCGTCAACCTCCGTTTTTAAGGCCGGCATCGAGGGCATACTGACCGATATATGAGTGGCAAGGACATTAGCTCACGCAAGCACATCGGTCAACGTTCCACGACGGTGGGTGGCGAGTCTGAGAGACCGTTGGTGGTCGTGGCCATCGGGGCGTCGGCCGGCGGGCTGGAAGCGATCGAAGCATTCCTCGCCGAGGCCGGCTGCCTGCCCTATGCGGCGTTCGTCGTGGTCCAGCACTTGGGTGCCGGAACGCCCAGCATGCTGCCGGAGTTGCTGCAAAAGACGACCCGACTCCCGGTGAAAACCATCCAGAAGGGTGCGCCGGTGGCGGCACAGACGGTCTACGTTGCGCCGCCCGGGCTCGACGTGGAATTCGCCAAGGGCAAGTTTGTGCTGAAAGCCCGGCGGCCTTCGCACGCCGCTGGTCTGCCGATCGATGTCTGCTTCCGCTCGCTGGCATCGACCTACCAGACCAATGCCGTCGGCGTCGTGATGTCGGGCATGGGTTCGGACGGAAGCCTGGGCCTGCAGGCGCTGAAGGATCAAGGGGGCGCGACATTCGTGCAGTCACCGGAAACCGCGCGCTTCGACAGCATGCCCCGCAGCGCACTGGAAACTGGCGCCGTCGACGCGGCCGCCCCTGCTGCGGAGCTGCCCGCGCGCATCGCCGAGCATCTCGCGCGCGGTGCGCGCCACCTGCCTTCGTCGACGTTCGAGGTCGACGATCGGCAGGCGCTCGACACCATCATCGAGATCTTGCGGGCCCATACCGGCCACGACTTCGCCACCTACAAGAAGAGCACGCTGCTGCGGCGCATCGAGCGTCGCATGGCGCTTCACCACCGGCGCTCGATGAGCGAATACAGCCGCACGCTCAAGGCGAACAACGCCGAGACGGAACTGCTCTTCAAGGAGTTGCTGATCGGCGTCACGTCGTTCTTTCGCGACCCACGCGTGTGGGAGCATTTGCGTGAGTCCGTGCTGCCGGAGTTCCTCGCCGGCCGCGCTGCCGGCCGACGGCTTCGGGTCTGGATTCCGGGCTGTTCAACGGGCGAAGAGGCATACACGCTGGCCATGGTGCTGGCAGAGGCCATGTCGAGCGGCTCGTCGAAAGCGCTGGACTTCCGAATTTTCGCGACCGACATCGATGGCGATGCGATAGACCGCGCTCGACTGGCCAGGTATCCACTGAGCATCGCCGACACCGTCTCCGCGCAACGCCTGTCACGCTTCTTCGTGCGCGAGGAGACCGGCTACCAGATTCGCAAGGAGCTTCGAGAGACCGTCATCTTCGCCATACAGAACGTCGCGATGGACCCGCCGTTCACCAAGCTCGACATGCTGGTCTGCCGCAACCTGCTGATCTACTTCGAGCCGACCCTGCAGCGCCGGCTGCTGCCGCTGTTCCATTACAGCCTCGAGCGGGATGGCCTCTTGCTCCTGGGAGCGGCCGAGACGACCGGCTTCTTCGCGGACCAGTTCGAACCGCTGCCGGGCAAGTTCAAGCTGTTCCGACGGCTGGAGACGTTCCGCAATTCCGGCTTCGTCGCGTTTCCCGCCGCATTCGACCGCCATGCCACGCCGTCCGCGTCGGATTTGCTGCCCGGCGAGCCGGCACGCGACAGCGAGATGAGCTTGCAGCACGCGGCCGATCATCTGTTGCTCCAGCGCTATTCGCCGGCTGCCGTGTTGGCGAACCGGCACGGCGATGTGCTGTACGTCAGCGGCAAAACCGGGGGCTATCTCGAGCCGGCTGCCGGCAAGGCCAACTGGAACATCTTCGCGATGGCCAGGGAGGGCCTGAGTCGCCCGCTCGGCGCGGCGTTCAGGCAAGCCGTTCTCGACCAGCGCCGTGTCGACGCAGAGGGTGCGCTCTCGAACCCCGATTTCGGAACGCGAAGGATTCGGGTCACGGTCGACCCCATCGCTTCCCCGACACCGCTGGCCGGCATGGTGATGATCGTCTTCAACGACACGCTGGAGGCGCCTCGTGCCGCGGCAACGATGGCACGCCATGCCGAATCGATCCCCGGCAGCGACAACCTGGAAATCGTGCAGCTTCTCGAATCGCTGCGCGCAGCGCGCGAGGAAGCCCAAAGTGCCCACGAGCAATCACGCGCTTCCAACGAGGAACTGCAATCCACCAACGAGGAGCTGCAATCGACCAACGAGGAACTGACGACCTCGAAGGAAGAACTGCAGTCGATGAACGAGGAACTGCAGACCGTCAATCAGGAACTGCAGTCCAAGGTCGACGAGCTCTCGCAAGCCAGCGACGACATGCGCAACCTGCTGAACAGCACCGAGATCGCGACCCTGTTTCTCGACGAGCAGTTGCGCATCCGCCGCTACACCTCGCAGGCGACGACCGTCTTCAAGCTGATCGCAAGCGACGTCGGCCGCCCGATCACCGACATCAACAACGCGCTGCAGGATTGGCGCGTCGCGGACGACGCCGAGGCCGTCCTGCAATCCCTGGTACCGAAGGAAAAAGAGGTGGAGGCCTCTGGCGAGCGTTGTTTCAAGGTGCGGATGATGCCGTACCGCACCTCCGACAACCGCATCGACGGGGTCGTCATCACGATGTCGGACATCAGTGCTTCGAAGCGGCTCGAGAACCGCCTGGTCGAAGCCCTCGAAGCCTCACGACACCGGCCCGCCGACACACCCGCTGACACACCCGCCCCAAAGCCGCCCAAGCCCCGGCGGCCCAAGGCGGTGGCCGCATCCGGCAAGAAGGCGTCAAGGGCATAGCCGCGCCGCGGATTCGCCTCGCGCGGTGCAGCGGTGTTGACACCGGCGCGAGCCGACCGTGCGGCCTCACAACAG
>Ga0209583_10000017_pt1 | contig 57115 bp, 48 predicted proteins | sample Str014_FD_187201 | JGI IMG/M metagenome (GOLD analysis project Ga0209583, IMG submission 187201) | Freshwater sediment microbial communities in response to fracking from Pennsylvania, USA - Straight Creek_MetaG_SC_2014 (SPAdes) (version 2) | ecosystem: Environmental > Aquatic > Freshwater >... | reverse complement strand
TGGCTGAAGGTGTGATGGACGGCAACACGCGCTGACGCCGAGAGCGGCGCCGGCGCAGGCAACAGGCCTTCTTCGCGCAGGATGTCCATCGTCATCTTGAACGCGGTGTTCGCCGCCGGCACGCCGCAATAGATCGCGCCTTGCATCAGCACTTCCTTGATGGTCGCGAGCGGCACGCCGCCGCGGATCGCGGCCTTGCAGTGCAGTTCGAATTCCTCCCAGCGCGCCAGGCCCATCGTCATGCCGAGCACCAGCAGGCGGCGCGTGGTGTGGTCGAGCCCGGGGCGGCCCCAGATATCGTTCCAGGCGTAGCGCGTGATCAGCTGCTGGAACTCGGCGTTGAACTCGTTCGCGTTGTTCAGCGACTTGTCGACCCAGGCATCGCCCAGCACCGCGCGGCGGTTCTTCACGCCACGGTCGAAGTCGTCTTGTCTGGAGTCGGGCGGGTTCATGTTTGGCCTCATTTTTGAGCTCTGCGTGACTGGCGCATGACGTACTCGCGCAGCACACCGTCCATCCGGGACTGCCAGCCGTCCCCAGTGGACTTGAAGAATGTGAGAACGTCCTGGCTGTAGCGAACGGACACCAGGAGCTTCGGGCTTTCCGATTTTGGGCGACCGCGCAGCGTCCGCAGGGGAACCATCGCCTTCAACTGTTTCGGAGTCAGTGGCGGCGCATCGGGATCAGCCTTGGCTGCCGACGTAATTTCGCGGTCTTCCGCTGCAGTCGGCATTGCAATTGCAATCGCGGGGCGCTTAGGTGCTTTCGACATAGTGCTTGACCTCTCGGAGATTGGCTCGACGCAGACTGATGACTCTTCGCGTCGATCCTCGATCTACAAAGGCGACGTAGTACAGGGTGTTGGTCTTTGGCGCGAGGGCAATCATGCGCCGTTCGCCGTACTCAAAGCGATCGTCGACCCAGACCAGCGCGGCTTCCCAATCGAGTTCACTTACCAAGGCCAGCGAGACACCGTGCTTCGCCTGGTTCCCCGCATCCTTGATCGGATCGAACTCGACTCGCATTCTTTAATGTAGCTACATTAAATCGGCATGTCAAACGACCCAAAGAGCAGTTCATGGGCGGCTTGCCGTGTGCCGCGAGAGGCCTCGTCGCTACTGCGCGTAGACCTTCAAATTTTTGGACAACGAGACCCAGGAAAAGCGCTTGCTGTCCGTGACCGTGTACGTCGGCTCGGGCAGGCTCTCATCGGCGAAACATCCGCCGGCGACACCGATAGAGCCAGGTGCCGTCGACAGGTACCAGAACAGCGTAGTGCCACAGTTGACGCAGAAGTGGCGCTCCTGGTCATGGTTCTGGGCGGCGTGATGAAACGCGTACACGCTTGTTTCTCCGCTTTGCGCCACCACGGCGGTCTTGTCGAAATAGGCAGAGATGCCGAACGCGCTGCCGGTTCTTCGCTTGCAGTTGGTGCAGTGGCAAACGCCGTGCATCGTGGGCAACGCGTCGAGTGTGATGGAAGCCTGCCCGCATGCGCACGTGGCTGTCATTGGATTGCACTCCTCAGTGTTGAAGGTTGAGCGTCCGGGCCGAACGGCGGCCATGCACCGAATGCACCGGCCCGCTGGCGCAGATCGGCCCATTGCGCCGCGACGGTGCCACTCGCGAAGCGCGCCGCCGCATCGGCATCGAAGGCCGCTCGCAATTCGTCGGCGCCGATCTTGGCGCCCAGCGTTGCGGTCGCGGACACGGCCTCCTGCACGAGCGTGAGCAGTGGTCGCTGCTCGCTCACCACGCGGCGCGAGAGCGATTCGAGCAGCGCCTGCGCGCGCGCCTTGCCGAGGTGGCGCGCCAGCAGCATCGCGGCGGCCTCGGCGAACACGAGACCGTTCAGCGCATCGATGTTGCGGCGCATGCGCGCGGTGTCGACGGCCAGGCCCGCGGCCGCGTCGGCCAGCGCATGGACCGCGCCGTGTGCCGACAGGAACAGCCCCGGCCATTCGGCCAGCTCGGCCTGCCAGTTGCCAAGGCCGCGCTCGTGCTCCTGCGGCATCGCCGCGAGCAGCGCGGCGACATGATGCGGTGCGCGCATCGAGGCCGCGATCGCGATCATCGAGGCGACCGGGTTGCGCTTGTGCGGCATCGCGGATGACCCGCCGCGGCCACCACCCGAAGGCTCGGCCACCTCGGCGATCTCGCCCTGCGCGAGCAGCGAAATGTCTCGCGCGATCTTGCCCAGCGTGCCGCACAGCAGGCCGACCTCGCAGCCGAGCGCGACCCATTCGTCGCGCTGCGTGTGCCAGGCGCCGGGCGCATGGGCCAACCGGAGATCGTCGGCCATGCGCTGCGCGACCATCGCGCCGCGCTCACCCATCGCCGAGAGCGTGCCGACCGCGCCGCCGAGCTGCAGCTTCAGCGTCGCTCGCGCCGCATCGCGCAAACGCTGGCGCGTGCGCACCAGCGGCGCGACCCAGGCGACGAGCTTGAAGCCGACGCTGATCACCAGCGCCGGCTGCATCAGCGTGCGGCCGAGCAGCGGCGCCTCGCCGTGTGCGTCGACGAGTTTCAGCAGCGCGTTCGTCAGATCGCCGAGGCGTGCGTCGATCAGCGCAAGCGCGCGGCGCGTGGCGAGCACCATCGCGGTGTCGATCACGTCCTGGCTGGTGCTGCCCCAGTGCACGTAGCCGGCGGCCGGCGCGTCTTGGGCGGCGACCAGCGCGGTGAGCTGCTTGACCAGCGGAATCGCCAGCGTGCCGGCCACCGAACCGGCGTTGACGATCGCGTCGAGGTCGAATTGCTCGACACGACAGGCCGCCACGATAGGCGCCGCGGCGACGCCCGGGATCAAGCCCTCGGCCGCCTGCGCGCGTGCGAGCGCGGCCTCGAAATCCAGCATGCCCTGCACGATGGCTTGCTCACCGAAGACCTCGGCCATCGTCGGGGTCGACAGAAAGCGATCGAACAGCGCGGCCGAGGCCGGGCCTGGCGAACCGGGGCGCGTGCTCAATCGATTTCTCCGTGGTGGCGGTCTTCCGAAAGGCGGCTCGCGAGCACCTTGTCGACGCGCTTGCCGTCGAGATCGACGACCTCGAAGCGCCAATGATCCCACTCCACCGAATCGGCGGTGTGCGGCAGGCGGCCGAGCAGCAGCATGATCATGCCGGCGAGCGTGTTGTAGCGGCCGCGGTCTTCTTCCGGCAGCTCCTTGAGTTCGAGCCGGTCTTTCAGTTCGGGCACCGGGATCAGGCCATCGAAAAGCCAGCTGCCGTCTTCGCGCTGCACGGCCCAGGCATCGTCGTCGGTCGGCGTGGCGAACTCGCCGGTGATGGCCTCGAGCACATCGCGCACGGTGATCATGCCCTGCACCTCGCCGTATTCGTCGACCACGAAAACCAGCTGCGCACTCGACGCGCGAAAGTGCTCCAGCAGTTCCATGCCCGACAGCGTCTCGGGCACGAACACGGAAGGCTGCAAGCCATCGGCCAGCGCCATCACGCGGCCCTTCATGACCTGCTGCAGCAGGGTCTGCGCCGAGATCACGCCGAGCACGTCGTCCAGACCGCCGCGGCACACGGGATAGCGCGAGTGCTCCTCGGTGCCGATCAGGGCCAGCACCTCTTCGCTGGACGCGGCGACATCGAGCCAGACGATCTCGGCCCGCGGGATCATCATCGAGCCGACATTGCGGTCGTCGAGGCGGAACACGTTGCGCACCATCGCGTGCTCCTGTGCCTCGATCACGCCGGCATCCAGCCCTTCTTCGAGGCTGGCGGCGATCTCTTCCTCGGTGACGCTGCGGCCCGGGCCGTCCTTGATGCCGAGCAGGTTCAGCGTGGTGTTGGTGCAGAAGGTCAGCAGCTTGACGAAGGGCCGGCCGATCAGCGAGAGCCACTCCATCGGCCGCGAGACCAGCCGCGCCACGGCCTCGGGGTGGGTCTGGCCGATGCGCTTGGGCACGAGCTCGCCGAAGATGATGGTCACGAAGGTGATCGAGATCACGACCATCGCGGTCGCGCTGATCTCGGCTGCGCGTTCCTGGATGTTGAAGCGCTCGTGCAGCCAGTGCGCGAACGGCGCCGAGAAAGCGGCGTCGCCGACGATTCCGTTCAGCACACCGATCGAGGTGATGCCGATCTGCACCACCGAGAGGAACTTGGTCGGGTTCTCGTGCAGGTCCATCGCGGCCTGCGCGCCGGATTCACCGGCCTCGATCATCACTTGCAGCCTGGCCTTGCGGCTCGCGGTCAGCGCCATTTCGGACATGGCGAACAACGCGTTCAAAACGATCAGGAAGAACAGAAGGGCAACGTCCATGCGGGGCGCGCGGCAATGACAGAGCGGGCAGGGTAGCAGAATCCATACCGTGCCTTGCGCAGCAAGACGGCGCGGCGGCCGCTACGATGGTCGCGATGAACTACCTGATCGGCGACGTGCAAGGCTGCTGCGGTGCACTCGATGCGTTGCTCGCGAAGATCGACTTCTCACCCTCGCGCGATCGCATCTACGTGCTCGGCGACCTCGTCAACCGCGGCCCGCAGTCGCTCGAGACTTTGCGCCGGCTGCGCGGCTTCGGCAGCTCGGCCACCTGCCTGCTCGGCAACCACGACCTCAACCTGCTCGCCGTCGCACAAGGCGTGCGCAAGCCGCACAAGGGCGACACGATCGACCAGATCCTCGATGCGCCCGACCGCAGCGAGTGGCTCGACTGGCTGCGCCAGCGACGCATGGCCGTGTTCGAGCACGGCTGGCTGATGGTGCACGCCGGCCTCGTGCCGCAATGGGACGCACTGCAGACGCTGGCGCTGGCGGCGGAGGTCGAGGCACTGCTGCGCAGCGATCAGTTGGCCGAGTTCCTGCCGCAGATGTATGGCGACCGGCCCGTGCGCTGGCAAGACGATCTCGAAGGCGCAGAACGCCTGCGCCTCGTCATCAACGTGCTCACGCGCAGCCGCTTCGTCGCCGCCGACGGCACGCTCGACCTGGTCACCAAGGACGGCGCCGAGGGCGCGCCGGCCGGCTTCTTTCCGTGGTTCGAGGTGCCGGGGCGGCGCAGCGAAGGCACGCCGGTGGCGTTCGGCCATTGGGCCTCGCTCGGGCTGGTCAACCGCCCCGACCTGCTCGCGCTCGACACCGGCTGCGTCTGGGGGCGCCAGCTCTCGGCGGCGCGCATCGACGGGGGTCGGCGCGAGATCATCCAGGTCGAATGCGCTTGAGCACGGCGCACGCATCCATGGTCACATTCGGTGCGTAAGCTGCAGAGCAACTGCCCCATCGACACAGTGTCCAAGCCCCAGCACCCCGCCTTTCACAGCCGCCGCATCGCGCGCCTGGCCGTGATGTGGCTGCTGGCGATCGTGCTGCCGCTGCAAGGCTCGGCCGCGGTGATCTTCGGCGCCATGGGCCCGGCGCACAGCCATCGAATCGCCGCCGCACCGGCCCCGGTGCTGGAAGACTTTCGGCGCTGGAAGCCGGCGGTGCAGCCCCAGCAACACGTGCTCACCGCACTCGGCCATTTCCACGCCGGCAATTCACTGCAACGGCATCGCCACGACCGCAGCGACTCCAGCGTGGTGCCGGCCGCGGCCGATGTCGGCGACACCGACGAGGCGGCTGCGGCCAGCGCCATCGCCGTGCTGGCGCCGATCCCCTCGCTTGTCGCGTGGCTGCCACCGCCGAGCGTGGCCGTGGAGGCTTCGCGCCCGCTGTGGCCGCCGCTGACGGGCTTCATTCCGCGGCTGGACCGACCGCCGAGAGCATAGGGCTGAGCTTGCTGCTCACGCGCGCCGCCTCGGCGCGCGCGGCCTCGAACGACGCGCTGACGCGCGTCGTGCCAACCCTTCTCGACGGACGACCATGAACCGAATCCATCATCGGCGGGCGCTTGCGCGCACCGCCATCGCCGCTGCGGCGCTGCTCGCGCTGGCCGCTCATGCGCAGCAACTACCCCCACCCCCAACCGCAACCCAGCTGCAGCCCGTCACGGTGCTCGGCAACTACGACAACGCGGTGGGCAGCTCCGACGCGGCCAGCCAGGGCAGCGTCACTGCCACGCTGATCGCCAGCCGCCCGACCCTGCGCCCGGCCGAGGTGCTCGAATTCGTGCCGGGCGTGATCGTCACGCAGCACAGCGGCGACGGCAAGGCGAACCAGTATTTCCTGCGCGGCTTCAACCTCGACCACGGCACCGACTTCGCGACCTTCGTCGACGGCATGCCGGTCAACATGCCCACGCATGCACACGGTCACGGCTACAGCGACCTGAACTGGCTGATCCCCGAACTCGTGAGCCGCATCGACTACAAGAAGGGGCCGTACTACGCCGAGGAAGGCGACTTCTCGTCGGCCGGCGCCGCGCGCATCGGCCTGTTCGGCAAACTGCCGCAGGGCATCGCTTCGCTCACGCTCGGCGCACACCGGTACGAGCGTGCCCTGGTCGCGAAGTCGATCGCGCTCGGTCAGGACGGCCAGAGCGGCAACGTGCTCTATGCGATCGAGGCCGCGCACAACAACGGCCCATGGGACAACCCCGAGAAGTTCCATCGCCTGAACGGCGTGCTGCGCTACAGCTTCGGCGAGGGCGACAGCCATTCGTCGATCACCGCGATGGCCTACTCGGCCGGCTGGAACTCGACAGACCAGATCCCGCAGCGCGCGGTCGACCAAGGCTTGATCGACCGCTTCGGCGCGATCGATCCGACGGACGGCGGCCAAACAGCACGTTACAGCCTGTCGTACAACACCGAGCGAAGATTCGACAACGGGGTGTTCAAGCTGAACGCGTACGCGATCCAGTCTCGGCTCGATCTGTTTTCCGACTTCACCTACAACCTCGACCATGAATCGCCACTGAATGCGGATCAATTCGAGCAGGCCGAGCTCCGCCGCGTATTCGGCCTCGGGGCGAGCCGCAGCTTCAACGGCAAACTCGGCGCAGCCGACAGCGTCACGACGGTCGGCCTGCAGGTGCGACACGACCGGCTCGACCCCGTCGGCCTGTACAGCACCGTTGCCCGCGAGCGCATCTCGACCACGCAGGAGGCCGGGGTGCGCGAGACCAGCGTGGGCCTCTTCGCGGAGAACGCGACGCAATGGGCGCCGTGGTTTCGCAGCGTGGTCGGGCTGCGCTTCGACGACTTCCATTTCGACGTCGCGAGTTCGATCGCTGCCAACAGCGGCAAGAAGAACGCGAACCTGACGAGCCCGAAACTGGCGCTGATCTTCGGGCCTTGGAACCAGACCGAATACTTCGTCAACTACGGCTACGGCTACCACAGCAACGACGCGCGCGGCGTGACCGAAACGGTGACGCCGAAAGAACTTCAACCCGCGCAGGCCTCACCGGCGCTGGTGCGTTCGAAGGGCGCCGAGGTCGGGCTGCGCACCGAGATCGTCCCGGGCCTGCAGACCTCGCTGTCGCTGTGGCAGCTCGAGCTCGGCTCCGAGCTGGTGTTTTCCGGCGATGCCGGCGACACCCAGGCGAGCGGCGCGAGCAAGCGCTACGGCATCGAGCTGAACAACCACTACCGTGCGACGAACTGGCTGCTGCTGGATGCCGACATCGCCGTCTCGCGTGCGCGCTTCACCGAAGATCAAGGCGGAGAGCCGAACCTGGGCCGCTACATCCCCGGCTCGGTCGACACCGTCGTCGCGCTGGGCGCGACGGTGACCGAGTACGGCCCGTGGTTCGGGCACTTCCAGCTGCGCTACTTCGGACCCCGGCCGCTGATCGAGGACGACAGCCAGAAGTCCAAGGCCACCACGCTCGCGTACCTGCGGGTGGGCTACAAGGTCACGAAAGACCTGAAGATCGCGGTCGACGTCTTCAACCTCTTCAACCGTCGGGCGAGCGACATCGACTACTACTACGCCTCGCGCCTGCCCGGCGAGCCGGCCGGCGGCGTCAACGACATCCACTTCCACCCGGTCGAGCCGCGCAGCGTGCGGCTCTCGCTGACCGCGAACTTTTGACGACCCAGCGCTCGGTGCGTGCGCTGCCAATAGAATGGGCGCTCGCTGTTTTTCAACCGGAAGCGTGGCCGAGCGGTTTAAGGCTGCAGTCTTGAAAACTGCCGAGGGGGCAACTCCTCCGTGAGTTCGAATCTCACCGCTTCCACCAGAGCGCGCCCCGATCGGCCGAACGCTCCGCAAACCTTTGCCGTGTTCCACGGGAGCGCGCTTTTCAACGACTTGCCGCCATTGCCGCCCATCGAAGGGGCGGGGCCGGCCGGCATTCGGAAAAGAAGGCGTTCGCCGCCAGCAGGGCGCGCGCACTGACCCTCCTTTTTGATTGACTTGATGCCGCTGGGCCCATTCATCCCAGTCTCTCGGCATGCTGCTTTTACGTCAGCCGCGTTTAAGTCACAATTTTCAGCGCGACGAAGGGTCGCTCGAACAGGGAGGGACCATGACACTGAAGACGCACATAAGCGGCGCGGTTGTCCTGCTGGCATTTGTTTTTGCCGCTCGGGCTGAGCCAGTGTCCGCCGAAGTTGAAAAGGCCAGAGCACACCTGAGCGAGGGCGAATACGCCGAATCGATCAGGGTGCTGAAGCCTCTCGTCGAGGCCGGCGAGCCTGCAGCGATGAACGCGATGGGTTTCCATTTGGACAACGGGTATGGCGTCACCAAAGACTCGCGTGCTGCGGCCGAGTACTACCGCAAGGCGGCAGAACAAGGCAACGCTGTCGCGCAATTCAACCTGGCGGCGATGTTGAAAAAGGGGAGAGGCCTCGGCGTTCCCCGGGACGATCGGATGGCGGCGGTGTGGTTCCGAAAAGCAGCGGAGCACGGCGACAGCGACGCGCAGTTCGAGCTGGGAAGCATGTACAGAGAAGGCCGGGGTGTCCCCAGCGATGCGGTCAGCGCCTATGCGTGGTTGGCGCTGGCGGCGTCGGCCGATAGCGCCGACAAGGAAGCAGCACGAAGCCTCGATGAGGTGAGCAAGGTCATGACGCCAGCGCTCTTCTCCGAAGGGAAAAGACTGGCCGCCACATGGAAGCCGAACGAGCCGCTCGCCGCGTCAAGATTGAAACCCGTTTCTGTCGATGCATTGACAGCTGCTTTCGTGGATCGCGTTATCCATCAGACCAAGCAGGCCGTTGGCAACAGGAACTGGCCCGATGCGCAATCAGCTCAGAGCCAAGCTACCGCGTTCCCGGCTCGACCGGACATGCAGCCCGGCCGCACAACCTGCAACACCAAGTGCCTCAACGGCGCCTGCTATCGCACCTACGACGACGGTCGCATGGTTCAATTCCACGCGAAACAGAAATGGAACCCGCTCAACAACCAGTTCGAGTGGGACTCGGGGACCTGCTGATGAAGAACACATCCAACATCGTCGTGATGGTCGCGGCCCTACTGCACGCGCCCTCTGTCGTACAAGCGCAGCAGACCGAGCCTGCAGGGCAGGCAACGTCGAGCCCGTCGGCGGTGCCGATGCCGGTGCCGGTGCCGGTCAAAAAGACGAGGCTCGACCCGGCCGATATCACGACGAAGGCCAACGGTCAGATCGAGCTGATCGTCGCTCGCGACTCACCCATCTATGCCGAATTCCAAGGCAGTCCCGCCCTGACGCAGCGGCTTCGAGAATCGTTGCTGGCACGGGGCTTCGAGCTGGCGCCGGACGCCGGTTCCTCGAAGGCAGCTCTCCAGTTTCGCGGCGACATCGCGTTGATGGGCGGCCCGAAGTTCTACAAGGGCGTGAAGGCGCCGATCGGCGAGGCGACCGAGAAGGCGTTGAAGCTGGCCAGGGAGAACGGCCAGGTGACGACGGCCGACGTTGTGCAGACGACGGCCGGCATTGCGCTGAACGTTGCGGCGTACAACGCCAGTCTGAACAACTTCACCCGAGGCCTGGCCATCAGCGGCATGGCGAACGCGCTGGGCGACGCGACAGGCCTGAGCGGTTGGTTCAACACAGCCGTCGCAGGCGATCCGCGCGGCATCTGCTTGAGTCGGTGTGAGGACTGGAACAAGGTCACCCAGACGATCTACCTATGGGTGACGCTGAACTCGAAGGCCGCAGGACAGAACGAGGTCCGCATCCTGTCGAAGGCTTTCAGCGAGACCGTCGCGCCTGACCAGATGATCGCCTATGGGGTCGACAAGGCCATCGAACTCATTCAGATCGCCGAGCCAAAATGACGCATGCCGTCACAATCTTCGCAGCGCCACCGTAACCTTCCTCAGCGGTATCAGCGGAGGTCACCACTCAGGTGGGTACTGCTGGGAGCCAGTGCCGCCCTTCTGACGGCGTGCAACACGGTTCACAGCGCCCGGATGTGGTTTCCAAAGTCGTTCGGCATGGACGAAGTCAACCCGCGTCTGTATGTGGAGCCGACAATGACAGCCGAGCAGCGCCAAGAGGTGCAACGCCAGATCGACATCGGTCGCGCCCAGGTCGAACGCTTCTACGGCAGCATCACTACAACGCCGTACTTCGTCGCGTGCATCAGTCGCGAATGCGACGTGCGTTTCGGCTCCTACGGCCAGCCGGCAGCCTCTTACGGTGACATGGCGATCAGACTTTGGGCCCCAGGCTTGTCGGCGCCCGTCGTCGCCCATGAATGGTCTCACGCCGAGTTCTACCGCCGCGCCGGAGGCTGGTGGTATGCCCGCAAGATTCCTCGGTGGTTCGACGAAGGTGTCGCGGTTGTGGTAGCCAATGAGGCCCGTCACTCGGATGAGAACTGGCAGGAAATTCAACGCCAAGGGTTGCGGACACCGAAATTTGACGAGCTGATCTCTTTCAGTGACTGGGGCGCTGCGGTCAACAAGTACGGTGAGACCGCAGGCGATGTCCCGAGCAACCTGCATGTGGTCTACACAACCGCCGGCCATGAAGTGCGCGGGTTCTTGGCGTGCGCAGGTCCGACCGGCATCGCGTCCGTTCTGGGTGCAGTGAATACGGGTTCTGCATTCGATGAGGCCTACACAAGAGTCCGAGGGGAATGCGCCCGGTGACGGCTTGCAAGGCGCCGCTCGCGCCCTGCCTCACTCTCAGCGGATCGAAGCCGAGCGTGTCGCATCCTGGATGAAGATCAGCTTGGACTCGAAATCGATAGACACCTTCCGAGCAAGGAAGAAGTCGATGCCGAGAAGCCCATCGAAAACATCGAAAGGCACGCCGCCCATCTGGACCACTGCCACGGTCAAGGACCCCAGATTGCTCTTCCGTGCCCGCACCCCGCCGAGCCGCCTCATCCCACAGAACGAGGCGGCGGGCGGCTTTCCGCTGCACGGCGATGCGATCGAGGCGAACAGCTTGGCGTCCTTGCGGAGCATCGACGTGGTCGCGGCCGTGTCCAGCGACATCGCTGCCATCGCACCGTTGACGACGATCTGAATCACGACGCCGGACTTGTCATAGGTAAAGGGCACTGACCGCCATCCGGCCGCGTCGAGCCGGCTTGGTTCGCCTTTGTCGAAGAGCACGAGTTTTCCCGCGACAAAATCCAGCAGGACATTTTTCGACTACAGCGCTCCAAGCCCGATCGCGCCCTGGTTCGTCACTTCAGGTGCATCGCCAGGGCCAACTTGAGCCCCCATTTGTCGTTGACCAGGCCATCCGCTGGTCCCCGCTCGGCAGCCCCGAGCCGCAGGGTGGAAGCGACGACCGACTGCACCGCGAAGACGTTGCCGGCGGCGTCACCCATCTCTCGCTGCTCGGTGCCCAGCTTGACGCCTCTCGCGCTGTTGATCAGCGGTGGCGGCACAGTGATCCCGAGCTGGCCGCCGGTGTCCAGCAGGAAATCGGCCCTGATCGCACCCAACTGGACTTCGATGACCGGCAGTCCGTCGATGAAGCGCACAGGAATCACCTCCGCAGCTTCGCTTGGACTCACCACAAACAAGCTGAGAGCGGCGACAAGGCACGAGGTGGCTGCCTTGCTGGCCAAACGGGGGTGAGAGTTGGTGCGGGAATTCATGTTGTGTGCGCGTGCGCGTCCATCGGCCGATGCCAGCCTGCTCGATGACCTCGATGACACCGTCGCTCATCTCTGCTCTTACCCGAACTTTTACCCCTCGCACACCTGCGGTGTTTGCCGAAAATGGGATGACCAGGCGGCGACCGCAGATTCACGCCGGCCCGGCATCGATCAAATCCATCGCCGGCGGTTGAAGCAATGCGCAGGCTTCTTGTTGCGTTCCGAACAGCCAAGAGTCCACGTCGGCGACCGCAATGGGAATGACGCTGCGCTTGTCCTGCATGTGCGGCGGTCGCTTCGGGTCGGGCTTGTGCATCCGGTTCATCAACGGGTGCTGGTCGGCGTTGAGCGTGAGCATCGTGTAGCTCTCGTGAACCTCGCCGCTTGACTTGTCGATCCACGTGTTCCACATGCCCGCCAGACCCCACGGATCGCCGTCTGCGCGCTCGAACGCCCACCGGATGTGCTTGCCAGACTCCCAGTTCGGCTCGAAGAACACAGCGGCAGGAATGATGCAACGCTGCCCGCGTGCCCATGGCAGTTTGTAGCTCGCCTTGTCTGCCAGTTCTTCGGATCGAGCGTTGCAGGTCGCGAACTTCTGCTTCGGCTCCCTGGCGAACCAGGGGATCAGGTTCCACTGCCCGCCGATCAACTCACGTCGGGGCTCCGTGGAGTCGCGAGCGGCTCGAATGAATGGGCCTTGGTAGCCCGGGAACAAGTCGATCGGCGTCGTCGGCCAGCGCCATGGATTCGAGCGGCCAACGTGCCAGGCGCGTTCGATCGCGGCCGTCTCCGGCGAGATGTAGCGTGTGCACATGTCGGCACTCTACTGTGCGCGCTCGTCGAGCCCCAGCCGTCAATCGCCGCGCACGCCCCGATCCTCGATCTGGATGGGGCCCGCTACCGGACCTTCGGCAGTTGCAGACGAACGAGGCCCAACGCCTCAACCCGAAGTTTTCGATCGACGACGACGGCGCAACGGAAGGAAAGGCCTACGCCGATCACGGGCGTGGGCGGGTCTTCTTCATCGAGCTGCTCGTGGCGGGTGCGGCGGTGCGCACAAGCCTGTCGCTCGACTCGCGCCGCATCAGCGTCGTGGCGAGCAGCACCGAGCCAGACGGCACGCCGGCGAGCTGATCCAGCAAGGCCTTGACCAGGGCTTGCCCGCCGGCCTCGATGGGTTGCCGGATCGTGGTCAGCGAGGGATTGAAGTGCGCCGAGAGCGCGATGTCGTCGTAGCCGACCACGGCCACGTCCTCCGGAACGCGCCGCCCCAGGCGTCGCAGCACGTTGATCGCGGAGAGCGCCGACATGTCGCTGCTGGCGAACACCGCGTCGAGCGGCCGCTTCTCGTGCAACAGCAATTCGAGGTCGTGGCGCACGCGTTCGTCGACGAAAGGCACCGTGCGCGTCAGGTAGCGCGCCGGTACGAGCCCGCGCGCGCGGTGCGCCTCGAGATAGCCCGCATGGCGCTGGCCGACCTCGGGCAGGTCGGGATCACCCAGGAAGGCGATGTGCTGCGCCCCCTGCTCGAACAGGTGGTCGGTCGCCAGCAGGCCGCCCTGCTGGTTGTCGCTGCCCACCGTGGTGTACAGCTGGCGCGGCAGCTGCGCGCCCCATACGACGAAGGGCACGCCGCGCGCTGCCATCGCATTGAGCTGGTCGTGGTGATGCCATTGGCCGACCAGCACGATGCCGGCCGCACGGCCGGTCTCGTAGGTTCGCGCGGCGAGGTCGAGACGGTCGGCGTCGACGCGCGAGAGCAGCATGTCGTGGCCACTCGCGGTGAGCGCATCGGCCAGGCTGCCGATCAGGCTCAGGAAGAACGGGTCGGAAAGCGGCTCCCTCGAGGTCGGGTCGAAAGGCACGATCACCGAGACGGTGCTGTTCTGCTTGAGCCGCAGATTCTGCGCGCCCACGTTCACCGAGTAACTCAGCGAGCGCGCCAGTTCTGCGATCCGGGTGCGGGTGTCTTCGCGTATCAACGAACTGCCGCTCAACGCACGCGAAACGGTCGACACCGAAACACCGGCGAGCCGGGCGATGTCGGCCATTTGTGGCCGGCCGTTCTTGATGCTCGCAGCGGCGCGTTCGGGGACGGAGGCGGGTTTGGGCGTTCGGGGCACGTGCGGTCCGTGGGCAGGGCTGAAGTCGCGGCAGTTTAGCGGCTGCGCAAGACCGGTGCAGGGATTCAACCGTTTGCGAAAATCTGCCCAACCGTGTCGCAAGATCAGCCTGCGATCGAGGGTATTCCGCCACTTGCAAACGATTGCAGTCATCGCCAGAATTCGCGCGTTCATCGCCGCCGGAATGCGAACCGCGCCAGCTTCCGGCCGCCCCCCGCCACTGCCGCCCTTCCCTGCCGATGCCCATTCCCCTGTTCCGTCGTTCGTTGGCCGTGTTGACATGCGCCGGGCTGCTGACGCTGGGCATCGCCCACGCACAAGGCGACGCGCTGCGCGCCGACATCTCGACCCCGTTGCAGGCGGCCCAGCAGGCGCTGCAAGCCGGCAAGCCGCGCGACGCACTCGCGCTCTTGCACGAGGCCGAAGCGGTGCGCGACCGAACGCCGTACGAGAACTACGTGATCGAGCGCCTGCGCGGCAGCGCTGCAGCCGCGCTCGGCGACGACGCGACCGCCACCCGCTCGTTCGAAGCCGTGCTCGCCAGCGGCCGACTCGAACCCGCCGAGCAGTTGCAGGTGCTGGAGTCGCTGGCACGGTCCGCCTACCGCGCCAAGAACCACCCCAAGGCCGTGGTCTGGGCCGAGCGCTATTTTCAGCAAGGCGGCACGGCCGCTGCGATGCGCAGGCTGCAACTCAACGCGCGCTACCAGGGCGGTGACTATGCGGGCGTCGTTCGCGAACTGCAGGGGCCGCGTGACAGCGTTCAGCCCGCCGGCCCGACGCTCGACGAGCCGACGCTGAAGCTGCTCGCGGCCAGCCAGTTAAAGCTCAACGACGAGGCCGCATACGCCGCCACGCTCGAGAAGCTCGTCGCGGCCTATCCGAAAAAGGACTACTGGGCCGACCTGCTGGCGCGCGTGCAGTCGCGCCCCGGGTTCGCCGATCGTCTCGCGCTCGACATGCTGCGCCTGCAGCGCGCGACGCAGACCCTCGACGAGCCCGCCGACTACGTCACGATGGCCCAGCTGTCGCTGCGCGCCGCGTTGCCGGCCGAGGCCAAGCAGGTGCTCGACGCCGGCTTCGCGGCCGGCAAGCTCGGCACCGGGACGGATGCGCAGGCGCACATTCGCCTGCGCGAGCAGGTCGCGAAGCAGGCCACCGAAGACGCGAAGACCCTCTCGGCCGCGCCCGGAAACCGCAGTGCCGATGCGCTCGTCAACACCGGTCAGGCCCTGGTCACCACCGGCCGCACGGCGCCCGGCATCGAACTGATGGAACAGGGCCTGGCCAAAGGCGGCCTGAAGCAGCCCGACGACGCACGCCTGCACCTGGGCGAGGCCTATTGGCAGGCCGGCGACCGCGACCGCGCGGTCGCGGCGTTCAGGGCCGTGAAGGGCAGCGACGGCACCGCCGACCTCGCGCGGCTGTGGGCCCTCGTCGCCCTGCGGCCATGAGCGTGTGAGAGGCATGCCACATCCGCTGCTCGCAACGCGATGCCGAGCCCCGACCGACATCTGTCCCTCCGACCCCGTTCCCGAATGAAGAATCAAGTCCAGCTCATCACCTACGCCGACCGATTCGGCAGCGGCACGCTCACGGCGCTGGGCGCATTGCTCGGCGGGCCGCTCGCGCAGGCGGTCGGCGGCGTCCACATCCTGCCGTTCTTCCATCCGATCGACGGGGCCGATGCGGGGTTCGATCCGATCGACCACACCCGCGTCGACCCGCGTCTGGGCGACTGGCCCGACATCGCCGCACTCGCGCGCACGGTGCCGGTGATGGCCGACGTGATCGTCAACCACATGTCGTCGGATTCGCCGCAGTTCCAGGACTTCTCCCTGCATGGCAGCGCCTCGCCCTACAACGGCCTGTTCCTGACGATGAACGCGGTGTTCCCGCAGGGCGCGAGCGAGGCCGAACTGCTCGAGATCTACCGCCCGCGGCCGGGCCTGCCGTTCACGGTGAGCACGCTCGCCACCGGGGAGCGCGCACTGCTCTGGACGACCTTCACGCCGCAGCAGGTCGACATCGACGTGCGGCATCCGCAAGGGCGCGCCTACCTCGAATCGATCCTGCGCACGCTCGCCGCGAGCGGGGTCACGATGATCCGCCTGGACGCCGTCGGCTACGCGATCAAGAAGGCCGGCACGAGCTGCTTCATGATGCCGGAGACCTTCGCGTTCATCGACGAGTTCGCGGCGCTGGCGCGCGGGCTCGGGCTGGAGGTGCTGGTCGAGGTGCACGCGTACTACCAACGCCAGATCGAGATCGCACGCCGGGTCGACTGGGTCTACGACTTCGCGCTGCCGCCGCTCGTGCTGCACGCGCTGTACTTCAAGACCGCCGCGCCGCTGGCGCACTGGATCGCCGAGCGCCCCGTCAATGCATTGACCGTGCTCGACACGCACGACGGCATCGGCATCATCGACATCGGCGCCGATGCGAGCGACCGCGCCGCCCACCCCGGCCTCGTGGCGCCCGCCGAACTCGACCGGCTGGTCGAGACGATCCATGTCAACAGCCGTAGCCAGAGCCGCGAGGCGACCGGCGCGGCCGCCTCGAACCTCGATCTGTACCAGGTCAACTGCACCTTCTTCGACGCGCTGGGCCGCGACGACGGCGCCTACCTGATCGCCCGCGCACTGCAGTTCTTCCTGCCCGGCGTGCCGCAGGTGTATTACGTCGGCCTGCTGGCGGGTGAGAACGACATGGCGCTGTTGGCGCAGACCGGTGTCGGCCGCGACATCAACCGCCAGCGCTTCGACGCCGCCGCCGTGCGTGAACGCCTGGGCCTGCCGGTGGTCCGCCAGTTGCTCGAACTGATGGCGCTGCGCAACGAACACCCGGCCTTCGCGGGCCGTTTCGCGCTCGAATCGAACGAGGCACAGCGGCTCGTGCTCGCGTGGGAGCAGGGCCAACATCGCGCCGAACTGCGGGTCGACTTCGCCGCGCTCGAGGCCACGCTCACCTGCAGCGGCCGCGCGCCGCTGGCGTACCGCTCGAACGGCGGGCTGTGCGGCGCGGTTTGAAGCCGATGCGGCGCGCTGCACGATGAACCGCCTGCTGCGCGAGCGCACCGAGTCGGCCTTCGAGGCCGCGTTCGGCCGGCCGCCCACCGGCTTCGTTCGGGCGCCGGGGCGCGTCAACCTGATCGGCGAGCACACCGACTACAACGACGGCTTCGTGCTGCCCTGCGCGATCGATTTCGAAACCGGCGTCGCGACCCGGGCGCGCGAGGACATGACCGTGCGCGTCGTCGCAGCGGACGAAGGCCATGCGATCGACCGCTTCGAGCTCGACGCGCCGATCGAGCCGCGCCGCGACGCGCCCTGGGCCAACTACGTGCGCGGCGTCGTCAAGATGCTGCTCGCGCACGGCCTGCCGTTGCGCGGCGCCGATCTGGCGGTCGCGGGCAACGTGCCGCAGGGCGCGGGCCTGTCGTCGTCGGCCTCGCTCGAGGTCTCGATCGCGCAGGCGTTCAAGTCTATGCACGGGCTCGATGCGTTCTTGCCGGTCGAGATGGCGCGCCTCGCTCAGCGCGCCGAGAACGAATTCGTCGGTTGCCGGTGCGGCATCATGGACCAGCTGATCTCGGCCTGCGGCGAGTCGCGCCGCGCGCTCCTGATCGACTGCCGCTCGCTGGCACTGAAGCCGGTCGCGATGCCCGAAGGCCTTGCGGTGCTGATCGTGCATTCGCGCGTGCGCCGCGGCCTCGTCGAAAGCGAGTACAACCTGCGGCGCCTGCAATGCGAGGCCGCCGCGCGGCACTATGGCGTGGCCGCCTTGCGCGACCTCGACGTCACCCGGCTGATGGCCGGCGCGCAGGGGCTCGACCCGGTGGTGTTCCGGCGTGCCCGCCATGTCGTCACAGAGAACCTGCGCACGCTCGACGCGGCGCGGGCGCTGGCCACGGGCCACCTGCGCCGCCTGGGCGAGCTGATGGCGCAATCGCACGCGTCGATGCGCGACGACTTCGCGATCACGGTGCCTGCGATCGACCGGCTCGTCGAGATCGCGCGCGAGGCCATCGGCGAACTCGGCGGCGCGCGCATGACCGGGGGCGGCTTCGGCGGCTGCATCGTCGCGCTGCTGCCGAAGGCGCGCGTCGCGATGGTGCGCACGGCCATCGCCGCGAAATACCGTTCGCCCGAAGGCGAGCCGGCCATCGTCTACGTGTGCCGCGCCGCGGCCGGAGCGAGCGCACCGTGAGCGCGCCGCGCACCGAACGTTGGCGGCCGCAGTTCCACTACACGCCGGCCGCCAACTGGATGAACGACCCAAACGGGCTCGTCCACTTCGATGGCGAGTACCACCTGTTCTACCAGTACAACCCGTTCGGTGCGACCTGGGGCCACATGAGCTGGGGCCATGCGGTCAGCACCGACATGCTGCATTGGCAGGAACTGCCCGTGGCGCTCGCGGCCGACGACGAGACCATGGTGTTCTCGGGCTCGATCGTCATCGACACGCACAACACGGCCGGCTTCGCGGCGCCCGGCGAGACCGCGCTGGTCGCGATCTACACCGGTGCCCAGCGGCGCGAGGGCGGCTTGCAGAACCAGCAACTCGCCTGGAGCATCGATCGCGGGCGCACCTGGGCACGCTACGCCGGCAACCCGGTGCTCGACCTCGGGCTGCGCGATTTCCGCGACCCCAAGGTGATATGGCACGCGCCCACGTCGCGCTGGATCATGGCGGTCGTGCTGCCCGATCGCCACCTCGTCTCGTTCTACGCGTCGGGCGACCTGAAGGCCTGGCGACACTGTTCCGACTTCGGCCCCGCCGGTTCGAGCGCCGGCATCTGGGAGTGCCCCGACCTGTTCACGCTGCCGATCGACGGCGAGCCCGGTGCACGCGCCTGGGTGCTGAAGGTCGACGTGTTCGAGGGCCACGTCGCCGGCGGCTCGGGCGCGCAATATTTCGTCGGCCACTTCGACGGCGAGCGCTTCACGGCCGAGGCGCGCGAGGGCGCGCCGATGCCTGTCCGCTGGGGCGATTTCGGCGCCGACTTCTACGCCGCGATGACCTGGCCCGATCCCGACGCGAGCCGGGGCCGTGCGGTCTGGATCGGGTGGATGAGCGACCACCACTACGGCGCGCAGCTGCCGACCGCGCCGTGGTGCGGTGCGATGACGCTGCCGCGCTGCCTCTCGCTGCGCCGCGGGCCGACCGGCCCTGCGCTGAGGCAGATGCCGATCGATGCGCTGGCCGCTTTGCGCGGCGCGCACCGCGCCGTGCCGGCCGAAAACCTGGCCGATGCCGAGCGGGCGCTCGCACTGCCCGAACCCGATGCCCGCGCACTCGACATCGAGATCCGCTTCGATGCGATCGCCGCCCGCGAGACCGGCCTGCGGCTCGGCTGCGGCGACGGCGAATCGCTGACGATCGGTTTCGACGCCGGCCGCGGCGCCGCCTTCGTCGATCGCACGCGTGCCGGCCACGCGCCGCCGCACCCGGCGTTCGGCGGCCGCCGTTATGCACCGATCGGTGACGCGCACGGCGGGTCGCTCGCGCTGCGCATCGTGATCGACTGGTCGTCGGTCGAGGTGTTCGTCAACGGCGGCGAGGCCGCACTGACCGAGCAATTCTTTCCGACCGGCGACACCCGCTCGCTCGCGGTCTACGCCGAGGGCGGCCACGCATCGATCGCATCGATCGACATTTGGTCGCTCGACGCATCGATGGGTCCGCACGCGCGTGCCCCCGCTCCGCCAACCTCTCCCATCCGTCCGCCGCCATGAACAAACCTCACCTTTCGCTGGGCCAGATCGTTCAGATGAACATCGGCTTCCTCGGGCTGCAGTTCAGTTTCGGGCTGCAGCAGAGCAGCATGTCGCCGATCTACAGCTACCTCGGCGCCGACGAGGCATCGCTGCCGGCGCTGTGGCTCGCCGGGCCGATGACCGGGCTGCTGGTGCAGCCGCTGATCGGTGCGATGAGCGACCGCACCGTCTCGCGCTGGGGCCGGCGCACGCCGTACTTCCTGATCGGCGCGGTGCTGTGCAGCCTGAGCCTGTTCGCGATGCCGCACAGCCAGGCGCTGTGGATGGCGGCGGCGCTGCTGTGGATCCTCGACGCCGCCAACAACATCACGATGGAGCCCTACCGCGCCTACGTGAGCGACCGGCTCGACGCGAAGCAACTGCCGCTCGGCTACCTCACGCAAAGCGCGTTCACCGGCCTGGCGCAGACGCTCGCCTACCTCGCGCCGTCGATCTTCGTCGGGCTCGGCATGAACCCGAACGTGGTCGACGCCAACAACATCCCGGTGGTCACGAAGCTCGCCTTCGTGATCGGCGCCGTGCTGTCGCTCACCACCATCGTCTGGTCGGTCTGGCGCGTGCGCGAACTGCCGCTGCCGCCCGAGGAGATCGCGCGCATCCAAGCGCAGCCGCGCTCGCTCGGCGCCACGCTGCGCGAGATCGGCAGCGCCATCGTCGAGATGCCCACCGCGATGCGTCAGCTCGCCCTGATGAAGCTGTTCCAGTGGTACGGCATGGTTTGCTACTGGCAGTACGTGGCGTACTCGATCGCGCGCACGCTGTTCGACACCGCCGATGCGAAGAGCGACGGCTTTCGCGAGGCGGTGCTGGTCAACGGGCAGATCGGCGGCTTCTACAACGCGGTGGCGTTCGTCGCGGCCCTGGCCCTGGTGCCATTCGCGCGCCGCTTCGGCGCCAAGCACATGCACGCGGTGTGCCTCGCGGCCGGTGGCCTGGCGATGCTGGCGCTGCCGGGCATCCACACGAAGGCGTGGCTGTTCGTGCCGATGATCGGCGTCGGCCTCGCGTGGGCCAGCATCATGGGCAACCCCTACGTGATGCTGGCCAGCAGCATCCCGCCCGAGCGCACCGGCGTCTACATGGGCATCTTCAACATGTTCATCGTGATCCCGATGCTGATCCAGAGCGCGACGCTGGGCTGGCTCTATGTGCACTGGCTCGGCAGCGACCCGCGCAACGTGCTCACACTGGCCGGCGCCCTGCTGCTCGCAGCCGCGGTCGCGACGCTGTTCGTCACGGTGCCGCGCGAGCGAGTCGACACCGAGCCGCGGCCGGCCGAAGCGATGCGTTGACGGCGGCGAGCCCGGCCGCGTCCGGGGCGCTTCGCGGTCACGTCGAAGTCACATCGATGTCGCGGCTGCAATCGATTGTCGCGGGTGCGGATTTGCGCGATCGAGCAAGCACGCCGGCCCGGCGCCGTGCGAAGCGGCAATCGGCGCAGCCCCAGGGCCGGTTTCTTTCCGGTTGCACGCGGCATGCAGCGCACTTCGGTGCCGTGTTGCGGCCACGGCACAAGGCGCTACGGGTTTGCCCCGAGCTTCGCCATTAACGCGCGTTATCCCTAGTTTGCAATCGTTTGCGTTTGTTCGACCATTCGTGCGGCCCGAGGTGCGCCCTCGGCGAGCGCGGGCACCGCGTTCGAGTCGACCACATACAAAACTGGAGCCCAGGAGACCATGAAGAAATCCCACATCGGCCAAGCACGCGGCCCCCAACTGACCCGACTGGCCGCCTTGCTGGCATCGTCGGCATTCGCGAGCATGCTCGGCGGCGCGGCCCACGCACAGCAGGCCCCGGCCGCTTCAACGGCCACGCCTGCCGCAGGCGACGTGGTGAGCCTGGACAAGGTCGTGGTCACTGCCACCAGCCAGAACAAGTCGAAGCTGCGCAGCTCGGTCTCGGTGACCGACGTCGACTCCGAGCAGATTCGCGACTACGGCGCGCACACCGAGGCCGAAGTGCTGCTGTTGATCCCCGGCATCCGCACCGATGCTTCCGCAGGCCCGGGCGGCAACGCCAACATCTCGGTGCGCGGCCTGCCGATCGCCTCCGGCGGTTCGAAGTACGTGCAGATCCAGGAAGACGGCTTGCCGACCGTGCAGTTCGGCGACATGAACTTCTCGAACAACGACTACTGGACCCGCTTCGACAACAACGTCGACAGCATCCAGACGCTGCGTGGCGGCTCGTCGTCCGTGTTCGCCTCGCAGGCGCCGGGCGCCGTCATCAACTACATCAGCAAGACCGGCAAGGAAGCTGGCGGCGGCGTCGGCCTGACGCGCGGCCTGAACTACAAGGAAACCCGTTTCGACGGCGACTACGGCGGCAAGCTGGCACCCGATCTGTACTACCACGTCGGCGGCTACTACCGCGAAGGCGAAGGCAACCGCCACACCACCAACAACAGCCTGCTGGGCTACCAGGTCAAGGGCAACGTCACCAAGGAGTTCAACGGCGAGAAGGGCTACTTCCGCGTGAACTTCAAGGTTCTCGACGAGCACGCACCGACCACGCCGCAGACCTTCCTGAATGCCAGCGTCAACGGCAACAACATCGGCAGCTTCTCGAAGACGCCCGGCTTCGACGGCGCGCGCGACTCTCAATACTCGATCTACAACAGCAGCGTGCTGGGCGTGAACCCGGTCTCGCGCACGGTGACCAATACCTCGCTGACCGACGGCATCACCGTGAACTCGAAGGCGATCGGCTTCGAGTTCCACAACGAGTTCGCCAACGGCTTCTCGGTGGACGACAAGTTCCGCAAGTCGAGCAACTCCGGCGCCTTCCAGGCACAGTTCTGGAACGTGCAGACCTTGTCGAACCTGCTCGGCGGCTTCCCCGCAGGCTCGACCGCCAAGTACTACAACGGCCCGGGCGCCGGCACCGCCGTGACCAGCGCCAACCTGGGTGCCGGTCTGGTGTCGCAAAGCGCCGCCATCAACACCCAGACGCCGGACATGGGCAACCTGTTCAACGACCTGAGCGTGTCGAAGTCCTTCAAGTTCGACGGCTTCAGCCTGGACACCCGCGCCGGCTACTACCACTCGCGCCAGAACGTCGTGCAGACCTGGGCGATCAGCGAGCGCGTCGTCGAAGCGGCGCCGAACGGCCGCGTGATCGACGTGTACAACGCGGCCGGTGCAGCGCTGACCTCGGCCGGCCTGACCGGCTACAACAACCAGTGGGGCTGCTGCGCTCGTGACATCAACACCAACTTCACGACCGATGCGCCGTACCTGTCGTTGAGCGCCGCCGCCGGCAACTTCGACTTCGACGCCGGCGTGCGCCACGAGACCTTCAAGGCCAACGGCACCTACTCCGGTCCGACCCAACTGACGGGCGGCCTCGACGTGAACGGCGACGGCGTGATCAACGGCGCCGAGAAGAACGTGTTCGTCGCCGACACGGCGCACCCGGGCCTGGTCAACTACAGCGTCGGCTACACCAACTACTCGCTCGGCGTGAACTACCGCGTCACCCCCGACCTCAGCACCTTCGTGCGCTACAGCCAGGGCAACCGCGCGATCGCCGACCGGCTGCTGTTCTCCGCCAACATCGACTCGTCCACCGGCCAGCTGACCTCGGGCGGCGCGACCGCGGCGGTCGCGCCGGTCAAGCAAACCGAGGTGGGCGTGAAGTTCCGTGGCCGTGCCGACTGGGGCGCCTACGGTGTCTCGGCGACGGTGTTCCATTCGACGACGACCGAGTTCGACTACGACCAGACGCGCCAGGACGATCCGACCAAGCCCAACTACCAGGGCCCCAAGCTGAACGTCGTCGGCTACCGCGCCAACGGGCTCGAACTCGAATCGGCCGGCTCGATCGGCAACTTCGCGCTGAACATCAACCTCGTGTACTCCGACGAGATCATCACCACGAACCTGGGCAGCCCGAGCGCGGTGGGCCTGCAGGAAGCGGGTGTGCCGAAGTGGCGCTACAACATCAGCCCGCGCTACGCCTTCGGCCCGCTGGTGATCGGTGCGACCGTGCGCGGCGGCAGCAAGGTCTACGCTGACTCCGGCAACACCCAGATCATCGACGGCCACTACATCGTCAACGCCTTCGCCAACTACAACTTCGGCAACGGCCTGACGCTGGCGATGAACGTCAGCAACCTGCTGGACAAGCTGTACCCGGTGGGCGGCGGCGGCTTCGTCGGTGGCAGCACCACGGTGTTCGGCACCAGCGTCGAGACCGGCCGCACGATCAGCGCGTCGCTGCGTTACGCGTTCTGATCCAAAGTCTTCGCGGCGACGCCGGCTGACCGGCGCCGCCAGCGAGTTCACTGGCCCCGCTTCGTCGGGGTCGTTTTTTTTGTGCGAGGATTTGTCCATGAACTCCGCGGATCGGCGCCTCCGGAACATCGTCATCGTCGGCGGCGGCTCGGCGGGCTGGATGGTGGCGGCAGCGCTGTCGAAGGCGATCACGACCGGCTGCAGGATCACCTTGCTCGAATCCGAGGAGATCGGCACGGTCGGCGTGGGCGAGGCGACGATCCCGCCGATCCGCCTGTTCAACCAGATCGTCGGCATCGACGAGGCCGAGTTCCTGCGCCAGACGCAGGGCACGTTCAAGCTGGGCATCGAGTTCGTCGACTGGGCGCGCCGCGGGCACCGCTACTTCCACCCGTTCGGCCCGCACGGCGTGCAGTTCGACATGGTGCCGCAGCACCAGTTCTGGCTCGCCGCGCGCCACGCCAACGGCATGCCCGGGCTCGACGAGCATTCGATGGCCTGGGCCATGGCGCGGCGCGGCCGGTTCGAGCGCCCGAGCACCGACGGCCGCGACATCCGCGCGACCTTCGACTACGCCTACCACTTCGACGCCGGCCTGTACGCGCGCTTCCTGCGCACGCTCAGCGAGAAGCGCGGCGTGGTGCGCCACGAAGGGCGGATCGTCGGCGTCGAGCTGCGCGAGGGCGACGGTTTCGTCGAGCGCGTGCGCATGCACGACGGCCGCGCGTTCGAGGGTGACCTGTTCATCGACTGCTCGGGCTTTCGCGGCCTGCTGATCGAAGACGCGCTGCACACCGGCTACGAAGACTGGCGCCACTGGCTGCCCTGCGACAGCGCCGTCGCCATGCCGAGCGCGCGCGCCGCCGCCGACCTCACGCCCTACACGCGCGCCACGGCGCACGCCGCCGGCTGGCAGTGGCGGATCCCGCTGCAGCACCGCACCGGCAACGGCCATGTCTTCTGCAGCGGCTTCACCGATGCCGATGCGGCCGCCTCGGTGCTGCAGGCGAACGTCGACGGTGCGAGCCTGGGCGAGCCGCGGCTGTTGAAGTTCGTCACGGGTCGGCGCAAGAAGTTCTGGAACCGCAACGTCGTCGCGATGGGCCTGGCCAGCGGCTTCATGGAGCCGCTCGAGTCGACCAGCCTGCACCTCGTGCAGTCGGCGGTCTCGCGGCTGCTCGCGCTGTTTCCCGATCGCGACTGCGACCCGCTGGTGGCCGACGAATACAACCGCATCGGCGTGCAGGAGTTCGAGCGCATTCGCGACTTCCTGATCCTGCACTACAAGCTCACCGAGCGCGACGATTCGCCGTTCTGGCGTCACTGCGCCGCGATGTCGATCCCCGACACGCTGGCGTGGAAGATCGAGCACTTCAAACGCTACGGTCGCCTCGTGACCGATGGCTCCGACCTGTTCGGCAGTGCGAGCTGGCTCGCCGTGCACATCGGCCAGCTCAACTGGCCGCAACGCCACGACCCGCTGCTCGACCTGCGCGGCATCGACGGCCCGGCCGTGCTGCAGCGCCTGCGCCAGGCGATGGCCGGCGCCGCCGAGGCGATGCCGACGCATGCGCAGTTCATCGCGCAGTGCGGCGGCGTGGGGCTGGCGTCGGCGCCGGCGCCTTCGTTGCAGTCGCCACGGGCCTGACGCGCTTCGGCGCGGCCGGGCCGGTCGCAGCCTGCTGCAGCGAAGCGCCGCACGATTCGCGCACCACCAGGCGCGGCGCTTCGGCCGCTTCGGCCGCCACGCCGGGGCCTTTCGGCCGCAACTGCGCCAGCAACATCTGCACCGCGCGCCGCCCGTGGCCGACCGGGTCGGTCCGCACCGTCGTCAACGGCGGGCTCGCGAAGGCGGCCAGCGGGATGTCGTCGTAGCCGACCAGCGCCACGTCGGCCGGCACGCGACGGCCGGCTTCGGTCAGCGCGCGAAGCGCACCGAACGCGATCGTGTCGTTGCCTGCGAACAGCGCGCTGAACGCGACGCCGCGTGCCAGCAGTTCACGCGTCGCGGCGTAACCGCTGCCCGCGCTGATGTCGGCCTGCGCGACGAGCCGCCGGTCGGGCTGCAGCCCGTGCGCCTCCAGCGCGGTGCGCCAGCCGCGCTCGCGATCGTCGCCGGCGCGGTATTCGTTGCGCGCGAAGTTGACGAACGCGATGCGGCGGTGGCCCAGGCCGATCAGGTGCTGCACCGGCAACTGCGCCGAACGCTCGGTGTCCTGCCCGACGGTCTCGTGCGGCAACCCGTCGGGCAGCTCGGCGACGAGCGGAATGCGCGCATCGCGCAAGCGGCGCAGCGCGTCGAGCTCGTCCACGCGCGGGTTCACGACGATCAGCCCGTCGATGCGCCGGCTGCGCACCAGTTGCGTGAAGCTGCCCGGCGTGCGGCCGCCGCCTTCCATCGATTCGATCAGCAGCTTCAGGCCGCTGTGATGACAGGTTTCGTTGACGCTCGCGAGGAACTGGGCCAGGAAGGCGTCGACATAAAGGTGCGCGGTCTGCGGCACCAGCAGCGCGACCGTGTCGGTCGCACCGCCGACGAGCGAGCGCGCGGTCGCGTTCGGCTCGTAGCCGAGCTGCTCGGCCACGGCGCGCACCTTGGCACGGGTGGCGGCGCTGATCGCCTGGTCGGTCACGCCGTTGAGAACGAACGAGACCGTGGTGCGCGACACCCCGGCCACCCGCGCCACCTCGGCGCTGGTGGGCGCACGGGCGGGTGCACGAGCGGGTGCGCCAGGTGCTGGCGGCGCGGGCGCAGGCGGTGGCGCCTTGGCCCTCGGACGGCGTGTGGTCATGGTGAAAACCCTGCTCGAAGGCGATTGGATCCACTTTAGTATAGGGTTAACTAACACGCGTTAGTTCCCCACGAAAGCCTGGTCGATCCGCGCCGTGCGCCCTCCTCCGAACGCTCACCCCACCGCCCACGCGAACGGCGCCTCGGCCGGCCCCGGCGCTGCGCCGCCACGCCGACGCCTGCATGCGCTGAGCGCGGCCCGCCGCGCCGAAACCCTCACGGCCTGGGCACTCGTGCTGCCGGCGGTGATCGGCTTCGTCGCGTTCTGCGGCCTGCCCACGCTGCGCGCGTTCGAGATCAGCTTCACCGACTGGAACCTGCTGCGCGCCCCGCGCTTCGTCGGTCTGGACAACTACGCCGCGATGCTCGAAGACGGGCTGTTCTGGAACGGCATGCGCCTGTCCCTCTACTACGTGCTGCTCAACGTGCCGCTGCAGCTGGTGCTCGGCCTGGGCCTCGCGGTGGCGATGGACCGGCTCACGAAGTCGCTGTTCGTCAAGTCGGTGGTGCTGCTGCCCTACCTGTTGTCGAACGTGCTCGTCGCGATGGTCTGGCTGTGGATGCTGGAACCCTCGCTGGGCGTGGTGAACCACGTCGTCGATTCCCTTGGCGGCGCGCGCCAGCCGTTCTTCGGCGGTGTCGACCAGGCCCTGGTGACGATCGCCGCGGTCAACGTGTGGCGCCACATGGGGCTGGTCGCGATGCTCTTTCTGGCCGGGCTGCAGAACATTCCGCGCACCCTGTACGAGGCGGCGGCGCTCGAGGGCGCCAGCGAGTGGCAGATGTTCCGGCGTGTCACGTTGCCGCTGCTGCGGCCGGTGATGGTGTTCGTGCTCGTGACCAGCGTGACGGGTTCGTTCCAGATCTTCGACACCGTGGTCGTCACCAGCAACGGCGGCCCGCTCGACGCGACCCGCGTGATCGTGCACTACATCGTCCAGAACGCCTTCAACTTCTACAAGATGGGCTATGCCTCGGCGATGTCGATGGTGCTGGCGCTCGTGATGCTGGCCTACACGGTCTTGCAGATGCGCGTGATGCGTGCCGACGAGAGCGACCTCGCCTGAGACCCGCGCCGCCGATGACCCTGCCCGCCCCCGTCACCGCTGCCCGGACGCGCGCCACCGCATGGTCGCCCGGCCGCGCGGCCGCGTGGCTCGCGCTCGCCGCGATGCTGGCGATCACGCTCGTGCCGTTGTGGGTCGTCGTGAAAACCGCGCTCGAGCCGGGCGCCACGCTGTTCGAGCAGTCGACCCGCCTCGTGCCCCGGCAGCCCACGCTCGACAACTTCAGGCGCGTGCTCGGCCTGATGAGCCCGGAAGAGAGCGTGGCGATCGGCGGCTCCGGCGCCGACATCGATTTCGCACGGGCACTCGTAAACTCGTTCGTGTTCACCGGGCTCGTGGTCGTGCTGCAGACCGTGTGCGCTTCGATGGCGGCCTATGCCTTCGCACGGCTGCGCTTTCCGGGTCGGGGCTTGCTGTTCGGGCTGTTCGTCGGCTCGATGATGATCCCCGGCGTGGTGACGCTGATCCCGAACTTCGTGCTGATGAAGGAACTCGGCCTGCTCAACACGATGCTCGGCATGATCGCGCCGTTCTGCCTGATGCAGGGCTTCTCGATCTTCTTCCTGCGCCAGTTCTTCCTGTCGGTGCCACGCGATCTGGAAGAGGCCGCGCTGCTCGACGGCGCGAGCCACTTCTACGTGTTCGCGCGGATCGTGCTGCCGCTCTCGGCCACGCCGCTCGCCACGATCGCGATGCTCACCGGCATCAACATGTGGAACGAGTTCTTCTGGCCCTACCTCGTCGGCCGGGACGAATCGCTTCAAGTGCTGCCGGTCGCCCTGCAGGTGTTCAAGACCCAGACGCCGCAGGGCCAGCCCGACTGGACCGGCCTGATGGCCGCCGCCACCGTCGCCGTGCTGCCGGCGATCGCGCTGCTCGCCGTGCTCGGCCGCCGCGTGGTCGAGTCGGTGCAGTTCAGCGGGGGCAAGTGATGGCATCGCGGTCGAAGGCGATGGCACTGCGCATGAGACGCGCCGCCGCGGCCTTGCTCGTCGGGCTCGCGGGCGCGACACCGGCCGGCGCTGCGCCCGCAGCACAGGTGCGCTACATGCTGTGGGATTCGATCCAGTTGCCGGCGTATCGGCAGTGCGCCGCCGACTTCACGCACCAGAACCCCGGCATCACGATCAAGATCATGCAAGCCGGCTGGTTCGACTACTGGACAGCGCTTTCCACCGGCTTCATCTCGGGCGTTGCGCCGGATGTGTTCGTCAACCACCTCAGCAAGTACCCCGAGTTCGAAGCCAACGAACTGCTCGTCGACCTCGCGCCGTACGTGCGCCGCGACAAGCTCGATCTGAGCATCTACCCGAAGGGGCTGGTCGAAGTCTGGGAGCGCAACGGCCACCGGTACGGCCTGCCCAAAGACTGGGACACGGTCGCGTTGATGGTCAACCTCGCGCATGCCGAGAAGGCGGGCGTGTCGCTCGCCGAGTTGCGGCAGATGAACTGGAACCCGAAGGACGGCGGCAGCTTCGAGCAGGTCATCAAGCGCCTCACGCTCGACACCCATGGCCGCAACGCGCTCGATGCGGCATTCGACTCCCGCCATGTCGCGGTCTACGGTTACCAGAACCCGGGCGCGGGCGGTGCCGCCGGTCAGGTGGAGTGGAGCCACCTGGCCCACAGCAACGGCTATCGCTCCCAGGCGGCGCCGTGGGCGCTGCCGCTGCACTACGACGACCCGCGTCTGGCCGAGACCATCGCCTGGCTGGCGAGCCTGCCGGCCAAGGGGCTCTCGGCGTCGTACGAGAACGCGGTCAGCACGCCGGCGATGTTCGCTGCCGGCAAGGTCACGATCGTGCCGGACGGCTCCTGGATGATCAGCTACTTCGCTGGCAACGCGAAGTTCGGCAACACCTGGGTGCCGTTGCCGATCGGCCCGAGCGGGCGGCGCGCCTCGATGCTCAACGGCCTGACCGATTCGATGTGGGTCGGCTCCAAGGTCAAGGAAGAAGCCTGGCAGTGGATCAAGTACCTCGCCTCTGCACCGTGCCAGCAGGTCGTGGCGCGTGCCGGCGTGACCTTCCCGGCGATCCATGGCCTGGCCGACACCGTCCTCGAGGTGCACCGCCGGCACGGCGTGGATGCCTCGGCGTTCCTCGAGATGGAGCGCTCGCAGACCTTCTTGATGCCGATCGCCGAGAACGGCGCGCAGGTCGAAGCGGTGATGAAGCGCGCGATCGAATCGGTGCTGCTCGGCCGGCGCCCGGCCACGCCCGCACTCGTCGAAGCGCAGCAGAAGATCGACAAGCTGCTCGGCCCGCGCGGCGCCGCGCGGTGAGCCCGATGGCGAACGGATCGATCGCGCCCGCGCTGACCCCCTCGCGGCAACTCGCGGCGGGCTGGTCGGCGCAGGCGCGTTCGGTGCAGTCGTTCCTCGGCAGCGGCAGCTTGCGCGCCGACAAGCCCGTGCCCGATTTCGTCGACCGGCTCGGCTGGTGCACCTGGGATGCGTTCTACATGGAAGTCTCGGCCGAGAAAGTGCTCGCCGGCCTGGCGTCGTTCGAGGCTGCCGGCGTGGCGCCGCGCGTCGTGATCGTCGACGACGGCTGGCAGACCTGGCAACGCGCGGCGAGCGGCGAAGGCCGGCTGGTGTCGTTCGCGCCGAACCCGGCCTTCGGCGGCGACCTCGGCCCGTTGATCGATGCCGCGAAGACGCGCTGCTCAAGGCGTTCAACCGCAACCGCGATGCGGCGGTCGTGGGCCAGTTCAATGCCGGTCAGCGCGCGGGCGCGATCGCCGGCCTCGAAACGCCGCACGACGTTCCAGGCTTCGATTGGCCAGGCCTGCGTCGCATGGGCCGACAAGGCACCCGCAGCGATGCGCTGGGGCGACGAACCGGTGGCGTTCACGCACGACCGCACGACAGCACCACCGGCCGGCTGCTCGCCGATCTGCCGATCGGCGCGCCGCGCACGCTCGAAATCCGGTGGCACGAAGACCGTTCCGAAGGCATAACCCATGGCTGACATTCAACTGCGCGGCATCCAGAAATCCTACGGCGCGGTGCCGGTGATCCGCGATGTCGATCTGCAGATCGCCGACGGCGAGTTCTGCGTCTTCGTCGGCCCCTCGGGCTGCGGCAAGTCGACGCTGCTGCGCATGATCGCCGGCCTCGAAGACATCAGCGCTGGCGAGTTGCTGATCGGGGCACGGCGCATGAACGACGTGCCACCGGCGCGCCGCGGCGTCGCGATGGTGTTCCAGAGCTACGCGCTGTTCCCGCACCTCACGGTGCGGGAGAACATGTCGTTCGGCCTCTCGCTCGCCCGGCTGCCCAAGGCCGAGATCGCGCGCAAGGTCGGCGAGGCGGCGCGCGTGCTGCAGCTCGATGCGCTGCTCGACCGCAAGCCCAAGCAGCTCTCGGGCGGACAGCGCCAGCGCGTCGCGATCGGCCGTGCGATCGTGCGCCAGCCCGGCGTGTTCCTGTTCGACGAACCGCTCTCCAACCTCGACGCCGGGCTGCGCGTGCAGACCCGGTTCGAGATCGCCAAGCTGCACCGCGAATACGGCCGCGCGAGCATGGTCTACGTCACGCACGACCAGGTCGAAGCGATGACGCTGGCCGATCGCATATTGCTGCTCAACGCGGGCGAAGCGGTGCTGCGCGAAGGCAGCGTCGCGCAGTGCGGCTCGCCGCTCGAGCTCTACCACCGACCGCGCTCGCTGTTCGTCGCCGGCTTCATCGGCAGCCCGAAGATGAACTTCCTGGCCGGCACGCTGCGTGAAGCTGCTGCCGATCGTGCCCAGGTGCGGCTCGCCACCGGCGAGGTGCTCGAGGCGGCGGTCGACGCGCGCGCGCTGGCGCCGGGGGCGCCGGTCACGCTCGGCCTGCGCCCCGAACATGCCGAGCTCGGCACGCGGGTGCAACACCTGGTGCGCGAGGTGCGCTGGCAAGAGCGGCTCGGCGATGCGACCTTTCTCTACCTCGACAATGGCAGCGTCGACGGTTCCTGGATCGCGCGCGCCGCCGGCAACGTCCGCGCCGAGGCCGGCCAGCGGCTCGCCGTCGGCTTGCCGGCACAGGCGCTGCACCTGTTCGACGAACACGGCCACGCGCTCGAGCGGCGCGTGCCGGACACCGAACTCACGCTGCCCGCCGCGGCCTGATCCGTCGCGAACCCTGCACACCCCTGCCCCGCACCGATGACCTTCACCGCCTTGCCCGACGCACCGGCCGACTTCGCCGTGCTGCACAGCCGCAGCACCAGCCTCGTCCTCGAACTGCATGCCGATGAAGCGCCGCTGTGGCGCTACTGGGGGCCGCGCCTGCCCGATGCGGCCCGACCGCCGATGCCGCTGCGCGAGCAGCGCGCGCTGCCGAGCTTTCACCTCGATTTCGACCAGCCGCTGACGCTCGCACCGACCTTCGGCGTGGGCTGGTTCGGGCAGAGCGCTTTGCTCGCGCACCGCGACGGCCGCGCGTTCGCGCAGGCCTTCACCCGCTGCGAGGCCGTCTGGCTGGCGCCCGGCCGAACGTTGCGGCTCGAGCTCACCGACCCGGTCGCGCAGCTGCGGCTCGACGTGCGCCTCGCGCTCGACCACGACAGTGACGTGCTGGTGGCGAGCAGCTCGCTCACCAACCTCGGCGATACGGCGCTCGAGGTGCTGTCGCTCGCCGCCGTCACGCTGCCGCTGCCCGGCCACTGCGATCAGGTTCGCTCCTATGCCGGCCAGCACATGCACGAGTTCATGCTGCAGAGCGAGCCCCTGTCGCGCAGCCTGTGGCGGCGCGAGAACCGGCGCGGCCGCACCTCGCACGACTGCTTCCCCGGCGCGGTCGTCACCACGCCCGGCGCGACCGAGCACGCCGGGCTGGTGTTCGGCGCGCACCTGGCATGGTCGGGCAATCACCAGCAGACGATCGAATGGCTGCACGACGGGCAGTACCAGTGGCAGCTCGGCGAATGGCTCGCCCCCGGCGAAGCGCGCCTCGCGCCGGGGCAGACGCTGGAGACGCCCGACGTCGTGGCCAGTTGTTCAGCCGAAGGCCTGAACGGGCTCGCCCGAAACTTCCACGCCGAGCTTCGCGCGCGCCTGCGCTGGCCCGGCGGCGCGATGCGGCCGCGGCCGGTGCACCTGAACACCTGGGAGGGCTTCTACTTCGACGTCCGGCCCGGCCCCGTCAAGGAACTCGCGAGCGCGGCCGCTGCGGTCGGCATCGAACGCTTCGTGCTCGACGACGGCTGGTTCCACGGCCGCCACGACGACCGCGCCGCGCTCGGCGACTGGTGGCCCGACGAGAGCAAGTTCCCGAACGGCCTGGGCGAGCTGATCGCACATGTCAACGGCCTGGGCATGGAGTTCGGCCTGTGGGTCGAACCCGAGATGGTGAACCCGGACAGCGAGCTGTTCCGCGCCCACCCCGACTGGGCGCTGCAGCTCGCCGGCCGGCCGCTGCTCACCGCGCGCAATCAGCTCGTGCTCGACATCGCGCGGCCGGAAGCCGCCGCCTACCTGTTCGACAAGCTCTCGGCCCTGCTCGGCGCGCACCCGATCCGCTACCTCAAGTGGGACCACAACCGCGACCTCACCACCGCGGGCCTCGTCGATGGCCGCCCGGGTTACCGGGCCCAGGTGCTCGCGCTGTATGCCCTTCTGGCGCGGCTGCGCGCTGCGCACCCCGAGGTCGAGATCGAGAGCTGCTCGGGGGGCGGTGGGCGCATCGACTTCGCGGTGCTGCGGCACACGCATCGGGTCTGGACCAGCGATTGCATCGACGCGCTCTCGCGCATCGAGATCCAGCGGGGTGCGCTGCAGTTCTTTCCGCCCGAGGTGCTGGGCGCGCACATCGGCACCGCGCCGGCGCACACCACGGGGCGCACGCAGGCCATGGCGTTCCGCGCCGCGGTGGCGTTGCCCGGGCACTTCGGCGTCGAGCTCGACGTGCGCCAGCTCGGCACGGCCGAGGCCACCGAACTCGCCGACTGGATCGCGCTCCACAAGCAGTGTCGCGACCGGCTGCATGCCGGCCGCGTCTGGCAGGGCCTCGGCGAAGACGGCCTGCTCTGGCAGGCGCACGGCGACGCGGCGGCGCACGACGTGCTGCTGCTCGTCTACCGCACCGCGCCGAGCAACCACCGCCACCCGCCCCCGCTGCTGCTGCCGATGCTCGACTCCGCTGTGCGCTATCGGGTCCGCGAACTGCGGCCGCGGGCCGGCGCGCGGCCGACCTCGCGCCACGCGACGGCACCCTTCTTCGATGCGATCGACAGCGTCGGCGGGCTCGAGGTCGACGGCGCATGGCTGGCATCGGCCGGCCTGCCGATGCCGCGCGTCAACGCCGAGACCGCGTTCATCGTGCGCCTGACGAAGGCATGATCGGAAGCCTTGCGCCGAGATGACGATGCAACCCGCCACCGATCGCTTCGACCCCGCCGAGCATTCGCACCGGCGCCGCAACCCGCTGACCGGCGCATGGGTGCTGGTCTCGCCGCACCGCGCGAAGCGGCCGTGGCAAGGGCGCCAGGAGGCCGTCGCCGACGCGAGGCTGCCGGCATACGACCCGGCGTGCTATCTGTGCGCCGGCAACGCACGCGTCGGCGGCGACCACAACCCGCCCTACACCGGCACCCACGTCTTCGACAACGATCACGCGGCCCTGATGCCTGCCGTGCCGTCGGCCGCTCCCGGCAGCGAAGCCGATCCGCTGTTCGCGCTGCAGGCGGCGCGCGGCACCAGCCGGGTCATCTGCTACTCGCCGCACCACGCCGCCACCTTGCCCGAGCTCTCGCTGCCGGCGCTCGCGGCGGTCGTCGACACCTGGTGTGCACAGACGGCCGAACTCGGTCGCAGCCACGCGTGGGTGCAGGTGTTCGAGAACAAGGGCGAGCTGATGGGTTGCTCGCAGCCGCACCCGCATGGCCAGGTCTGGGCGAGCGCGCACCTGCCGAACGAGGCTTCGGCCGAAGACGCGGCGCAGCGTGCCTACCACGCGACGCACGGCCGCCCGATGCTGCTGGACCTGGTCGAACGCGAGGCCGCGCTGGGCACGCGCGTCGTCGAGCAGACAGCGCACTGGCTCGCGATCGTGCCGTTCTGGGCGACCTGGCCTTTCGAAACGCTGCTGCTGCCGCGCTTCGCGGTCGCGCGCCTGCCCGAGTTGGGTGCCGCGGAACGCACCGACCTCGCGCTCGTCCTGAAGCGGCTGACCACGCGCTACGACAACCTCTTCGAATGCTCGTTCCCGTATTCGATGGGCTGGCACGGTGCGCCGTTCGACAGCCGCGACACCTCGCCCTGGCAGCTGCACGCGCATTTCTATCCGCCGTTGCTGCGCTCGGCGAGCGTGCGCAAGTTCATGGTCGGCTTCGAGATGCTGGCCGAGGCCCAGCGCGACCTGACGCCCGAACAGGCGGCACGGCAACTGCGCGCACTCCCGGCACGGCACTACAAGGCCACGCCCTCCGCCGCCGCTTGAGGCGCAGCAAGCCGACCGGCCGAGCTCAGAACTCGGTGTCGAGCAGCGCGAACGACTTCAGACTGCCGTCGGCCGCCGCATAAAGGCTCACTTCGACGCTGCTGTGCTGCCGCCCCCGTTCGGTGGCGATTTCCTCGAGGATCAGCGCCGGCGTGCGCCACAGGCCGCCGCTGGCGAGGTTGCGGTAGCGCAACTCGTAGGTTCCGGGCGTCAGGCCCTCGAGCGTCAGATGGCCGCGTGCGCTGACGAAGAAGGTGCGCGCCGGGAAGGCCGTGGGCCCGTCGAGCGCGACCAGCTTCACGAACATGTCCGACCCGCTGCGGGTGTTGTCGACACTGATCTCCGACTGGCCGCCCGTGCTCAGCTTCGGGTAGCCTTCGACGTAGCCCGAGTGCGCCGGCCAGGGTCGGCCGTTGGGCGCGGTCGACGAGCGCGTGTAGCCGGCGACCTTCGGCACCTCGGCGCTCGCCGGCTTGGCCAGCGGCACGACGAACCCGCTCGACAGCAGCGACACGGCGCCGCCTACCAGCAGGCACACCGCAGCGACCCCGCCGACGGCGTAGACGACCCGGTGCCGACGCAGGTGCACGACCGCCAGCCGCACGCGCCGATCGAAGCGCAACAGCCGTTCGCGTCGAGCTTCGGCCTGCGCCTGCGGGTCGGCCTGGCGTTGGTAGCGCTGGTTCGGCGCGTGCAGTGTCGGCAGCGCCCGGACGGGGCGTACAGGCTGGGCTTCGACTTGCGCGATCCACCGGTCGTGCTCGCTGCGTTTGGCGGGCTCCGAAAGCGCGTCGTAAGCGACGTTGATCACCGACATGACGCGTTCGGCGTCGGCGTTGTCGGGGTTGCGATCGGGGTGGTGCTTGCGGGTCAGCGCACGATAGGCCGCCCGGATCTCGTCCGCCGACGCATCGCGCGCAACCTTCAGGTTCTCGTAATGGCTGTGGACCTTCGTCATCGGGGTGGTGCGGGGCTCGGGGCGGCGGCGCGGGGCGGTGCCGACCCGCGATCATGCCGCACGCCGGCCGGGCGGCCGCCACCGCAGCGCCGCTTCGATCAGAATCGTGCGCCGCGCCGGTCCCGGCGCGCGAGCCACAGGGTGAGCCCATGATCGTCCGCATCGAAATCCACCGCAGCGACGCGGTCTACGAGTACCGCGTGATGGCCGAAGGCGACCTGTTGTTCGACGACACCGGCTTCAGCTCGGTCGTGCACTGCCTGGTCGGCGCGGTCGAAGGGCTGCCGCCGGAGGTTCGTGCCGTCGAGGTGGCCTGCGGCGGCGTCGTGTCGGGCACCTACCCGCTGCACGTGCTGGCGGCGAACGCCGAGCAGGTGGCGCAGCACGCCGTCAACACGACCGCCGCGGTCTTCGAGGCGATGCACGGGTGAACGGCGCGGGGGGAGCGCGGGTCAGCGCCTGACCCAGCCCCCGCCGTGCAGGTGCCAACGCCCCCCTTCCTGCGCCCAGGTGTGCGCGCGCCAGCCGTATCCGGGGCGAGGCTGCTCCCAGCGGCCGCCCACCCAGGTGTGCCGGCCTCCGCGCCAGCCCCAGTAGCCGCCGATCCAGACCGCGCCCGCGAACGGGATCGCCGGCACGACTTCGACATACGGCGGTGGCGGCGCCACGTCGACGACCGCTTCGTCCTGATAGGCCGGCTCGGCATAGACCCGTGCAGGCTGGGTGTAGACGACGCGACGCGCCGGGTACGGTGCGACCACGCACGCGGTCATCAGCACGGCCGCGAGCGGCGCGATCAGCAATCGGGTCTGGAACATGACAGGTCTCCACGGTGGGCCGCCACGGGTGGGCGACCGGTGCGTGTTCAACTGCCGCGGCGCCCGCCGCGATGACCGGGTTCGCCTTGGTTTACAGAAGTTTTCAGCGCACCCGGGCCGTCACGCCGGGGCCTTGGCCAAGCGATCGATCGCCGCATTCAACGCCATCGCGTAGCCGGCCACGCCGAAGCCGACGATCACGCCGGCGGCGATCTCCGACAGAAACGAGTGGTGCCGGAACGATTCGCGCTTGTGGACGTTGGACACGTGCACCTCGAAGAACGGGATCGCGACGCCGGCAAGCGCATCGCGCAGCGCGACGCTGGTGTGGGTCAGGCCGCCCGGGTTGATGACGATCCAGCCGGTAGCGTCGAGCCGCGCGGCGTGGATGCGATCGATCAGCGCGCCCTCGTGGTTGCTCTGGAAGCAGTCGATCGCCGCGCCGCGCGACGCGCCGATTTGCTGCGCCATGGCCTCGACGTCGGCCAGCGTCTCGTGGCCGTAGACCTGCGGTTCGCGCGTGCCGAGCAGGTTCAGGTTGGGTCCGTTCAGCAGCAGGATGCGGGTCATGGGCGCCTCGAAGGAGTCGAAGGCCGACATTGTCGCAGCGTGAACAGCGGCGCCGCGCAACACGCCGGCAACGCGGCCCCTGTACCATGTCGGTGCATCAGGTCAGTCGCAGTTACGACCTGAAACGACCACACAAGAGGGGTGAGCATGGCCAAGTACATCGCCACGATCGTCGGCCTCGGCCTGGCGGTGGCTTTCGTCGTGATCTTCTTCGTCGGTCGCACCGAGACCAAGCACCTGAGCGAGGTCGCGCCGCGCGTAGGCATGAGCTACGACGACCTGATGGCGATGGGCCCGCGCGTGGCCTCGAGCACCGGCGTCACGCTGGGCACCTCGCGCCATGTGGTGTACTTGCTGGCCTGCAGCGGCTTGTCGAGCAAGACGACGCTGGAGGCGCAGGCCGCACAGGCGAGCACGCTCGCGAAACGGCAGCGCCTGAGCGACCGCGAAGCTGTGGGTGCCGTGCTGGGCACGGTGAGCACGGGCGCCAGCGCGGCAAGCCTCAAGGGCTGCTGAAACCGCTGGGCTACCCTCTCAGCCCAGGCAAGTTCGGTTCTTGCCGGATCGCTTGGCTTCGTACAGCCCCTGATCGGCGCGCTCCAGCGCGTCTTCGATGCGCTCGCCGGGGCGATACGCGGTGACGCCGGCCGAGAAGGTCACGAAGACCTGCTTCTGCTCGTGCATGAACAGCCCGCCGGTCAGCGAGCGCTGCAGGCGGGTCAGGATTTGCAGGGCATCGTCGACGGGCGTGTCGGGCAGCAGCACGACGAACTCCTCGCCGCCGTAACGGGCCACGTGGTCGGTCGGCCGCAAGGTCTTGCTGACGACTGCAGCGAGTGATTTCAGCGCCTCGTCGCCGGCGCGGTGGCCGAGGTCGTCGTTCAGGCGCTTGAAGTTGTCGATGTCGAGCAGGCCGACGCTGAGCGGCGTCGGCGCGCGCTCCAACCGCCCGCGTTCGACCTCGAAGGTCTGCATCAGCCCACGGCGGTTCGCGATCTGCGTCAGCTGGTCGGTCGAGACCTCGTTCGACAGGCGCAGCATCTCCGATTCGAGCTCGCTGACGCGCTGCGTCAGGCCCTGCGCCTTGCCGTGTTCGTCCTGCAGGCGGGCTTGCGTCTGCGCCACCAGCGCCTGCACGCTGCGGCTCTCCTCGACCATCTCGCGCACCGCGCCCGCCAGGCTCTCGAGCGAATCGGCCTTCTCGATCACATCGGCGTAGCGGCCGACGTTGTCGTGGAAATTGCCGGTCTGCGAACTCAGTTCGTCGAGTTCGCTGAGCATGCGGTTGATCAGGCCCTTGAGCGCATCGCGGGCGCGTTCGCGCTCGTCGCGAAGCTGCCCCTGGCGGGCACGGGTGTCGCGCAGCAACTCGGCCACGGCGCGGATGCCGCGTGCCGACAAACCCTCGTCGATCTTGAGCTGCATGGCCTCGCACTGGCCCTTGGCCCAGCTGTCGTTCTCGGCCAGGTCGGTCAGGCTCGCGGTGAGTTCGGCGCACAGGCCGTTCAACTGGGCCAGCAGGTGGTGGCGGTGCTGCAGGATCGGTGCGGCCCGGCTGCACAGCGCTTCGAGCTCGTCGATCAGGCCCGGCGTGGCGCCCTCGGCGACGATGCGTTCGGTGAGCGCAGCCAGCGCGCTCGCGATCTCGTGCGGCGCGTCGTCGTGCGGGGGCAGCGCGATCTGCACGGCGCCGCCGAGCGCGCCGATGGCCCGGCCCCAGGCCGGCGGCTCGGTCGCGGAGGGCGCTTCTTCGAGCGGCGCGGGCAGCGTCAAGGGGGCGACCGCGGTGACCGCGATGTCGTCGTCGGCGGCCGCGCCACCGGCATCGGTGGTGCCGTCGTTCGCGCTTTCGCTGTCCCAGCTGGCGACGAGTTGCGAGAGCCGCTGCTGCAGCCGTTTCGCGTCGCTGCGGCTGCCGCTCAGCACGCGCTGCAGGCTGTCTTTCTTGCGTGCGGTCGTCCAGCCGCGGCTGCCGCGCTCGATGCCGCGCACGATGCGCTCGATCAGCGCCGCGATCAGCGGGCCTTCGTCGGGCGCGGCGAGCGCCGGCTCGCCGGATTCCTGGCGCCAGGCCTTCGCGTAGTTCTCTGGGGTGGGCTCCAGCTTGTCGATCGCGAGGCGGCGCAGCGTGGCCTTGGCGAGTTGGGCGCTGTCGGCAGCGGCGCCGGTCAGCGCGGCGGGTCGGGTCGCTTCCATGGGCGAACAGGCGCCGTGATCAGCCGGCCGGCTTGATCCGCGGACTCTGGCCGTCGGCAAAACGCAGCACTTCGGCGACTTCGCTGTCGGCGGTGCCGGCCTTGCCGATCCACGGTGCCTTGCGCGGCAGGACAGTCTGCTGCAGCCAGGCTTCGATGTCTTCCGGCGGTTGCGGCCGGCTGAACAGAAATCCCTGCATCACGCCGCAGCCCAGGCGGTGCAGCACCTCCATCTGGCGCAGGTTCTCGACGCCCTCTGCGATCACGCGCAGCCCGAGCGAGCGCGCGAGCGCGATGATCGCGGTGACCACGGCCGAGCTCTGCGGGGTCATGCCCAGGTCGCGCACGAAGCTGCGGTCGATCTTGAGTTCGCTGATCGGCAGCGTGGTCAGGTAGGCGAGCGAGGAATAGCCGGTGCCGAAGTCGTCGATCGAGATCTCGACGCCGATCTCGTTCAGCCGGTGCAGCGCCGGGATCACGTTCTGCAGGTCCTTCATCAGGCCCGTCTCGGTGATCTCGAGCTCGATCGCATGGTGCGGCACGCCGTAGGTCGTGACGGCGTTGTGGATGTATTCGACGAGGTCGGTGCGCTCGAACAGCCGGTTCGGCAGGTTCACCGCGATCGAGTCGGCGAAGCCGAAGTTGTCCTGCCAGATGCGCGCCTGGCGCGCCGCCTCGCGGATCGCCCATTCGCTCAGTGGCACGATCAGGCCGGTCTCTTCGGCCATCGGGATGAAATCGCCCGGCGGCACCAGCACGCCGTTGCGGCGCCAGCGCATCAGCGCCTCGGCGCCGACCATCTTCGCACCGCGCACGTCGACCTTGGGCTGGTAGTGCAGCACCAGTTCATCCCGCTCGATGGCCTTGTGCAGCGCGCTCTCGAGTTCGAGCTTCTCGCGCCCCATGCCGGCGAGCGTGGGCCGGTACAGCGAGGCCGAATTGCGCCCGGCCGACTTGACCGAATACATCGCGACATCGGAGTTGCGCATCAGGTCGGCGACCGACACACCGTCGCGCGGGAACAGCGCGATGCCGACGCTGGCGGTCACGAAGCACTCCTGCCCGCCGACGAAGATCGGCTCGCGCATCAGGTCGAGGATGCGCGAGGCGACGCGTTCGGCGTCGCGCTCGTCGGCCACCTCGGGCAGCAGCGCGACGAACTCGTCGCCGCCGAGCCTGCCCACGGCTTCGAGCGAGCGGTGCGAGCGCGATCCGAGCGATTCGATCGAGCTCTCGGTGACTTGATCGGAGTGCCGCACGCACGAACGCAGGCGCCGCGCCACCTCCATCAGCAATTCGTCGCCGGCACCGTGACCGAGCGTGTCGTTGATGATCTTGAAGCGGTCCAGGTCGATCAGCAGCAGCGCGACCTGGTGGTTCAGCCGCCGGCCGTGCTCGAGCGCGCGCTCGGCGCGCCAGATCAGCTGGCGGCGGTTCGGCAGGCCGGTCAGCACGTCGAAGTTGGCAAGGTGGCGGATCTTGTCTTCGGCCATGCGGCGGTCGGTCACGTCCTGGACGATGCCGCTGTAGCCGACCAGGTTGCCGTGCTCGTTGAACTCGGGCTCGGCCTCGACGTGCACGATGCGCGCCCGCCCGTCGCGCAGCGTGGCGGGGATGTCGGTGGCGAGCACGGTGCTGTGCTTCATCACCTCGTGCAGCACCTGCACGAGGCCGCCGCGGTCGTCTTCCGTGAGCATGCGCAGCAGCGGCCGGAATGCGAGGACGTCGTTCGGGCCGAGGCCGAACACGCGCAGCCCTTCGACCGAGAACACGAGCCCGCCCTGCCCGCGCCGCCAGTCGAAGCTTCCCATGCGGGCCAGGTCTTGCGCGCGGGCCAGGCGCGACTTGCTGCGCTCGAGTTCGGCCCGCGTGCGCGAAGCGCGCAACAGGTAGCGCAGACGGCCGGCGAGCAGGCTCCATTGCGTGGACTTGACGAAAAAATCGGTCGCGCCGGCTTCGTACGCACGGGTGATCGAGGCGTCGTCGTCCAGACCCGTCAGCATCAGCACCGGCAGCGACTCGAAGCCGGGCAGCACGCGCAGCTCGCGGCAGGTCTCGAAGCCGTCGAGGCCAGGCATCAGCGCGTCGAGCACGACCACGTCGGGCAGCCAGTCGGCCAGGATGGCGATCGCCTGCTCGCCGCTGCCCGCCTCGGTGATCGCGAAGCCGCGTTCGCGCAGCGCGATCGAGGTCAGCAGCAGGTTGACCTCGTCGTCGTCGACGAGCAGCACCTTGGGCTGCTCGGGCAGGTCGTCATCGACGGCGATCGAGCGGGCGTTCACGGTCGATCCTTGATGAGGGTTTCGATCGCGCGCAAGACGCCGTCGAGTGCGGGATCGAACTCGCGCAGCGGGCCGGCCAGGTCGGCCGGCGCGTCCACGCGGATCGCGGTTTCGATCTGCGCGCAAAGCTGCGACAGGTGCAGCGCACCGATGCTCGCCGACGACGACTTCAGCGTGTGGGCCACGAGGCGGATGCCGGCGCGGTCGTCGCTGCCGCGCGCCACGTCGAGTTGGGGCCGCAGCCGATTGACCGAGGTCTGGAAAGCCCGCAACACGCGCTCGAGCAGATGATTCGCGCCGGTCGGGTCGAGCTCGCCCAGGCGCGCGAGCGCCACGGGGTCGAGCACCGGCTCGGCACCAGCGGGCGCAGCGCCGGCCGCATCGTTCGACGCGGTCGGCTCGGGCGAACGCAGGTGCTTGCTCAGCATGACAAGTACGGCGTGTCGGCGAAACGGCTTGGAAAGATGCTCATCAAAAACCAGTTCGGGAAAACGTGCTTCATGGCCCGGCTGCCCAGGGCCGGCAAGCGCCGTTGCAGGTGTATCACACGCCGGCATGGCGTCGGGGTTCGCTTGTAAGCAACTCGAGGCGTCGATCGGAATCAGGCCGAATTGTCTCTTACGCAGGGCACTCAAGACGCGCACGATGCCAGAGGCGACGCTGATGCGACATCCCGCACGTCGCAGCCTTCGTTCGCGCTCGCCGCGGGCCGGCAGCATTGCGGTCGCGGCGACGAACCAGTACCAGGGAAAGTGGAGACAAGGCAGCATCGGCGGGGCGCGAAACAGCGGGTCGAACGAGGTCGATCGGCGCAGCGCGTGGCCACGGGCTCGCGGTGGTCGCGAGGGCATGTCCGGATTTCGGCCACCTGCGCCCGAACTTGAACTCGTCGCCGGTGCGTTGCGAGCCTCCAACGTGCGCTCGGCAACGGTCGGGGCCGAAGGTGTCTTGTGTGTGCATCCGTACAATGCCTTCGCATGAATCGTGTCGGTGGCATCACTGCGAATTGGCGCCGACAGCGGCTGCGGCAGGCGCTGTTCTCGAGCAGCGTGGCAAGCCTGGTCTGGCCCGCCGCAGCCGCAGCCCAACCTGCGGCACTCGCGGCCGGGCCCCTCTCCACACCGGCGTGGATGGCGCTCGGGCTGGTGATGGCCATTGCGGTGATCGGTGTCGGCGTTTTGATGGCGGCACGCGGTGCCCGCGACCGCACCGACCTGTTGAAGCAGCTGCGCGAGGCGCGCGCGCGCTCGGCCTGCCTGGAGCCGTTGCTTGATGTGTGGCTGTGGCAAAGCGATGCTCAGCATCGCCTGCTGTCGATCCGGCCGCCTCACGGCGCAGCGCCCGGCGCGTGGTCTGGCGCGGAACTGCAGGGGCCGTTGACGGAGCGTTTCGCTCCGGCCGACCCGGCCGCGCTGCAGGCGATGCTGACCGGCGCGGCGGCGCTCGACGGCATCGAGGTGCGGCTGGAATCACCCGGCGCGCCGGCACGGCCGGGCCTGTTGCGCGGCCGTGCACACGCCGATGCGAGCGGGCGTTTCGCCGGGTACCTGGGTACGTTCCACGAGCTGCCGTCGATCGCAACGGCACCCGTGGTGGCCGCCGCCGCACCGCTCCCGGCACCGACCGCCACGCCCGCGGCCGATCACGAATCGTTCAGCTTCACGGTCTCGCACGACCTGCGTGCGCCGATCCGGGTCGTCGAGGGCTTCACGAAAATCGTCAAGGAAGACTACGGTCGCCTGCTCGACCGCGTCGGCAACGACCACCTCGACCGCGTGCTCGGCGCCGCCGCGCGCATGAACAACATGATCGACGCGCTGCTCGCGCTGTCGAAGCTGTCGTCGCAGCCGCTGGCGCGCCAGCCGGTCAACCTCTCGCAACTCGCCGGCTACGTGGCCGACGACCTGCGTCGCCAGTGGCCCGAGCGCGCGGTGCAGCTCGAGGTGGCTCCGAACATGCAGGTCCAGGGCGACCCGACCCTGCTGCGGGTCGTCGTCGAGAACCTGCTCGGCAACGCCTGGAAATACAGCGCCAAGGTGGAGCAGGCGCGCATCACCTTCGGCCGCCACCCGCAAGATGCCGACACCTTCACCGTGCACGACAACGGCGCAGGCTTCGACATGCGTTTCGCCGACCGCCTGTTCGGCGTGTTCCAGCGCCTGCACAGCGCCAACGACTTCCCCGGCACCGGCGTGGGCCTGGCCTCGGTGCGGCGCATCGTGCGCCGGCACGGCGGCGAGATCTGGGGCGAGGCCGAGGTGAGCCGCGGCGCGCGCTTCCACTTCTCGCTGCCGCAGGGCTGATCAGGCGGCGGTCGGCACCGCCAGCAGTTCGACCGCATCGAGCACCCGCGCAGCGTGTGCCTCGACCGAGATTTGCTCGGCGGCAGCCTGGCGGCTCAAGCGCTCGAACGCCGCCACGCGCGTCAGCGAGAAGCGGTGCATCAGCACGCCGATCGCCATCATCACTTCGGGTGGCGGCAACGCCGCGGTGGCCGCGGCAGGGGGCGCTTCGATGCGCTGCTCGGCGATGTCGGCCAGCGCGGCATCGACGACCGGCAGGATCTGGCCGATGTCCAGCGGCTTGACGAGGTAGGCCACGGCGCCGAGCGCCTTCACCTGCGCCGCGGTCTGCGCATCGGAGAAGGCCGACAGGAACATGAACGGCATCCGGCAGTACTCGCGCAGGTAAGCCGCCACGTCGAAGCCGCTCTTGCCCTGCATGCGGATGTCGAGCAGCGCGAGCGCGGGGCGGTGCTCGCGCGCCAGCAGGATCGCGTCGTCGCCGTTGTCGGCGTCGATCACGTCGTAGCCGGCCTGCGACAGGCCGTGCGCCAGCGTCGCGAGCACGAGGCGGTCGTCGTCGACGACGAGGATCGTGCCTTTGCGGGTCGAAGTCATCGGCGGATTGTCGGCGAAAGCCCGGCGCTACGGCAGGTCGTTTCGCGCCACGCCCGGCGGCTTCAGCGCCACGGAGGCGAGCACCTGCTCGGCGTGCTGCGCCAGCGCCAGTGCCGCGCTGCGCCGCGGCAGAAGCGCACGCACGAGCCCGAGGCCCGACACGCCACCGGGGATGCGTGCCAGATCGAAACCCGGCGGCAGCACGCCGTGGTTGGCGATCGTCACCGTGACCTCGGCATCAAAGCAGGCCAGCGTGCAGCTCACCTCGGTGTGCGGCGCCGCGGCGCTGTGCTTGACGGCGTTGGTCAGCAGCTCGTTGAGGGTCAGCGCGATCGGGATCGACTCGGCCTCGGGCAGCACCCACCGCGACGCGCTCGGCCCGGTCACCGCGAAGCGGATCGACCGGCCGAAGGTGCGCTGCACCGAGACGGTGATCGCCTCGACCACGCTCATCAACTGCAGCGGCCCGCTCTCGCCGACCTGCAGGCCGTAGACCTGCGCGATCGCCTGCACCTGGCTCACGACCTCGGCGATCGGCCCCGCCACCTCGGGCTTGCGCTGCCCGATCTGCTGCAGCAGCCCGGCCACGCCCTGCAGGTTGTTCTTGATGCGGTGGTGCACTTCCTTCACCAGCATGTCGCGCTGCGCGATCGCGGCCTCGAGCCGCGCCTCCTGCGTGGCGCGCTGCTCGGTCACGTCCGTTGCGACCAGCAGCAGCTGGTCGGGCGGCGCGCCGGGCGTGGTCGATAGCGGCAGGTAGCGGGCATCCCAGATGCGCCACTCGCCGTTCTGCTCGAGCCGGTATTCGTGCGTGCTGACCTCGGCGGAGGCCAGCGCCTGCTCCATGTCGCGCCGGCGCTGGGCGGCGGTCTCGGCGTCGAAGATCTGCTCGGGCGCGAGGCCGATCAGCGCCTCGGGCGTGGTGCGGCCGTTCGCAGCGGCCACGCCGTTGACCTGCAGCACGCGCAGCGTGCGCGCATCGCGCAGCGTGATCGCCAGCGGCGCCGCTTCGATGATGCGCTGCAGCTGCGATTGCGCCTGCGACATGCGCGCCTCGGCCTCGCGGCGGCGCTCGATGTCGAGCAGCGCGTAGGTGAGCTGGCGGCCGGTCGATTCGCGCGCCGTCGAGACGACGTTGCCGACGACCCAGAACTCGCGCCCGTCTCGCCCCCGCACGCGGCATTCGAAGGTCTCGGCCTCGCCCTCGACGAGCTCGGTCAGGTACTCGGTGCGCAGGAACGGGTGCGCGGGGTCGTCGCTCGCGACGGTGGCGATCGGCAGGTTCACGAAGTCGGCCAGGTCGCCGCCGAACATGCGCCGCGCGGAACGGTTCATCCACTCGATGCCTTGCGGGCCGACCGTGACGATGCCCACCAGGACCGAGTCGAGGATCGAGCGCGTGCGCTCGGCCTGCAGCGCGACCGCACGCTCGGCGCGATGCCGCGCATCGACGTTGACATACGACGCGACGATGCCGCCCGACAAGTCGAAAGGCGTGACCAGCCGCTTGCTGACCTGCACCCACAGGAGCCGGCCATCGAGGGTGCGCAGCTGGTGTTCGCCGGTCCAGTGGCCGTACTGACGCAGGCTGGGCTCGGCCTGGGCCCAGCGGCGTTCGAACTCCTGCGCGTCGGGGAACAGCTCGACCAGTGGCAGCGCCGACAACTCCTCGACGCTGCACCCCGCGAGGTGCGCGAGCGCCTGGTTCGCCCGCTGGATGCGGCCTTCGCGCAGGAACGCGATGCCCACGCCCGAGAGGCTGAACATCAGCTCGCGGTCGCGCGCCACGGATTCGAGTTCGCGCTGCTGCGACTTCAGCCGCGTGATGTCGGTCAGCACCGCGATCGCCTCGGGCAGCACGCCCGTCGCACCGGTGCGACGCACCGAGAGCGAATACCAGCGCCGGCCTTCGGTCGGCGTGCCGCCCGCGGCACCGACGGTACCCGCCTGCACCTCGAACTCGGTCTCGTAGATGGTGCCTTCGGTCAGCGCCTGCCAGGCATCGGTGACGATGCGGCCGGTGAGGTCGGTGCCGGCGAAGAGCTGCTCGAGCGTGCAACCGACAACGCTCGCGCCGCTCAGGCCGAGCATGGCCTCGAAACGCCGGTTGCAGCGCGCCAGCACGTCGCCGCGCAGGTAGGCGATGCCGGCGGTCGTGCTCTCCAGGATCGTGCTCAGCTCGTGCAGCAGCTGCTCGGTGCGCTGCTGGGTCGCGTGCTGCTCGGTGATGTCGAGCGTGACGACCGAGGTGGTGCGCTTGCCCGAGGTCAACGTGGCGGGCTCGACCCGTGTCAGAAGCCAGCGCTCGCCGAGTTCGGGATGCTCGATCGCATAGCGCACCTCGGCGCGCTGCGCCAGCCGCAGCGCCGTTTGCAGCCGCTCGAACTCGCCGATCGACCCAGGGGCGACCATGTCGCGACCGATGCTCTGCAACGTCGTCGCGTTGCCCGCGGCCCCGCCCGCATGGCCTTGGCGCACCCAGCCCGACGACTCCTGGAAGGTCGCCAGGCCGACGCCGGCCGTGTCCATCAGCGCACCGATCTGCAGCTGCGCGAGATCGCGTTCTTCTTCGACGCTGCGGTCTTCCACCACCGCCATGTAGCGGCGCTGGCCGCCGGCCGAGCGATAGCAGCGCAGCACCGCGCGCAACAGCCGACCGGGCTGGCCTTGCGGCGCGACGCTGCCCCGGCGCTGAACCGGCGGCGAGCCGGGCTCGAGTCGGGCCAGACCAGCGGCATCGCCCCACCCCAGCAACGCGCGCAATTCGGGCGCGGCCTCGGTCAGCGCGACCGGCGGCGGGCCGGTGAGCGCATCGAAGGCCGGGTTGCTGCGCAGCAGCAGGCCACGCTCGTCGAACAGCACCATGCCCAACGGGCTCAGGTCGAACCAGTCGTCGAGTTCGCGCAGCGAGCGGTCGGCACGCTCGCGCGCGACGTGCTCGGCGGTCGCATCCTGCAGCACGCCGAGGTAGAGCGGCTTGCCCGCCTCGTCGACCAGCGTGCGGCGCGAAACGCGGAAGCGACGTTCGCGGCCGCTTGCATCGAACAGGCGACCATCGAACATCGCGGGCTCGGGCATGCGCGCCTCGCCGGCGGCGATGGCGCGCTCGCGCGCCGCGAGGATGCGCGGCCGGTCTTCTTCGGGCTGAAACTCGATCGCGTCGCGGCCGATCAGCGACTCGCGCGGGTGGCCGACAAATTCGGCGAATGCCGCGTTGACATCGAGCAAGCGAAAGTCCGAACCTTGCAGCGAGGTCGGGAACGGCGAGTCCCACAGGAACGCGATGACCTCGCGCATGCCGCCCAGCGCCTGCGCGCGCGGCGCGGGTCGCAGCGGCAGCGCACCCGGCGTGCCGCCGGCCACTGCGAGGTGGAGCGCAGAGTGTTGCGCGTCGAGGCGACGCCAGGCGAGCGTGAGGCGGCGCCCGTCGACGAGCCGGGCCTCGGGCGGCGGCGTTGCGTCGACCTCGCCGGCCGCCGCGCGCTTGAGCCACGCGACCGCGGGCGCGCCGAGTGTCGGGCGCAGTTGATCGACAGGCGCACCGGCCTCGCAGGGCAGCAGGCGCAACGCCGCCGTGTTGGCGAGCACGACGCGGGCCTGGCCGTCGAGCACGACGACCGCATCCGACAACAGATCGAAGAACTCGCGCCAGCCTGCGGCGCTCGACCACCTGTCGGCGGAAACGCTCACCTCACTCCAGCTCGCTCGCCGACATCAGCGCACGCAGCTCGGCGCGGTTGATCTCGCTGACGCTCATCATCAGCTTGTCGGCGGCCTCGCGGAACTCGTACAACGTTTCGTTCTCGACCGCCTCGACCAGCTCGAGGTACGGTTGGTACGGCCCGCCGCTTTCGGCCAGCGCCTGGCGCACGCGCTCGGGCACGGGGATCGAATCGAGCAGATCCGAGAACGGCTGCTGGAACATGCGGTCGAGCAGCGAGAACACGCCGCAGATGAACATCTCGTTGCGCATCTCTTCGTCGCCGCTGCTGCGCACCAGCTCTTCCATCAGCAGGCCGCGGCGCACCGCCGCGAACATCACGGGCTTGAGGTTCACCTCCTTGCTGGCGGTCGCGAGCAACAGCGCGAGCCAGCGCTTCAGGCGCTTGTAGCCGAGCATCATGATCGCGTGGCGGAACGAGCTGATCTCGACGCGCAGGCCGAAGGCCGGCGAGTTGATGTAGCGCAGCAGCTTGAAGGCGAGCGCGGGGTCGCGCTTGAGCGTGTTCTCGAGCTTCTCGATCGACTCTTCCTTGTCGACCTGGCGCATCAGCTCGACGATCGCCGCCATGCCCGGCGCGACGACCGCCTTGCCGCTGCGCGCCGCGCTGGTCGTGACGGCATCGTCGATCGGCCAGCCGAGCACCGCCTCGGCGCCGCGCGCGAAGCAGGCCTCCATGTCGAACACCGTGCGCACGCCCGATTGCACGTGGCCGATCGTGCGCGTGACGCCCGCGGGCGTGCTGCCATCGCCGATACGGCGGTCGTCGGCGAGGTCGATGATCGAATACTTGAAACAGGGCAGCACTTCGCGCGGCAGGTCGTGCAGCGGCCGGCCCTTCAGCAGCAGCGTGCTGCCGTTGGCGTGCAGCGCGACCAGTGCGTCGACGTTGACCGGATCGACCGCCATGAAGGCCGGCACCTCGACCATCAGGTTGGCCGAGGGCCGCGCCAGCAGCAGCTCCTGCAGCAGGCTCTCGCTGACGACGTTGAGCGCCACCCGCGCGCCGCTCGCCGGCCAGACGTTACCGACCTCGTGCAGCAATTGCCCGACATCGAGCACCGCGTCGGGCCGCAGCGGGAACACCGTGAGCCGCGTGGCGGCGACGGCCCGGTTGCGGTCGATGAAGGGTGAATAACCGAGCGCCACCTGGCCAAGGATGGCGGTGTCATTCACGCGGGGATCCCTGGGTGGCTTTGAAAGTCATGTCATGGACTGACGTAGTTGAACAGCGACAGCTTCTGCACCATCGAATACGCTTTGAGGGCCGCATCGTAGCCGGTCTGCTTGTTCGAGAAACTCGACGTGGCCTGCACCATGTCGACGTCCTCGGCGTTCGATTGCTCGGTCTGGCTCGAGAGTTTCAGCGCCGACAAGCGGCTGGTCACCGCGTCGACGCGGTTCATCGTCGCGCCCACGGCGCTGCGCGCGCTGTTCAACTGGCCCATCACCGAATCGACGGCCGTGAGGCTCGCCACGTTGCCCTGCTGGATCTGCGCGCCGCTGCGGCCGGGTGTCTTGAGCGCGGCGATCGCCTTGTCGAGGGCATCGAACACGCTCTGGTTCGATGTCGACGGGGCGAGCTGGAACGCGTCGCCGTTCGCCGGGTTGCCCGAGATCGCCGCCGACATGCCGTCGACCTGCACCGCCTGCCCGGGCGTGAACGCGACGTTGCTCTGCGGGGTGGCCACGCCGTTCTTGAACACCGAGTAGGTGGTCGCGCCGGCGGCGACGCTGAACTGCACGCTGTAGGTCGCACCGGTGAGCGCGCTCGGGTCGGTGACCTTGCCGGCATCGATCCAGGCCGAGCCGGTGCTCGTGGTCGCGCTGGTCGCGAACACGCCGTTGCCGGTGCGCGCGGTCATCCACGAGGACTGGCCGTCGACGCTGAGCGGCAACGCCTCGCCCGAGGCCGACTGCGAGGCGCCCGCACTGCCCTGGAACTGCACGCCGCCGGGCACGTCGGTGAACGGCGCCTGGGTCGAACTCTGGCCGCCGAAGAGGTAGTTGCCGGCGCCATCGGTGCGGTTCGCGACCGCGAGCAGCTGCTGGCGCAGGCCGGAGAGCGTGTCGGCGACGCCGGCACGTTCGGTGTCGCTGTAGGTCGCGTTGCCGGCGGAGACCAGCGCTTCGCGTGCCTGCTGCATCAGCCCGCCGGCGTCGCCGAGCGCACCTTCGGTCAGCGTCATCGCGTTGCTGCTCGCATCCACCGCACGCTGGGTCGCGACCGTGCGCGCCTGTGCGGCCTGCGCGCGCTCCGAACGCGCCGCGGCGGCCGGGTCGTCGCTCGCCTTGTTGACGCGCTTGCCGCTGGTCATCTGCAATTGCGTCTCGGCGAGCGAGGTCTGTCGCGCCATCAGCGAATCGATCGCGTTGGTGTAGCCGTTGGCAGTACTGATTCTCATGGGGTCACCTCGATAGCCTCGAAAGAATGGGGTCAGCCGGCAGCCATGTTGAGCATCGAGTCGAAGATTTTCTCGGCGACCTGCAGGATCTTCGCGGCGGCCTGGTAGCTCTGCTGATACTGGATCAGCCGGGCGGCCTCTTCGTCGAGGTTCACGCCCGACTTGTTCGACAGCGTCGTCTTCGCCTGGCTGGCGGCCGCGGTCGAGATGGTCGAAGCCGTTTTACCGCCCTGCACGCGCACGCCGATGTTGGCGATGGCACTCGCGTAGGCGTCGGTCACGCTTTGGCTGCCGGCGCTGTTGCCGGCGCCACCGCTGGCCGCGACCAGCCCGAGACCGCCCATCGCCGCGAACGCGAGCGCATTGCCGTTGTTCGAACTCACCGAGGTGGTCGGCGCGACGCTGACGCTGTCGCCGCTCCTGGGCACACCGGCCAGGCTCAGCTGGAAGCCGTTCAGGCTGATCGGCGTACCGGCCGTCCACTGCCCCGTGCCGCTGGTGCCGTCGCTCAGGCTCCAGGCATAGGCGCCTGTGTTCGACGTGAACGAGATGCTGGCACTGAGCGCGCCGTTGTAGGAAGGGTTGGTCGCGGTCAGCGAAGCGATCGTCGCCGTGCCGGTGTTGTTGACGTTTGTCCTGCCGGTGAACGGCGATGCCGCGGCGATGCCGTTCGTGCTCGCAAGCACGGTCTGCATGTTCTGCGCCGCCACGCCGACCGGCTGCAGCAGGAAGCGGTCGTTGGTGTTGGCCGCGCCGCCGGTGAGCTGCAGTTTCACGCCGTCGAATTGCACACCTGCCGCGAGCTGCGCGGCGGTGAACGGGCTGCCCGCCACGGCGGTGTTGTCGCTCGAGCGGGTGAGCTTGTAGGTGCTGCCGTCGAAGCCCATCGCGTAGTCGCTCGCCTGCACTTTCGAGGCGTCGGTCACCGTCAGGCTCAAGGCAGCGGTGCCGGTGTTGGTCGACGCGCTCAGCGCGCGCGCCGCACCGACCGAGAAGATCGGCGCGCCCGCGCCGGCAGGCTGGCCGAGGTCGAGGCCGAGCGACTGCTGCTTGTTGACCGCGCCGCTCACCGCGGTGGCGATCTGCCCGATCAGGTTGGTGGCGGTCGTCAGGTCTTCGTTCTGGAATTTCAGCAGGCCGGCGAGCGTGCCACCGGCGATGCTGTCGGGCGGAATCAACCTGTCGATGCCGCCTTCGGCCATCGTCAGCGTCGCCTTCGAAGGATCGAAGCTGTCGGGCGTCGCCTTGATCGTGTTGGCGTTCGCCCCGAGCACCAGGCTTTGTCCGCCGCCGACGAACAGGCCCACGCTGCCGTCGTCGGCCGCGATGCTGGTGACGCTGATCATCGACGAGATCTGACTGACGAGCTGGTCGCGTTGGTCGAGCAGCTGGTTCGGCGCCTGGCCCGAGCCCTTCAGCGCGGCGATCTGCGCGTTCAACCCGGCGACCTGCTTGGCCATCGCGTTGACGCTGGCGACCGTGCTCTTCACGTCTTGTGTCACGCCGGTCTGCAGCGTGCTGAGCTGGTCGCCCGCGGCACGCACACGCGCCGAAAGATCCTGCGCCTGGCTCAGCACCACCTGCCGCGCCGACGAGTCGCTCGGGTTGTTCGAGACATCGACGAACGAGTTCAGCAGGCTGCCGGCGGCCGCGCCGATGCCGTCGCTGCCGACCGGAAACACGGCCTCGAGCTGGGTCAGCTTGTCGAGCCGCGCCGAGTCGGCGGCCGCGGTCGAACCGGTGCTGACGGCCTGGTTCGTGAGGTAGCCGTCGTACGCGCGCGAGATCGTCGTCACGGTCACGCCCTTGCCGAAGAAGCCCGAGCCCGTGAACTGGCTGGGCGAATCGGCGAGCACCGCTGTCTGCCGCGAGTAGCCCGGCGTGTTCGCGTTGGCGATGTTGTTGCTGGCGGTCTGCAGCGCGGCGTAGTTGGCGAACATCGCCGTCTTGCCGATCGACATCAAGGCGCCCATCGATTCTCCTTATGTCGGTTAGGCCAAGCTGTCGGGCGCGCGCAGCGAGGCGCGCTGCATGCGCAGCGTGGTGTTGATGACGCGGGTCAGCTTGTCGGCATAGGCCGGGTCGGTCGCGTAGCCGGCACGCTGCAGGCCCTGCGCGAAGCCCTGCGCGCTGTTGCCGGAGGCGACGACTTTCGAGTAGCGCGGGTTGTCCTTCATCAGCTGCGCATAGTCGCGAAACGACTCGTCGTAGCTCGCATAGGCGCGGAACTTCGCGAGCACCTTCTTCGGCTGGCCGTTGACGACCTCGGTGGTGACGGCGGTCGCGACCTTGCCCTTCCAGCCGGCGCCGGCCTTGATGCCGAACAGGTTGTGCGAGCTGCTGCCGTCGGCGTTCCTGATCTCGTGCTTGCCCCAGCCCGATTCGTGCGCGGCCTGCGCCACCATGAAGGCCGCCGGAATGCCGGTCTGCGCCTCGGCACCGGCCGCCGACGACTGGTGCACGCGCAGGAATTCCTCCTGCGTCGGCGTCACCTTCTTCAACCCGCTGCCGGCCGGCGCGCCGGCGGCACCCGCGGCCGGCAATGCCGCCTGCGCGGTCGTGCCACCCATCTGCCGCTCGAGCTGGCGCGCGATCACGTCGGCGAGGCCGCCGGGTGCGCCGCTGATCTTGTTGGCGAACTGGGCGTCGAGCATCTCGGTGCTCATCTGCGTGCCCGAGTTCTCGAGCATGCCGGTGTTCAGCGACGAGTCGCGCATGCTCTTCATCAGCTGCTGCATGAACATCGCCTCGAACTGCTTGGCGGCCATCTGGATGGCGGCCTTCGGGTCGCTCGCCGCACGTGCGCGCAGAGCGCTGCCCGAAGCGTCGCGCAGCGCATCGAGTGCACCGGCGTCGCCGGTCGTGCTGGATGTGCCGGAGATGGCCACGATCAGATGACCTCGATCTCGGCGTTGAGGGCGCCGGCGGTCTTCATCGCCTGCAGGATCGCGAGCAGGTCCTGCGGGGTCGCGCCGAGCGAGTTCAGCGCCTTCACCACGTCGGCGAGCTTGGTGCCCGCTGGCAGCTGGATCAGCGAGCCGGGCTCCTGCTTGATCGTGATGTCGGCCTTGTCGCGGCTCACGGTCGTGCCGCCGCTCGACAGGGCCGAGGGCTGGCTGATCACCGGGGTCGAGTTGATCGTGACCGACAGGCTGCCATGCGCCACCGCGCAGGGGTTCAGGGTAACCATCTGGTTCACGACGACCGAGCCGGTGCGCGCGTTGATGACGATCTTCGCGGCGGGTGCGGCCAGATCCAGCGGCAGGTTCTCGATGTCGGCCATGAAGGCGACGCGGGCGTCGGTGTTCTCGGGCATGCGCACGCGCACGACGCGGCCGTCCATCGCCTGTGCGATGCCGGAGCCCATCTTCGCGTTGACGGCGCGCGCCACTTCGCGGGCCGTGTTGTAGTCGTTGGCGTTCAGGTCGAGCTGCAGGAACTCGCCCTGGTTCAAAGGCGTGGGCACCGCGCGTTCGACCGTCGCGCCTTCGGGCACGCGGCCGGCGTTGAGCGTGTTGACCTGCACCTTCGAGCCGGCGGCCGAGGCGCCCGCGCCGCCGATGATCAGGTTGCCCTGCGCGAGCGCGTAGATCTGGCCGTCGGCGCCTTTCAATGGCGTGGCGATCAGCGTGCCGCCGCGCAGAGATTTCGCATTGCCCATCGACGAGACCGTCACGTCGAGCTGCTGGCCCGGCTGCGCGAACGGCGGCAACTGCGCGGTGACCATGACCGCGGCGATGTTCTTGACCTGCATGCTGGTGCCGGCCGGCACGGTCACGCCCATCTGCTGCAGCAGCGCGTTCAGGCTCTGCGTGGTGAACGGGGTCGAGGTGGTCTGGTCACCGGTGCCGTCGAGGCCGACGACGAGCCCGTAGCCGACCAGCTGGTTGGTGCGCACGCCCTGCACCGTGGCGACTTCCTTCAGGCGCATCGCCTGCGCCGGGTTCGGCCACCAGAGCGCCGCGGAGGCCAGCACGGCTGTGATGACGATCAGGGTGCGGACGAGTTTCTCGGTGTTGATCATGGGTACATCCTCGGGATGGACCCATTCTCGGCAGACTTAAATCGGCAGAACGTTCAAAAAGAAGCGTCCCAACCAGCCTATTCCCTGCGCATCGGCCTGCTGGCCCTTGCCGCGCTGCTCGATGCGCACGTTGGCGATCTGCGCCGAGGCGACGCTGTTGCCGGCCTGGATCGCGCGCGGGTCGATCTGGCCCGAGAAACGCAGCACGTCGACGTTGTGGTTCACGCCGATCTGCTTCTCGCCCGAGACGATCAGGTGGCCGTTCGGCAGCACGTCGATCACGGTCGCGGTGATCGTGCCCGAGAAGTCGTTGCTGTTCTCGGTGCTGCCCTTGCCGGCGAAGGTGTTGGAGGAGGTCGCGCCGAGCGTGGCGCGCGCCGCGGTGAACGAGTTCGCCGCGAGGCCCGGGATCGCGGTCACGCCGGCCGCGAGGCCGCCGCTCTTGTCGATCGAGCTGGTGCTCTTTTGCGTGGCGCTGACCTTCTCGACGATCTGGACCGTGATCGTGTCGCCGACCAGCCGAGCGCGGTGGTCTTCGAACAGCGGCCGGTACTGCCCGGCCTGGAAGATCGCGCCGTTGTTCGTCGCCGCGACCACGACCGGCTGCGGCCGCACCGCCTCGGTCTTGAGCACGTCGACCGGCGGGCGCTTGTTGAGGTTCTCGCTCATCGTCTCGCAGCCGGTGAGGGCGAATGCGGCAATGGCGATGGCCAGATGGGTAAGCTTGCTCTGCATGATTGTTCTCAAGGGGGCGAGGCGACTCGGAGGCCTCCTTCTTGACCGCAAAGAACGCAAAGATCGCAAAGGACGCCAAGATGAGAAATCCTTGTTCCTTTCTTGGCGTTCTTCGCGTCCTTGGCGCTATTTGCGGTCAAAAAAGAGCGTCCATCAAGCACCGAAAATCAGAGCTGAGTCAACCTCGCCAGCATGTCGTCCGAGGTCTTGATCGCCTTCGAGTTGAGCTCGTAGGCGCGCTGGGTCTGGATCATGCCGACGAGTTCTTCGACGACGTTGACGTTCGAGGTCTCGACGAAGCCCTGCTGCACGATGCCCAGCCCGTTCTGCCCCGGCGTGCCGGTGTTCGCGGTGCCCGACGCGGCGGTCTCGGCGTAGATGTTCTGGCCCAGCGGGTCGAGGCCGGCCGGGTTGATGAAGTTGGCGGTCTGGATCTTGCCGACCGTTTGCGGCGCGGTCTGTGCCGGCAGCACGACGCTGACCGTGCCGTCGTTGCCGATCGTCACGCTGGTCGCGTTCGCCGGGATCGTGATGCCGGGCTGCACGGTCTGGCCGTTGTTCGTGACGAGCTGGCCCGTGCTGCTCACCTGGAACGAGCCGTCGCGTGTGTAGCCGGTCGTGCCGTCTGCCATCTGCACCTGGAAGAAGCCGTGGCCGCTGATCGCCACGTCGAGCGGGTTGCTGCTTTGCTGCAGGTTGCCCTGCGAGAAGCTGCGCGAGGTCGCGACCGCGCGCGCGCCGAGGCCGAGTTGCAGGCCGGTGGGCAGCGTGGCCTGGTCGGTGGCGTTGGCGCCGGCCTGGCGCAGGTTCTGGTACATCAGGTCCTCGAACACCGCGTGCGACTTCTTGTAGCCGTTGGTCGAGGCGTTGGCGAGGTTGTGCGAGATGGCGTCCAGCTGGGTCTGCTGGGCTTCCATGCCGGTCTTGGCTATCCACAGGGAACGCATCATGAAGGGGCTCCGGTCGTTGGCCTCATCATCGATCGGCGCGGCGCGGCGCAAGAAGTGAAAAAGCGCCCGATAAGGGGCGCTTCTCCGGTTCGCGAGACTCGCTGCTCAAGCCAAGAGCGCGCTGCTGATCGCCTCGGCCTGCTGCGCGGCATCGAGCGCGGTGCGGGCCCAGAACGCCGCGGGCGCGCCTGCGGCAGACCAGGCGTCGATCGCCGAGCCGGCGCCCACCAGGGCCGGATCG
>Ga0209583_10000015_pt1 | contig 58609 bp, 51 predicted proteins | sample Str014_FD_187201 | JGI IMG/M metagenome (GOLD analysis project Ga0209583, IMG submission 187201) | Freshwater sediment microbial communities in response to fracking from Pennsylvania, USA - Straight Creek_MetaG_SC_2014 (SPAdes) (version 2) | ecosystem: Environmental > Aquatic > Freshwater >... | reverse complement strand
ACGGTGCAGCTTCTCGGTGACGCGGCCGGTGCACCTGATGCGCTCGCCCACCTGCGTGATCGCCGCGAAGCGCACGTCGAGCGAGCGGATCGCCGATTGCGGCACCCAGCCGGTCAGCACGCGCGCCAGCCACGCGGCCGACAACATGCCGTGCGCGAACACGTCGGGCATGCCGGAGGCCTTGGCGAAATCGATGTCGACGTGGATCGGGTTGTGGTCGCCGCTCGCGCCGCAGTAGAGCGCGAGCGTGTGGCGGCTGAGCGGCGGCAGTTCGAGCGCGGGCAGTTCGTCGCCGACCTGCAGCGTGTCCCAGTCGGGCAGCGTCGCGCTCATGGCGTCGGGTTCCGGTAGACGGTGACGCAACGCAGCTCGGCGACCCGCTCACCTCGTGCGTTATCCACCTCGGTCTGGCGCACGATGAATTCGAGCGCGCCGCCCTTCTTGTCGTAGATGTCGGCGATGCGCTGGCGGAAGGTCAGCGTCTCGCCGGCGTGTGCGAGGCGATGGAAGGTGAAGCCCTGTTCGCCGTGCAGGATGCGGCCCAGGTCCAGCCCCAGCGTCTCGCGGATCGCGGCCGGGTTCGGAGCTTCCATCTCGAGGCAGAACAGGAAGGTCGGCGGCACCGGCAGGGCCGGGTGGCCGGCAGCGCGTGCGGCCTCGTCGTCGAGGTAGACCGGGTCGGTCTGGCCCGTCGCCTTCGCGAAGAAGCGCAGGCGGCTGCGTTCGACCTCGACCGTGAACGGCGCGAACGCGGTGCCGATGTGGCGGCGGTCGATCATGAGCGCCTCACTGCACCGCCTGGTAGAGCGTCACGACGCAAGCGCCGCCCAGCCCGAGGTTGTGCTGCAGCGCCAGCCGCGCGCCCTCCACCTGCCGCTGCCCGGCCTGCCCGCGCAGTTGCCAGACCAGCTCCGCGCATTGCGCGAGGCCGGTCGCGCCGAGCGGGTGGCCTTTCGACAGCAGCCCGCCCGACGGGTTGGTGACGACGCGCCCGCCGTAGGTGTTGTCGCCCTCGACGATGAACCGCTCGGCCGTGCCTTCGGGCGTCAGGCCGAGCGCTTCGTAGGTGATCAGTTCGTTGGCGGTGAAGCAGTCGTGCAGCTCGACCACGTCGAGCGATTCGGGGCCGATGCCGGCGTCCTCGTACACCTGCTTCGCGGCGGCCGCGGTCATGTCGTAGCCGACCACGCGGCGCATGTCGTGGCTCTCGAAGGTGCTCGGCGTGTCGGTGGTCATCGCCTGTGCCGCGATCACGACCTGCTGGTTCAGGTCGTGCTTCTTCGCGAACTCGGCCGAGCACACGATCGCCGCCGCGGCGCCGCAGGTCGGCGGGCAGCACTGGAAGCGGGTCAGCGGGTCGAACACGGTCGGCGAGGCCATCACCTCGTCGAGCGTCAAGGTCTGGCGGAACACGGCCAGCGGGTTGCGCGCGGCGTGCTGGCGCGCCTTCACGGAGATGCGGCCGAAGGTGTCCTTGCGGATGCCGTGCTGGGCGATGTAGTCGCGGCCGGCGCCGCCGAAGAACTGGGCGGCGCGCGGGGCATCGGCCTGGTAGCCCTGCCTGTCGTTCATCGCGCCGGCGAAGCGCTCCATCGGCGAGGGGCGATCGTCCCACTGGCTCTTCAGCGCGCCGGGCTGCATCTGCTCGAAGCCGAGCGCCAGCGCGCACTCGACCATGCCGCTCTCGACCGCCTGGCGCGCGAGGAACAGCGCGCTGGAGCCGGTCGAGCAGTTGTTGTTGACGTTGAACACCGGGATGCCGGTGAGGCCCACGCCGTACACCGCCGCCTGGCCCGCGGTGCTGTCGCCGTAGACGTAGCCGACATAGGCCTGCTGCACCTCGGCGTAGTCCACGCCGGCGTCCTCCAGCGCGAGCTTCGCGGCGCGCGAGCCCATCACGGTGTAGGGCTCGCTGGCGCCGGGCTTGGTGAACGGGATCATGCCCACGCCGACGACGTGGACGGGGCGTTTCATGCGACTCATGGTGTCCTTTCGGGATGGGAGGTGGGGCTCGATGAAGGGGATGCGGCGCCTCGCGCGGCGCTCGATGCCGCGGCCGCGGCCGTGAAGTCGCGCGGCCCGGTCAGGCCAAGCCCACCGTCGACCGGGATGATCGCGCCGGTGATGTAGCTGCCCCAATCGCTCGCCAGCACCATCGCCATGCGCGCGATGTCGTCGATGCGGCCGAGGCGCTGCAGCGGCACGCGGCGCGCCATCGCGGCCAGCGCTTCGTCGCCGGGGGCGAGGCGCTTCAGGCCCTCGGTGTCTTCGATCGGCCCGGGCACGATCGAGTTGACGCGGATGCCCTCGGCGCCCCACTCCAGCGCGAGCACGCGCGTGAGCATGTCGACGCCCGCCTTGGCTGCGCACACGTGGGCCTGGAACGGCGTCGGCGTGAAGGCCTGGCTGGCGGAGATCTGGATCACGCAGGCGCCGGGCTTGCGCAAGTGCGTGTGCGCGAGGCGCGCGACGTTGAAGCTGCCGAGCAGGTCGATGTCGACGACGGTCTTGAACGCGTTCGGCGACATGTCGAGCGCCTGCGCGAGGAAGTTGCCGGCCGCGCCCGAGACCAGCACGTCGATCGGGCCGAAGCGCGCGGCGGCGGCGTCGAGCGCGGCCTGCACGGCCTCGGGCTGGCGCACGTCGGCGGCCTGCCCTTGCGCCGCCGTGCCGAGGGCCTGCAAGGCGGCGACGGCCCTCGCCACCTTGTCGGCCGAGCGGCTGATGATGCTGAGCCGCGCACCGGCGCGGGCGAACGCTTCGGCGATGCCGAAGTTGATGCCGCTGGAGCCACCGGCGACGAAGACGTGGCGGTCTTTGAAAGACGGGTTCGGGAAGTCCATGTGCGTGGGGCGGGTCGGGTTCGCGGTGTTCAGGCGGCGGGCTTTCGCGCGTTTCGACGCAGTTCGTTCTTCAGCACCTTGCCGGCAGCCGACAGCGGCAGGGCTTCGAGCACGGTGTAGCCGCGCGGGCACTTGTAGCCGGCGAGGCGCTCGCGGCACCAGGCCTGCAAGGCTTCCTGCAAGGCCTGCGCGTCGGCGGCACCGGGCTTGGGCACGATGCAGGCATGCACGGCCTCGCCCCAGCGATCGTCCGGCACGCCGACGACCGCCGCCTGCGCCACCAGCGCGTGCGCCTGCAGCGCGGTCTCGACCTCCGCGCTGTAGACGTTCTCGCCGCCGCTGATGATCATGTCCTTCAGCCGGTCGACGATCGTGAGCGTGCCGTCTTCGGTCATGCGGCCGGCGTCGCCGGTGCGGAACCAGCCGTCGACGAAGGCGGCCGCGGTGACCTCGGGGCGGCGCCAGTAGCCGGCCGTGACCATCGCCCCGCGGCACAGCACCTCACCGACCTCGCCGCGCGGCAGCTCGCGGCCTTCGAGGTCGGCCACGATGATCTCGGCGCCGAGCCCGGCGCGGCCGACGGCGTTGAGCTTGCCCGCGGCGCGCGCCTGCGCCGACCGGTGGTTCTCCGGGAGGTTGATGCAGACCGCGCCGGCGGTCTCGGTCAGCCCGTAGGCCTGGAAGAACTCGGCCTGCGGCCAGGCGGCGAGCGCGCGGTCGAGCAGGGCCGGCGACATCGGCGCGGCACCGAACGCGATGCGGTTCAGGCTCGCCACGCGCTGCGGCGTGAAGCCGGGTTCGTCGAGCAGCGCATGCAGCATCGTCGGCACCATCACGGTGTCGGTGATGCGCTGCGACTCGATCGCCGCGATCACCGCATCGGGCCGAAACTGCGCCATCGTGATGCACGTGCCGCCGACGAGCGTCTGCCCCACCATGCGGCTCAGGCCGGCGACGTGGAAGAGCGGCGCCACCAGCAGCGAGACGGCATCCGGCGCGTTGTTCAGCTCGGCGCCGCGCGACATGCACGAGGCCCAGAAGTTCGTGTGGGTCAGCATCACGCCCTTCGAGCGGCCGGTGGTGCCACCCGTGTAGAGCAAGGTCGCGAGCGCGTCACCGCCGGTGCGGCTGTCGGGGACCGGCGCGAGCTCGGCGGCCTGCGCGGCGAATGGGTCCAGCCCGATCGTCGACACGCCCGGCGCCGGGGGCTCCTTCGACAGCGTCTGCGCCTGCAGCGACTCGTCCACGAGCAGCAGCGCCGGTTCAGCATCGAGCAAGGCGTCGTGAAGTTCGACGCGGCTCCAGCGCACGTTCAGCGGGCAGGCCACCGCGCCGATCCACCAGCAGGCGAACACCGCGAGCACCAGGCGATCGTCGTTGGGCGCGAGCATCGCGACGCGGTCGCCGGCGCGCACACCGTGCCGCACGAGTGCGGCGGCCTGGCGGCCCGCGGCATCCACGAGCTGCCGAAAGCTGTGGGCGCGCAGCGGTGCCGCAGCGCCCGCGCCGAGGTGGCTCAGCGCGAGCTTGTCGGGGTGCCGTTGCAGCGAGCGGTGCAGGCCTTGGGTCAGGTACATGCCGCCAGTGTGGGCAGCGTGGCGACTGAATCCAATGGCTGGAAACACCGAATCGGGGTGGCGAAAGCGATCACGCCGCAGTGACGGCGCACGCACGTCAGGGATAGTCCCAAGGCGGGTTTCCACGCTGAACGAATCGGTCAACGCGGGGTGAGTCAATTCGTCATTGCGCCGCACCGCGCGCGCTCGAAAGAATGCGGGCGCCGAACCACACGCCCACCACGGAGACAACCATGACCCTGCCCCACAGCCCGCTTCGACGCCGTCTCTTGCTGGCCGGCACCGCGGCCGCCGCGATCCCGGCGACCCCGCTCGCGTTCGCGCAGGGCGCGGCCGGTTACCCGAACAAGCCGATCAAGCTCGTCGTGCCGTTCGCGCCGGGCGGCACCACCGACGCGATGGCACGCGCGATCGGCCAGAAACTGACCGAGGCCTGGGGCCAGACCGTGATCGTCGACAACCGCCCCGGCGCGGCGGGCTGGCTCGGCATCTCGCAGGTCGCGAAATCGCCGGCCGACGGCTACACGATCGGCTTCACGATCTCGAACATCGTCTACGCGCATCACCTCTACGCGAAGCTGCCGTTCGACATGCAACGCGATTTCGATCCCGTCTCGATGATCTCGCGCTCGGCCATCGGCCTCTCTGTGCCGGCGAGCTTCCCGGCGAACACGCTGGAAGAGTTCGTCGCGCTGGCGCGCAAGAACCCGGGCAAGTACAGCTACGCCTCGTTCGGCCAGGGCACCACGGCCAACATCGCCGGCGAGGTGCTGAACATCCAGGCCAGGATCGACCAGGTGCACGTGCCCTACAAGGGCGTGGCGCCGATCGTCACCGACCTGCTCGGCGGCCAGGTGACCACCGCCTTTCTCGACACCGCCTCGCTGCGCCCGTTGCTGCAGGGCGGCAAGATCAAGGTGCTGGCACTCACCGGCACGCAACGCGCGCAGACGATGCCCAGCGTGCCGACCTTTCTCGAGCTCGGCTACAAGGGCATGGAGTTCGTCGGCTTCTTCCTCGCGCTCGCGCCGGCCGGCACGCCGAAGGACATCGTCGCGAAGCTGTCGGAGGGTTTCGTGCGCGCCGTGCGCGCCGACGACATCACCGCCAAACTGCTCGAGTTCGGCCAGGAGCCGGTGGGCAGCACGGCCGCGCAACTGGCCAGCGCCATCCGCACCGATGGTGACCTCTTCGGCCGCGCCATCAAGGCCGCGAACATCAAGGTCGAGCAGACGTGAGCGCCGCGGGCTCGGCGGGCATGCAAGGGCCGCTGGCGGGGATCAAGGTCGTCGACCTGTCGGCCGTGGTCTCGGGCCCGATGTGCGCGGGCCTGCTGGCCGACCAGGGCGCGCAGGTCGTGAAGGTCGAATCGCAGCAAGGCGACCTGACCCGCATCATCGGCCCGGCCAAGGGCGACATCTCGGCGCTGTTCGCGGCCATCAACCGCGGCAAGCGCGGCATCGTGCTCGACCTGAAACAGCCTTCGGCGCTCGCGGTGCTGCGCGCATTGCTGGCCGATGCCGATGTGCTGATCGAGAACTTCCGCCCCGGCGCGATGGCGCGGCTCGGGCTCTCGTACGACGAGGTCGCGGCCTTCAACCCGCGCATCGTCTACCTCTCGATCAGCGGCTTCGGCCAGACCGGGCCGTACGCGGCGGGGCGCGTCTACGACCCTGTCATCCAGGCCGTGGCCGGCATGGCCGATGCCCACCCCGACCCGAAAAGCGGCGAGCCGCAACTGCTGCAGACGCTGATGTGCGACAAGCTCACCGCGCTGACCGCGGCGCAGGCTGTCACGGCCGCGTTGCTCGCGCGCGAACGACAGGGCGCTGGCTCCGGCCGCGGCCAGAAGATCGAGCTCGCGATGCTCGACGCGGCCGTCAACTTCCTCTGGCCCGAAGCCTGTTTCAACCACGCCTTCCAGGATGAGCCGCCGCCCGTCGCGATGGAGTTCGGCGCCAACCAGCGGCTGTGGCGCTGCGCCGATGGCTGGCTCGCGCTGATCACGCCGCAGAACGACGAGTTCGCCGCGATGTGCCGCGTGTTCGGCCGGCCGGAGATGGGCAGCGACCCGCGCTTCGCCTCGATCCCCGCGCGGCGCCAGCACAACCAGCTGATCCGAGACACGCTCGAGCCGATCGCCGCGCAACGCGGCGTCGACGCCCTGATGACCGAACTGCTCGCCGCCGGCGTGCCGGCCGGCCGCGTCAACACCAAGGCCGCGCTCGCGAGCGACCCGCAGGTGATGCACAACGCCTTGCTGCACGACACCGCCTACCCCGGCCTCGGCCGCCTGCGCACCCCGCGCGCCGCGGCGCAGTTCATCGGCCTGCCCTGGGATGCCGACCGGCGCGCGCCGCACCTGGGCGAACACAGCCGCGAGTTGCTGGTCGAGTTGGGGCACGACGAGGCCGAGATCGAGGCGCTGATCGCGAGCGGCGCGGTGCGGTGATGGCCTGCCGATACGACGCGAGGACGACATGGCACTGTCGCTCTCAGCCGGGTTGTCATGGCGAGGTGGTCGCCACCGGTGCGGGCGATGGCGCATTCATCGCTTCCGAAACGAACCCCTCGTTCGTCAATGCCTGTACCACGCCACGCAGCAACTTGTTGCGCAGAAAGCCGATGGCGTACTGCCGCGCGTTGGGCGCAATCGGCATCAGCATGCCGGCGTTCACGAGCTTCGAGACCTGGTAGGTGCGCTGGTTCGCGGTCGCGTTCGGCATGAACTTCGCCAGACCCGCGGACTTGATGACCTGGGCCTGGACAGTCGCCTTCAGCATGTCGGCTTCGAGGGGAGTCACGAGCTGGCGGTCACGCGCGATCGAAATCGCCGGCAGAAGAATCGCGTTCTGCAGGTACGTGTAACTGGTGAGCTGCTGCACCTTCTGCATCTCGTCGCGCACACCGGTCAGCACGTAGGTGCACCAGCCCTCCAGGCCCTCGTCGGTGCCGTGATCGGCCGCGCCGAGCATGTCGTAGTAGCGCTGCCGATCGGCGCAGAAGACGGCTGCCGGATTGAGCAGGCGCCCCGCCTCGCCCTCGGTCATGCTCACCTGAAATCCGTACTTGAGCAGCATGGCGTAGGTCAGCAAGCGCACCACGCGCCCGTTCCCGTTCGTGAACGGGTGAATCCATGCGAACCGATGGTGTGCGAGCGCGACTTTCATCAGGTCGTACTTGGGTTCGTCAGCACGGTTGATGAACTGGACCAGTTCGGTCACGTATTGCGGAACGCTGACGTGCGAGGGCGGCAGGTGATCGGCCTGCGCGATGCGGACAGCACCTGACCGGTACGCGCCGGGCGTGGGGTCGCCTTCGCGCTGCAATTCGCGCACCGTCATCTCATGCAGGCTGCGCAACAGTTGCTCGCTGATCTGCGAACCCTGCTGCACGGTGCCTTCGATCTCTGTCATCGCGCGCTCGATGTTTCGAATCTCGCGCATCTGGTCTTGGCGACCGGTTGCGGGTTCGGCCGTGGCGTCGCTTTCGTCTTCGACCAGATCGAACAGCGTCGTGCGGTTGCCTTCGATGCGCGCCGAGGCGAGCGACTCCAAGAGGTGGAATACCCGCTTGAGCTGCAGAAAGACGGGCAGCGGCGTGTCGCCGCCCATCTGGTGCCTGCGCAGGTACTCCAGATCCGTCAAGACGTCGAGCAGAGGTGAGGAAAACCGCGGGTCAAGCAGGCGCAGGTCGTAGTCGGCAAAGTGGGGCATTGGCGGCCATTATCTTGAAACCGACAAGATATCATCTTCGACCTTGGCCCTGGAAGCCTCATCAGACAAGACATTTTATAAAGTGGCTCGTCAAACTATCTGGAACCCGTTCGACAGTTATCTTGAAACGTCAGGCGCGTTCGACCCTGTGGATAACCCTCTCGATCGCCTGATCACGCCGCCGCGTGCCCGTGCCGGTACTCGCCCGGCGCCACGCCGGTCCACTGCTTGAACGCGCGGTGGAAGGTGCTCGCCTCCGAGAACCCGAGCCGCTCCGCGATCTCGGGCAACGCGAGCGGCGTGTGCAGCAGCAGCTCGATCGCGGCGTCGCGCCGGATCTCGTCCTTGATCTGCTGGAAGCCGCGGCCCTCGTCGTGCAGGCGGCGTCGCAGGGTCTGTGGCGTGAGGGCGAGCGCGCGGCCCACTTCGTCGAGCGAGGGCATCTCGCCACCGACGCGCTTGCGCAGCAGGCGGCGAATGCGGTCGCTGAGGTTGCTGGTGTCGCGGTACTTGACGATCAGGTTCGCCGGCGCAGCGGCCAGGAACTCGCGCAGGCTCTGCGGCGCCTGCACCACCGGCAGGTCGAGCCAGCGCGCCTCGAAGCTCAGGCCCACGTGCTGCGCGCCGCTGCGCACCGGCACCTGGTACACACGCGAGGTGTCGGCGCTGCCGTGGCCGGGCGTGTACTCCACGCCCTGCAGCGGGATGCGCCGCGCCACCAGCCACGAGGCCGCGTTGAAGGTGATCAGCATGAACGCCTTGACGGCGTAGTCCAGGCGCGGCTCCGGTGCGCGGCGCAGCCGGAACTGCAGCCGCGCGATGCCGCCCTGCACGACCAGGCGCGGCACGAAGTCGTCGACGAGCAGGTGGTAGTGGGCCAGGCCTTCGCGCAGCGCCTCGCCGAGCGTCGCGCAGCGCACCAGCTGGCGCATGCAGCGGCCGAAGCTGCCGGGCGGCAGCGGGCGGCTCAACAGGCCCCACAGCTCGTCGCGCAGGCGGCGGCGCAGCACGCGGATCAGCGCGGCGTATTGGCGTTGCGAGATGCGGGCGAGCGGCGATTCGAGCAGCGCGGGCGCGATGCCCGCGGCGAGCAACAGTGGCTCGACAGGCATGCCGCGCGCGCGGGCGCCCAGCAGGATGTACTGCACCTGCGTGACGGCGATCGTGTGCTGCGTGATCATGGGTCTAAGGTCGTAGCGCCGAAGGGTAGCGGCGCGGTGCGCGAAGGGCGAGCGCAATGCGTCGACCCGAGGGTCAATCGACCGGCCCGAGCACGCCGCCAGCGCGCAGCGCGGCGATGTCGCCGGCGCTGAAGCCGGCTTCGGCCAGCACCTCGTCGCTGTGCTCGCCGGCGCGCGGTGCGGGGCGCGGCGTGCCGGGCGCGAAGCCGGTCATCTGCACCGGGCAGCCGAACCGTGCCGGCCGCCCGGCGGGCGCCATCCCGCGGGCCTGGAAATGCGGGTGCGCGAGGGTCTCGTCGAGTCGCAGCACCGGCGTCACGCACGCGGGCACGTCGGCAAAGAGCGCGGCCCAGTGCGTCAACGGTTGCGTGGCGAACACGGCGGTCAGTTCGGCACGCACGCGGGCTTCGGTCGGCGCGTCGCCGCTGCGGTGCAGTGGGGCGAGATCGGGCCGTGCGAGGCATGCGCACAGCGCATCCCAGAACTTGCGTTCGAGGGCGCCGACCGCGAGCTGGCGATCGTCCGCGGTGTCGTAGAGGCCGTAGCAGGCGAGCGCGCCGGTCAGCGCGCCTTCGCCGGGGCGCTGCACGTGGCCGTGCTCCGCCAGCGCGGCCATCGGCAGCACGGCGTGGGCGAGCACGCCGTCGGCGATCGCGATGTCGACATGGCGGCCGCGCCCGGTTCGGGCCGCGTCGAACAGCGCGGCGAGCACGCCCATCACGGCGGTCAGGCTGCCGCCCAGCAGGTCGCCGATCGGCAGGTTCGACAGGCCGCCCATCTGGTCGGCCACGCCGGTCAGCGCCGTGTAGTTGATGTCGTGGCCGGGCAGATCGCGCAGCGGGCCGCTCGCACCCCAGCCGCTGATGCTGCACATCACGAGCTTCGGGTTGGCGGCGGCGAGCTCGTCGTAACCGAGGCCGAGCCTTGCCATCACGCCGGGGCGAAAGCCTTCGACGAGCACGTCGGCACCGCGGCACAGCTGCAGCAGCGCGTCGCGGCCGGCGGGCTGCTTGAGGTCCAGGCGCAGGCCGCGCTTGTTGCGGTTGACGAGCGCGCGCACGGGCTGGATCGCGTAGTCGCCGGCGCCGGTGTCCTCGATCTTGATCACGTCGGCCCCGAGGTCGGCGAGGTGCATCGCGGCGATGGGGCCGGGCAGCAGGCGGGTCAGGTCCAGCACGCGCACCCCGGCCAGCGGGGCGCCTCTCGACGAGTCGGCAGGTGTGTTCATGGTCGCGCAATCTTCGCCGCGCGTGCGCCACAAGGCAATGGCGAAGCCGGACCGCGGGCTTGGCGAAAAGCGCCAGTCGACAGACGGCACCGGCGTGCGCCGAACTGATCGCTTCGGCCATTCGGATTGATCGCGTTTGTCATTGAGATGTGCGCGTGCTGCCCGCAATCTCGGCCCCACGCCAACACGAGCAGCCGCCGGATTCCTCCGGCGAAACGCCGGCGATCGGAGACAACCCATGCACCTCGCCAAGACTTTCGTTCTCGCGGCCGCCCTGCTGGTCGCGACCGCCGCGCCGGCCCAGAAGCGCTACGACCCCGGCGCGACCGACACCGAGATCCGCATCGGCAACACGCTGCCGTACAGCGGCCCGGCCTCGGCCTTCGGCGCCTTCGGCAAGACGGCCGGCGCCTACTTCAGGAAGGTCAACGACGCCGGCGGCATCAACGGCCGCAAGGTCACTTTCCTGACGCAGGACGACGCCTACTCGCCGCCCAAGACGGTGGAGATGACGCGCAAGCTGGTCGAGTCCGACGAAGTGCTGTTGATGTTCAACCAGCTCGGCACCGCCACCGCCGGCGCGGTGCAGAAGTACCTGAACGCCAAGGGCATCCCGCAGCTTTTCGTCAGCTCGGGCGCGAACCGCTTCATGGACGCGAAGACCTCGCCGTGGACGATGGCCTTCCTCGCCGGCTACGAGACCGAAGGCGCGGTCTACGCCGCGCACGTCCTGCAGACCAAGCCCGACGCCAAGATCGCGCTGCTCTACCAATCCGACGACTACGGCAAGAGCGTCGTCAACGGCTTCAAGCAGCGCCTGGGCGCGAAGGCCGCCAACGTGGTGGCCGAGGCCACCTACGAGCCGACCGACCCGAGCGTCGATTCACAGGTCATCGGGCTGAAGGCCTCGGGCGCGACCGTGCTGCTGACCGTGGCGCTGCCGAAGCAGGCCTCGCAGACCATCCGCAAGCTGCACGACCTGGGCTGGAAGCCCGAGCACTACCTGATCGGCAGCGCCTCGGGCATCGCCACCACGCTCGCGCCGGCGGGGCTGGAAAAATCCGTCGGCATCGTCTCGGCCACCTACGTGAAAGACCCGAAGGACCCGCGCTGGGAGAACGACCCCGGCATGAAGGAATACCTCGCCTTCATGAAGCAATACAACCCCGGCGCCGACGCGATGGAGCGCGTCAACGTCAACGCCTACAGCGCGGTGATGCTGATGGTGCAGGTGCTGCGCCAGTGCGGCGACGACCTGACGCGCGAGAACGTGATGAAGCAGGCCACCCACCTCAAGGGCGTGCAACTGCCGCTGCTGCTGCCGGGCGTGGTGATCGACACCAGCCCGAGCGACTACCGCGTGATCCGCTCGATGCAACTCGAGCGTTTCGACGGGCAGCGCTACGTGCCGGTCGGCGCGATGGTCTCGTTGTGAGCGACCCCACGAGCGACAAGCCGGCGATCGACTTCTGGTTCGACTTCGTCTCGCCCTACGGCTACTTCGCTTCGACCCGCATCGATGCGCTGGCCGCGGCGCACGGCCGCAGCGTGCGCTGGCGCGCTTTCCACATGCGTTCGATCATGATGGACAAGCTCGGCCAGACCACGCCGCTGCTCGACACGCCGCTCAAGGGCGACTACCTCAAGCGCGACGTGCCGCGCATGGCGCGCTGGTTCGGCCTGCCGATGCGCTCGGGCGGGCTCGCGAACTTTCGCAGCAGCAACGCGAGCCGCGCGTTCCTGCTGATCGAGGAGCGCGATGCCGCCGCCGCGAAGCGCTTCGCGGCCGGCGTGTTCGAGTCGCACCACGCGAAGGCGACGCCGCCGAACACGCCCGAGCAACTGCTGCAGATCGCGACCGAGCAAGAGGCGGTCTGGCCCGACCTCGACCTCGCCGCCGCGATCCCGACCGAAGCGGCCAAGGACCGGCTGCGCCGCTCGACCGATGCGGCGATGGCCGCCGGCGTGTGGGGCACGCCGAGCTTCGTCGTCGACGGCGAGATGTTCTGGGGCGCCGACCGGCTGGGCCTGGTCGACGAATGGCTGCGCCGCGGCGGTTGGTAGGCGTGGCGCCCGCGCCGCGGCAGCTGCGCAACCCGACACCGCGACTCGCCGGGCGAGGCGTGGATCACGCGCCGCCCACCGGCGCCCGGGCACTCGACATCAGCGCCCGCAACTCGGCCAGCAGCTCGTTGGGCACGGTCGGCTTTTGAAGCACGCGCAGCCCACCCGCCAGGGCCTCGTTGAGCTGTTCGGCGTAGCCGGTCGTGAGCAGCACGGGCAGGTCGGGATGACGCTGGCGCAACGCGAACGCCAGGCCGATTCCGTTCATCGAACCGGGCATCGCGATGTCGCTCAGAACCACATCGACCCGGCTGCTGTCTTCGCGCAAGAACGCCATGGCCGCGTCGGCGTTCGGCAGGCGGGTGACGGTCATGCCGGCAGCGCCGAGCATGGCGGCGGTGGTCGCGCCGACATCCTCGTTGTCCTCGATCAACAGGATGCGCCCGTGAAGCTCGTGAAGTGTCTCCAACTCGCTCGCGGGGGCCGACGCCGGGTGCGGCAAGTCGGTGGCGGGCAGCAGCATGCGTACCGTCGTGCCCTTGCCCAACTCGCTCTCGATCGCGACCTGGCCGCCCGCCTGGGCGCAAAACCCCTGCACCTGGCTCAGACCCAGGCCCGAGCCGACACCCTTCTCACGCGTCGTGAAGAACGGCTCCATCACCTTGGGCAGCAGGTCGGCCGGAATGCCGATGCCGGTGTCTGTCACCGAGATCGACACCATCGGCACGCTCGCGTCGGCCGGATGAGCCGCATTGCAGGCGCTCAACGTGAGCACGCCACCCTGCGGCATCGCGTGGCGCGAATTGACGACGAGGTTGATGATCGCGAGTTCGAGTTCGCCGGGGTCCACCGTGATGACCCGGGTGCCCTGCTCGATGCGCAACTGCCAGACGACGTTGGCGCCGAGCGTGGTGCGGATCAGCCCTTCGGTCGCCGGAAGCCACTCCTGCAGCACGACGGCCTCGGGGCGAAGCGCCTGCTTGCGGGTAAACGACAGGAGCTGTCGCGTCAGGCGCACGCCCGACTCGATGGAGCGCTTCATCGCCATGATCTGTTTGTCGTCCGCCAGACCCGGATGCAGGCGCCGGTGGACGTGCAGGCTCGCCGAGAGGATGGCCAGCAGGTTGTTGAAGTCGTGCGCGACGCCTCCGGTGACCACCGCCAGGGTCTCGAGCTTCTGCGACTGCAACATGCTTCGCTCGGCGTTCGCGCGGCGGCTGATCTGATCGCGCAGTTGTGCCGCCGTGCGCACCTCGCGTTGCGTCTTCTTCAACGCCACCCAGCTCACGTAGACCAGGCCCGCCGTCGTCGGCAGCAGCACGGCCGCCAGCAACGAGACGAAGCGAGCCCAGCTCGCGAACATCGCCTGCCGGCTGACCCCGGTGGCCACGTAGAGCGGAAAGCCGTCGAGCCGCTTGAACGCGATGATGCGCGCCTCGCGCCCCGGGCTGGCCGGCATTTCGAGCTGGCCCGAGGCCTGGCCGGCCACGATGCCTTTCAGCGTGGGGCTGTCAGCCGGCACGTGGGTGCGTGCATCGGGGGTTCTCGGCCAGCGCGCCAGGATCTCGCCATCGGTTCGGATCAATGCGAAGCTAGCGAGGTTGGGCTGTTCGCTGCCCAGCGTCTCGTAATAGGCGCGAAAATACTCGGGGGCGAGCGACACGGCCACGATGCCGCGAAAGCTGCCGTCTGCGGACGAGCGGCGGATCGTCGCATTGATGACCTGCCGGCCGCTCCGGCGCGCGTTCAGTACCTCGCTGACGCTGAAGCTCGTGCGCCCCGCCTGCAAGTCCTGGAAGTAGGGGCGATCGGCCACGGAAAGTGCGCGGTCCACGGGGTCGGGATAGGCATCGCTTCGGGCCAGCCCGTTGCCGTTCGCGTCCCACACGGTGATCGCGACGACGAAGGGCAGACCGGAGGCGATGTCCGCGAGCCGCTGGTGCACCGCCTGCTCGCTGCTCGCACCGACCGAAGCCGACGCGAGGTCTGCGCGCTTGGCCACGTCGACGGCCACCGAAAAGGTGCGCAATGCCTGGCCATGCGTGAGGTCGGCGGCGTGCAGCACGGTCGCGAGGGCGTCCACCTGGGCGCGCTGGAAGCCCCACCACGCGATGACGGCGAACGCCACTGCCGGCAGGATGAAGGCGCCGAACAGCACTGTGCGCAGCCAGCTCGTCAGCGCGGTTTCGTCGGCGGGGTGACTCGCCCCTTCGACGCCTTCCGTGCCCTGCCGCTTGACACGATCGGACACCAGCCCGACCAGCACGCAGGTGAGCAGGAACGCCCCCACTTGCATCGGGCGACCGGCCATCTGCGGCGCCACCAGCCCCGATAGCGAGGCCGATGCACAGACCAGCGCCACCAGGAAACCCGCGCCCGCGCCCCAGACGATCGCGCTCAGCACCGCGGCGGGGAAGGCGATCGCAAGCGGCAGCTCGTCACCGAGCAGCGGTTGCAGACTCGCCCTGGCTGCGACAGCGGCAAGGGCCGCCGCCGATGCGAAGAACCATCGCTGTGGCGCGTGTTGACCTGAATTCGGCATCGCGGAGGTCGGATCGGAAGTGCACGGATGCTATCCGGGCGCGGAGCGCCCTGCACCGTTCGGCGTGCCGACGGCGATCAGGTCGTCTCGGTCGGGGCCGGCCCGCTGCGTGCCATCTCAAGCGCAGGGCGTGCCGGACGCCGCATGCCACCCACGCAGCTCGATCTTCGACACCTTGCCCGTCGCATTGCGCGGCAGTGCCGCCACCGTCAGGAAATTCTTCGGCCGCTTGAACGGGGCGAGTCGCGACTGCGCGAACTCGGCCAGGTCCGCCGGATCGAAACCGCCGCGCGGGCTGACCACCACGTAGGCCACGAGGCGCTCGCCCCACTGCGCATCGGGCACGCCGATCACGGCGCTCTCGACGACGAGCGGGTGCTCGTCGAGCACGCGCTCGATCTCTCGCGGGTAGACGTTCGTGCCGCCGGTGATCACCATGTCCTTCTTGCGATCGACGATGTAGAGGTAGCCCTCGTCGTCGCGCCGCGCCATGTCGCCCACGCTGACCCAGCCGTCGCGGAACGCCTCGCGCGTTGCGGCCTCCTGGCCCCAGTAGCCGCTGAACAGGCCGGACGAAAGGCTGTGCAGTTCGCCGACCTCGCCGGTGGCGACTTCGACGCCCGCCGCATCCAGCAGCCGCACCTGGTTGCCGAAGAACGGCAGGCCGACGCAGCGGCTCTTGCGCAGCTGGTCGTGCGGGCGAAGGTTGCTGACGACGCCGGCCTCGGTCGAGCCGTAGGTCTCGTGCAGCATGCCGGCGCCGAAGTAGTCGACGATCTGCTCCTTGGTCGAATCGAGCAGCGGCGCCGCGTTGCAGACGATGCCGCGCAGCCGGTGGCCGCGCAGGCGCGCGAGCAGCGGCGCTTCGAGCGAGAAGAAGGCGTGGTGGTGCGTGGGCACGGTGAACAGGCCGGTGACGCGCTGCGAGTGGATCGCACCGAGCACGAACTCGGGGTCGAACTTCGCGAGGATCTCGGTCGTGCCGCCGACGAACACCGAGGCCATCGCGAAGGCCAGCCCGGCGCCGTGGCACATCGGCGCGATCGCGAGGAAATGATCGTCGGGCGAGTAGATGCCGTACTCGACGGCGTAGCTCAGGAAGGCGAGCGTGCGCGCGCGGTGCGACAGCATCACGCCTTTCGGCCGGCCGGTGGTGCCCGAGGTGTAGGGGATCGAGAAGGTCGACCACTCGGGGATCGCGAGCGCCTCGAAGGCCGACGACGCGCGGGCCAGCAACGCCTCGTACGGCGCGCCGAGCACGACAACATGATCGACCGTCTCGAACAGGTTGCGGTCGAGCTGCGCCTCGCACTCGGGATGGATGAACACGATGCGTGCCTGCGCGTCGTTGCAGATGTCGGCGATCTCGCGCGCGTTGAGCTTGGGGTTGGGCGTGCAGACGGCGCCGCCCGTGTCGGAGACACCGCAGACGATCTCGATGAACTCCAGGCAGTTGGGGGCGATCAACGCCACGTTCTGGCCCGGCAACAGGCCCAGGCCGGCCACCGCGTTCGCGACGCGGTTCATCGCCTCGATCAGCGCCACGTAGCTGCGTTCGCGCTCGCCGCAGATCAACGCGGTCTTGCCCGGCGTGCGGGCCGCCGCGGCGCGGATGCCGCTCGAGACCGTGAGGTGGCGAAAGCCCGGCGGCAACGCGCCTGCCTGCACACTCGAAAGCGCGCTCACAGGCGGAAAACGCGCAGGGCGGTCTCGCGCATGATCAGCCGCATCGACTCGGGCCGAAGCTCGTGCGCGTGCATCTCGGCGACCGCGCGCTCGGGGTCGATCACCGGCCAGTCGGTGCCGAACATCACCTTGTGCGCGCCGTAGCTGTTCATGTAGTGCAGCAGCGGCTTCGGCAGGTATTTCGGCGCGTAGGCGTCGATGCCGATGTAGACGTTCTCGTGCTTCCAGGCCATCGCGATCATCTCGTCGGTCCAGGGCACGCCGACGTGGATGCCGAGCAGCTTCAACTCCGGGAAATCGATCGCCACCTGGTCGAGCAGGATCGGCCGCGCCACGCTCGGCAGCCGCACGTCCTTCTGGTAGATCAGGTTCTGGCCGACCTGCATCATGATCGGCACGTCGAGCTCGCAGCACTTGGCGTAGTACGGGTAGTACAGCGCCTCGTTCGGCGCGAGCTTGAACCAGTGCGGGTAGAGGTGCGCGCCGACGAAACCGAGTTCGTTCACGGCGTGCGTGAGATCGCGCAGACCCTGCATGCCGCGGTACGGGTCGACACCGGCCAGGCCCGAGAAGCGATCGGGGTACTTGCGGCACCAAGCTGCGACCTTCTCGTACGGGATCTCGAACGAGCCCTTCATCGCCAGATCGCCCGCACGCACCGCGATCAGCAGCGAGCGCTCGATGCCGGCGCGGTCCATCTTGCGCAGGTAGTCGTCGATCGTGACGCCGCCGCGCATGCTTTCCGGCATGCGCACCTGTGAGGTGAAGTTGGCGTCGAACCCGGTCTGGTTGTTGTTCACCTCGTCGGGGGTGAAGAGGTTGACGACGATGTCGATGTATCCGCTCATGCGCCATGCTGGCGCGGCGGCGGCGCGGGGTCACTTCTCGCGCAGGACTTATCCGCGGCTCGGACAGTGGCCCTTCAGGGAGCATGCACTGCCCGCCCTTCACGCCCCGAGGTACGCCTCCTGCACCCGCGGGTGATCGAGCAGCTCGGCCGCCGTGCCGGCGAGCACCACGCTGCCGTGCTCCAACACGTAGGCGCGCGAAGCCACCGAGAGGGCCATCGCGGTGTTCTGCTCGACGATCAGCATCGTCAGGCCCATGCCGTCGTTGATGCGCGCAAGCTGCTCGTAGACCTCTTCCGACAGCAGCGGCGCGAGGCCGAGCGAAGGTTCGTCGAGCAGCAGCACGCGCGGCCGCGACATCAGCGCGCGGCCGATCGCGAGCATCTGCTGTTCGCCGCCGGAGAGCGACCAGCCGAGCTGCGTGTGCCGCTCCTTCAGCCGCGGGAACAGCGCGAACACGCGCTCGAGGTCGGCCGCGATCGATTCGCGAAAGCCGCGCCAGCCGGCGGTCGCGACCGTGAGGTTCTCGACCACGCTCAGGCCCGGGAAGATGCGACGCCGCTCCGGCGCATGCGCCAGGCCTCGGCGCACGCGTGCCTCCGGCGCGCAGCGGCCGAGGTCTTCGTCGCCCATCGAAACGCTGCCGGCGCGCGGCTTCACCAGGCCGGAGATCGCGCGCAGCAGCGTCGTCTTGCCGGCCCCGTTGGCGCCCAGCAGCGCGACGCACTCGCCGCGTTCGACGTTGAGGTTCACGTCGACCAGCGCCTGCACCGCGCCGTAGGAGACCGACAGGCCCTCACAGCGCAGCATGCAACGCTCCTTGCACCGCCGCGCCGCGCCCCGGCTTGCGGCGGCCGAGGTAGGCCTCGACCACCGCCTCGTTCGCGCGCACTTCGGCCGGCGCACCGTCGGCGATCAGTTGCCCGAAGTTGAGCACCGCGATCCGGTCGGCGAGCCGCATCACCAGACCCATGTTGTGTTCGATCAGCAGAATGCTCAGGCCTTTCGCGCGCAGGCCGGAAACGTAGGCGATCAACGCCTCGACCTCGCCCGAATTCAGGCCGGCGGCGGGCTCGTCGAGCATCAGCACGCGCGGCTCGAGGATCAGCGCGCGGGCGATCTCGATCTTGCGTTGCTGGCCGTACGGCAGCACGCCGACCTCGCGATGCGCGTCGTCGGCGAGGCCCAGTTCGGCGAGCAGTTGCAGCGCGCGCGCCGCCATCGCGTGCTGCTCCGCGCGAAAGCTCGGCGTGCGCAACACCGCGGAAAGCAGCCCGCCGCGGTAGCGCGCATCGGCGCCGACCAGCACGTTCTCGAGCACCGAGAGGCGCTTGAACAGGCGGCCGTTCTGGAAGGTTCGGACCAACCCGGCGCGTGCCACCGCATGCGCCGGCCGGCCGGTGAGATCGACAGCGCCGAGCATCACGCTGCCGGCGCTCGGCGCGAGCACGCCGGCGAGCAGGTTCACGGTCGTGCTCTTGCCGGCGCCGTTCGGGCCGATCAGCGCGAGCAGGCGGCCCGCCGGCAGATCGAGGTCGATGTTGTTCACCGCCTGCAGGCCACCGAAGCGGCGCGACAAGCCGCGCACGGTCAGGATGTTGCCGGTGGCAGTTGCGAGATCGGCGTCAGGCACGGCCGACCTTTCCGGCACGCGGTGCGAACCACTTGCGCAGCCGCCCGACCACGCCCTCGGGCATCAGGATCAGCAGCAGCAGCACGCCCACGCCGAATACCACCAGGTAGGCCTCGCCGACGAAGCGCAGCCACTCCGGCGCGAAGCTCAGCAGCACGGCGCCGAGGATCGCGCCGGCGATGGCCATCTCGCCACCGGCGATCAACATCACCAGCAGCGTGATCGAGCGCGAGAGTTCGAAGTCGCCGGGCGAGACGTAGTGCGCGTAGTGCGCGTACAGCGCGCCGCTGAGTCCGGCGAGCGCGCTGCCGATCACGAAGGCCAGCACCTTGGTGCGCACCACCGGCACGCTCGAGGTGCCGGAGGCGATCTCGTCGTCGCGCACCGCGATCATCGCGCGGCCGAAACGCGAATGCCGCAGCGTCCAGGCGAACGCCGCCACGGCGATCAGGAACACGAGGGACAGGTGGAAGTAGCCCAGGTCGGTCTCGATCACGCGGCCGAAGAGCGTGACCGGCGGAATCGCGCTGATGCCGTCGTAGCCGCCGGTCACCGCGGTCCAGTTCTTCGCGACGATTTCGGCAGTGACGTTGAAGCCCACCGTGGCCAGCGCGAGGTAGTGGCCGCGCAGGCGCAGCATCGGCACCGCGATCACGAACGCGACCAGCGCCGAGGCCGCCATCGCCAGCGGCATCGTGACCCAGAAGCCCAGCCCGAAGCGCAGCGCCAGGATCGCCGAGGTGTACGCGCCGATGCCGATGAACGCGGCCTGGCCGAGCTGGATCAGGCCGCACCAGCCGAACGCGATCGTCAGGCCGATGACCGCGATCGCGGACTGCAAGGCGAGCACGGTGACGCGCAGGTTGTAGTCGGAGACGACGTACGGCACCGCGAGCGCCGCCACCAGCGCCGCGCCGAGGATCGCCGCGCCAAGAAGGCTCGTCGCCTTCATGCCCGATCCGCCACGCGTTCGCCGAACAGGCCCTGCGGCCGCACGAGCAGGAACAGGAACATCAGCGCGAACACGATCGCATCCTTGTAGGCCGAAGAGATGTACGAGGCGCCGAGGATCTCGGCCAGGCCGACCAGCACCCCGCCGACGATCGCGCCCGGCACGCTGCCGAAGCCGCCGATGATGGCCGCGGCGAACGCCTTCAACCCGATGCCCTCGCCGAGGCCGACATCGATGAACCACATCGGCCCGAGCAGCAGGCCGGCCGCACCGGCGAGCGCACACACCAGCACCCAGGTCAGCGCGTACAGCCGGTTCACGCGAATGCCCATCAGGCGCGCCGCCTCGGGGTCTTGCGCGAGCGCACGGAACTGCGCGCCGAGCGCGGAGCGATACAGCAGCACGTACACCGCCGCGATCAGCACCGCCGCGACCACGATCACGTAGAGCGCATGCACCGAGACCACCGCGCCGAAGAAGTCGAGCGTGCGCGTGCCGACCGGCGATTGCGTGGCGATGGGCAGCGAGCCCCAGGTGAGCTGCGCGAGGTTCTGGATCGCGATGCCGATCGCGACCGTGCCGATGATCACGGTGAGCGCCGGCTGCTTGCGCAGCGGCATGAACACGCCGACGAAGAACAGCAGCCCGACGATCGCCATGCCGCCGAAGACCATTGCATAGCTCGCCGCCTGCGTTGCAAGAGCGGAGCCACCGAAGTGCACTCCGCTGTAGGCGAGCGTGCTGGCGCCGAGCAGCGCGCCGATCGTCACGAGCTGGCCGGTCGCGAAGTTGACGACGCCGGTCGATTCATAGGCGATCTCGAACGAAAGCGCGACGACCGCATAGATCGCGCCGACGGCGATGGCGTTGACGATGAGCTGGATCAGTTGCGTCACCGACCTCAAGCCTTCGGGTAGACCGCCGCGGCGACCAGATCCTTGCTGCCCGGCTTGAAGCTGACCAGCACCACGCTGTGCGCCATGTTGTTGGTCGCGGGGTCGGTGGTGTAGTTGCGCGCCATGCCCTTGAAATCCTTCACGCCTGCGAAATACGCGCGCAGCTTCTCGGCATCGGGGCCGACCTTGCGCAGGCCTTCGGCGAGGATCAGGGCCGCGTCGTAGTACGCGGTGCCGAAGGTGTCGGGCCGTGCCTTGTTCGCGAGCACGTAGCGGCGCACGAAATCGGCGCTCGCCGGGCTCACGGCTTCGCCGAGCATCGTGTCGGCTGTGCTGTAGACACCGATGAGGTCGTCGGGGTCGACCAGGTCGAGCGTCGAGGGCGCGACCATGCCGGTGCCGGCGACCACCGGCATCGTGAGGCCTAGGCTCTTGCGCTGCTTCAGGATCAACGCGCCGTCGCGGTTGTAGTTGAAGCTGACGATCACGTCGGCGCCCTTGTTCTTCAGGCTCAGCAACTGCGCCGAGAAGTCGTTGTCGCGCGGGTTGAAGGCCTCTTTCGCGACCACCGAGACCCCGCTCTTCGCCAGCATCGCCTCGACGGCGTTGGCCGCGCCGGTGCCGTAGTCGTCCTGCGCGTACAGCAGGCCGGGCTTCGACTTCTTCAGCAGGTCGATCACGCCGTAGGTGATCGCGCCGGCGCCCAGTGTGTCGGCCGGGCGTGCGCGGAACAGCCACGGGTTCTTGCGCTCCTGGATCGCGACCGCGCCGCCGGCGGTGACCACCGGGATCTTCGCCTTCAGCACCTCGGGCTCCATCGCGAGCGCCTGGGTCGAGAGGCCCGAGAGAAAGACGAACGGCGGGTTGACCTGCTTCACCAGTTTGACGAAGGCGTTGACCGCGGTGCTGTTGTTGCCGCCCGTGTCTTCGAAGACGATGCGGAGCTTGCGGCCCTTGATGCCGCCGGCGGCGTTGATGTCGTCCTGCGCCAGCCGCAACGAGTTGTGATACTGCAAGCCGGTGGCCGCGAAGGTGCCGGTGATCGGCACGGTGGCGCCGACGACGATGTCGTCGGCCGCGTACGCGGCCGACGGGCGCAGCAGCGGCGCTGCGGCGAACGCGCCGAGGGCGGCGGCGGCGCGGCGGCGAGACATCTTGGGATCTGTGTCGTGGTGCATGGCAGCTCTCGGCATCATTGATTCGTGGATGGAACCGCGGGTCGCGCCCAACGGCGCTCGAACTCCCAGACTTCTTCGAAGCCGATCAAGCGGCAGAACTCGGTGAAGTCGAACATCGGGATCTGCGGCACCTGACTGTGCCCCGTTTCCTTCAGCGTGCGCAACGCCGACTCCATCGCCGCCGCGGCGACGAGGCTGGTCATCGACGGGTAGATCGCGAAGGCGTAGCCGATCTCCTTCAGCGTGGCCGCCGGCAGGATCGGCGTCTTGCCACCGTCGGCCATGTTGGCCATCATCGGCAGATCGAAGGCCTCGCAGGCGCGGCGCATTTCGTCTTCGGATTGCGGCGCCTCGAAGAACAGGATGTCGGCGCCGGCTTTCGCGTAGGCCTCCAGCCTTCGCATCGCGGCATCGACGCCGTCGCCGGCCCGCGCATCGGTGCGCGCGATGACGAGAAAGTTCTTCTTGTCCTCGCGCGTCTCGACCGCGACGCGGATCTTCTCGACCATGTCTTCGGTGGGCACGCAGCGCTTGTACGGCGTGTGGCCGCACTTCTTCGGAAACTCCTGGTCCTCGAGCTGGATCGCGGTGACGCCGGCGGCTTCGTAGCCGCGCACGGTGTGCGCCACGTTGAGCAGCCCGCCGTAGCCGGTGTCGCCATCGGCGATCACGGCCGCCGTGCCGCTGCTGCGCACCAGCGTGCGCATGCGGTCGACCATCTCGGTGTAGGTGGCGATGCCGGCATCGGGCAGGCCGAGCGCCGAGGCGGTGAGCCAGTAGCCGCTGCCGTAGACGATGTCGAAGCCGACCTTGCGGGCGACCGCGGCGCCGATCATGTCCTGCAGGCCGGGCACGACGAAGAAATCGCCCCGGTCGAGTTTTTCGCGGAGTATGGGGTTGGCCATCGAGATTCAGTTGAAGTTGAGGTCGGTGAACAGCCACGGCATGCGTTCGCGGTGGCGGCGTTCGAATTCGGCGATGCGGGTGCCTTCCTGCTGGCGGATCAGGCCGATCTCGTCGAGACCGGCGAGGAGCGCATCGCGCTGCCGCGACGGCACCTCGAAAGCGATGGACTCGCCTGCCGGCTCGGTCGGCTCGCCCGCTGCGAGCTCGATCGAGCAGCCCATCAGGTCGACCGTGATCGGCCTGCCGGCTTCGGCCTCGCGCAGCACACGCCCGTGCGCCGCGGCCGGCAGCACGACCGGCAGGATGCCGTTGGCGTAGCAGTTGGCCTGGAAGATTTCGCCGAAGCCCGGCGCGACGATGCACCGGATGCCCAGGTCGCCGAGCGCCCACGGCGCCTGCTCGCGGCTCGAGCCGCAGCCGAAGTTCGGGCCGGCGACGAGGATCTGCGCATCGCGCCAGGGCGCGCGGTTCAGCACGAACTCGGGGCGCTCGGCGCCGTCGGGTGTGAAGCGCTTTTCGAAGAAGGCACAGCGGCCGAGACCGCGCTTGTCGGTGAGCAGCAGGAAGCGCGCGGGGAAGATGATGTCGGTGTCGATGTCGGCATCGGGCATCGGCGCCGCGATGGCGGTCAGCACGCCGAACGGGGTCATGACTGCACCTGCTCGCGCACGTCGGCCAGGTGGCCGGCGAGCGCGCTCGCGGCAACCGATGCGGGGCTCATCAGGTGCGTGCGCGCGCCCGCACCCTGGCGGCCCTCGAAATTGCGGTTCGAGGTCGAGGCGCAACGCGCACCGGCCGGCAGCCGGTCGTCGTTCATCGCGACGCACAGCGAGCAACCCGCGTCGCGCCACTCGAAGCCGGCGGCGAGGAAGATGCGGTCCAGCCCCTCGTCCTCGGCCTGCCGCTTCACGCTGCCCGAGCCCGGTACGGCGATCGCCGTCACACCCTCGGCCTTGCGCCGCCCGCGCAGCACCTCGGCGGCGGCACGCAGGTCTTCGATGCGACCGTTGGTGCACGAGCCGATGAAGGCGTGCGTGATCGGCACCGATTGCAGCGCCGTGCGGGGCCGCAATCCCATGTAGGCCAGCGCACGCGCGACCTTGCGGGCGGCGGCTTCATCGGGTTGCGACAACGGATCGGGCACGCTCCCGTCGATCGGCAGCACCTGGTCGGGGCTGGTGCCCCAGGTGACCTGCGGCGCGATCCGCGCGGCATCGATGCGAACGACGCGATCGAACACCGCATCGGCATCCGATGCGAGCGTGCGCCAGTAGGCGAGCGCCTGTTGCCAGGCCGCACCTGCCGGCGCCATCGGCCGGCCTTCGAGCCACGCGAAGGTCGTGTCGTCGGGGGCGATCAGGCCGGTGCGTGCGCCGGCCTCGATGCTCATGTTGCACACGGTCATGCGCTCGGCCATCGACATGCCGCGGATCGCCTCGCCGGTGTATTCGATCGCGTGGCCCACCGCGCCGGCCGCGCCGAGCTGGCCGACGATCGCGAGGATCATGTCCTTCGCCGCGACGCCGCCGGCGAGTCGCCCCGTCACGTCCACCCGCAGGTTGCGCGCGCGCGTCTGGCGCAGCGCCTGGGTCGCCATCACGCATTCGCATTCGCTCGCGCCGATGCCGAACGCGAGTGCACCGAACGCGCCGTGGGTCGAGGTGTGCGAGTCGCCGCACACGAGCGTCATGCCCGGCTGCGTGAAGCCCTGCTCCGGCCCGATCACGTGGACGATGCCGTGGCGCGCGTCGCGCATCGGGATGTAGCGCACGCCGAAGTCGGCGACGTTGCGTTCGAGCAGCTCGACCTGGGCCTTGGCCTGCGGGTCGGCGATCGGCGACTCGCGGTGGCGCGTGGGCACGGCGTGATCCGCGACCGCCAGGTGCGAGGCCGGCCCGCGCATCACCTCACCGCGCCCGCGCAGGCCGGCGAACCCGGCCGGGCTGCTGACTTCATGCAGCATCTGCCGGTCGATGTAGAGCAGCGCCGTGCCGTCGCCGTGATCCGTGACGACATGCGACTCCCACAGCTTGTCGTAAAGAGTCTTCAAGCCGTGCCCTTGCCCAGTCCGAGCCGCGGCATCGCCACCGTGTCGATCGGGATGCTGGTGGTCTTGTACTCGGTGAAGAACTCGGCGCTGGTGGTCGCGCCGTCGCGGCCGACGCCCGATTCCTTGTAGCCGCCGAACGGCGCCCGCAGTTCGCGCATCATCGGCGTGTTGACCCAGACCACGCCGGCGCGGATGTCGCGGCTGCAGCGCATCACTTCGGTCAGATCCTGCGACCACACGTACGACACCAGGCCGAACGGCGAATCGTTGGCGATGCGCAGCGCGTCATCAAGGGTGTCGAACACGACGAAGGTCGCGAACGGGCCGAACACTTCTTCCTGGCAGATGCGTGCAGCGGAGTTCGGCGCGAGCACCGCGGTCGGCTCGATGTAGTAGCCGCGCTCGAAGCCGGCAGCGCGCTTGCCGCCGGTCAGCAGCGTCGCGCCTTCGCCCACCGCCACGTCGACATAGCTCAGCACACGGTCCATGTGGGCGCGGTAGGCGAGCGGCCCCATCTCGGTGGAATCCTCCATCGGGTGGCCGATGCGGATCGCCTTGGCGCGCTCGACGAAGCGCTTGATGAACGCATCGGCGATGCCACGCTGCAGCAGGATGCGCGAGCCCGCCAGGCACATCTGGCCGTTGTTGGCGAAGATGCCGAGCAGCGTGCCGTCGAGCGCGGTCTCGATGTCGGCGCTTTCGAACACGATGCTGGCCGACTTGCCGCCGAGCTCGAGGATGCACGGCTTCAGGTTCTGCCCCGCCGCCGCCATGATCGCGCGGCCGGTGTGCGAGCCGCCGGTGAAGCCGACCATGTCGATGCCCCGATGCTTGATCAAAGCCTCGCCGGTGACGTGCCCGCGGCCGTTGACCAGGTTCACCACGCCCTTCGGCAACCCGGCCTCGTGGAACAGCTCGACCATGCGCAACATCGACAGCGGCGTGAACTCCGAGGGCTTGAGCACGCAGCTGTTGCCGAACGCGATGCAGGTCGCGACGCGCATCGAGGCCAGCGCGAGCGGTGCGTTCCACGGCGCGATCAGCGCGCCCACGCCCTTCGGCTCGCGGGTCACGTAGGTCAGGTAGTTCCTGGTCTGCGTGTAGGTCTGCCCGCTGACGTTGCTCGCCACCTCGGCGAACATCTCGAAGTTCTCGGCCGCGCGCTTCACATGCTGGCGCACGCCGGAGATCGGCAGGCCGGTGTGCTGCACCTCGAGCGTGACGAGCTCGTCGGTTTGCGCGAGCAGCGTGTCGCGGATCGCGTAGAGGATGTCCTTGCGCTCCTTGATGTCCATGCGCGGCCAGGGGCCGGTGTCGAACGCACGGCGCGCGGCGAGCACGGCCTGGTCGACCTCGGCCGCATCGGCCTCGCGCAGCCGCGCGATCGTCTGTTCGCTCGAAGGGTCGATCACCTCGATGTCGTGGCCGCCGGCGCGCGACGCGACGGCCAAGCCGTCGATCAGGCTGGGGATGCGAACGGTCTCAGCGGGCATGCAGTTCTCCAGCCGGCGTGGCCATGATCTCGCCGCGGCGCCGCAGCACCAGCGCGACGGCCAGCAAGGCGAACACCAGGTTCAGCGCGCCCACCATCACGAACGGCGCCGAGTAGCCGACCTTGTCGAACAGCAGGCCCGAGACGAAGCTCATCACGACGACACCGAGCGTGCCGCAGAAGTAGAAGATGCCGAGCGCCGAGCCGCGCAACTCGACCGGCGCCTCCTCGCCGAGGATGGCCTGGCCGCAGACGATCAGCGCGCTTTCGGTCACGCCGATGGCCGCGACGACGACGAACATGCCCAGGCCGAACACGTCGTGCACCAGCATCGTCGAGACCAGCGAGAGCCCGGTCAGCGCGAGCGAGACGACCAGCAACACCGAGCGATTGACCCGGTCGGCGACGAAGCCGAACAGCAGCTGTGCGATCGCCGTCGCGAGCTTGAAGGTGACCATCAGCGCACCGGCCGTCTTCAGCGCCTCGACCGACGAGACGCCCTGCCCCGTGGCCGCGTTCACGACCCACAGCGAAACGAACGAGAGCATCACGAAGTAGTCGGAGCGGATCACGAAGCCCATCAGCATCACCAGCCCGAAGCGCGCATTGCGCCGGCCATGCGCGACCACCAGCCGCAGGTTGGCGACGAAGGTGCGCAGCGCTTCACCGAGGTTCGCGGCCGGCGCGGCGCGCGGCGCGCCGATGCGCGGCGGGTCTTTCAGCAGCAGCAACGCGAGCACGGCGCCGAAGATGCCCAGCGCCGCCACGGCCCAGAACGCGTACCGCCCGGCCGCCGCCGTGCCGATGCCGCTGCCCACGAGCCAGCTCGGCAGCCGTGCGCCGACCCAGCCGACCAGCAGCGCCGTCGCAGCGGCCTGGATCAGCAGCATCAGGGCGACGAACTTGCCGCGCGAGGCGTTGTCGGGGTAGTCGACGATCATGGTCGCGCTGCCGGCGATGTGGCCGGTCGACATCATCCCGAACACGAACTGCAGCACGAACAGCATCGCCACCGTGCCGGCCAGCGGGTAGGCGATCAGGCAGAACACGTAGCCCATGATCGCCATCACCAGCACGCGCTTGCGGCCGATGCGATCGGTCAGGCTGCCCGAGAGGCCGACGAACAGCAGCACCGCGATCTGCTGGAGCGTGACGAGGTTGCCGGCGAGCCGCCCCTGCTCGCCCTTGGGCACGTGCAGGATTTCGGTGAACACGAAGGCCTGCATCATCGGCATGAAGGTGACGATGCACAGCGCCGCGACGACGACGAGCACGAACACCAGGATCTGCCCCGGCGTGACGCCGGGAGCCAGCAGGATCGGCCCCAGTCTGCGTTGAGTCGGTGATGCGTCCATGGAATTCCCGTGCGAGGCCTTGCGCGTGTCGATTCTCGAACCGTAACGCATGGGCGGCGGGCGCCCAACGGCTTCCCTCCGGCTATCCGCCTTGCGGATGCGGCCCGAGCCTGCGTTGCTGCTGGCCCGGCGCGCGCCTAGCCTTCGTGCTCTTCGCTGTGTCGGGAGCCACGACTTGAATTCGCTGATCGAGATCGAGAACCGGGCCGGTATCGCCCGCATCACCTGCGGCTGGAAGAAGCCCGAACTGCCGCTGGCCTTCGTGCGCCGCTATTGGCGCGACGTGCACAGCCCGGCGATCTCGCGCCGCGCCGGCCTGTACGAGTACCGGCACTACCAGTTCGACGGTGTCGACTCGACCGTGTTCGGCCCGGTCGACGGCATCGCGTTCGAGTGCCCCGCGCATCAGCAGCTGATGTGGACCTCCGACGTGCGCTACGAGAACGACGCCGGCCTCGCCGCGTTCGGCGCCTCGCCCGGCCCCGAGGTCAAGGCGCAGTTGCTGGCCGACATCGATCTGCTCGTGGACCAGAGCACCACCTACAAGTCGGTCGGCGACAAGGCTGTCACGCTGGTGGACACCACCGGCGAACCGACGCCGCAGGGCGCGCCCCCGCGGCCCGCCTTCGCCGTCTTCTTCCGGCAAAAGGGCGACGAGCCCGCGTTCCACGCGCACCTGCGCGCGCTGGCCGCGCGCTGGGCCGCGGCGCCGGGCGTGCGGCGCGTGCGGCTGAGCTTGTTCGAGGCGCCCGACATGGAGGCCGAGAAGAAGGCCGGCTACCCGATCAAGACCCACCCGGCCGAGCTGCAGTACCAGGCCTGGATCGACCTCGTGCTCGACGACGCGTCGCATGCGCGCGGGCTGCTGCAGCCGGCCGACGCGGCCTTCATCTCCGTCGTGCACGCCTACCCGGTGGCCGCCGTCTACACCTCGATCTATGCCGGCCGGCCGACGCTGGTCGGGCTGCGCGGCTTCCCGGCCTACGAGGCGATCCAGGCGTTCAACGCGGTCGGCCAGCGCGAGCCGGCGCTGCTCGAATGGATGTACGGCCCGGTCGCCGCGGGCGGGCCGGTCGTGCCGAAAGCGTCATGAGCAGTGCGACCGTCTCCGAACGCCTCGTCGCCTTCATGCGCGAGTGGCAGACCCGCGGCGTGCCCGACGCTGTGCTGCACGAAACCCGGCGCCTCGTGCTGAACCAGCTGAAGGCCTCGGTCGGCGCGACCGACCACGCCGCCGTGCGCATCCTGCGCGACTGGGCCGACGCCGCCCCTGCGACCGAGCCGGCCGCCCGCACGCTCTGGTTCGGCACGCGCGCCACGGCCGAGCGCGCGGCCGTCGTCAACGGCGCGCTGTTCGAGGTGCTCGACTTCCACGACACCTACATCCCGACCTTCATGCACGCCGTCTCCGGCGTATTGCCGGCCGTGCTCGCGCTGGCCGAGACGCGCCGTAGCAGCGGCCGCGCTTTCCTGACCGCGCTCGCGCTCGGGTTGGAAGTGGAACTCGCCGTAGCGACCATCCTGATGCCGACCGGCTACTACCGCGGCTTCGTGCCGGCCGGCCTGGTCGGCGGCGTGGGCGCGGCTGCGGCCTGCGCGGCGCTCGCCGGGCTCGACGACGAGCGCACGCGCAATGCCATCGGCCTGGCGATGTGCACGGCGTTCGGCACTTACGAATCGGTCGGCAGCATGGCGCTCAGCTACATCACCGGCGCCACCGCGCGCTCGGGCCTGACCGCGTTCGAGCTCGCCGAGCGCGGGCTCGATGCGCCGCGCACCGCGTTCGAGGGCGAGAAGGGCATGCTCGCGTCGTACTCGAACGAGTCGCCCGACAAGATCGACGGCGTGCTCGGGGCAATGGCCGCGCCGTGGCGCATCTTCGGCCAGACCTACAAGACCGTGCCGACCGAGACCATCACGCACGGGCCGATCGAATGCGTGCTCGCGCTGCGGCCGCTGGCGCGTGGCCGCACCGTCGAACGGATGAAGTTCCATGTGGAAGCGATCGTCGTCAAGATCGTCAAGGAGCGCATGGAACGTTTCGGCAACCCGAGCAGCGAACTCACCGCGCGCTTCGACCTGTGCCATTGCGCAGCCGCCGCGTGGGAGCGCGGGCGCTTCACCCTCGACGAGATGCGCGAGCCGGTCTACACCGACCCGGCCGTGCTCGCGCTGCGCTCGCGCATCGAACTCGTCGCCGACCCGGCGCGCAAGACCTTCGAAGGCGCCGGCCTCGACATCACGTTCACCGACGGCTCGACCGAATCGTTCGACGTCTCCAACTTCCTCGGCACGCCGGGTCGGCCGATGTCGGACGATCAGCTCGCCGACGTGTTTCGCGCCGCGGCCGCCGGGCTGTTGCCGCCGGACAAGATCGAGCAACTGCTCGCCGCCGTCTGGCAACTCGACAGCGCGCCCGATCTCGAGGCGCTGATGAGCCTGGCCTGCCTGAACTGAAGTCGCGCTGACCCTTCAACCGAGAACCCCAAGATGCCCACCGTCACCCTGCCCAGCGGCGCGACCCTCTGGTACAAGAAAACCGGCACCGGCGCGCCGGTGCTGCACATCCACGGCTCGGCTTTCGGCCACCGCAACTTCGAGAAGATGACGCCGACGATGGCCGAGCACTTCGAGGTGATCGACTTCGACCTGCCCGGCTACGGCCAGAGCCACGGCGGCCCGGCCATGCGCTCGATGGCCGACATCGCCGACCAGGTCTTCGCGTTCATCCACGCACTCGGCCTGGAAAAGCTCCACATCCACGGCACCTCGTTCGGCGCGATGATCGGCCTGACCCTGGCGGCACGCCACCCCGAAGTGGTCGACCGCCTCGTGCTGAGCTGCTTCCTCGCCCGCTACGACAACGCCGCCCGCCTGATGCGCGCCACCTGGAAGCGCGCCGCCCGCGACAGCGGCATGCAGGCCGTGGCCGACATCACCTCGGTCGCCGGCTTCGCCCGCGGCTTCTACGACACGCCCGGCGCGCAAGCGCAACTCGAATCGATGCGCGAGGCTTTCAGCCACACCACGCCCGAGGCCTTCATCGCCGGCACCGAAACCATCGAAGGAACCGACCTCAGCGCGCTCGTGCCGCAGGTGCGCGCGCGCACGCTGCTGCTCGCCGGCAAGGAAGACAACATGACGCCGTTCTCGCCCTCCGACAGCGGCGTCGGCTTCATCCACATGCAGCGCATGTTCGTCGACAGCGAGATGGAAGTGCTGCCCGAGTGCGGTCACTACCTCGTGATCGAGCAGCCGGCGCGCGCGACCGCGCGCATCGTCGAATTCCTCGGGCGCTGAACATGGCATCTGCGCGCATCGGCAAGCGCTATGTCGAGACCTCGCGCGGGCTCGTCCATTTGCAGGAAGCCAATGGCGGTGGCAAAGCGCTGGTGCTGACGACGCTGACCTCGTTCTCCGCCCCGCTGCTCGACCACGTGCTGCCCGCGCTCGCCGACCGCGGCTGGCACGCGATCGCGCTCGACCTGATGGGCTACGGCCGCTCCGACAAGCGCGGCACCCACTGGCTCGTCGAAGACTTCGCCGACAACGTGCTCGAAGCGATCCAGGCTTGCAACATTGAGCCGTTCGGCCTCGCGTTCGGCCATTTCTCCAGCTGGGTCGGCATCGAGATCGCGAGTCGCTGCCACGGCGCCGAATCGCCGCTGCCCTCGCTGCGCGGTCTCGCACTCGACGGCACGCCGCGCTTCACCCCCGAGCTGCGCGCCGAGCGCCTGGCCGAAGGCGCGCCGGCGCCGCAACCGTGGAACGAGCAAGGCGATCACGCCCTCGCGTACTGGCAGAAAGTCTGGCGCATCATCCACCAGCTCGAACCTTCGAAGCCCCTCGATGCCGTGCCGAGCGCGCGCTTCCGCAACGCCGCGATGGCCTTGATGGAGGCCAGCGTCTACGAGCCCAACACCGCACTGGCCGCCGCGCATTTCGAGATCGAGAAGAAGCTGCCGCTTGTTGCGCTGCCCACGCTGGTGATGTGCAGCGACACCGACTGGAACCTCAAGCACCACGACGCGATCGTGGCCGCGCTGCCCGATGCGCGCCCGCTGCGGCTGGCCGGCACCAACCCGATCCACGCGGTCGATTCGCCGGAGCGCGGGGCCGAGTACGCGGCCTACCTGCACACGTTCTTCTCGGCGCTCTGATCGGAGCCGTCTCCCGGCCCGCGGTCAGCCGCCGATCTCCCCGAACGGCCTCAGTTCGATCCGGCCCATGCGTCCCAGTGAGTGACGCAGCCACAGGTTTTGCAACGGACGAACGCCAACACCTTGCAGGCCCCACACGTATTCCTCGGTTGCGCCCTCCGGAGCGTCAACGTGGACCTTCTCGCATGGGTAGTGGGCCCAAAGAATACCGTAGCGGCGGCAGATCGAGCAGTTGCAGTCGGTCAGCGACGCCGGCTTGTTCGGCACGGTAAGTTTCACCGCGCCGCAATGGCATGTGGCTGTGAGCCTTTGGCCCCCTTCGTTTCCTTGTGACGAGCGCGAATCTCGAGGGTGGCGAGGCGACGGCTCTCGATAACCTACTCGTCCATGAATTTCCATGTATCGGCTCCGTCGAATCGGCGGACTCGAACTGCGGCGATCAAACCCGGATCGAAGCTGGCCAGGTTGACGCCGTGCCTGGCGCCCGGCGCCGGATTCAGCGGCTCCCAGTGCGTGACGCAGGCGCAGGTCTTGCAATGAATTGTTCGGAGGGTCTTGTCACCCCAGACGTATTCGGATGTGTTCTCGGGGTGCCCTTCGATCTTGACCGATCCGAACGCGTAGTACACCCAGGGCCCGCCGATTCGGCGACAAAGCGAGCAGTTGCAAGCCGTGGCCACCTCGGGAATCGACGGCAGGACAAGACGTACGGCGCCACAGTGACACGAACCTTCGAGCATGACCGGCTCCTATGTAAATGCGCGACGTGTTTCGATGCGCTGATTGGCAACTCGAGGAGCGACCGCTGCACGTGGCTATCCGGCACGAGCTGGCTTGGCGACGCTGCCTTCGGGCTCGATCCAACGCGTGCCCGGTGTCAACCCGCCCAGCACAGCGAGTTGAACCAAGCGATCGTGACCGATGTTCCTGAGGGTGTGCTCCGTGTTGGGCGGTATGACCACGACACTGCCGGACCGATATTGCTCTGCCTGCCCGCCACGAAATGTGCACTCCCCCGTACCGGACAGGCAAACGATGACTTCCTCGATCGGGTGCAGGTGCCAGGGCACGACAGCGGCCGGGTTGAGGACGTTCTCGTACACGGAGCAGGACTTCGTCCCCGACTGGCCGTCTGCCAGCGTGACGAATGTTCTCTCGGTCTGCGCAGGCATGTTGCCGAGCATGTTGTGGTGAATGGCCACGTTCGACCCCCGTGATGTGAGCCTCGGATCGCACTTCGCTAAGCGCCCGCACGCGACTGCACAGAGGCGGCTATCAGGCTCCAGACAATGAGCACGAGCTGGGCCAGATTCACAGCGATTGCCGCCACGTGCATGCGGCGAAACGCAACGATAGAGCCGGTGGCGCTCGCCTGCAACTGGGCTCGAAGCGAGTCCATTCGCGGAATGACCTTCTTGCGCAAAGTGGCGCCCAAAACCGCGAGCGCGGCTGCTCCGGCTGCCAGCGTGAGCTTCCCGGCCAACGCGAGACTCACCGCGCTTGCACCTGCGGTGTATGTCGCGGCCAGGTAGTAGGTGTTGAAGAAGCCTCGGACGAAGCGCGCGTCCATGGGCGTGTCGTGCTTCAGGATCAACAGTGGCAACGAGCCCAAAAGAAAATACGCGTGGGTCACGAGAAGGGCCACCGCGAAGAACAGGGCTGCGATCAGAGCTGCAGACATGACGCGATTGTGGATCGAGTCGCTCGTCTTTTGCGGCCCGAGCTTCACTCCGGCCTCGGCCAACATGCCACTGAAGGCTTAGCGCTCCGCCCCCGCGATCGTCAACCTCGCCTTCACCCACGAAGTCGGCAGCGCCGGGTCCCCGCTCCCCTTGTATTTCGCGTAATACGGATACGGAAACACCGGCCGGCTCCAGTCGGTGAGGGCCGGGTCCATCGGGAACACCGGCCGCGGCAGGCCGAGGTAGCTCTGCTCCTTCTTCAAGTGGTAGGCGGTCAACACATCGGGTGCGATGCCGCGTTCGACCCAGTCTTCCAGGTACGAGAGCTCGTCGAACGCGTCGGCACCCGGCCCTCGGCGGCAGTGCGCGACGCCGGGCACGAGGTAGAGACGGAAGAAGTCGGCCGTGGCCGCCGGGCCGCCCATCAGGCGCTCGACCTTCTGGTAGTACTCGACGCTGACGGTCGCGGGGATCTCGATGTCGTCCCAGCCGTGCCACATGATGAGCTTGCCGCCGCGTGCCTTGAACTTCGTCAGGTCGGGGTTCTGCGCGTTGTAGAGCGCCTCCATCGTCGCCAGCCGCGGCGGGTCACGGTCGAAGTCGAACTGCACGAGCGGGTAGTCGTGCGGCAATGCGTCGTCGAACGCGAGGTTGCGCATCAGCTCGGCGATGAAGCCGTTGTCGAAGAGGTAGCCGGGCGTCTGGCCCTTGTCGGCGACGAGTTGCGTGGCCCAGTCGTGTTCCGAGCCGAGCGGCAGGCCGCCGGCGTACAGCTTGCGGCCCTTCGAATCGTGGGCCCCCGCGTACAACTTCTTCAGCGCACCGATCTCGGCTTCGGTGAGGCACGACGCGCCCGCGTCGTCACCACGGCAGCGCAGTGCCTCGGGCTTCCAGCCGCAGGCCTGGGGGTCTTGCAGGATGCCGTCCTTCAGGCCGTCGAGCCGGTCGCAGGCCTCGATCACCGCGGCGCGGACCATGCGCAGCTTGCTCGAATCGAGCACCTGCTTGCCGCTCGCGTCGAAGGTGGCGCGGCCGCTCCAGATCAGGTGCAGCAGCGCGTCGCCCAGTTCGTCGAGCGGCGGGGCGCCGGCGATGATGCCGTCGTAGTCGTCCGGGTAGCGCTGGGCTTCGACCATGGCCTGGCGCCCACCGGTCGAGCAGCCGCGAAAGTACGAGCGGCTCGGCGCACGGCCGAAGTAGGCCTGCACCACGGCCTTCGCGGCGAGCGTGGCGACGTGGGTCGCGCGGTAGCCGAAGTCGATCTGCGCCTGGCGGTTGTTGCGCGCCCATTTCACGTCGCCGGCCGTGCTCTTGTGGCCCATGTCGGTGCTGACGACCGCGTAGTTGCGCGCGAGCACGTCTTCGCAACTCGCGAGGCTGACGATGCCGCACATCGCGCCGCAGCCTTGCTGCAGCAGCTTGCCGTTCCAGCTCTGCGTCGGCAGGCGCACCTCGAAGCCGACGGTGCCGCCGGCATAGCCCTCGACCTTGCAGTATTCGGGCAGGCTGCCGTTCGCGGCCACCAGCGTCGCGGCCTGGATCGTGACGGGCGCGTCTTGCAGCAGCTGGAACATCTTCCGCAGGCCCGGGGGCCCCGGGTAGGCGCGGAAGCCGGCGCAGTCGATCACCGGCTTGGTCGCGGGCGCCGAATCGAGCGGCGCCGGGGTGGCGGCGCTGGCACTTGCCAGCGTTCCCGCGAGACACATCAAGACCAGCCAACGGCAAACGAACACGACACGCATCGACAACTCCCGGATTGAGCAGACGCGATCGTGCACCGGGAACCGGGCGCACGCGTCGGGCCGGGCGGATCTGTCCGCGCAGCGGTGAAACAGCGAAGCCTGCCCGGCGCGGTCACGCGGCGGCGCATAAGCTTTTCGCATGACCAAGCCTCCCACGCTTTCCGATCTCAGCACCGCGGCCATCGCGACCACCACCGCTACCGGATTGCTGCCTCGCCTGCGCAGCGGCCAACTCTCTGCCCAGGCCTGCGCGCAGGCCAGCCTCGCGCGCATCGCCGCCCGCGACGCCGACGTGCACGCCTGGGCGTACCTCGACCCCGAGCAGGTGATGGCCCGCGCAGGCGAGCTCGACGACGCGCGTGCGGCCGGCCTGGTCGGCGCGCTGCACGGCCTGCCGATCGGCCTCAAGGACGTGCTGCTCACCTGCGACATGCCGACGCAATACAACTCGCCGCTGTATCGCGGCTTCAACGCGGGGGTCGACGCCGCTTGCGTGTCGTTGCTGCGCAGCGCCGGCGCCTTGCTGCTCGGCAAGACCGACACGGTGGAGTTCGGTGCCACCGGTCGCGTCGCTCGCACCGCCAACCCGCTGCGCCTGAAGCACACGCCGGGCGGCTCTTCCAGCGGCTCGGCCGCGGCGGTGGCCGACTTTCATGTGCCGCTCGCGATCGGCACGCAGACCGGCGGCTCGATCGTGCGGCCCGCCTCGTTCTGCGGCATCTACGGCATGAAGCCGACCTGGAACCTGGTGAGCCGCGAAGGCGCGCGCATGTTCTCGGCCTCGCTCGACACGATCGGCTGGTTCGCCCGTTCGGCGGCCGATCTGGCGCTGCTGCTCGACGTGTTCGAGCCCGAGCCGGTGTCGGGCGCCACGGCGTTGCCGATCAACTCGGCGCGCATCGCTGCGTGCCGATCACCGGCCTGGCCGCAGGCCGAAGCCGCGACCCGGGATGCGTTCGAGCTGGCGATCGAAGCGATCCGCGCGGAAGGCGGCACGGTCGTCGAACTCGAGCTGCCCGCAGGCTTCGCGCGGCTCGGCGAACTGCACGACGTCATCATGCGGTCGGAAGGCCGCAGTGCGTTCCTCGCCGAGTACCGCCTGCACGGCAAGGCGCTGCACGAGAGCTTTCGCGGCCAGGTCGAGAACGCCGCCGGCCACACCCGCGCGCAGTTGCTGGAGGCCTACGACGTGGCGGCGCGGTGCCGCGCCGAGTTCGACGCCATCGCAGACGACTTCGATGCGGTGCTCACGCCCAGCACCACCGGCGAAGCGCCGATCGGGCTGGCCGCCACCGGCTCGTTCGCGTTCAACGCGATCTGGAGCGTGCTGCACGCGCCTTGCATCAACGTGCCGGGCTTCCTCGGGCCGGGCGGATTGCCGGTCGGGCTGACGCTTGCCGGCCCGCGCTTCGCCGACCGCCGGGTGTTGCGCGCCGCGGCGGCGCTCGGCCCGCTGTTCGAGCGGGCGCAGACGAATCGCGCGGCCGCCAACTGAGGGGCGCGCCCGCCTTCAGTGCGCGATGCCCAACGGCGGCACCGAGGTCATCGGCCGCACAGCCGATTCGTGCAGATGAATCTCGCCCAGGCCGTCGTCCATCGGCCGGATGCCGTGGGTCAGCTCTTCGGACAAGGCATGCGCCGCGGACTTGAGCTCCTGCACGTAGCGGCCGACCGCATCGGCCAACGGCATCGCCGACGAGAAGAACACCAGCGTCAGCGTGCCCACCACGCGACCGCACTCGAACACCGGCACGCCGATCGACGAGGTCTTGCCGGGGCAGGCGCTGTGCGGGTTCTTGTGGCAGGTGGCGTAGCCGTTCTGGCGGATGCTGGTGACGAGCTTGTCGCCCTTGAACATCTCGAGCATCGGCGTGCGGCGCTCGAAGGTCTCGATGCCGGTGAGGATGTTGCTGCGCTCGTCGTCGGGCACGTGCGCGAGATACGCATGGCCGGAGGCGCATTCGAGCAGCGGCATCATGAAGCCGGGCGAGTAGTTGAAGAAGGTGAGCGAGGTGAGCGTGTGGGTCGAGTCGCGCACCACCATCGACTGGCCGACATGCGTGACGACCGACACCGGCCACGAGAGCCGGCGCGTCAGCTCCACGATGTGCGGGCGCGCCGCGCTGACGAGCTTGCCGCCGTCTTGATAACCGAGCGACAGCGACTGCACCAGCTCGGTCACGCGGTAGTGCTTGCGGGTCGGTTCGCACTCGATCAGGCCCTCGTGCATCAGCGTCTGGATGATTCGGAACGCGGTCGGGTACGGCAGGTCGACGGCGCGCGCGATGTCCATCAGCGACATCGACCTCATCCGGTTCACGGCCTGCAGCACCGCGATGCTCCGGCTCACCGAGCGGATCGGAACTCCTCTTTCCATGGGGCACCTCGTCGAGTCAAGAAGGGGCGTGCGAGCGGCACGTTTCACGGCGGAATTTGCATGCACGGGGTATGCCACGAAGGCGGTGCTAACCCGCGGTCGGGAAAGATATCCGAGTGTCGGACACCCGCAGCGGTATCCGCGTGCTGAACGAATCGCCTGCCCGGGATGCCGATCGGCGGGTGCGCGACCTACAGTTTCGACCTCAGATTCCACTGCTTCGACAGCCCCACGATGACCGACACCCAGAACCTCATGATCCCCGGCCCCGCCGGGCGCCTCTCGCTGCGCACCAAGGGCTTCGCAGCCAAGCCGTCGCGCGTCGTCGTCCTGGTGCAGGGGGCCAACATGTCGGGGCAGATGGGCTACGACTTCTCGTACCCCGGCGGCAGCGGCTACTCGATGATGGACGCGTTCGTGCAGGCCGGCTTCGCCGTGGTCACCTTCTCGGTGCGCGGCTATGCACTGTCGGAACTGAACGGCGAGCCGTTCGGCGTGCAGACCGACCAGGCCATCGAAGACCTGGCCGCGGTGGCCGACTGGGTGCGCGCGCAGGGCTGGCCGCGGCCGCACCTGCTGGGCTGGTCGTGGGGCGGGCGCATCACCGGCCGCTACTGCGAGACGAACTCCGATCGCATCGGCCGCCTCGTGATGCTCGACCCGGCCATCGGTGGCGGCAACAAGATCCTGCCAGCACCGACCGACGAGTGGTGGCACAACACCCACGCCTACTTCTACGACCGGCTCGAGAAAGAACTGATGGACGTGGCCGCGCTCGACGCACTCGGCCACCGCATGAACGACGAGGAGCCGCGCTCGCCGAACGGCATCCGCCTGGAGAACGCGAACGGCAGCCAGGCGGTCGTGCCGAGCAAGGTCACCTGCCCGACGCTGATGCTCTACGGCTCGGAAGCCGGCAAGCAGAACTACATGCAGGGCGGCTGGGACCGGCTGAAGTTCTACGAGGCGCTCGCCACCGAGGACAAGGCCTTCGTGCTGGTGCCGGGCGGTGGCGACTACGCGCACCTGCAGAACCCGCGCGCACGGATCTTCGCGGCCTCGATCGAGTTTCTTTCCGTCGGCGATGCCTGAGATGGCGACCGACGCCATGAATGAGGCCCTGACCGACGCCCTGACCGACGACTACCAACGCGCCGGTTTCGGCGCCACGCTGCCGTTCGGCGAGCGCCCGGCCCTGCTGGTGGTCGACGTGGTCCAGGCCTACACGCTGCCGGCGAGCCCGCTGTTCGCGGCCGGCTTCGTCGAGGCGCTGGCACCGAACCGGCGCCTGGTGGCGGCGGCGCGCGCAGCCGGTGTGCCGGTGCTGTTCACCCGCGTGGTCTACGACGCAGAAGGCCGCGACGGCGGCCTGTTCTTCCGCAAGGTGCCGGCCCTTCGCAGCTTCGTTGCCGGCTCCGCGCTGGGCGCGTTCTGTGAGGGGATGGAGCCCCTGCCGGACGAAACCGTGATCACCAAGCAATACGCGTCGGCCTTCTTCGGCACCTCGCTCGCTTCAACGCTCAACGCCTGCCGCATCGACACCTTGCTGATCACCGGCTTCTCGACCTCCGGCTGCGTGCGCGCCTCGGCGCTCGATGCGCTGCAGCACGGCTTCGCGCCGTTCGTGGTGCGCGAGGCCTGCGGCGAGCGCGATGCACGGCCGCAGGAGGCGAACCTGTTCGACCTGCAGGCGAAGTACGCCGAGGTGATCGACGAGGCGCGCGCGCTGCGCGAACTCGCGTCGCTGCGGCGTCAACCGCCCGCCTGATCCTTGGCGGCTTGCTCCGCCAGCGAGAGCCCGATCGCGCCGGCGCACTGCTTCACGGCATCGGCATAGCGGCGCACCGCTTCGGCCATCGGCATCGCGGTCGAGAAGTAGCTGAGCGAGACCACGCCGGCGAGCCGCTCGCCCTCGAAGATCGGCGCGGCGATCGACGAAGTCTTGCTCGGGTTGAGCGTGCAGGTGGTGCGGTCGTGCGTCGCGAAACCGTCTTCGCGGATGCGCCGGGTCAACGCGCCGGAGCGAAACATCTCGAGCGTGGCGCGGTCGCGCGTGCCGTCGTCCAGGCCATCGAGCAGGCAGGTGCGCACCTCGTCGGAAGAGAACGCGAGGTGCGCCAGCCCCGAGGCCACCTCGAGCATCGGGAAGGTGTAGCCCGGGTAGTAGGTGTTGAAAGCGAGCGAGGTCATCGTGTAGGTCGAGTCGCGCACCATCATCGAGGCGCCCGCCGCGGTGTTGAGCGTGACCGGCCAGCCGTGCTCGCGCGTCAACGCGATCATCAGCGGCCGCGAGGCCCGCACCAGATCGCCGTGCTCGTGCACGCCGACCGCGAGCGATTGCACCAGGCTCGTCGCGCTGTAGAGCTTTCGCACCGGCTCCGATTCGATCAGGCCCTCGAACACCAGCGTCTGCACGATGCGGATCGTGGTCGGGTACGGCAGCTTCAGCGCCTTGGCGATTTCCATCAGCGAGACCGGGCCCCGGCTGTTGATGAACTTGAGCATCGCCAGCGCGCGGCTGACCGCCCGAACCGGCACACCTTTTTCCATTCACCCTCCTGACGACGGCCGGGCCGCTGCCGCGGCCACGCCGCAGCTTACAGCTCGGACAACAGGCGCCCGAAGCCTTCGGCCTTGTCGTCGATGCCGTTGGCGCGCAGCGCGTGCCAGTAGGTCGCGGTGTTGATCGCGATCACAGGTTTGCCGAGCCAGGCCTCGGCCTCGGCCGCGAGCTTCACCATCGAGAGGTTGGTGCCGACCTGCACGAGCGCATCCACGTCGTCGCCATCGAGGGCCAGAAGCGTCTCGCGCAGGCGCTGCGGCGTGACGCGGGCGATGTCGGTCCAGCTCGTGCATTGCAACGGCACGTCACGCACCACGCTGAAACCCGAGTCGGTCAGGAAGCGCGCGACGTTGCGGTTCGCCGTCGGGTAGTACGGCGAGAGAAAGGCGACGCGGCGCACGCCGCCGTACGCGCGCAGCGCCTCGGCCAGCGCCATCGAGCCGACGCTGATGTCGAGGCCGCTGAACTCGCGCACCTCGCGAACGAACTCGGTGCAACCGGCGAGGCCGCCCATGAACGAGATCGCCGAGACGCCGAGCACGAGGTAGTCGGGCCGGCAGGTCAGTGCGGTGCGCAGGCTGTCGCGCAGGCCTTCGCTGATCTTGGCCGCGCCGTCGAGAAAGGCCTGGTCCGAGAGCGCTGCCGGGTCTTCGACGTAGATGTCGCGGTACTGGTTGGTCACGCCCGGCGGGCGCATCGCTTCCATGTCGGGCTGCACGACCGTGTTGGTCGAGGGCCCGATCACCGCGAAGACCTTTCGCCAGCCCAGCACATCGGTCATCGCACGTTTCTCCGAAGATTGACCGCGGCCATCAGGCGATCGCCGCCGCCTGTTCGAGGCTGGTGAACATCGACTGCTTCAGCAGATAGGCGCGGCGCGCCACGGGGTCGTTCATCAATCGGCTCATCGCCTCGCGGCGCGCGTTGCGCTGCACGCCCCAGCCCTCGCGCATCATGCGCGTGTTCTCGATCGTCTGGGCCTGCACGAACTCCTGCGTGACGGTGCGGCGCTGGCGCTCGTAGAGATCGAGCAACGCGTCGTCGCCGCCTTCGCGCAGGATCGCGACCAGCTTCTCGCAAAGGTTCACCGAATCGTGGATGCCGCTGTTCATGCCGAAGCCGCCCATCGGGCTGTTCAGGTGCACCGCATCGCCGACCAGGCAGACCTTGCCGACGCGAAACTTCTCGCACACCCGCTGATGGACACGGTAGATCGTGCGGTGTCGAGTCGCGACCGGCACGTCGCTGCCGAGCATGCGCTGAAAGATCGCGTTCTTGTTGGCCTCGGAGACCAGCTCGGCATCGGTGAGCGTTTCGCTCGCCGGCACCAGCACGCGCCACAGGCCCGGCACGCGCAGCAGCACCATCCACTCGTCGGGGTCGGAGATGTAGTTGACGTATGAGAGATCGTCGAACGCGCTCTCGATCGGGTATTCGGTCGAGAGGCAGAGAAACTTCTCGTCGTAGGTGAATCCCGGAAAGCCGAGGTCGAGCACCTTGCGCGCGACGCTGTTCGCGCCGTCGGCCGCGACCAGATAGCGGGCACGGTAACGCTCGACCGCGGTGCCGGTGTCGACGTGCGCGGTGACGCCGTTCGCGTCCTGTTCGACGAACAGCAGCTTGCTGCCGAAGCGCACGGTCGCGTCCGGCAATCGCGCGAGCTTGTCGACGATCTCGCGCGTCACCCGGTGCTGCTCGCACTGGATGCGGTACGGAAAGGCGGTGCGGTCGGCGATCTCGGCCAGGTCGAACGAGAAGACCTCGCCCGATTGCCGATCGCGAAACTGGTAGACCGGCGCCTGCAGCCCCTGCTCCAGCAAGGTCTGCGAGGCGCCGAGGCGATGCAGGATCTCGATCGTGGGCGCATGGAAGGTCGACGCGCGCAGGTCGCTCGCGGGTGTCGACTGCGCCTCGAGCGCCGCGACCTTGACCCCGCTTTGCGCCAGGATCAAGGCCGCCACCGATCCGACCGGGCCGAGCCCGGCCACCAAAACTTCTACATCGTGGGTCTGCATGTCGAGCGCCGCGACGCGCCGGGCTTCGTGGGCCCGGAGCGGCGCGGCTTCCCCTTCTTCAGAAGTCGTAAGTTCCGGTGATGCCGTAGGTGCGTTGGGCAGGCAGGTAAGCCACCCACGGTGTGGCGCCACCGTTGATCAGGCCGTTGGGTGTGGCCGAATCGGGTGTCTTGTCGTTGGTGAGATTGCGAACGAACGCGGTGATCTTGAACTTGTCGGCGATGACTCCGCCGTTGAGGTTCACGACCTTGCGCGCACCGATATAGTTGAACCCGATCGGCGCGGTGTACTGCTTCGATTCGTACCTGAAGTCGACGCGGCCGAACCAGTTCAGCGTGCTCGTCAGAACGCCGTCGTACTGGGCACCGGCACTGAAGGTCACCTTGCTGGCGCGCGGCGACTGCAGGCCGTTCAGGTCGACGACCTGCTTGGGCCCCTGGAGCGTTTGCACCGTGACGACGCGCGGCGCGCAGGACGCGATCGTCAGGCAGTTCGCCGCATTGCTGAAGTCATAGCTGCCCGAGGTGATCTTGGGGTTCGCGTAGCCCAGGCCGCCGGTCACGGTCACGCCGCGCAACGGGACGAGGGCGAAGTCGAAGTCGATGCCGGTGCTCTTGGTCGAGGCCAGGTTCTTGGTGACCAGGCCCACGTTCTTCGGGTCGTCGGACGGGCCCGAGATCTGCACGTCCTTCGACTTCTGCTGGTACACGGCAACGCCCAGTTGCACCTTCTTGTCGAGGAAGCCCGCCTTCGCGCCGACCTCGATCGTCACGCTGGTTTCCGGATCGAACTTCAGTTCAGCGACGGTCGTGGCGCGCTGGTTGATGCCGCCCGCCTTGGTGCCGTTGGCCCAGCTCGCATACAGCATCGAGTCGGCCCCGAGCTTGTAGCGCGCGCTGCCGCGGTAGTTGTTGAAGCTGTACTCGACCGTGCCGGTGCCGGCGGCGCCGTAGGGGTGGTCGACGTTCGCGATGAAGGCATTGCGCACGATGTCGTAGGACTTGGTCTCGTGCGTGTGGCGGGCCTCGCCCTGCAGCGTGAGCGCGGGGATCACGTCGTACTCGACCGAGCCGAACGGCGAGAAGATCTTGTCGGTGAAGTTGGTCAGCGTGTAGTTCGACTTGCTGAAGCTGCCGTCGGGGGTCAGGAACAGGCTTCCGGTGGAGCCGGCTGGCAGCGTGGTGCCCGCCGGCAGGCTCGAGCCGTCTGCGCCGATCAGGGTCGTCGCGGTGCTGGTGGCGTTGAACCAGTACGCGCCGCCCGAGCCGCGCAGCGCCTGGTTCTGCTTCGTGGCCAGGCGCAGTTCGAGGCTCTTGTCGGCGTTGTTCGCGTCGGACCCGAACAGCTCCTTCAGGTTGTAGATCGTGCCCGGCGGGTTCGGCGCCGTGATGAACGGGATGCCGTCGCGGTGGCCGGTGAAGTCGGCGTAGCGCTGGTCCCTGACATTGTTGTAGCCGATCAGCGCCGAGCCCTCGACCGGGCCGAAATCGTACGCGGCGCGAAGCGTGTCGGCCTGCACCCGTCGCTTGTTGCCGGCCTGGCCGGCATTCGGGCTGATGGAGGCGACCTCCACCGGGTGCTGCTTGGGATCGATCTGGCCGCACAACTGCGTGAAGGCCCCGGCGCCGCCGTTGACGCTGGCATTGACACCCGATTTGGTGATCGGCCCGCAGTTGTTGTCGAGGTAGGCGGCCGACTGGGCACCGAAGAAGTCGTCGCCGTAGTAGGTCGACGCGACCACGCTGAATTCCTTGGTCGGCGTGAGGCTGACGGTCAGGGCCCCGTCGTTCTTCTTGTAGCCGCCCGCACGCAGGCCGTTCACCTGGTCCTTGTAGGTGCCGTCGGATTCGTCGTGCCCGACGACCAGGCGAAAGTCGAGCACGCCCTGCTGGATCGGCCCGCCGATCGAGGCCTTGGCCAGGCGCCCACCCGAGCTCGAGATGCCGCCGGTGACGCTGGCCTCGAACGAGTCGATCGGCTTCTTGGTGACGTAGTTGATCGCGCCTGCATAGGCGTTGCGACCGTACAGCGCGCTGACCGGGCCCTTCACGACCTCGACCCGCTCGAGGTCCATCAGGCCCAGGCTGATGGCCGATCGGTTGGCCTGGTAGACGCCGTCGATGAAGACGGCCACGTTCGGGTCGTTGGCACCGCCGCTCAGGTCGGCCAGGCCGCGGATCGTGATGTTGATGTTGGCCTCGGAACCGGCCGAGTTGATGGTCAGGCCCGGCGTGAGCTTGGCCAGGTCGAGCAGGTTCTTCGCGCCCGAATCTTCGAGCTGCTTGCTGGTGATCGCGGTGATCGACAAGGGCACATCCTGCAGTCGTTCGGCGCGACGACGCGAGGTCACCGTCACGGCGCCGAGTTCGGTCGGCGGCGCTTGCTTGGCGACGGTCGGGGCGGCGGCAGATGCAGCGCTTTCCGGCGCGGCCGGCGAGGTCTGTGCCAACGCGGGTGCGATGGCCAGGGCGTTGCACAGGGTCACGCCCGAGGCGATGACCCAGCGACTGGGCGAATGGCGACGGCGGCGCGAGACCTTGCCATGCTGGGTGCGGTATTTCATGAGTGGAACCTCCGGTGTCTTGATGTCTGTAGGTCGTGGAGACTTTTCGATGCAAGGCCACACCTCGTTAGGGCCCCATGAAGTCAATGTACAAAGCGAAACATCGCGAGTCGCGGATTTGTCACGCGGCTTTCGCTAGGCGAATACCGGAGCTCGCGCGGCGTGTGCCACGCGAGCGTCAACGCGTCGTGAGTGCGCCGCTCTCGAGCAGCGGCAGCGAGCGCACCGGCCGCCCGGTGAGGCGCGCGACGGCATTCGCCACGGCGGCGCCGATCAACACGCTGCCCGGCTCGCCCACGCCCGTGGGCGAGCTGCCGCCCTCGATGAAGTGGACCTCGATCGCGCGCGGCATTTCGGTCAGCCGCAGTTGTGCGAAGTCGTTGAAGTTGCTCTGCACGACGCGGCCTTCGTCGAGCGTGATGCGGCCGTGCAGCGCACCGCCCAGGCCGAACGCGATGCCGCCCTCGACCTGCGAGCGAACGATGTCGGGGTTGAGCACGATGCCGCAGTCGATCGCACACACCACGCGCTCGACCTGCACGGCGCCACCTTCGAGCCGCACCTGCGCGACCTGCGCGACGAACGTGCCGTTGTTCGCCTCCTGCACCGCCAGGCCGAGCGCAACACCCTCGGCCCACGGCGTGCTCCATCCGGCCTTCTCTGCCGCCAGGCGCAGCACCGCGGCCTGGCGCGGGTGCGCGCTCAGGTGGGCGAGCCGGTACGCGAGCGGGTCGCGTCCGGCACGGCGTGCGAGCTCGTCGATGAACACCTCTTTGGCGAAACTGGTGTGGTTGTGGCTGAGCGCGCGGTACATCTGCACCGGCACGCCGACCTCGGCATTGACCCAGCGCAGCGAGGCGTCGGCCACGTCGTAGCGCGAGGCGAAGTGGCCTTCGAACACGGTCGGGTCGGGGCGCTGCGCCACACCGGGCTTGGGCGCGCCGAACAGGAACGATTGCGCGACGATCATGTGCTCGACCGCCAGCAGCGAGCCGTCGGCCGCCACGCCGGCGCGCAGGCGGTGCAGGTTCAGCGGGCGGTAGAAGCCGCCGCGGATGTCGTCTTCGCGCGTCCACATCAGCTTGACGGGGTAGGCGCCGCGCGTGGCCTTGAGCACCTGCGCGAATTCGGAGATCCAGTCGGAACTGAAGGTCGCGCGGCGGCCGAAGCTGCCGCCGGCGTAGAGCGTGTGCAGCGTCACCCGCTCGAGCGGCAGCTCGAGGATGCGCGCGAGCGCGGCCTGGTCGGCGGTCTGGTTCTGGATGCCGGCCCAGACCTCGCAGCGGCCATCAAGCCATTCACCCACGGCACACAGCGGCTCCATCGGCGCATGCGCGAGGTAGGGCATCTCGAACTCGGCCTCGACGACGCTCACGGCGCGCGACATCGCACCGGCCGCGTCGCCGCGCGTCGCGCAGACCACGGCGTCGCCCGCGGTCGCGAGGCGCTTGAACTCGGCGGCGAGTTCGGCGGAGGAACGCTTCTCGGCCCGGTCTTCCTGCCACGTGACCTGCAAGGCACGCCGCCCTTCGATCGCCGCCCAGGTGTGCTCGGCGATCACCGCGACCCCGCCCGGCACCTGCACGACATCGACGACGCCCGGCACCTCGCGTGCCGCGCGGTCGTCGACGCTCGCGAGCACGGCGCCGAAGCGTGGTGGCCGCTGCAGCAGCGCGACGCGCATGCCCGGGCGCTCGATGTCGATCGCATACATCGGCACCCCGTGCGACTTGGCGGCGGCATCGAGGCGCGGCAGCGCGTGGCCGAGCAGCGCGAAGGCCGAGGCCGGCTTGAGCGGCGGCTCCGTCGGCACCGGCAACGCGGCCGCGGCGGCCGCGAGTTCGCCGAAACCCGCGCGCCGCTTGTCGTGGTGGCTGACGATGCCGCGCGACACCTGCAGCTCTTCCGCCGGCACGCGCCACTTCGAAGCCGCGGCCTGCACGAGCATCGCGCGCGCGGTGGCACCGGCGCGCCGCAGCTGCAGCCAGCTGTTCGCCGTCGAGGTCGAACCACCGGTCGTCTGGATGCCGAAGATCAGGTTCTTGTAGAGCGCCTTGTCGACGGGCGCACCATCGACGCGCATCTGCGACCAGTCGGCGTCGAGCTCTTCGGCGACGATCGAGGTCAGGCCGGTCCAGATGCCCTGCCCCATGTCGAGGTGCTTGGCGAAGACGGTCACGAGGCCATCGGCGCCGATGCGCAGGAAGGGTTGTTGAAAAGTGGCCGCCTCGGAAGCATTCGCCCTCGAAGGTGCGAGCGCCAGCGTGAGCCCGCCGGCGGCGGCAGCGCCCGAGAAGGCGATGAAGACGCGACGGGAGACGCGCAGCTGTTCGCTCATCGGGCGTTCGATCGCGAGGGCTTCGTCGGCTTCGTCATCGTCGGCCGTGCCGAGGCCAGCGTGGCCGCCGCGCGGTGGATCGCCGCGCGAATCCGCAGGTAGGTGCCGCAGCGGCACAGGTGCGGCTGCATCGCTGAATCGATCGCGGCGTCGTCGGGCGCGGGGTTCGCGCGCAGCAGCGCCACCGCACCCATCACCTGCCCCGATTGGCAGTAGCCGCACTGCGGCACGTCGAGCTCGACCCAGGCGGCCTGCACCGCCGCGGCCACGCGCCCGCCCAGGCCTTCGATCGTGACCACCTGCCGACCGCCGACCGCCGAGACCGGCAGCACGCACGAAGGCACCGCCTCGCCGTCGAGGTGCACGGTGCAGGCGCGGCACTGTGCGATGCCGCAGCCGTACTTGGTGCCGCGCAGGTGCAGCAGGTCACGCAGCGCCCACAGCAGCGGCATCGCCGGCGCGGCATCGAGCGACACCTGCTTGCCGTTGATCTGGAGTTGCTGGCGCTCAGCCATGAGGGCGGATCGGCCTTCTCAATGCGAGCTTTTCGCGGTCTCGTCCCACACCAGCGGGAAATACTCGCCGCGCGGCTTCGAGCCGAGCACCAGGCCGCTCTCGGCGATGCCCACGCCGCGCTGCGAGGCCGCGAACGAGGTCGGCAGGAAGCGCACGTCGTCGCCGAGCCAGCGGGTCGTGATCGCGACGCGGCGGCCCTGGGCGCCGCCCTTGTTGCCGTCGGCGCCGTGCACCGTGAACGGATGAATGATGATCGCGTCGCCGGGCGCGCAGTCCCAGGTCAGGATCTTCTCTTCGCCGCGGGCGACGATCGCGTCGAAATCGGGCAGGTCGAGAAAGCCGTCGTTGCTGCCGTCGGCGGGCGGCTTGTTGTCGGGGGTGCGGTAGTAGCCGGGCACGGTCTTGTGGCTGCCATCGATGAACTTCAGGCGGCTGCGGTTCTCGTCGGCCGGCGTCATCGCCATCCACAGCGAGGGCAGTTGCAGGCCCTTGAACGTGAAGGCCGCGACGTCGTGGTGCCACGGCGTGCCGGCGCCGGCATCGCCTTGCGTGGAGCCGTTGTGCATGAAGGTCAGGTCGAACCAGAAGTGCAGTGTCTTGGTGCCGACGATGCGGGCGATCGGCTCGGCCAGGTCGGGGCGCAGCAGGAACTCGCGCACCGCCGGCACCTCGCGCCACATGTAGCGGATCGTCATGCGGCCTTCGGCGCGGCCGAACGACAGGTCGTGGCCCTTCAGTGCCGGGTCGTCGGCACGCGTGGCGGTCTCGTCGATCGTCGCGAGGATCTTCTCGACCCACTCGGGCTCGATCAGGCCGGGCAGCTTGACGGCGCCGTGCGTTTCGTAGAACGCGGCCATCTCGTCGATCTCGGCGTCGGTGTATCGCTTCACCATCTGCGGTTCTCCTGGGGTCTCGGCAATGTCGTCATCGATTGAGTCTCGAATTCTGCGAGCGAAGTGCGCCACACGCACGCACCGCGACCCCGGGTGTTCGCGAGGCGGACAGGCCCGCAGCGCCACATGCAGGCCGGCCCGGGCGGCGCCATGCTCTGCGCTTTCGTTCACAGAATCAGACACGCCATGAACCTGTTCGACACCTACCGCAAGATGTTCGCCTCGTTCGACGACGAAGAAGTCGTCTGGTGGTACTGCGGCGTGCTGATGTCGCAACGTGAAGGCGTCGGCATCGTGCCGATGACCCAGGCCGAAACCATCATGGTCTACCGCACGCGCGACATCTCGCCGGACGCCTTCACGATCGAGTGGACCGAAGTCGGCTACTTCCGCGACATCGACACCGGCGAGCAGTTGAACGGCTGGTTCAACCCCTTCACCGGCAACACCGACCCGTACCCGAAGTCGTTCGTCGACGGCCCCGCCACGTTCACCGTCTTGCGCACCGACGACGACGTGGGCGGCGGCATCGACATCGAGCTGGTCCAGCACAACGCGCGGGTCGACGGCGTCCGGCTGCAGGCCAGCACGAACCCGAAGTCGATCGGCCTGGTCCAGACCGAGTCGAAAGTACGCACCTTTCACCGGCCCGACGGCAGCCTGCCGGGGCTCGATTCGCCGGACGCCACCGCGATCGAGACCGTGCTGTCGATCTGGAGCGACCGCGTGGCGGTCGAAGACCCGACGACGCGCAATGTCGCGAGCCACGGCTTCTACAGCAGCGGCTCCGGCAAGGCCGGCGGCAGCGGCTCGTGGGCGAACAACAAGGTGCAGGGCACGATGTTCAAGGCCCGACCGGATCAGCGTGTGAACCCTGCCGCATGGGATCGGTTGAAGCAGTTCTATCCGGCCTTCTTCAAGGGCGACCGCATCGCGCCCGAGTGGGCGTGATGCACCGCCCCCGCTACTTGTCGACGCCGACGTTCGCGACGAAATAGGCCAGAAGATCCAGGTCTTCGACCGGTACCTGGCTGAGCGCTTCGGTCATCGCGCGCGTGTAGCCGGGCCGCTCGCCTTTCTTGAAGCCGAGCAGCGTCGCGCGCACGTAGTCCTCCTTCTGACCGCCGATGCGTGGCACGCCCTGGCCGCCGTCGAGCGTGCTGCCGTGGCAGAACACGCACTTGTGCTGCTGCGCGAGCGCCTGACCCTTGCTCATGCGCGCAGCGTCGGGCGGCGCGGCTTGCGTCGGGACCGGCGCCAGCGTGCCGATGAAGTCGGAAAAACCGCGCAGGTCAGCATCCGTCATCGGCTTGGCCAGCGCGACCATCGCCTCGTTGGTGCGGCGGCCTTCGCGGAACAGGAACAGCTGCGTGATTGCGTAGAGCGAATGTTGCCCTGCCAGCACCGGCGTGCCGGCCATGTCACTGCGCCCATTGGCGCCGTGGCAGGCGGCGCAGACGTTGGCGAAACGCTCGGCGTAGACCGCGCTGGCGGTTTTCGTGGACGCGGCCGAAGCCGCCCCGGCCGGCCGCGCCGCCGTAGCCGCGCCCATGGCGGGCGCCTTCTTCGTCTGCGCACCAGCAGGCATGGCGGCGGCCACCCCGAGCAACGCCAGCGCGGCCGCTGCCGCGGCGCGCCGCCAGACCCTCAACTCACTTCCCCGCGTAGCTGATGCGGTAGATCGCACCGGCGTGGTCGTCGCTGACCAGCAGCGAGCCGTCCTTCATCACGAGGAAGTCGACCGGGCGGCCGAGGTAGGCGTTGTTCTCGACGAAGCCGGTCATGAACGGCTCGACCTTCGCGCCGCCCTTGCCGTCCGGCCAGGCCACATACACGCCGTTGTACTTCTTCGTGCGGTTCCACGGCCCGTGGATCGCGATGAACATCGCACCCTGGTACTTCTTCGGGAACATCTTGCCGGTGTAGAACTTCATCCCGAGCGACCCGGCGTGCGCGCCGAGCAACGCGGCCGGCTTGGCGAAATCGTCACACGACTTGCCCCAGCCGAATTCCGGGTCGGGGATGTTGCCCTGGTGGCAATACGGATAGCCGAAGTGCTGCTTGCCGGGCTGCGTGACGTGGTTCAGCGTGTCGTTCGGGAGCTCCTCGCTCATCCAGTCGCGGCCGTTGTTGGTGAACCAGAGGTCGCCGCTCTTCGGATCGAAGTCGAAGCCGACCGTGTTGCGCACGCCGGAGGCGATCGTCTCGACGCCCGAACCGTCGAGGTTCATGCGGTAGATCTTCGCGAAGTCGCCCGGGTCGCAGATGTTGCAGGGCGCGCCGATGTTGTAGTAGAGCTTGCCGTCGCGAACGCGCAGGTACTTCCAGCTGTGGTCATCGCCGCCGGGCAGCTTGTCGGTCAGCACCGCGGTGGGTTCGCCGAGGTTGTCGAGCTTGTCCTCGACGTTGTCGTAGCGCACGATCTTCTTGTTGGTGGCGAAGAAGAGCGAGCCCTTGTAGAACTCGATGCCGGCCGGGTACGGCGTCTTGTCGATGATCGTCTTGGGTTGGCGCTTGCCGTCGACCGCCTTCTCGGGCAACACGTAGACCTTGTTGCCGACGAACAGCGTGCTGACGAAGATGTTTCCCTTGTCGCCTTGCCGCAGTTCGCGCGCGTCGAGCACGCCCGAGGCCCAGGTCTCGACCTTGAAGCCCGGCGGCAGCTTGAGCTTGGCCGTCGGCAGATCGGCCGCCGCGGTCGGGATCGGGAACGCCGGCACCGGCGCCATCTTCATGGCGGTGTCGGTCTTGGGGCGGCCCTTGGCCCAGCCGGGTTCGGCCTCTTGCGCGGACGCCGAGGCGCACGCGAAGACCAACGGGAGGGCCATGACGAGTGACACTAAACGACGCTGATGCATGTCTCGACCTCTTGTGTGAGTTGTGTGGCAGGAGTCGTCCGCCCGATCGGACCAGAAGCTACCGGTGGGGTGCCATCGACTCCGAAGCGGCCTGACGTCTCGGGTTGGCGACGCGCAGACCTCAAGTGCCCTTGATGCCGATGGCGATCACGTCTCGACGGGCACCGGGGCCGAAGGGCAGTCTAGCGAGCAACGGCGGTACCTGCACCCGCGTGCTAACCCTAGCGTGCGCAGCAGAAGCTCACGGCGTGACGCGGCCGCGGCTCCAGTTGGCGGCATCGCGCCAGTCGCCCTTGCCGCCGTAGACCGCGGAACCCGGGTAGGCGAACACGGGCCGCGTCCATTCGGCCGCGCCACCGGGCAGCGGATGCCGCGCATAACGCAGCATCGACTGCGGTTTCGGCAGGTGCGCCCCGACCAGCCGGTCGGGCGCCTCGCCGCGCTCGACCCAGGCCATCAATGCGCCGACATAGTCAATCGCGTCGGGGCCGACACCGCCGACGCAATGCTCCATGCCGGGCACGAGGAACATGCGGAAGAAGTCGTCGGTCGCGGCCGGGCCGCCCATCAGGCGCGTGACGGTCTGGTGGTAGTCGATCAGCGACGGCACCGGGATCAGCGGATCGGCCATGCCGCCGACCAGGATCAGCTTGCCGGCACGGGCCTTGAAGCGCCGCAGGTCGGGGTTGGTCGCCGAGTAGATCGCCTCCATCAGCCCGAGGCGGCCGGTGTCGCGCTCGTAGTCGAAATCGTAGACACCGAACGCGCCGGGGGTCTGCCAGAACGCGAGGTAGCGGAAGAACTCGCCGACGATCCAGTTCGGATCGAGCAGGTGCGCGGGCTCGTCGTTGGTCGACACGAAGTAGTCGAGCCAGGTCAGCTCGCTGCCGAGCCACAGGCCACCGGGGTAGATGCGCCGGCCCTTGGCATCGCGCACGCCGTCGTAGATTTTCTGGAAAGCCTGGACCTTCTCGTCGCTCAGGCACGGGGCACCATCGGCTGCCGCGCTGGCCTTGCCTGCGCGGCAGCCGAGTTCGGCGACGCTCCACCGGCACGCGGCCGGGTTGCCGATGACGCCGTCGCGCGCGCCGTCGGTCATGTCGCAGGCGGCGACCGCCGCGGCATGCACGCGCTTCACGTCGTTCGCGTCGATGATGCGGCTGCCGTCGCGCAGCGAGGCGGCGCGCGTCGTCCAGGCCAGGTGCATCGCGGTGACGCCGGTCTCGTCGAGCGGCGGCGCGATCGAGACGATGCCGTCGAAATCATCGGGAAAGCGCTGCGCCTCGACCATCGCCTGGCGCCCGCCGGTCGAGCAGCCGCGGAAGTAGCTGTACTGCGCCGCGCGGCCGTAGAACGCCTGCTGGATCACCTTGGCCGCGACCATCGTGACGTGGGTGGCGCGGTAGCCGAAGTCGATCACCGCCGGCAGGTTGCCTTGCGCCCACAAGCCGCCGAGCAGCGGCCGGCCGGTGTGGCCCATGTCGGTGAACGTGACCGCGAAGTTGCGCGAGAGCATGTCCTCGCAGCCGGCGAGCGAGCGCACGCCGCAGGTGCCGCCGCAGCCCTGCATCATCAGCCGGCCGTTCCAGTTCGCGAGCGGCAGGCCGACCTCGAACCCGACCTGCGGCGCGATCGTGCCGACGACGCGACAGTACGCCGGCAGGTTGTCGGTGGCCGGCACGATCGCGGTCGACAGCAGCGAGGTCGGCGCGTCGGGGATGTCGAAGAAGTTCTGCTTCATCAGCGCGGCGCAGGCGGCCGTTGCGTTCGCATCGGCGGAAGCTTCGGCTGCGGCGGCCGGCAGGGTCGCGAGCGCGCAAAGCAGCAGGCCGATGGACGCGATGAATCGTTGGAGTGCGTGAGGGAACAGTGTCATTCGTTGTCTCTTCGGAACTCGCGCCGACTCACGCCGTCTTCCAGAACGGCAACCGCTTCTCGCGGTACGCCGTGTAGCCCTCGCGCCCGTAGCGCTCGGTGCGCAGATAGTGCATGAAGTTCTGCAACTCCATCTCGATGCCGTCGGGCAAGGGCATGTCCGCGCCCTTCTGGAACACGCGCTTGCTCGCGGCGATCACGGCGGCCGGCTTGTCGGTGATGGTCTTCGCAAAGGCGATGGCTTCTGCGCGCAGCTGCGCGCGCGGGACCGACTTCAGCGCCAGGCCCGCGGCCACTGCCTCGGCGCCGACATACCAGCGCGAGGTCCAGATCATCTCCTTCGCGCGCTGCGGACCGACGCGCCGCGCCAGCCGCAGCGTGGCCGCGGCGGGCAGCACGCCGGAGTCGGTGTGCGCGTCGCCGTATTGCGCGTCGTCGGCGATCAGCACGAAGTCGCAGCCCATCGAGAACTCGAAGCCGCCGGCGCGGGTGATGCCGTTGATCGCCGCGATCGTCGGGATCGGCAGCGCTTCGAGGCGGGTGATGATGCCGTCGACGCGGCGCACCACCTGCTCGAAGTAGTTCAAGTCGTTGAAGGCCCGGTCGAGCAGTTCCAGGTCGAGGCCCACGCAGAAAGCCTTGCCTTCGCCGCCGGTCAGGATCAGTGCACTCATCTCACTGCTCGATTCGAGCCGCGTCAACACCGCCTCCAATTCATCCAGCCGCGCCTCGCTGATCGCGTTGAGGCGCTTCGGCGTGTCGAAGGTGACGATGGCGATGCGGTCGAGTTCTTCGTAGATCAGGCTCGTGAAATTCATGCGGCCACCGCCTGCGATGTTTGCGGGGCTTTCGGTGCGGGCAGGCCGGTTTCGGCCTCGCAGTTCGCGCGCAGTGTCTCGATCGCAGCGCCGCGGTCGAACACCGGCAGCGGGCCACGGTCGTCGCGCAGCGCGGCGCGTTTCGCCTCGGTCGCTTCCGCATCGACATCGCCATCCGCGGTCAACACCACGCCGAAACGCAGCGCGCCTTCTGCGCTCACGAGGCCACGCTCGACTTCCAGCGACACCAGCGCCGGATCGCGCAGCAGCGGGTCGCCCCAGCCGCCCGCACCCCAGGTCACGAAGTGCAGCAGGTCGCCGTCGTGCACCTCGATGTTGTCGCACTTCGAGGGCAGCGGCGTCTGGCTGCCATCGACGCGGTCGAGCCGCTTCCACGAGCGCTGCGCCGGCTCGCCGCCGTTGACGCCCCATGGCGGGATGAACCAGCGGTCGTCGTGGATCGAGATGCGGCCGGTCTCGGTGAATCGGTAGGTCATGTGGATGCCGTTGCCGCCGCGGAACTGGCCGGCGCCGCCGGAATCGGCCACCGTTTCGTAGCGCTCGATCACCATCGGGAAGTAGCGCTCGAGAAACTCGTTCGGCACGTTGGTGAAGCCGGGGAACAGCGAGTGCCCGTCGGGCCCGTCACCGAACGGCCGGCCGGGGATGCCGCCGAAGCCGATCTGGAACAGCTGGAACCATTCGCCGGCCTGATCGCCCTTCTGATGGGTGCCCGAGAACATCAGGTGCGGCGACGACGAGAAACCCGCCGCGCACAGGAACTCGGGTGACTTCTGGCCGAGCAACGCGCCGAGCACGTCGAAGATGCGGCCGAGCGCGTGGGTGCGGCAGCTCAACGCCGCGGGGAACTTCGGCTTCAGCAGCGAACCCTCGGGGATGCGCACGTCGACCAAATCGTAGAAACCGTCGTTGAACAGGATCTGCGGGTCGAACACCATGATCATGTAGATGCCGAAGAACATCTTGAACATGTTCTCGTTCAGGTAGAAGTTGATCGACGAGCTGCTCTGCGGGTCGGTGCCGGCGAAATCCAGGATCACGCGCTCACCTTCGCGCCACATCGTGCACTTGATCTTGAACGGGCCGTGGCCCATGCCGTCGTCGCACACGTAGTCTTCGAAGCTCACCGGCGCCTCGCCGATCTGCTGGCCGATGAGGTGCTTCATCGCGCGGTGGTTGCGCGCGAGCAGCGCCTGCAAGGCCGAGTCGAACACCTCGTCGCCGAAGCGCTGGCACATCTCGTCGATGCGCCGCGTGGCCACGCGGCAGGCCGCAACCAGCGCGTGCAGGTCGGCCTTGTACCACTCGCTCATGCGCGACTGGTGCGCGGCGATCTTCAGGATGTCGGCCTGCAACTCACCCTTGCGGTAGAGCTTGACCGGCGGCAGCCGAAAGCCCTCCTCGTAGATGCTGCTCGCGTCGGTCGGCAGCGAGCCGGGCACCTTGCCGCCCACGTCGGTCATGTGGCCGAACATCGCCGACCACGCCATCAGCCGGCCACGGCGAAACACCGGCACGATCACGAGCTGGTCGTTGATGTGGCTGATCGAACCTTCGCACGAGTACGGGTCGTTCAGCAGGATCACGTCGCCCTCTTCGATCGTGTTGTCGTACTGGCGCAGAAAGCCGTCGAGGAACGAGCCGAACTGGCCGACGACCATGCGGCCCTGGCGGTCGGCGATCATCGGGAACGCATCGCCCTGCTCGCGGATGCCGGGCGAGAGCGCGGTACGGAACAGCGTCGCGTCCATCTCGACGCGGGCGTTGCGCAGGGCGTTCTCGATGATGTCGAGCGTGACCGGGTCGACCGTCGCGCTGCCCAGCGGCGAGGTCTCGGTTTCGATGATGCGTGCGGGCATGTTCTTTCCCTCAGACGGGGTTGATCAGGATGTTGCCGAACGCGTCGACCAGGCCGGCGCAGTCGCCGAGGATCACGGTGGTCGCGTCCATCTCGCAGACGATCGCGGGGCCGGGGATGCGGTCGCCGGCGCGCAGCTTCGAACGCTCGTAGATCACCGCCGGGCGGAACGCGCCGTCGAACCACATCTCGTGGTCGCGCAGCCTGGCGGCGAGCGGCGAGCCGTCGCCTTCGGCCAGCTTCAGCGCGGGCAGTTCGAGCGTCTTGCCGAGCGCGATCGCGCGCAGGTTCACGAGTTCGGTCTCGGTGTCCATGCTGAACGTGAACAGGCGCCGGTGCGCCTCGTGGAACGCGTCGGCCAGCGCGGCCAGCGCGCCGGGGCGGTCGAAATCGGTCATCGTGATCGGTACCGGCACCTCGAAGGCCTGGCCGGCGTAACGCAGGTCGGCTTCGAAGCGGAACTCGATCTCGACCACCGCCACCCCGTCGGCGACCAGCGCGTCGCGCACCTGGTCGCGCATCAGCTTCAGCACCTCGGCCACGTCGGCCTCCGCGCTGCGAGAAATCAGCTTCGAGAACGAACGCGCGGTCTCGCTGCGCATCCGCGTGGTCGCGTCACCGAGTGCACACAGCACGCCCGGCGAAACCGGCGAGACGGCCGGCCAGGAACCCATCAGCTTCGCGACCGCATTGACGTGCAGCGGGCCGGCGCCGCCGAAACCCATCAGCGCGAAATCGCGCGGGTCGTAGCCCTGCTGCACCGAGATCATCCGCAGCGCGCCGAACATGTTCTCGTTGACGATGTCGATGATGCCGCGCGCGGCCTCGAACAGCGTCACGCCCATCTGGTCGGCCACCGCCTGCACGGCGGTGCGCGCCGCGGCGCGGTCGAGCTTGAAGGTGCCGCCGAGCAGGTTCTCGGGCAGGTAGCCGAGCACCACGTTCGCATCGGTCACCGTCGCCTGCGTGCCGCCGCGGCCATAGGCCACGGGGCCGGGCACAGCACCGGCCGATTCGGGGCCGACGCGCAGCGCTTTCGTCAGCGCCGGGATCTTCGCGAGCGAGCCGCCGCCCGCGCCGACCGTCTTCACGTCGAGCGCCGAGACGCGCACCGTGAGGTGGCCGACATCGGTGGTGCGCACGAGGCGCGGCTCGCCGTTCTCGATCAGCGCCACGTCGGTCGAGGTTCCACCCACGTCGAGCGTCAGTATGTTGCCCAGGCCTGCCGCCTTCGCGACCCAGAGTGCACCCGCCACCCCACCGGCCGGGCCGGACATCAGCAGCGAAACCGGCTGCTGCTCGGCCGCCTCGGACGACATCAGCCCGCCGTCGGAGCGCAGCAGCGCGATCCGGCCCTTCATGCCGAGCTCACGCAAACGCGTGCGCAGGTTGGCGACATAGCGGCCGACCACCGGCCGCACCGCCGCGTTCGCGACCGTCGTCAACGTGCGCTCGTATTCCTGCATCTCGGGCAGCACGATGTGCGAGAGCGAGACCGGCACGTCCGGCATCACCTCGGCCGCGATCCGCGCCACGTGCTGCTCGTGGCGGCCGTCGACATACGCGTTCATCAGCGAGACGGTCAGCGCCTCGACGCCCTGCTGCTTCAAGTGCGTGAGCTGCGCGCGGATGTCGGCCTCGACGACCGGCCGGATCTCGCGCCCGCTCGCATTCAGCCGCCCGCGCACCTCGACCGTGTCCTCCAGCCGCGCCATCGGCTCCGGCTTCGGCCAGATGATCCAGGCCGCGAGGCCACCCGGCACCAGCGAGCGTGCGATCTGCAGGATCTGGCGGTAGCCCTCGGTCACCACCAGGCCGACGCGGGCGCCCTTGCCTTCGAGCACGGCGTTGGTCGCGACCGTGGTGCCGTGCAGAAACACGCCGATCTGCGCCGGTTCGATCTGCGCGAGTTCGCAGATCGACCGCACGCCGACGATCACGCCTTCGGACTGATCGTGCGGTGTCGAGGGCGTCTTGAAGCGCCAGAAGCGACCGCCCGCGTCGTCGAACAGCAGCAGGTCGGTGAAGGTGCCGCCCACGTCCACGCCCAGTCGATAAGCCATTGCCAGAAACCCCACGATGACGATGAGCGGGCATTCTGTGAACGAACCGGGAATCGGCGGAAGCCGCCGAGTTGGCTTATCCGACTGATGAACTTATTCGGTCGAAACGCCTTGTCGACG
>Ga0209583_10000014_pt1 | contig 58619 bp, 54 predicted proteins | sample Str014_FD_187201 | JGI IMG/M metagenome (GOLD analysis project Ga0209583, IMG submission 187201) | Freshwater sediment microbial communities in response to fracking from Pennsylvania, USA - Straight Creek_MetaG_SC_2014 (SPAdes) (version 2) | ecosystem: Environmental > Aquatic > Freshwater >... | reverse complement strand
CGGCAGCACCGAGTTCGTCGTCTGCGCGCTGCCGCTCGGAGGCTACGTGAAGATGCTCGACGAGCGCGAGGCGCCGGTCGCGCCCGATGAATTGAGTCGCAGCTTCAACCGCAAGCCGCTGGCTCAACGCGCTGCGATCGTCGCTGCCGGCCCGGCGGCGAACCTCCTGCTGGCGGTGCTGCTGTATGCCGCGGCACACTGGATCGGCGTCGACGAACCCAAGGCCGTGATGAGCTCGCCTGCAGCCGGCAGCTTGGCGGAGCGCGCCGGTCTGCGCACCGGTGATTGGGCGCGTGAGTGGTCGAGCGACGGCACGGATTGGCACGAACTGCGTTCGATGACCGATCTGCGCTGGCAGGTGACGCAGGCCGTCGTGCGCGGCACACCTTTGCGCCTGGCGGTGACCGATCGCGAAGGCCGCGCGCGGCGCGAAGTGGCGCTGCCGCTCGACTCGCTCGGCACGAGCGAAGTCGACGCGAAGTTGATGCAACGCATCGGCCTGGGCCAGGCGTTCAGCGAACCCGTGCTCGGCGAGATCAAGGCCGGTGAGCCGGCGGCGAAGGCGGGCTTGCACAGCGGCGACCGCGTGCTGCGTATCGACGGCGTCCCGATGACCGACGCCTTCGCGGTGCGCGACGCGATCCGCGCGAGCGGCAAGGGTGGCATCGCCAAGCCGATGCAGTGGCGCGTCGAACGTGCCGGGCAGGCGCTCGACCTCACCGTGACGCCTGCCATCGTCACCGAAGCCGGCCAGCAGATAGGACGCCTCGGCGTGGCGCCGGGTCAGCCTCCGGCGATGGTCAACGTTCGCTACGGCGTGTTCGACGGCCTCGTGCAAGGGGCTGTGCAAACCTGGCAGATGGCGGTTCTGAATCTGAAGATGCTCGGCAAGATGTTGATCGGCGAAGCCTCGTTGAAAAACCTGAGCGGGCCGCTGACGATCGCCGACTACGCGGGTCAGTCGGTGCGTCTCGGTGCTGCGTACTACCTGGGCTTTCTGGCCGTCGTCAGCATCGGTCTGGGCGTGCTCAACCTGTTGCCTTTGCCGGTCTTGGACGGAGGGCACCTGATGTATTATCTTTTCGAGGGTGTGACGGGCAAGCCGGTCTCCGAGTTGTGGCTTGACCGGCTACAGCGTGGCGGGGTGGCCATCATGCTCATGATGATGTCCCTGGCTCTCTACAACGATGTGGCCCGCCTCCTGGGCCTGCAATGACCGACCGCATGTCTCTCACCTCCCGCTCGACCCGTTTCCGACCCACCCTTCTCTGCATCGCGCTGACGGCGGCTCTCCACACCGGTTCGGTCTGGGCGGTCGAGCCTTTCGCCGTGAAGGACATCCGCGTCGAAGGCCTGCAACGCAGTGATGCCGGCACGGTGTTCGCTTCGCTGCCATTTCGCATCGGCGAGACCTACACCGACGAAAAGGGTGCGGCCGCGCTGCGCGCGCTTTTCGCGACGGGTCTCTACAAGGACGTTCGCATCGATGTCGACGGCACCGTCGTCGTCGTGATCGTCGAAGAGCGGCCGGTCATCGCCAACATCGATTTCGTCGGCCTGAAGGAGTTCGACAAGGACCAGCTGATCAAGTCGCTGCGCGACTTCGGCATCAGCGACGGCCAGCCGTTCGACAAGGCGCTCGCCGACCGCGCCGAGCAGGAGCTCAAGCGCCAGTACCTCACGCGCAGCCTGTATGGCGCCGAGGTCGTGACGACCGTGACTCCGCAGGAGCGCAATCGCGTGAACCTGAGCTTCACGATCACCGAAGGTTCGGCTGCGAAGATCAGCGAGATCCGTGTGAACGGCAACCAGGCGTTCAGCGAAGGCACGCTGGTCGGCCTGTTCGATCTCAACGCCGGCGGCTGGCTCAACTTCTACACCAAGGCCGACCGCTACTCGCGCGCCAAGCTCGATGCCGACCTCGAAACCCTGCGTGCCTACTATCTGAACCGCGGCTATCTCGAGTTCGAGATCGTGTCGACGCAAGTGGCGATCTCGCCGGACAAGCAAGACATCACGATCACCATCAACGTGAAGGAAGGCCAGCCTTACACGGTGAGCGGCGTGAAGCTCGAAGGCGACTACCTCGGCAAAGAAGAAGACTTCAAGACCCTGGTTCAGATCAAGCCGGGCGAACCCTATCGGGCCGAGACCGTCACGCAGACCACGCGCGCGATGAGCGACCGATTCGGCACCTTCGGCTATGCGTTCGCGAAGGTCGACGAGCGCCGCGAGATCGATCGCACCAACGGCACCGTCGGCATCACGATCGTGGCCGAGCCGTCGCGCCGGGTCTACATCCGCCGCATCAACGTGTCGGGCAACACCAAGACGCGCGACGAGGTCGTGCGCCGCGAGTTCCGCCAGTTCGAGTCGAGCTGGTACGACGGCCGCAAGATCAAGCTTTCGCGCGACCGCGTCGACCGGCTCGGTTTCTTCAGCGAGGTCAACGTCGACACCAACGAGGTGCCCGGAACGGCCGACCAGGTCGACCTCACCATCACGGTGAAGGAGAAGCAGACCGGCAACCTGCAAATCGGCGCGGGCTTCTCGTCGGCCGACAAGCTTTCGCTGTCGGGCTCGATCAAGCAGGAGAACGTCTTCGGCTCGGGCAACTACCTCGGCGTGGAGCTCAACACCAGCAAGTACAGCCGCACGCTGGTCGTCAGCACGATCGACCCGTACTTCACGGTCGACGGCATCTCGCGCTACGTCGATGTTTTCTATCGCACGCAACGCCCGATCAACAGCCAGGGCGAGGAGTACAAGCTGATCACGCCGGGTGCGTCGATCCGTTTCGGCGTGCCGTTCAGCGAATACGACACGGTGTTCTTCGGGATCGGTTTCGAGCAGACCCGGATCGAAGGCTCGAACCTGCCGGTGAACTACCGCAATTACGTCACGGAGTTCGGCAGCAGCAGCAGCACGGTGCCGCTCACGATCGGCTGGTCGCGCGACAGCCGCGACAGCGCGCTGGTGCCGACCGCGGGCCGCCTGACGAGTCTGAACTTCGACTGGGGCGCGACGGGCAATGCCACCTACCTGCGTTCGAATGCGAAGTTCCAGCAGTACCTGGCGCTCTCGAAGCGCTTCACGTTCGGTTTCAACGCCGACCTGTCGTGGGGCAAGGGCCTGGGTGGCCATCCGTACCCGATCTTCAAGAACTTCTACGGCGGTGGTCTTGGCAGCGTGCGCGGCTTCGACCAAAACTCGCTGGGTCCGGTCGACGTGACCGGCGCCTACATCGGCGGTAACCGCCGGGTGAACCTGAACGGTGAGCTCTACCTGCCGATCCCGGGCACCGGCAACGACCGTACCCTGCGCTGGTTCACCTACCTCGACGCGGGCAATGTCTGGGGCGAAAACGACGCGCTCACGGCCGACAGCCTGCGTGTGTCGGCCGGTCTCGGCCTGACCTGGGTCTCGCCGGTTGGCCCGCTGAAGATCAGCTACGGCACGCCGATTCGCAAAAAGTCAACGGATAGAATCCAGCGTCTTCAATTCCAAATCGGGACCGCCTTCTAATGAAAAGCCTCTCTCCCAACACCGGTCTCAAGGCCGGCGTCGTGAAGTTCACAGCGGCTGCCGCGTTGATGTGTGCTGCCGTGGCAGGCGCACAGGCCCAGGAAATGAAGATTGGCTTCGTCAACAGCGACCGCGTGCTGCGAGAAGCAACTGTCGCGAAGGCCGCGCAAACGCGCCTCGAAGCCGAATTCTCGAAGCGCCAGAAAGAGGGCGAAGACGCTGCCAACAAGCTCAAGGCCGCCGCCGACAAGCTCGACAAGGACGCACCCACGCTCGGCGAGGCCGAGCGCAACCGCCGCCAGCGCGATCTGGTCGAGCAAGACCGCGAACTGCAGCGCAAGCGCCGCGAGTTCCAGGAAGACCTGAACCAGCGTCGCAACGAAGAGCTGGCCTCGGTGGTCGAGCGCGCGAACAAGGTCGTCAAGACGATCTACGAGACCGAGAAGTACGACCTGATCCTGCAGGGCGATGTCGTGATCTTCGCCAGCGCGCGCGTCGACATCACCGACAAGGTGGTCAAGGCCTTGAACGCACAGAAGTGATCCGGCGTGGCGCATGCTGCCGTCGTCGGGCTGCCTGAACTCGTCGCTGCGCTCGGCGGCGAGCTGATAGTCGAAACGGCTGCTGCGGCGGCCGTTCGCATCGACCGGATCGGCCCGATCGAAAGCGCAACGCCTTCGACGATCACCTTCATCGCCAACACGCGGCTCGAGCCGCTGCTGGCAGCGTCCAATGCCGGCTGCGTGATCGTCGGCCCGGCCTTGCGTGAAGCCGCGTTGGCGCGCGGCGCGGCGATTGTCACGCCCGACCCCTACCTTTACTTCGCGAAACTCACGCAGTGGTGGGCCGCGCGCACGCGGATCGCCATTGCCGTCGGCGTGCACGCGAGCGCGGTCGTCGATCCGTCTGCCCGGGTCGCGCCGAGCGCATCGATCGGCGCGCTCGCGGTGATCGAGGCCGATGCCGAGATCGGCGATGGCGCGGTGATCGGCGCGCAGTGCTTCGTCGGTCGCGGCGCACGCGTCGGCGCGAATACGCATTTAAAGGTGCGCGTGACCTTCCACGAGCGCTGCGTGATCGGCGCGCGCGGCACGCTGCACAGTGGCGTCGTCATCGGCGCCGACGGCTTCGGCTTCGCGCCGACCGAAGGCCGGTGGGAAAAGATCGAGCAGCTCGGTGCGGTGCACATCGGTGACGACGTCGACATCGGTGCCAACACCTGCATCGACCGCGGCGCGCTCGGCGACACCGTGATCGGCAACGGCGTCAAGCTCGACAACCTGATCCAGATCGGTCACAACGTGCGCATCGGCGACCATTCTGCGATCGCAGGCTGCGTCGGCATCGCCGGTAGCGCGGTGATCGGCAAGCACGTGACGATGGGCGGCGCGGCGATGATCGCGGGCCACCTCGAGATCGCCGACAACACGTTCATCGCCGGCGGCACGCTGGTGAGCCACTCGATCAAGAAGGCCGGCCACTACACCGGCGTGTTCCCCATCGACGACAATGCCGCCTGGGAAAAGAACGCCGCCACCCTGCGCAACCTGTATCGCCTGCGCGAACGGGTCAAGGCCTTGGAGAAGGCGGCCTCTGGTCACAGCGCCAACAAGAATGACAAGGGCAGCACCCCATGAACATGGATATCCACGAAATCCTGAAACGGCTCCCGCATCGCTATCCGTTCCTGCTCGTGGATCGCGTGCTCGAGCTCGACAAGGGCAAGCGCATCCTCGCGCTGAAGAACGTCACGATGAACGAGCCGTTCTTCGTCGGCCACTTTCCGAACCGGCCGGTGATGCCCGGGGTGATGATCATGGAAGCGCTGGCGCAGGCGGCAGCGATCCTCGCGTTCGACGACGTCGGCGTGATGCCGGACGACAAGACCGTCTTCTACTTCGTCGGCATCGACAACGCGCGCTTCAAGCGCCCGGTCGAACCCGGAGACCAGCTCATGCTGCACGCCGAACTCGAGCGCAGCCGCGCCGGGATCGTCAAGTTCAAGGCATTTGCCAAGGTCGGCGACACGATCGCCGCTTCCGCCGACCTGATGTGCACGATGCGCCGAATCGAGTGATCGGGTCAACGCATCGGAACATGGCGAGCATCCACACCACCGCGATCATCGAACCCGGCGCCCAGCTGGACGACAACGTCAGCGTCGGCGCCTTCAGCATCGTGCGCGAGCACGTGCGCATCGGTTCAGGCACGGCGATCGGTCCGCACTGCGTGATCGAGGGCCGCACGACGATCGGCCGTGACAACCGCATCTTCCAGTTCTGCTCGATCGGCGCGGTGCCGCAGGACAAGAAATACGCCGGCGAGGATACCGAGCTGGTGATCGGCGACCGCAACACCATCCGCGAGTTCTGTACGTTCAATCTGGGTGTACCGCAGGCCGGTGGCATCACGCGCGTCGGCAGCGACAACTGGATCATGGCCTACACCCACATCGCGCACGATTGCGAGGTCGGGAATCACACCACGCTGGCGAACAACACGACCCTCGGCGGCCACGTTCAGCTGGGCGACTGGGTCACGATCGGCGGCCTGACCGGCATCCACCAGTTCGTCAAGATCGGAGCGCATGCGATGGCCGGCTTCGGCAGCGCGGTCACGCAAGACGTGCCACCCTACATGATGGTCGACGGCAACCCGCTCGCAGTGCGCGGTTTCAACATCGAAGGGCTGCGCCGACGTGGCTTCGGGCCGGAGCGTCTCGCGGTTATCAAGCAGATGCACCGATTGTTGTATCGCGATGGCCTCAGTTTCGATGCGGCGCGGCAGGCGATCGTCGAGTTGGCGGCCGAGCGACCGGAGGCGGCCGAAGACGTCGCGATGATGAGCGAATTCCTCGCCCAGGTGACACGCGGCATCGCGCGCTGACATGGCGTTCACGAATCCGGAAGCCCCTCGCTTCGCGATGGTGGCGGGCGAAGCTTCGGGCGATCTGCTGGGCGGCCTGCTGCTGAAGAACCTGAGGGCACGCTGGCCGCAACTTGCTGCTGGTGGCATCGGTGGCCCGAAGATGGTGGCACAGGGCTTCGAAGCCTGGTGGCCGCACGACAAGCTCTCTGTCGTCGGCTATGTCGAAGTGCTGAGCCGCTACCGTGAAATCTCCGGCATGCGCAACCAGTTGACCGAGCGCTTGCTCAAGGCCGTGCCCAAAGAGCGCGCCGACGTGTTCGTCGGCATCGACGCGCCCGACTTCAACCTCGACCTCGAAGCCAAGCTGAAGGCGAGCGGCATGAAGGCGATCCACTTCGTCAGCCCGTCGATCTGGGCCTGGCGCGGCAAGCGCATCGACAAGATCCGCAAGGCCACCGACCTGGTGCTGTGCCTGTTCCCGTTCGAGCCAGCGATCTACGCGAAGCAGGGCGTGCCGGCGGCGTATGTCGGGCACCCGCTGGCCGACGTGATCCCGCTCCAGGTGCCGCGTGCGGCCGCGCGCGAAGCCCTCGGTATCGCTGCGGACGAGACTGTCGTCGCGCTGCTGCCCGGCAGCCGCCGTGCCGAGCTGCAATACATCGCTCCGCGCCTGCTGCAGGCCGCCGCCGAGATGCACCGGCGGCGACCGGGTCTGCGTTTCGTGTTGCCGGTCGTGCCGGGGCTGCGGCATGTGGTGGAACCACTGCGCAAACAGCACGCGGCCGAGGCGAACATCGAACTGCTCGACGGCCGGTCGCACGAGGCGCTCGCCGCCTGTGATGTGACGCTGATCGCCAGTGGCACCGCCACGCTGGAGGCGGCGCTCTTCAAGTGCCCGATGGTCATCACCTATGTCATGCATGCGCTGAACTGGCAGATGATGAAGCGCATGAACTACCAGCCATGGGTCGGCCTGCCCAACATCCTGCTCGAAGACTTCGCCGTGCCCGAATTCCTGCAGGGTGCGGCCACGCCTGCGAGCTTGGCCGAGGCCGCGTTCGCGTGGTTGGACGACCCTGCACGTTGCGCGATCTTGCGCGCGCGCTTCGACTTGCTGCACCGCGAATTGCGCTGCAACACCGGCCAGAGAGCCACCGATGCGATCGACGCGGTCGTCGCGGGCTGAGCAGCTCGGCCTCGTGTTCGATGTGCCGGGCCTGATGGCCGGTGTCGACGAAGCCGGCCGCGGGCCTTTGGCCGGCCCGGTAGTCGCGGCCGCGGTGATCCTGGACGAGCTCAAGCCGATCAAGGGCCTGAACGACTCCAAGCTGCTGACAGCACTGGCGCGCGAGCGGCTGTTCGTCGAGATCCACGCCAAGGCGCTGTGCTTCTGCATCGCGCAGGCCAGCGTCGAGGAGATCGACGAGCTCAACATCCTGCAGGCGACGATGCTGGCGATGCGCCGCGCGGTCGAGGGCCTGCGGCTGCGGCCGAACAAGGTGCTGGTCGACGGCAACCGGCTGCCGACGCTGAAGATCGCCGCCGAGGCGATCGTCAAGGGCGACGCGAAGGTCAAGGCGATCTCGGCGGCATCGATCCTCGCGAAGGTGCACCGCGACCGTCTGTGTCAGGAACTGCACCTGCAGCATCCGCAGTACGGTTTCGATGGACACAAGGGCTACCCGACGCCGGCGCACCTGGCTGCGCTGAGGGAACACGGTGTGTGCCCGCACCACCGCCGCAGCTTCGCGCCGGTGCGCGAGTTGCTCTGAAATGGGCGGTTCATCGCAGGTCAAGACGATCGCGTCGCGCGACAACCCGCTGCTGGCGCGGCTGCGCAAGTTGGCGAACGAGCCGGCGGCCTACCGCAAGCACGGTGAGGTCTGGATCGAGGGCGAGCACCTGTGCTCGGCGTTCGTGCAACGCGGCGGTGTGGCGGCACAGGCTGTCATCACCGACGAGGGCTGGCAGACGCCGGCCCTGCGCGCGATTGCCGGCACGGCGATCAGCGTCGCGGTGATCCCGGCGGCGCTGATGGCGTCGCTGAGCACGCTCGAATCGCCGGCGCCGCTGTGTTTCGCGCTGCCGTGGGCCGGCGCGGGCGAGCTGGCTGCCGATGCGCCGACGGTCGTTCTCGACCGGCTGCAGGACGCCGGCAACGTCGGCAACATCCTGCGCAGTGCCTCGGCCTTCGGCTTCACGCAGGTCGTCGCGATCAAGGGCACGGCGGCGCTGTGGTCGCCGAAGGTGTTGCGCGCCGGCATGGGGGCGCACTTCGCGTTGAAGCTGGTCGAATTGGCCAGCGATGCAGCGCTCGCCGCGCTGCGGGTGCCGATGCTCGCGACCAGCTCGCATGCGCCGCGTGCGATCCATGAAGCGGCGCTGCCCTGGCCCTGCGCCTGGGTGATGGGGCACGAAGGCCAGGGTGTCTCGCGGGCCTTGATGCAGCGCTGCACCGAATCGCTGCGCATCCCGCAGCCGGGCGGCGAAGAGTCGCTGAACGTGGCGGCCGCAGCGGCTGTTTGCCTCTACGAATCGGCGCGTCAGCGAGGTTAGTACATCAACCGATCGGGCCGCAGATCGCGCAGGATCGTGGTGGCAATTTCCTCGATCGACTTGTGTGTCGACGAGAGCCACGCAATGCCTTCGCGGCGCATCATCGTCTCGGCTTCCTTGACCTCGAAGCGGCAGTTCTCGATCGCCGCGTACTTGCTGCCCGGCCGGCGCTCGTTGCGGATGTGGCTCAGGCGCTCTGGGTCGATCGTCAGCCCGAAACACTTGCTCTTGAACGGCGCCAGGCTCGATGGGATCGCACCGCGATCGAAGTCTTCCGGGATCAGCGGGTAGTTGGCCGCCTTGATGCCGTGCTGCATCGCGAGGTACAGCGAGGTCGGTGTCTTGCCGCTGCGACTCACGCCGACCAGGATCACATCTGCACTCGCGAGGTTCTTCGACGATTGCCCATCGTCGTGCGCGAGCGAGAAGTTGATCGCCTCGATGCGGTCGGTGTACTCCTGGCTTTTCGAGACATCGGCGAAGCGGCCGACGCGGTGGTTCGAGGTCACGCCGAACTCGGCCTCGAGCGGCTCGATGAAGGTGTTGAACATGTCGAGCAGCAGGCCCTTCTGCTCGGTACCCGCGACGCTGCCTTTGAGGATCGCCAGGATCTCCGGATCGACAAGCGTGATGAAGACGATCGGCTTTCGGCCCTCGGCGTCGGCGGCGTGATTGATCTCGCGCAGCACCTGGTAGGCCTTGTCCGGCGTGTCGATGAAGGGCCGGCGCACGTGGCGCGACTTGATCGCGAACTGCGACATGATCGAATTGCCGAAGGTTTCGGCGGTGATCCCGGTGCCGTCCGAGACAAAAAACACGGTGCGATTGGCCATGGTGCGGGGCTGGATGCAGCGGGTTGAGGTTGGTTGGGATGATAGGGAGTTCGCCGCTAAACTCGCTGCAATCTTCCGTCCCAGCCGCCCATGTACGTCCACGCCTGTCGCGCCCGAGCCTCCCGAGCTTCTGCGAGCGCGCGCCTGGATCGCGCCTGGCCGCTCTCGCGACGCGACGCCCGAATCTTTCAACCTCCCGGAGCTCTCCCATGTCAAGCAACCCTCTGGCGACCGCCCTGGTCGCCCCGTTTGAACACCTGAGAATGACCGATGTCGAGTCGGTGGGCGGCAAGAACGCCTCGCTCGGCGAAATGATCAGCCAGTTGGCCGCCTCGGGTGTGCGGGTGCCTGGCGGCTTCGCCACCACGGCGCATGCGTTCCGGCAGTTCCTTCAGCACGAAGGCCTGGCCAAGCGCATCGAGGACCGCCTCGCCACGCTCAACACCGACGACGTGCGCGCGCTCGCCGCGGCTGGCGCCGAGATCCGTCACTGGATCGAGTCGACGCCGTTCCCGCCCGAGCTCGACGCGGCGATCACCGAGTCGTTCGCGAAGCTGACCGAAGGCAACCCGAACGCGTCGTTCGCGGTGCGCTCGTCGGCCACGGCCGAGGACATGCCCGATGCATCGTTCGCCGGCCAGCAGGAGACCTTCCTGAATGTCGTCGGCATCACCGACGTGCTGGCGAAGATGAAGGAGGTTTTCGCCAGCCTCTACAACGACCGCGCGATCAGCTACCGCGTGCACAAGGGTTACACGCATGCCGACGTGGCGCTCTCGGCGGGTGTGCAGCGCATGGTGCGCTCCGACCTCGGAGCGGCCGGCGTGATGTTCACGATCGACACCGAGAGCGGCTTCAGCGACGTCGTGTTCATCACCTCGAGCTACGGCCTGGGCGAGACGGTGGTGCAGGGTGCCGTGAACCCCGACGAGTTCTACGTGCACAAGCCCGCGCTGCGCGCCGGCAAGCGCGCGATCATCCGCCGCAACCTGGGCTCGAAGCTGATCAAGATGGAATTCGCAACGCCTGAAGAAAAGGCGAAGAGCGGGCACCTGGTCAAGACCGTCGAGACCCTGCACGAGCACCGCAACCGCTACTCGCTGACGGATGAAGACGTGGCCGAGCTCGCCGGTTATGCGCTGACGATCGAGCAGCATTACGGCCGCGCGATGGACATCGAGTGGGGCAAGGACGGTGCCGACGGCAAGCTCTATATCCTGCAGGCCCGGCCCGAAACCGTGAAGAGCCAGCAAGAGGGCAAGGTCGAGCAGCGCTACAAGTTGAAAGGCAGCGGCACGGTGCTGTCGGAAGGCCGCGCGATCGGCCAGAAGATCGGCACGGGCCCGGTGCGCATCGTGCACAGCATCGCCGACATGGATCAGGTCCAGGCCGGCGACGTGCTGGTCACCGACATGACCGATCCGAACTGGGAGCCGGTGATGAAGCGCGCCTCGGCGATCGTCACGAATCGCGGTGGCCGCACCTGCCACGCTGCGATCATCGCGCGCGAACTCGGCATCCCGGCGGTCGTCGGCTGCGGCGACGCCACTGAAACGCTGAAGGAGGGTGCGCTCGTCACGGTCGCCTGCTCCGAAGGCGACACCGGCTACATCTACGACGGCCTGCTCGAGACCGAGATCACCGACGTGCAGCGCGGCGCACTGCCCGATTGCCCGGTGAAGATCATGATGAACGTGGGCAACCCGCAGCTCGCGTTCGACTTCGCGCAGATGCCCAACAGCGGCGTCGGCCTGGCGCGGCTCGAGTTCATCATCAACAACAACATCGGCGTGCACCCGAAGGCGATCCTCGACTACCCGAACATCGACAGCGACCTGAAGAAGGCGGTCGAGAGCGTGGCCCGCGGGCATGCCTCGCCGCGTGCGTTCTACGTCGACAAGCTCACCGAAGGCGTCGCGACGATCGCCGCAGCGTTCTGGCCGAAGCCGGTGATCGTTCGCTTGAGCGACTTCAAGAGCAACGAGTACCGCAAGCTGATCGGCGGCTCGCGCTACGAGCCGGAAGAAGAGAACCCGATGCTCGGCTTCCGCGGCGCCTCGCGCTACGTGAGCGAAGCGTTCGGCGAAGCATTCGCGATGGAGTGCGAGGCCCTCAAGCGCGTGCGCGTCGAGATGGGCCTGACCAACGTCGAGATCATGGTGCCGTTCGTGCGCACCTTGGCACAGGCCGAGGCGGTCGTCGGCATGTTGGCCGATCGTGGTCTGAAGCGCGCGTCGCAAGGTGGCACCGATGGCCTGCGCGTGATCATGATGTGCGAAATCCCGAGCAACGCGATCCTCGCCGAGCGCTTCCTCGAGCACTTCGACGGCATGTCGATCGGCTCGAACGATCTGACGCAGCTGACGCTGGGCCTGGATCGCGACTCGGGCATGGAACTGCTCGCAAAGGACTTCGACGAGCGCGATCCCGCCGTGAAGGCACTGATCACCAAGGCGATCTCTGCGTGCCTGGCGGCCGGCAAGTACGTCGGCATCTGTGGGCAGGGCCCGAGCGATCACCCGGACTTCGCCGACTGGCTCGCCGCCGAAGGCATCCTCTCGATCTCGCTGAATCCGGACTCGGTCGTCGAAACCTGGCGGCGCCTGGCGACGCGCTGATTGCGCGTCAGCTTTCTGTCAGAGCGACCGCGTCATCTGGTCCTTGGCGTGGTACACGCCATCGACGCAGATGGCGCGCTCGAGACGGCCGCAGCGTGTGAAGCCGGCTCGTTCGTACAGGTGGACGGCCGATGCGTTGCCCGAGGTCACCGTGAGCGTGAGCATCACGAGGCCGCGCGCGGCGCGGGCTTCGGCCAGGCAGGCCTCGAGCAGCGCGCGCCCCACGCCCAGGCCTTGCGCGTCGCTACGCACCATCATCCCGATGACGTGGCCGATGTGAAAGACCTTCGGCCTTTGATCGCGCTCGCAACTGACCGCACCGACGAGACAGCCAGCTTGCCACGCGCCGAGCGTGAATTCGCCGCCTTCGGGGCGGTCCAGTCCCAGGCGCGACAGATAACTCTCATGTGAGCGTTCGGGCGCCGCGTCGGACGTGAACGCTTCCGGGTGCGCAGCAAGCACCTCGTCACGCAAACTCTTGTAGGCCGGAAGATCGGCCGGCACGAGGCGGCGGATCTCGAGCCGAGCCATCAACCGCCGATGTAGTGCATCTCGACACGTCGCTCGCCAGCCGGTACCGTCAGCGAGTTCGCGCGCAGCTCCGAGTAGCGGTCGTCGCGGCCCTGCCAGATCAGGCCGATCGCGGCGGCGATCTGTTCGTCGCTGAAGTCGCCACGCAACAGCGCACGCAGGTCGTGGCCATGGCTGGCGAACAGGCACAAGAACAGCTTGCCCTCGGTCGACAGGCGCGCACGGTTGCAGTCCTGGCAGAAGGCCTGCGTGACGCTGGAGATCACGCCGATCTCACCGCTGCCGTCGGCGTAGCGCCAGCGCGCGGCGGTTTCGCCCAGCACGCTCGGTGCGACAGCCTGCAGCGGCAGTTCGGCGTTGATGCGGGCGATGACCTCGTCGGAGGCGAGCACCTCGTCCATGCGCCAGCCGTTGGTCGCGCCGACGTCCATGTACTCGATGAACCGCAACACCGCGCCGCTGCCCTTGAAGTGGCGAGCCATGGGCAGGATCTCGTCGTCGTTCGTGCCGCGCTTGACCACCATGTTGACCTTGATCGGACCGAGGCCGACGCGATCTGCCGCCTCGATGCCGGCCAGCACCTCGCCGACCGGGAAATCCGCGTCGTTCATGCGACGGAAGATCGTGTCGTCGAGTGCGTCGAGGCTGACAGTCACACGCCGAAGCCCGGCGTCTTTGAGTGCCTGGGCCTTGCGAGCGAGCACCGAGCCGTTCGTCGTCAGCGTCAGGTCGAGCGGGGCGCCGTCGGGCGTGCGCAATGCGGCGAGCATGCCGACCAACACCTCGAGGTTCTTGCGCAGCAGCGGTTCGCCACCGGTCAGCCGGATCTTGCGCACACCGTGCGCGACGAACAGTTTTGCCGCGCGTGTGATCTCCTCGAAACTCAGCAGCGACGAATGCGGCAGGAAGGCGTATTCCTTGTCGAACACCTCCTTCGGCATGCAGTAACTGCAGCGGAAATTGCAGCGGTCGGTCACCGAGATGCGCAGGTCGCGCAGCGGCCGGCCGAGCGCATCGCCGAGCAGACCGGTCGGTGGCGCAGCGGCCGACGGCACGCGCGGCACACTGGCGGCGTACCGGTGATCGGCGAGGGGGATGACTTTGTCGGCCATACCGGATTGTGCCTGCGGGCCGCTGCCCATAGCGCCTGCGCGGGTCAGGCGCGTGGCGCCCGCCTCAGCGCAGCGTTGGCGGTGCGACCGTTTGCAGCATTGCAGGCGCGGGCGCCTGCGCATTCGCGGTGGCCCGATCCATCGCTGGCTCGGCGCGGCGCGCGCCGGTGAAACGCTTTGCCCAGTAGGCGAAGTTCATGCTTTCGACACGCACCTCACCGCCGGGCTTGGGCGCGTGGATGAACTTGCCTTCGCCGACATAGATGCCGACGTGCGAGAAGGTGCGACGCAGCGTGTTGAAGAACACCAGATCACCCGGTTGCAGTTCGTCTTTCTTTACCGCAACGAGCCCTGCCGCCTTGGCCTGCTCGTCGGCACGCCGCGGCAGCACGAGGCCCAGGCTTGTTTCAAAGACCTGGCGCGTGAAGCCGCTGCAATCGAAACCCGTGTCGGCGTCATTGCCGCCGCGCTTGTAGCGCACACCGAGGAAATTCATGGCCGTCAGGACCATGTCGGAAGCTGTGTCTCGCACTTGGCGCACGAAGCCGGGCCCGGGCGGTACCGTGGCCGCGGGCACCGCGCTGACGAGACCCTTCTCTACGAGGAAGCGATTGACGGCGTCTGCAGCGGCGGACGCCGCGACAGTCGGCGGCATCGGCGCGTAGTCGACCGGTGATGCAAGTGCCACCGAGGTCGATGCAGCAAAAACCAAGCAAACCGCGCCGAATTGCGCAAGACCACTGAACGAGGGGGGCAATTTCAGCATTGGGCGCAGGATACGGACGCTTTCGCGCGTAGTCAACCTCGGAAACGTCTTGTAAGACAAGGACTTGCGCGCGTTTTGTGATGCGAAACCCGGCCCGCGTCAGGTTCGTATTACTCTGCCGGCAAATGCCCCCTTGCGTGAGCTATCGTGCCGTTATCGTCAGGGAGGCAGCATGTTTGAGGCATTGATGCTCGACAAGTCGGATTCCGGCTTCGTGGCAAGCGTTAAATCGGTCGACGAAGCGGGGTTGCCGGCCGGCGATGTGCTGGTGCAGGTCAAGCACTCGACACTGAACTACAAGGACGGTCTCGCGATCACCAACAAGAGCCCGGTCGTGCGCTCGTGGCCGATGGTCGCCGGTATCGACGGTGCGGGAACGGTGCTGGAAAGCATTCACCCGGCCTGGAAAGCCGGCGACAAGTTCATCCACAACGGTTGGGGCGTCGGCGAGACGCGCTGGGGTTGCCTTGCCGGGAAGGCAAGGCTGATGGGCGACTGGCTCGTGCCGTTGCCTTCGGCTTTCACCACCGAGCAGGCGATGGCGATCGGCACCGCCGGCTACACCGCGATGCTGTGCGTGCTGGCGCTTGAGCGCCACGGTCTTGCGCCAGCCGACGGCGAGGTGCTCGTGACGGGGGCGACAGGCGGTGTCGGCAGCGTCACCGTGGCCTTGCTCGGCAAGCTCGGCTACCGGGTGATTGCCGCGACCGGCAAGCTCGACGAGGCCGACTACCTCCGCTCGCTCGGCGCTGCCGGCGTGATCGATCGCGCCGAGCTGAGTGGCGCCGGCAAGCCGCTTCAGAAAGAACGCTGGGCGGCGGTCGTCGACGCCGTCGGCAGCCACACGCTGGTGAATGCGCTGGCGCAGACGCGCTACGGCGGCGTCGTTGCCGCGTGCGGCCTCGCGCAAGGCTTCGACCTGCCGGCCACTGTGATGCCGTTCATCCTGCGCGGCGTGACGCTGGCGGGCGTCGACAGCGTGATGGCGCCGATCGCGATGCGGCGCGAGGCCTGGGCGCGCCTCGCCGTCGACCTCGATCCTGCCAAGCTCGCAGCGATCACCGAGGTCGTCCCGCTGAGCGAGGCGATCGCGAAAGCAGGCGAGTTGTTGCAGGGCCGGGTGCGCGGGCGCATCGTCGTGAAGGTCTGATTTTTGCGGAGGCTTCTCGGCCTCTCTTTCCCAACCGATTTGAACGCGCCATGACCGACACGACACCAACCACTGCCCCAACCCAGCCGCTCGATGCGGCGGCGAGCGACCCCAACGTCATGGGCTGGATGCAAGGCTCGCCGCCGCCGCCCGACAAGCAGGTGCGCTTCGACGACGGCAGCATGTACACGTTTCCCAAGCTGCGCTGGGCGCAGTCGAACATCCGGCGCCTGGTGCCGACCACCAACGTGGCGCGTGGCGACAATCCTGTCTGCGTGCTGCCGCGCGCCGACCGCGACGACATCGACGGCGTCACCTTCACGCCGATCGGCGGCAACGAGACGATGACCTGGGCGCAGTCGCTGGCCGCGAACTACACCGATGGCATCGTGGTTCTGCACCGTGGGCGCATCGTCTACGAGCGCTATTTCGGCGCGCTGGATGCGCAGCGGCCGCACATCGCGTGGTCGGTGACGAAGTCGTTCTTCGGGTTGATCGCGGCTTCGCTCGCCGCCGAAGGATTGCTCGACCCGCACGCGCTGGTGACTGCCTACGTGCCTGAACTCGCCGGCAGCGGCCTTGGCAATGCCACGCTGCGCCAGCTGCTCGACATGACCACCTCGATCCACTATTCCGAGGATTACACCGATCCCGATGCCGGCGTCTGGTGGCACGGTCGTGCCGGCGGCATCCTGCCGCGCGTGCCGGAACAGGTCGGTCCGGGAAGCTTCTATGAATTCCTCGGCACGCTGCGGCAAGACGGCCCGCACGGCGAAGCCTTCGCGTACAAGACCGTCAACACCGACGTGCTCGGCTGGGTCTTGCGGCGCGTCACTGGCCTGCCGCTGGGAGAACTGCTGCGGCAGCGCATCTGGTCGCAGATCGGTGCGGAGCAAGACGGCTATCTGATGGTCGACAGCGCCGGCACCGAGTTCGCCGGCGGCGGCTTCAACTGTTGCCTGCGCGATCTGGCTCGGTTCGGCCAGATGATGCGCAACGACGGCTTCTGGAACGGCCGCCAGATCGTGCCGCAGGCGGCGATCGACGACATCCGCCGCGGCGGCGACCCGGCTCACTTCGTCAAGGCCGGCTATGTGACGCTGCCTGGCGCGAGCTACCGCGACATGTGGTGGGTCACGCACAACGAGCACGGCGCGTACTGCGCGCGTGGCATCCACGGGCAGGGCGTCTACATCGATCCGGTCGCGGGCATGGTGATCGCGCGCTTCGCGTCGCACCACATCGCCGGCAATATGGGCATCGATCCGAACACCCTGCCGGCCTATCACGCGCTGGCGAAGTACCTGGTCAGTTCGGAGTCTTGAACGCCGCGAGCAACGGGCCGATGCGCTGGCCCATCTGCTCGCCCAGTGCGTGCAGGCCGCTCATCGGCCGGACCATCACCTCGAAGTCGACGATCCTGCCTTCGGCATCGAAGCGGATCAGGTCGATGCCCTTCAGTTGCTTGTCGCCGACCCTTGCGCTGAACTCGAGCACGGCGTTCAGGCCGTCGTCGGTGGCGAGTTCGCGGTGGTATTCGAAGTCTTCGAACACGCCGATCACCGTCGACAGGATCAGGTTCACCGCCTTCGCGCTCGAATAGGGCTTGAAGGCCATCGGGGAGCGGAAGGTGGCGTCGGCGTGCAGCAGTGAAGGAAGCTCGGTCAGGTCTTTCGACGCGACCATCTTGTGCCAGGTGGCCAGCGTCGCCGCAACCTCGGGTGGGTGCGGCGCGCTGGCGAGCATCACAGCACCTCGGAAGCGAAGTCGGCCAGACGCGAACGCTCGCCGCGCGCCAAGGTGACGTGGCCCGAATGCGGCCAGCCCTTGAAGCGATCGACCGCGAACGTGAGGCCCGAGCTGCCTTCGGTTAGGTAGGGCGTGTCGATCTGTGCGAGGTTGCCCAGGCAGATGATCTTGGTGCCCGGGCCGGCACGCGTGATCAGGGTCTTCATCTGCTTGGGTGTGAGGTTCTGCGCCTCGTCGATGATCACGAACTTGTTCAGGAAGGTGCGACCGCGCATGAAGTTCAACGACTTGATCTTGATCTTGCTGCGCACCAGATCGTTCGTGGCGGCGCGGCCCCATTCGCCAGCGCCACCGTCGGTCTTCGAGAGCACCTCGAGGTTGTCGTCCAGTGCGCCCATCCACGGGCTCATCTTCTCTTCTTCGGTGCCGGGCAGGAAGCCGATGTCTTCACCCACCGGCACGGTCACGCGGGTGACGATGATCTCGGTGTAGCGGCGGTCGTCCATGACCTGGCTCAGGCCGGCGGCCAGTGTCATCAGCGTCTTGCCGGTGCCGGCGGTGCCGGTCAGCGTGATGAAGTCGCAGTCCGGGTCCATCAACAAATTCAGCGCGAAGTTCTGCTCGCGGTTGCGTGCGGTCACGCCCCACACGGCGTTCTTCTGGTGGGTGTATTCCTTCAACGTACGCAACACCGCGGTCTTGCCGGTGATCTCGATGACCTTGGCGTAGAGCGAGGCCGCGCCCGGTGCCTCGAGGTAGACGAACTGATTGATCAGCAGCACCGGCACCATCGGCCCGCTGATGCGGTAGTAGGTGAGGCCGCCCTGCTGCCAGCTTTCCATCGTCTTGCCGTGCTTGTCCCAGAAGTCAGCGGGCAGCGGCAGCACGCCGGTATACAGCAGGTCGCCGTCCTCCAGCGTCATGTCGTTCAGGTAGTCCTCGGCCGGCAGGCCGAGGGCGCGCGCCTTGATGCGCATATTGATGTCTTTGGACACCAGCACCACGTCGCGGCCCGGCTGCTGATCGCGCAGCGCCTGCACGACACCGAGGATCTGGTTGTCGGCCTTGCCCTGCGGCAGACCGACCGGCAGCGTGACATTGATCAGGTTGGTCTGGAAGAACAGCTTGCCGCCCGCCTCGCGGTGACCGGTGCGCGCGAGCGGCAGGCCTTCGGACATGCCCGACGAATCGCGCGTCGGCATGCTGGCCGCGAGCGCATCGAGCTCGCGGCTCACCTGGCGTGCGTTGCGCGAAACCTCGGTCATGCCGCGCTTGTGGCCGTCGAGCTCTTCGAGCGTGATCATCGGCAGGTAGATGTCATGCTCTTCGAAGCGAAACAGCGAGGTCGGGTCGTGCATCAGCACGTTGGTGTCGAGCACGAAAAGCGTCGCCGGGCCGTTCCCGCGCGGCTTGCGCGCACGGGTCTCGGGCTGCGGGCGGCGTGGCGCGACGGGCGGCTTCGCAGGGATCACCGGCACCGACTTCGCGACCGCCGCGCCTGCTGCTTGCGAGGCGTCGTACAACTCGACGACGGCGGGCGACGCAGGCTCGACGACAGTGCGTGTCTTCTGTGGACGTTTACCTGGCTGAGGTGCCGCTTGGGAGTCGAAGTCGGCGGCGCTGAGGAGGGTGGCTCGTTTGGCAGGCGGCTTGGGCAGTGGCATTGGGCGGTGTGGAGTGCGTGGGTGTGATGACGATCAGAAAACAAAAAAGCCGCACAGTCGGCTGTACGGCTTGGTGGGGTTGGGCAGTTCTGAACTGTCGACCATGCGAGCCATTATGCACAAGTTCGGATGTCGAAACACCATGAAAAAAGCCGGCTTCGAGCCGGCTTTCGGAGGGGTGGCAGAGGGGTTCAGCCCGCCTTCTTCAGCGCCTTGACTTCCTTCAGTACCTCTTCGACGTGGCCCGCCACCTTGAGACCGCGCCACTCGCCCTTGAGCACGCCGTGGCCGTCGATCAAAAAGGTGCTGCGCTCGATGCCCTTGACCTTCTTGCCGTACATGATCTTGTTCTTGACCACGCCGAACATGTGGCAGAGCTTCTCTTCGGTGTCGGCGATCAGTTCGAACGGCAGCTCCAGGCTTTGCTTGAACTTGTCGTGCGAAGCCATGTTGTCGCGCGAAACACCGAAAACCACCGCCCCGTTCTTCACGAACTCCTTGTGGTGGTCGCGGAACTGCATCGCTTCGGTGGTGCAGCCGGGGGTGTTGTCCTTGGGGTAGAAATACAGAACGACAATCTTGCCTGCGTAGGCCTGTGGGGTGAACTTCACACCACCGGTCGCGAGCGCTTCAAATTCCGGGAGGGGTTTGTTGAGGGCTGGCGTCATGGAGTATTCTGTTTGGTTGCCGCCGGGGCAGGCGTAGCCGCAGATTATAGACGCTGCCGGGCGCTTGCCGACCGGTCGCTCAGCCTGCGCCGGTGCTGCCTGGCGCGGCCTCGAACAGCAGCGCCGCCACCACAGAGCGGTCTTCGGCGAGCAACACGTTGTAGGTGCGGCATGCGGCCGCGGTGTCCATGGTTTCGACGCCGATGCGCTGGCCGATCAGCATCTTCATCAGCTGGGGCTTCACGAAGCGGATGCGCGGACCGCTGCCGAAGATCACGAGCTCAGGCTTGAGTGCCGCCAGCACCTCGAAGTGCGCTTCGGTCAACGCCTCGAAGTTGCCGACATGCCAGGGGCGCACCTCGCCGGTCCACGGCACGATCACGCTTTCGCGGTGCTCGGTGCCATTCACGATCACGCCATCCGGCCCGTGGCGGGCGATGGCGTTTTGTCCCTCGATTCGATCGGCCTGGAGCTTCATCGGTATGTGTGCTGTGAGTGCGAAGGTCGCGCCGGCATAATTGTAGGTTTCGCCGTGCAGCAATTCATCGGAGGCCCTTTGAAACCCATCGCCAAGTCGAGCAAGCTCGCCAACGTCGCCTACGACATCCGCGGGCCCGTGCTGGACAAGGCCCGGCAGATGGAAGAAGACGGTCACAAGATCATCAAGCTGAACATCGGCAATGTCGCCGCGTTCGGCCTGGAGCCGCCCGACGAGATCGTGCAGGACATGATTCGCAACATGCCGCACACAGCCGGCTATACCGACAGCAAGGGGTTGTTCGCGCCGCGCAAGGCGGTGGTTCATTACACGCAGCAGAAGAACGTGGCCGGCGTGTCGATCGACGACGTGTACCTCGGCAACGGCGCCTCCGAGTTGATCGCGATGGGCATGAACGCGCTACTGAACGACGGCGACGAGGTGCTGATCCCGTCGCCCGACTACCCGCTCTACACGGCGGTGGTGGGCCTCTCCGGCGGCACGCCGGTTCACTATCTGTGCGACGAGTCGACCGGCTGGATGCCCGACATCGAACACATGAAGTCGATGGTCACCCCGCGCACCAAGGCGCTCGTGGTTATCAACCCGAACAACCCGACCGGCGCGCTCTACCCGGAAAGCGTGCTGCGCGAGATCGTCGAGGTCGCGCGCCAGCACGAACTGATCGTGTTCGCCGACGAGATCTACGACAAGACCTTGTACGACGGCGAGACCCACACCAGCATCTCGTCGCTCGCCGACGATGTGCTGTTCGTCACCGTCAACGGGCTGTCGAAGAACTACCGATCTTGCGGCTATCGCTCCGGCTGGATGGTGGTCTCGGGCGAGAAGCGCCATGCGAAGGACTACATCGAAGGCCTGAACATGCTGGCCTCGCTGCGCCTGTGCGCGAACACGCCGGGGCAGCTTGCGATCCAGACGGCGCTCGGCGGCTACCAGAGCATCAACGACCTGGTCGCGCCCGGCGGACGCCTGTGCCGCCAACGCGATCTGGCCTACGCGCTGCTCAGCGCGATCCCGGGCGTGAGCGTCGTCAAGCCGAAGGCGGCGCTGTACATGTTCCCGAGGCTCGATCCCAAGGTCTACCCGATCCAGGACGACCAGCAATTCGCCTATGACCTGCTCTCGGAGCAGAAGGTGTTGATCGTGCAGGGGACCGGGTTCAACTGGGCCACGCCGGATCACTTCCGCATCGTGTTCCTGCCGAATTCGGACGACCTGACAGAAGCCATCGGCCGGATCGCGAAGTTCCTCGAGCACTATCGCAAACGCCACTCCAGCTGAGCCCGAAAATGAAACCGATTCAAGTGGGGCTGATGGGCCTCGGTACCGTAGGTGCCGGTGTGTTCGAGGTGCTTCAACGCAACCAGGAAGAAATCAAGCGGCGCGCAGGCCGCGGCATTGCGCTGACGATGGTGTCGCGCCGCGATGTGGCGAAGGCGAAGGCGCTGGTCGGTGACGCTGCGAAGGTCGTCGCCGACGCGCGCGAGATCGTTGCAAACCCTTCGATCGACATCGTGGTCGAGCTGATCGGTGGCACCGGCATCGCACGCGAACTGGTGCTCGAGGCGATCGCCGCCGGCAAGCATGTGGTCACCGCGAACAAGGCGCTGCTGGCCGTGCACGGCACCGAGATCTTCGCGGCGGCCCGCGAGCGCGGCGTGATGGTTGCTTTCGAGGCGGCGGTGGCGGGCGGTATCCCGATCATCAAGGCCCTGCGCGAGGGCCTGACCGCGAACCGCATCGAGTGGATCGCCGGGATCATCAACGGCACGACGAACTTCATCCTGTCGGAGATGCGTTCGAAGGGCCTCGACTTCGATCTCGTGCTGAAAGAGGCGCAGCGCCTCGGTTACGCGGAAGCCGATCCGACCTTCGACATCGAAGGCGTCGACGCCGCGCACAAGGCGACCATCATGAGCGCGATCGCGTTCGGCGTGCCGGTGCAGTTCGACAAGGCTTACGTCGAAGGCATCACCAAGCTGAACGCGGCCGACATCCGGTATGCAGAGCAACTCGGCTACCGCATCAAGTTGCTCGGCATCACGAAGCGCCGCACGGGCGCGGTGGAGGGCATCGAGCTGCGCGTGCACCCGACGCTGGTGCCGGCCAAGCGCCTGATCGCGAACGTCGAAGGCGCGATGAACGCGGTGGTGGTGCACGGTGATGCCGTCGGCAGCACGCTCTACTACGGCAAGGGGGCCGGCGCCGAGCCGACCGCCTCCAGCGTGATCGCCGACCTGGTCGACATCACCCGGCTGCACACCGCCGACCCCGACCACCGCGTGCCGCACCTCGCGTTCCAGCCGGGCTCTCTGCAGGACACGCGCATGCTGTCGATCGACGAGGTCGTCACCGCGTTCTATCTGCGCCTGCAGGTGAAGGACCAGGCCGGCGTGCTCGCTCGCATCACCGCGATCCTGGCCGAAAGCGACATCTCGATCGATGCGCTGCTGCAGCGCGAATCGGCAGAGGGCGAAGCGCAGACTGACGTGATCATCCTGACGCACGACACGGTCGAAGGCCGCATGAACCGGGCGATCGCGCAGATGCAGGCGCTGCCGACCGTGCTGGCGCCGATCGTGCGCATCCGCAAGGAAGAGTTGTCGTGAAGTACATCAGCACGAGGGGCGACAAGACCGAGCGCAGCTTCTGCGAGATCCTGCTCGAAGGGCTCGCGCCGGATGGCGGCCTGTATTTGCCGACGCACTACCCGAAGGTCGACGCGTCGATGCTCGCCACATGGCGCGGCCTGGCCTACCACGAGCTCGCGTTCGAGATCTTGTCGCTCTACATCGACGACATCCCTGCGGCCGATTTGCGCGCGCTCGTCTCGAAGACATACACGGCGGAAGTCTTCGGCTCTCCCGAGATCGTGTCGCTCCGCCCGCTCGAAGCCGGTCTCTACCTCGAAGCCTTGTCCAACGGCCCGACGCTGGCGTTCAAGGACATGGCGATGCAACTGCTCGGCCACTTGTTCGAGTACGAACTCGCGCGCCGCGACCAGCAGTTGAACATCCTCGGCGCCACTTCAGGCGACACCGGCAGCGCTGCCGAGTACGCGATGCGCGGCAAGCAGGGCGTGAACGTCTTCATGCTCTCGCCGAAGGGCCGCATGAGCGCGTTCCAGCAAGCGCAGATGTTCAGCCTGCAGGACGCGAACATCCACAACATCGCGATCGACGGCGTGTTCGACGATTGCCAGGACATCGTCAAGGAGGTTTCGAACGATCTCGCGTTCAAGCGCCAATACCGCATCGGTACGGTCAACTCGATCAACTGGGCGCGCTTGCTGGCGCAGGTCGTCTACTACTTCGCCGGATACTTCCAGGCCACGAAGACCAACGACGAGACAGTCACGTTCGCGGTGCCTTCCGGCAACTTCGGCAACATCTGCGCCGGCCATGTCGCGCGGATGATGGGGCTGCCGATCGCCCGGCTCGTGCTCGCCACGAACGAGAACAACGTGCTCGACGAATTCTTCCGCACCGGTACCTACCGCGTGCGCAGCGCCGCAGAAACGCACGAGACCTCGAGCCCGTCGATGGACATTTCCAAAGCCTCGAACTTCGAGCGCTTCGTTTTCGATCTGCTCGGCCGTGATGCCGACCGCACGCGCGAACTCTTCAAGACCGAACTCGATCGCAGCGGAGCGTTCAGCGTCACGCACGACGAGTTCGCGCGCATCGCCGGCCATGGCTTCGTCTCCGGCACCAGCACGCACGCCGACCGACTCGCAACGATCCGCGACACCGACCAGCGCTTCGGCATGGTCGTCGACACGCACACGGCCGACGGCCTGAAGGTCGCGCGCGAGCACATCGTGCCGGGTGTTCCGAGCATCGTGCTCGAAACCGCGCTGCCGGCGAAGTTCGCCGAGACGATCGTCGAGGCGATCGGCCGCGAGCCGGATCGACCCGCCGCGATGCAGGGCATCGAGAAGCTGCCCAAGCGCTTCGAGGTGATGCCGGCCGACGCGGCGCGCGTCAAGGCCTTCATCGCAGCGAACGCCTGACTCGCATGCAGCCGCAACGCGCGCCGATGTTGACGCTGGACGAAGCGCTGGCTCGCCTGCTCGCGGCCGTTACACCGATGCCGACGAGCGAGCACGAAACGCTGTCGACCTTCGATGCGCTCGGCCGCGTGCTGCAAGCCGACGTGCGCTCGACGCTCGACGTGCCGCCGGCCGACAACACCTCGATGGACGGCTACGCGATGCGCGCGGCCGACGTGCCCGCCGTCGGCACGCTGCTGCCGGTGAGCCAGCGCATCCCGGCCGGCGTCGTCGGCCAGCCGCTGCAACCGGGCACGGCCGCGCGCATCTTCACCGGTGCGCAGGTGCCAGCCGGTGCCGATGCGGTGGTGATGCAGGAGCAATGCGAGGCGGTGAATACCGTCGTGCGCGTCAACGTCGTTCCCGCGAGCGGCCAATGGATTCGCCGCCGCGGCGAGGACGTGCGCAGCGGCGATATCGTGCTGCCCGCCGGCGTGCGCCTGACGCCGCAGGCGCTCGGCCTCGCGGCGACTGTCGGCGCGGCCACGTTGCAGGTCGTGCGCCGCCCGCGTGTCGCGCTGTTCTCGACCGGCGACGAGCTCGCGATGCCCGGTGAGCCGCTCAAACCCGGTGCGATCTACAACTCGAACCGCTTCACCTTGCGCGCGGCGATCCAGGCCTTGGGCTGCGATTGCACCGACCTCGGCATCGTGCCCGACCGACTCGATGCCACGCGCGAGGCCTTGCGTCGCGCCGCCCAGGGCAATGATCTGATCGTCACCTCGGGCGGCGTCTCGGTCGGCGAAGAAGACCACCTGCGGCCCGCGGTGCAGGCCGAGGGCCGCATCGAGCTTTGGCAGATCGCGATGAAGCCGGGCAAGCCGCTCGCGTTCGGCGAAGTGAATCGGCCCGACGGATCGGCGGCCTACATCGTCGGGCTGCCGGGCAACCCGGTGTCGAGCTTCATCACCTTCATGCTGATGGTGCGGCCGGTGCTGCTGCGCCTGCAGGGCGCGACCGCGTTGACGCCGGTTCGCATGAAACAGCGCGCCGATTTCGAATGGCCGAAGCCCGACAAGCGCCGCGAGTTCCTGCGCGTGCGGCGTAACGCCGTTGGCGGGCTAGACCTGTTCCCGAATCAGAGCTCCGGCGTGATGACCTCGGCAGTCTGGGGCGACGGTGTCGTCGACAACCCGAGCGGGCAGGCGATTGCGAAGGGCGACCTCGTCGACTTCATGGCGTTCGCGGAGTTGCTGTCGTGAAGCTCACCGTGCGCTACTTCGCGTCGATCCGCGAGGCGCTCGGCGCGAGCGAGGTGATCGACGTGGCCGATGGCAGCAGCGTCCGCGCGGTGCGCGACGCGCTGATCGCGCGTGGCGGCGCTCATGCGAGCGCGCTCGCGCGTGGCAAGGCCTTGCGCAGCGCGTTGAATCAGGTGCTCTGCGACGAGGCAGCGATCGTCGGCGAAGGCGCCGAACTGGCGTTCTTCCCGCCGGTGACTGGCGGCTGACAGACATGACGCCAGAGCGCGCCCCGCGCGTCGTCGTCCAGACCGCCGATTTCGACCTCGGCGCCGAAATCGCCGCGCTGCGCGCCGGTGATGCCGGCATCGGCGCTGTCGCGTCATTCATCGGCACGGTGCGCGACCGCAACGACGGCCTCGGCGTCAGCTCGATGGAGCTCGAGCACTATCCGGGCATGACCGAACGCGCGATCGAATCGATGATCGACGAGGCGATGACGCGCTTCGACATCCGCGGCGCGCGCGTCATCCACCGCGTCGGCCTGCTGCAGCCGCAGGACCAGATCATGATGGTCGCCGTCGCATCGGCGCACCGCGGCCAGGCGTTCCAGGCCTGCGAGTTTTTGATGGACTACCTGAAGACCCAGGCGCCGTTCTGGAAGAAGGAACAGACGCCCGATGGCGCCCGCTGGGTCGACGCGCGCAGCAGCGACGACGCCGCGATCGCGCGCTGGGGCATCGCTGCCGGCAACGCCGGCCCCACGGTCGACGCGGATCGATGAGCGCCGCCTTCCCGTGGGCGCAATTGCTGGCCGTCGCGCTCGGTTCGGTCATCGGCGGCTTGGCGCGCTGGCAGACCCAGTTCTGGCTGAACCCGCGCTGGGCCGGCTTCCCACTCGGCACCTTGCTTGTCAACTGCGTCGGCGGCTTCCTGATCGGCACGGCGCTGGCGTGGTTCGAGCGCACGCCGAACGAACTCTGGCGGCTCTTCCTGATCACCGGTTGTCTCGGCGGGCTGACGACCTTCTCGTCGTTCTCGGGCGAGTCGCTGCTGCTGCTGCAGCGCGGCGAGTACGCGCTGGCGCTGGCGCACGGCGCGGCACATCTGCTGGGTGCGCTGGCCTGCGCGGCGCTGGGCTTCTGGGCGATGCGCAGCGTCACCGGCTGAGCGCCCTGGCCTTGCCGGGCGCTTGAAAATCGGGCACCGTTCCCCCATGTCCGACGCAATCGGAGGATCTTCCCCATGCGCATCGACAAGCTCACCACCAAGTTCCAGGAAGCGCTCGCGGATGCCCAGAGCATCGCGGTCGCGAACGACAACCCGTACATCGAGCCGGCCCATGTGCTGGCCGCGATGCTCGCCCAGGCCGACGGCCCGAAAGCACTGCTCGACCGCGCCGGCGCGAACAGCGCGGCTCTGAAGACCGCGCTCGACGTGGCCATTCGCGGCCTGCCGCAGGTGCAGGGCAGCGACCAGGTCGTGCAGCCCAGCCGTGATCTCGCGGCACTGCTGCAAACGGCCGAGAAGGAAGCCGGCAAGCGCGGCGACCAGTTCATCGCGAGCGAGATGTTCCTGCTCGCGCTGGCCGATGCCAAGAGCGACCTCGGCGGCATCGTGCGCGGCCACGGCCTGACCCGCAAGGCGCTCGAGACCGCGATCGAATCGGTGCGCGGCGGCCAGAAGGTCGACAACGCCGAAGCCGAGGGCCAGCGTGAGGCGCTGAAAAAGTACACGCTCGACCTGACCGAGCGCGCGCGGCAAGGAAAACTCGATCCGGTGATCGGCCGCGACGACGAGATCCGCCGCGCGATCCAGGTGCTGCAGCGCCGCACCAAGAACAACCCGGTGCTGATCGGCGAGCCGGGCGTCGGCAAGACCGCGATCGTCGAAGGCCTGGCGCAGCGCATCGTCGCTGGTGAGGTGCCCGATTCGCTCAAGAACAAGCGCGTGCTCGTGCTCGACATGGCCCTGCTGCTGGCCGGCGCCAAGTTCCGCGGCGAGTTCGAGGAGCGGCTCAAGGGCGTGCTGAAGGAAGTGGCGGCCGACGAGGGGCAGACCATCGTCTTCATCGACGAGATCCACACGATGGTCGGCGCCGGCAAGGCCGAGGGCGCGATCGACGCGGGCAACATGCTGAAGCCTGCGCTGGCGCGCGGCGAGCTGCACTGCATCGGCGCGACCACGCTGAACGAATACCGCAAGTACGTCGAGAAGGACGCCGCGCTGGAACGCCGTTTCCAGAAGATCCTGGTCGGCGAGCCGAGCGTGGAGTCGACCATCGCGATCCTGCGCGGCCTGCAGGAGAAGTACGAGGTGCACCACGGCGTGCAGATCACCGACCCGGCGATCGTCGCCGCGGCCGAGTTGAGCCACCGCTACATCACCGACCGCTTCCTGCCCGACAAGGCGATCGACCTGATCGACGAGGCCGCCTCGCGCGTGCGCATCGAGATCGACTCCAAGCCCGAGGCGATGGACAAGCTCGACCGCCGGCTGATCCAGTTGCAGATCGAGCGTGCCGCCGTGACGCGCGAGAAGGACGAAGCCTCGCAACGCCGGCTCGGCCTGATCGAGGAAGAGATCGGCCGCGTGCAGCGCGAAGCCGCCGACCTTGAAGAAATCTGGAAGGCCGAGAAGGCCGCCGCGCAGGGCTCGGCGCACCTGATGGAAGAGATCGACCGGGTCAAGTTCAAGATCGAGGAATGGAAGCGCAAGGGCGACTTCAACAAGGTCGCCGAACTGCAGTACGGAAAGCTGCCGGACCTGGAGCGCACGCTGAAAGAGGCGCAGGCGAAGGAAGCGAAGAAGGGTGCGACCAAGGGCGCGAAGCCGCAGTTGCTGCGCACGACCGTCGGCGCCGAAGAGATCGCCGAGGTGGTGGCGCGTGCAACCGGCATCCCTGTCAGCAAGCTGATGCAGGGCGACCGCGAAAAGCTGCTGCAGATGGAAGGCAAGCTGCACGAGCGCGTGATCGGGCAGGACGAAGCGATCACGGCCGTCGCGAATGCGATCCGCCGCTCGCGCTCGGGTCTCTCCGACCCGAATCGACCGACCGGCTCGTTCCTGTTCCTCGGCCCCACCGGCGTCGGCAAGACCGAGCTGTGCAAGGCGCTCGCCGGCTTCCTGTTCGACAGCGAGGACCACCTGATCCGCATCGACATGAGCGAGTACATGGAGAAGCATTCGGTCAGCCGCCTGATCGGCGCGCCACCGGGCTACGTGGGCTATGACGAAGGCGGCTACCTGACCGAAGCCGTGCGTCGCAAACCCTACAGCGTGCTGCTGCTCGACGAGGTCGAGAAGGCGCACCCGGATGTCTTCAACGTGCTGCTGCAGGTGCTCGACGATGGCCGCCTGACCGATGGCCAGGGTCGCACGGTCGACTTCAAGAACACCGTGATCGTGATGACCAGCAACCTCGGTTCGCACCAGATCATGGCGATGGCCGGCAAACCGAGCGAGGAGATCCGCGACGCGGTCTGGGTCGAGGTGAAGCAGCACTTCCGGCCGGAGTTCCTGAACCGGATCGACGAGGCCGTGGTGTTCCACGCGCTCGATGCGAAGAACATCGAGGCGATCGCGAAGATTCAGCTCAAGGTGCTGGAGGCTCGGCTCGAGAAGATGGAAATGAAGCTCGATGTTTCACCGCGTGCGCTGGCGGAGCTGGCGAAAGCCGGATTCGATCCGGTGTTCGGCGCGCGCCCGCTGAAGCGCGAGATCCAGCGGCGCATCGAAAACCCGGTGGCGAAGTTGATCCTGGAAGGGCGCTTCGGCCCGAAGGATGTGATCCCGGTCGATTTCGAGGACGGAGAGTTCGCTTTCGAGCGCGTCGTCCACTGAAAGCGACGATGCGGCGCTAGGTTTTTGCGACCACGCCGACCAGCGCGTCCATGCGCTGTACTTGCAGGCGAACCAGGGTCAGGTTCGCTTGCGTCTTGTCGAGTGCCGCGTGCAGCGCCAGGCCCGGGTGACCGGGGACGGCGCGCAGCAGCAAATGGTGTGAACCGAGCGTGATCGCCGCCTCGGGCAGGGTGTGGCCGAGGCCCATGCTGCGGCTGCTCGCACTCATGCCCGCCAACAGCGCCTTGCCATGCATCGCCAGATCGCTCGCACCCGGGCTCGCGCCGGCGTGGGTCACCTCCAAACCACTGGAGACGTCGAAGATGCAGCAGCTGACCATGCCCGGCAACTCGCTGAGCTGGTGAACGTAACGATCGAGCAAGCTCTTCGGTGCGGCCGCGCGCGTGGCGGCCGAAGGCACGGCGGGCATCGGGCGCATCGCGAGCCGATCGGGCCCACGGCGTTCCAGGGCGCCGGCGTCGTCGTTTCCTTCGCTGCGGTCGGCCGGCGCACTGCCGCCAGTGGCCGCACCAGCGAGTGCCGGCACCGGCCGACCATCGCCGCCCGGGTGTCCGCGCAGGCGGCTCCAGGCGCCGTTGATGAAACCCCAGGCATCGGCCGGACGCGTCACCTGCGGCGTCGTACGCACGTTCACGCCGGTGCCGCGCGCCATCTCCGCGCCCTGGGACACGAGAGTGCTGCCGGCGACCAAGGGCAGCAGCAGCATTTGCCGATTCGGCCAGGGACCCGAGACCATGGCATCGTGCAAGGGCTTCAATGCTGCGGCGATCGTATGACCCGGCAGATCACCGACCATGACCACGCCGAGCCGGCTGAAGCCGAGAAGTGTGCGAGCCAGGCCGTGCCGCGCGGCGGTGTCGGCGTCGACCTCCGTGGAATACATGCGCAGGCTGCTGCCGTCGGCAGTGGGCAGTTCGACGAACTCGAGCGCAGCCAACGCGGTGCCATAGCCTTGGCGCCGGATCACCAGCTTCTGCACCGCTCGCCCGCTGGCCGCAGCGATGCCCACCAGCAGCTTTCGCGACGACGCGGTCGCCACGTCGTGCACGGCGATGAACTCGGTGTGAAGGTGCTCGAACTGCTGTTGCATCGCGAGGTCGGGTGCGCAGGAGACGAACAGCTCGCGCTCGTTGACGCTGGTCTGGCGGCCGATATCGCGCTGCTTTTCGGGAGCGAGGTAGTCGTTCTCGTCGGCCAGCAATTGGGTCGCGATCGAGGTTTGCGCCCGCGTTGCCTGCCATGCGTCAGGTGCGCTGGCAGCGGAGGGGGAGGTCGAGGAGCCGGCGGTGTTGGAGCTGGTCATGGGTTCAGGTCCGTGGCCGGGCGGTGGCCGAGTTGCGCAGCACGGTCGCGGGATGCGACTGCAGCGCGCATGTTGTCACGATGCGTGCCCGGGGGAAATCCCCAGGTGCCCGTGCTGCAATGGTCGCCGACCGCGACAGTCGGAGATTGCACAATAAACGATGCTGTCACGGGTCATGTCGAGAGATTCGCACTTCGCGCGACGGTCGGGGCGGCATGCCGGTCGCTGAGGTCGAGCGATCCCGCTGGCGCGCGAGCCAGCGCATCTCCTCGGCCCTGCTCGCGGTTTGGCTGGTCGTGACCTTCGGCGTCGCGTACTTTGCCCGCGAGCTGAACGGCATCGTGTTCGGCTGGCCGTTCAGTTTCTGGGTCGCAGCGCAGGGGGCGGCGATCGTCTATCTGGCGCTCGTTTGCGTCTACGCGCGCTGGATGGCGAGGCTCGACGCCAGGCACGGCGTGGCCGAGGCCGACTGACGTGGCCGACGCCGAAACCGCGCCCGAAGCGACCGCATTCAAGCGACGGCTCGACCGGATCTACCTTCGCTACACCGTCGGTTTCGTCGCCTTCGTCGGGCTGCTGGCGGTGCTGGAGCAGACCGGCCTGCCACGGCGCTGGATCGGCGTGATCTTTCTGCTCGCGACGGTGGCCCTCTACGCCGCGATCGGCATCATCAGCCGCACCACCGACGCGGCCGAGTACTACGTCGCCGGGCGGCGTGTGCCCGCCATGTACAACGGCATGGCAACGGCTGCCGACTGGATGTCGGCAGCCTCGTTCATCGGGCTGGCCGGCACGCTCTACCTGCAGGGCTACGGCGGCCTCGCCTACGTGATGGGCTGGACGGGCGGATTCGTGCTCGTCGCGGTGCTGCTCGCGCCCTACCTTCGCAAGTTCGGCGAGTACACGATCCCGGACTTTCTCGCGGCCCGCTACGGCGGTCGCCTGCCGCGGCTGATCGGGCTGATGGCGGCGATCCTGTGCTCGTTCGTTTACCTGGTTGCGCAGATCTACGGGGTCGGGCTGATCACGACGCAGCTCACGGGTGTCGACTTCGTGCTGGGCATCTTTCTCGGGCTCGGCGGCGTGCTCGTGTGCTCGTTTCTCGGCGGCATGCGGGCGGTCACCTGGACGCAGGTCGCGCAGTACATCATCCTGGTCGTCGCCTACCTGGTCCCGGTCGTGTGGCTCTCGATGAAGCAGACCGGCATGCCGGTGCCGCAGTTGGCCGTCGGCCAGCAGCTTGCGAAGCTCAGCGAGCGCGAGCAGCAGTTGCTGCGCGATCCGAAAGAACTCGAGGTGCGGGCGCTGTTCAAGGCCCGCGCCGACGAGTACGCGAACAAGCTCAAAGATGTGCCCACGGCGCTCGCCGCCGACCGCGCGCTGGCGCAGCAGCGCAGCCGCGAATTGAAGGCGGCGAACGCGCCGTTGCGCGAGATCCAACTGGCAGACAGGGCACTCGCCACGCAGCCGAAGAACGAGGTGGCGGCACGCGAAGCGTGGACCCGTGCGCAGGCGGCCGACGAATCGCGCGCGCAGCCCCTGGCCGGAATGCCGCTGCACGCGCAGCAGTTCGCCGGTGATCCGAACGGCGATGCGGTCGCACGCAAGACCTTCGATGAATCGCGCCGCAACTTCCTTGCGCTGGTGTTCTGCCTGATGGTCGGCACCGCAGCGCTGCCGCACATCCTGATGCGCAGCTACACCACGCCCTCTGTGAAGGCGGCGCGCGAGTCGGTGGCGTGGTCGCTGTTCTTCATCCTGCTGCTGTACCTGACCGCGCCGGCGCTCGCGGTGCTGGTCAAGTTCGAGGTCTTCAACGGGCTGGTCGGGTTGCCGTTCGAGAGGCTGCCCGTCTGGATCGCGAGCTGGACGCGCATCGACCCGTCGCTGATCTCGGTGATCGACATCAACCACGACGGCATCCTGCAGCTCGGCGAGATCCGCATCGGCAGCGACCTGATCGTGCTCGCTACGCCGGAGATCGCCGGGCTTCCGTACGTGATCACCGGCATGGTCGCGGCCGGCGGCCTGGCTGCCGCCTTGTCGACCGCCGACGGGTTGCTGCTGACGATCAGCAATGCGTTGTCTCACGACCTGTACTTCAAGCTGTTGGGGCCGAATTCGTCGAGCGCGCGCCGCGTCACGGTCTCGAAGGTGCTGTTGCTGATCGCGGCACTCGCCGCAGCGGCGGTGGCGGCGCAACGACCTGCCGACATCCTCTTTCTCGTGACCGCAGCCTTTTCGATCGCCGCCTCGGCGTTTTTCCCCGCGCTGATACTGGGCATCTTTTGGGGCCGCGCGAACCGCTGGGGTGCGCTTTGTGGCATGGCCGGCGGACTCGGGTTGACGCTCTACTACCTGATTCGCAACGAAGCCTGGCTGCGTGGTCTGTTCGGCGTGACCGCGCCGGTGGGGCTGTGGTGGGGCATCCTGCCGGTATCGTCCGGGGTGTTCGGCGTGCCGTTCGGCTTCGCCGCCTGCGTCGTGGTCAGTTTGCTGACGCCTGCGCCATCACCGGAGTCGCGCGCGTTCGTGCGTGCGTTGCGCCATCCCAGCCGCAGTTGACTGGTTCGATTTCCCGTCTCGGGCTATAATCTTCGGCTCACCTTGCCATACCCGGGTCTGACGCTTCGGGGTGGCTTCACCACCGGCCTTCAACCATGGCGGCTGGCATCCACAAGGAGATTCAATGCGTCATTACGAAATCGTTCTGTTGATCCACCCGGATCAAAGCGAACAGGTTCCGGCCATGCTGGAACGTTACAAGGGTGTCGTCACCGCCGGCGGGGGCAAAGTGCACCGCGTGGAAGATTGGGGTCGTCGTCAGATGGCCTACATGATCCAGAAACTGGCCAAGACCCACTACCTCTGCCTCAACATCGAGTGCAGCAAGGAAGTGCTTGCAGAACTCGAAACCGGCTTCCGTTTCAACGATGCCGTCATTCGTCACCTCACGGTGCTGCAAGACGAAGCCGTGACCGGTCCTTCGGTGATGATGAAGATGGTCGAGCGCGAAGATTCGCGCAAGTCGTCTCCGCCGCCCGAGCGGGGTGATCGCGGCGACCGAGGTGATCGTGGCGACCGTGCCGAGCGCCCGGAGCGTCAAGAGCGCCCACCGCAGGAGGCTTCGGCCTGAGGATGCAGTTGCCGTTGCCTTCACCGAGGCGCGCTGAATGAACCGTCTGGCTCTGACCGCGCAACTGGTGGAGCGAGGTGCGATGCGATACACACCCGCCGGTTTGCCGGCCCTCGATTTGAGCTTGAAGCACGAATCGGAGGTCACGCAAGACGGCAAGTCCCGCAAGGTCTGGTTCGATATCCGGGCCCGGGCGATCGGTGAGATCACATCGCGCGTCGAGAAGCTGGCGTTGGGAAGCACGCACGGCTTTGCCGGCTTCCTGGGTTCGCAGCGCAACGGCCGAGGTGTCGTGTTCCATGTAACCGAACTGGATTGAAGTCTAAGAACTCAGTCAGTTCACTGTTCGAATCAATGAGGTGTCAATATGCCCCCGCCACGTGGTAAAGGTCGGTTCTCCAAGGACCGCAAACCCAAGCGCAATACCCAATCCCTGCTGTTCCGTCGCAAGCGCTTTTGCCGCTTCACGGTCACCGGCGTCAAGCAGATCGATTACAAAGACATCGACACCCTGCGCGACTTCATCGGCGAGAACGGCAAGATCACGCCCGCTCGCCTGACCGGCACGCGTGCATTCTTCCAGCGTCAGCTGACGACCTGCATCAAGCGCGCCCGTTTCCTGGCGATGCTGCCGTACAGCGACCAGCACAAGGTCTGAGGAACGACACCATGCAAATCATCCTGCTGGAAAAAGTCGCCAACCTCGGCAACCTCGGCGATGTCGTCAAGGTCAAAGACGGTTATGCCCGCAACTTCCTGATCCCGACCCGGGCGGCACGCCGTGCCACCGAATCGGCGATCAAGGAATTCGAAGCCAAGCGCGCCGAGCTCGAAAAGGCCGCTGCCGAGAAGCTGGCCGCCGCGAACGCGCTGGGCGAGAAGATGAGCGGTCGCACCGTGCACATCACGCAGAAGTCCGGTGTCGACGGCCGCCTGTTCGGCTCGGTCACGAACGCCGACATCGCCGATGCGCTGACCCGCATCGACTTCAAGATCGCGAAGTCGCAAGTGCGCCTGCCGAACGGCCCGCTGAAGACGGTCGGCGAGCACACGGTGAGCGTCTCGCCGCACACCGATGTTGTCGTGGAAGTCAAGGTTGTCGTACTCGGCGAAACCGATTAAGGTTTCGCCTCGCTCGACACGAAAGGCCGGCATTGCCGGCCTTTCTCATTGGGCCGCGATATTCCCGTTGTTTCATCCGTTATCCCACTGGCTATGCACAGGCTTGTCCACAAGCCTGTCGCAGCGGCCGGCCTGCAGGAATCACCGATGTCGGCCGTTTTCCCACCGCGTGACACCATTTCGACGACCCGCCCCGACGACGAAGTCTCGAAGCTGCGCATCCCGCCGCACTCGGTCGAGGCCGAGCAGAGCGTGCTCGGCGGCTTGCTGCTCGACAACAGCGCCTGGGACCGCGCCGGCGACCTGCTCACCGACAGCGACTTCTACCGCTTCGAGCACCGCCTGATCTACGCCGCGATCGGCGCGTTGATCAGCGCGACCAAGCCGGCCGACGTGATCACGGTGTTCGAGCAGCTGCAGGGGCTGGGCAAGGCCGACGATTGCGGCGGGCTCGTCTACCTGAACGCGCTCGCGCAGAGCGTGCCGAGCGCGGCCAACATGCGCCGCTACGCCGAGATCGTGCGCGAGCGCGCGGTGCTGCGCAAACTCGTCGCCGCGAGCGACGAAATCGCCACCAGCGCATTCAACCCGCAGGGCCGCAACGTCTCCGAGATCCTCGACGAAGCCGAAGGCAAGATCTTCCGCATCGGCGAGGAAGGTTCGAAATCTCAGCAGGGCTTCCAGAGCATGGACACGCTGGTGGTGCAGCTGCTCGACCGCGTCACCGAACTGCACGAGAACGGCGCCGAAGACGTGACCGGCGTGCGCACCGGCTACTTCGACCTCGACCGCATGACCTCGGGCTTCCAACCCGGTGACCTGATCGTGCTGGCGGCGCGGCCATCGATGGGCAAGACCGCGTTCGCACTCAACATCGCAGAGCACGTGGCAGTGAGCGAAGGCCTGCCGGTGGTCGTGTTCTCGATGGAAATGGGGGCAGCGCAGCTCGCGTTGCGCCTGGTCGGCTCACTGGGCCGCATCGACCAGAGCAACCTGCGCACCGGCCGCTTGAAAGACGACGAGTGGGGCCGCCTGTCGGAAGCGGTCGAGAAGCTCGGCACCGTCAGCATGTTCATCGACGAGAGCTCGGCGCTGACGCCGACCGAAGTGCGCGCGCGTGCCCGCCGCCAGGCGCGGCAATGCGGCCAGCTCGGCATGATCGTGGTCGACTATCTCCAGCTGATGAGCGGCAGCGGCGGCAGCAGCGACGAGAACCGCGCGACCGTGATCGGCGAGATCTCGCGTGGTTTGAAGTCGCTCGCCAAAGAGTTGAAGTGCCCGGTGATCGCGCTCTCGCAGCTGAACCGCAGCGTCGAGACCCGCACCGACAAGCGGCCGATGATGAGCGACTTGCGCGAATCCGGCGCGATCGAGCAGGACGCCGACGTCATCATGTTCATCTACCGCGACGACTACTACAACAAGGAAGCCAGCAAGGAGCCCGGCATCGCCGAGATCATCATCGGCAAGCAGCGCAACGGCCCGACCGGCACGGTCAAGCTGTTCTTCAACAAGCCGCTGACCAAGTTCGACAACCTGGCGCCGGGGAGTGCGGGGCTGTCGGACTACTGATGACTCACGGCAGGGCGGTCGTGACGATGATCGTCGTCACGCTGATGTGGAGCATTGCCGGCGTCGTGACACGGCATCTTGAAGCGGCGCGCAGCTTCGAGGTCACGTTCTGGCGCAGCGCGTTCACGGTGATCGCGCTGCTGATCTTGTTGCCGGCGATCCGTGGCCGCGCGACGCTCTCGCGCGCGCTGCGTGAGGGAGGCAGGACGCTGTGGCTGTCGGGCCTGTGCTGGTGCGTGATGTTCACGGCATTCATGGTCGCGATCACGCTGACAAGCGTCGCCAACGTGCTGATCACGATGGCGAGCGCGCCGCTGATGACCGCATTGATTTCCCGCGTGTGCCTCCGGCATCGGCTGGCCGCTCGCACCTGGGGTGCGATCGTCGTGGCCGGCATCGGCATCGCGTGGATGTATGCCCGCGAGTTCAGTACGGCCGACGCGCAGCACCTGCTCGGCACCTTGATCGCGCTCGCCGTGCCGATCGCCGCGGCTGTCAACTGGGTCGTGATCCAGCACACGCGAAGCAAGGCGGATGTCGACCTTCTGCCGGCCGTCCTGATCGGCGCCGCGCTGTCGGCGCTGCTCACGCTGCCGTTCTCGCTGCCGTTCGCGGCATCGCCGCACGACCTGGGCCTGCTCGCGCTGCTGGGTGTCTTTCAACTCGCGATCCCGTGCCTGATGTCGGTGGCAGCGGCGCGGTACCTGAGCGCACCCGAGGCCTCGTTGCTCGCGCTGCTCGAGGTGATCTTCGGTGTCGCGTGGGCGTGGCTCGGCGCAGGCGAGACGCCGGCCGTTCACGTGCTCGGCGGTGGCGCGATGGTGCTGACCGCGCTCGCGGCGAACGAGGCTGTCTCGCTGCGCCGCAGGGATTCGCGCCGGGGCCGCTAATATCGGACGATCCCCACTGCCTCACCGCGGAATGCCCAGACTGCCGAGAACGCCCGCCGCGCCAGCAACCCCGTCGATCGACGACAACCTGCGCCCACCGAGCGCGCTCCTGCTGATGCTCGAAGCCCGCGCACTCTGGGAGCTCGGCGCGATGCTCGCCGCAACGCCCTGGCTGCGCCGCCTGCCGAGAGGCGATGGTCACCCGGTGCTCGTGTTCCCCGGCATGGCCGCGAACGACGTGACCACCGCGCCGCTGCGCAACTTTCTGGCCGGCCTGGGCTATGTCACGCAGGCCTGGGGGCAGGGCTTCAACGTCGGTCCGCGCGAAGGCGTGCTCAAGCGCTGCGCGGCCGACGTGCGTGCGCTTTCCGAGAAGCACGGCCGGCCTGTCAGCCTGATCGGCTGGAGCTTGGGAGGCATTTACGCGCGCGAGATGGCCAAGGAGTTGCCCGATTGCACGCGCTGCGTGATCACGCTCGGCACACCGTTCAGCGGCCGCCCGAGGGCGACGAACGCGTGGCGCATCTTCGAGTTGCTCAGCGGCCAGAAGGCGCACGATCCGGCGCTGATCTCGCGTCTGCGCACGCCGCCACCGGTGCCGACGACCTCGATCTATTCGCGCACCGACGGCATCGTCTCGTGGCAGTGCAGCCTGAACGCGCCCGGGCTGCTGGCCGAGAACATCGAGGTTCAGTCCAGCCACACCGGCATGGGCATGAACCCGCTCGCGCTGTACGCGATCGCCGATCGCCTCGCGCAGCCGCAGAGCAAGTGGCGGCCGTTCGACGCGAGCGGCGCACGGCGCTGGTTCTTTCACACCGGCGTGAACCCGGACGCCTCGCCCACATCGAAATCGGCGGCCTCGGCCTGAACTCGCCATGCAGATCTCCGCCAACGGCATCGCGCTCGAAGTCGAAGACCACGGTTCGCCGAGCGGCGAACCGCTGGTGCTGATCATGGGCCTGGGCATGCAGCTCGTCGCCTGGCACCCCGACTTCGTGGCGATGCTGGTTGCGCGCGGCTTCCGCGTGATCCGGTTCGACAACCGCGACAGCGGACTGAGCCAGCGCTTCGACGACCGCGGCGTGCCCAACCTGGTGGTCGAGTCGGTCAAGTTTGCGCTCGGCATGAAGGTGAGCGCGGCCTACACGGTGGCCGACATGGCCGACGACACCGCCGGCCTGCTCGAGGCGATGGGCATCGCATCGGCACACATCTGCGGCGCCTCGATGGGCGGGATGATCGCGCAGCAGCTCGCGGTTCGCCACCCGCACCGCGTCAAGAGCCAGACGCTGATCATGACCAGCAGCGGTTCGCGCCAACTGCCGGGTCCGACGTTGAAGGTGCGCGGCGCGTTGATCTCGCGACCGGCCGACCCGAGCGACCTGCAAAGCGTGACCGACCACTACGTCAAGCTGTACCGCTTGATCGGCAGCCCCGGCTACCCGGCACCCGAGGCTTATCTGCAGGAGCGGCTCGGCTTGGCGGTGCGGCGCGCATACCGGCCGGCCGGCACGGCGCGCCAGATGACCGCGATCGCAGCCGATGGCAACCGGTCGCCGCTGCTTGCACAGATCAGGCAGCCGACGCAGATCATTCACGGCAAGGCCGACCCGCTCGTGCCGGTGGCGGCGGCCGACGACCTGGCGAAGCGGATCGCCGGCGCCGAGATCGACCTGATCGCCGGCATGGGCCACGACCTGCCCACCGAACTCTGGCCGCGCTTCGTCAGCGGCATCGTGTCGGCGGCGGGGCGGGCCTGAGGCGTATCGGGCCGCAGTCAAGGGTTGATCACGACGTGTCGTCGTCCAGGGGAAAATGCGCGCCTATGCAAACCAGCGAGCGGCAAGACCTCAACCCCTGGCGCCTTTGCGTGGCTCCCATGATGGACTGGACCGATCGGCACTGTCGCTTCTTCCATCGCCTGTTGACCAAGCGCACGCACCTGTACACCGAAATGGTGACGACCGGCGCGCTGCTGCATGGCGACGTGCCGCGGCACCTCGATTTCAACGCCGAGGAGCATCCGGTGGCACTGCAGCTCGGCGGCAGCGAGCCGGTCGATCTGGCGCAGTGCGCGAAGCTGGCCGCGCAGTGGGGCTACGACGAGGTCAACCTGAACTGCGGCTGCCCGAGCGAGCGCGTGCAGCGCGGCGCGTTCGGCGCGTGCCTCATGGCGGAGCCGCAGCTCGTTGCCGATTGCGTCAAGGCGATGCGTGATGCGGTGAGCCTGCCGGTGACCGTGAAGCACCGCATCGGCATCGACAGGACCGAGAGCTACGCGTTCGTGCGCGACTTCGTGGGTGCCGTCGCCGAAGCGGGCTGCGAGGTGTTCATCGTGCACGCCCGCAATGCCTGGCTGAAGGGCATCAGCCCGAAAGAGAACCGCGAGCTGCCGCCGCTGCGCTACGAGCTCGTGCACCAGCTCAAGCGCGAGTTCCCGGCGTTGACCATGGTTCTGAACGGCGGCGTGAAGACGAACGCGCAGATCGCCGAGCAACTCGGCCCCGTCGACGGCGTGATGCTCGGGCGCGAGCCGTACCACCACCCGTGGCTGATGGCGGATTGGGATGCGCGCTTCTTCGGCGAGTTGCCGGTCGAGCTCGACCGGGACGAGATCGAGGCGCGGATGGTCGAGTACATGCGCCGCGTGGTCGCGGACGGCGAGCCTTGGTCGCACGTCTCGCGCCACATGCTCGGCCTGCGCAACGGCCTGCCGGGTGCGCGACGCTGGCGCCAGGTGTGGTCGGATCATCGACTGAAGCAGGCCGATCCGGCAGAAGTCAGCCGCCTTGCCCGCGAGGGCGCAGCAGCGTTCGCCTGATCAGGCGGCGCCGCGCGACGGCCAGGTCGCCAGCACCACGCCGACCAGCGCGAGCGCGAACGCTGCGGCCTGCGCGGCGCTGAAGCGCTCGCCGAGGAAGATCACGCCGATCGCCGCGGCACTCACCGGCAGCAGCACCGTGAAGATGCCCGCCTTCGATGCCGGCACGTGCTTCAGCCCGGTCATCCACAGCCACACTGTGACCATGCTCGCCGCGATCGAATAGAACGCGAGCAGCCACCACGACGAGGCCGAAACCGCACCGAAATCGAAGCGCACTGCCTGCCACACGCCGAACGGCGTGACCAGCACCAGGCCCCACAGGTTGATCAGCGCGCTGATGCGTTTCGGGCTGACGTTGCCGGTGAGCTTCTTGCCGATCACCACGTAGCTCGCCTCGCACAGCACCGCGGCGACGAGCAGCAGGCTGCCCAGGAGCGAACTGTGATCGATCGACTCAGCGTTCTTGGTGAACGACACCAGCGCGATGCCGCCGACCGCGAACGCGATGCCGAGCATCGTGCGCACCTGGATTCGCTCGTGCAGGAACACGCGCGAGAGCAGCGCCACGGCCGCCGGGATGCCAGCCATGATCACGCCCGCCGCCAGCGCCGAGCTCATCGACACACCGAACAACATGCAGATCGAGAACAGGAAGTTGCCGAAGAAGGATTCGAGGAACAGCAGCTTGCGATCGTGCGCGTTCAAGCGCGGTTCGGCCGCGCCACGCTTCACCCAACCGGCCATCGCGACTGCAGCAATGCCGAAACGCAGAAACGCGAGCAAGAATATCGGGAACACGAGCACGAGTATCTTCGACAGCCCGACATAGCTGCCTACCAGCGCCATGCTGCCCGCCAGGCAGAGAAACGAGAACCACGTCATGCGTAGCGCGCAGCAGCGGCCACGTCGGCGGCACGCAGCCGCTCGCGGCGCGCGATCCACAGGCTCGCGCCGATCACGCCGATCGAGACCAGCGCGACGGTGAGCGTCGCGACCGCGTTCACGCTCGGGTTCAGGCCGAGGCGGGCGCGCGAGAAGATCACCAGCGGCATCGTCGTGGCACCCGGGCCGGAGAGAAAGGCCGAGAGCACCACGTCGTCGAGCGAGAGCGTGAAGGTCAGCAACCAGGCCGACAGCAGCGCCTGCGAGATCATCGGCAGGGTCACGAGCCAGAAGACCTGCCAGGGACGCGCGCCGAGGTCCATCGCGGCTTCTTCGAGCTGCGGGTTCAGGTCTTTCAACCGCGCCTGCACCACGACCGCGGCGTAGGCCATGCCCAGCAGCAGGTGACCGAGCCAGATCGTCATCAGGCCGCGTTCCGGGAAGCCCACACCGAAGGCCGCCTGCGACGCCTTCTGCGCCGCCACCAGCATCAGCAGCAGTGACAGGCCGATGATCACCTCAGGCATCACCAACGGCGCGTTCAGCATGCCAGAGAACAGCGTGCGGCCGACGAAGCGGCGGTGCTTGACGAGCGCGAGCGCTGCCAGCGTGCCGAGCACGACCGATGCGCAGGCGGTGAAGAACGCGATGCGCAGCGAGAGCCACAGGCCGTTCAGAATCTCGGTGTCGGACGTGAGCGCGGCATACCACTTCAGCGTGAAACGCCCCCACACGTTGGGCACCGGCGAGTCGTTGAACGAGAAGATCACCAGCGCTGCAATCGGCAGGTAGAGAAACGCATAGCCGAGCGAGAGCCAGCCGCGGCCGAACCAGCGGTTGAACGTCGCGGCCCTCATGCGCGCCCCTCGTTGGCTTCGGCCTGGTACTTGTTGAACAGCGCCAGCGGCACGATCACCAGCAGCACCATCGCGGCCGCCACCACGGAGGCCATGGGCCAGTCGTTGTTGCTGAAGAACTCGTCCCAGAGCGTGCGGCCGATCATCTGCGTCTGCGGGCCGCCGAGCAGTTCGGGGATCACGTATTCGCCGACGCACGGGATGAACACCAGCATCGCGCCGGCGATGATGCCGGCCTTCGACAGCGGCACCGTGATCTTCCAGAACGCGACCCAGGCTGTTGCGCCGAGATCGCTCGCGGCTTCCAACAGCCGCAGATCCATCTTCGCGAGGTTCGAGTACAGCGGCAGGATCATGAACGGCAGGTAGGTGTAGGTCATGCCGAGCACGAGCGAGAAGGGCGTGTTCATCAACTGGCCCTCGCCTGGGATCAGGCCGGCGCGCAGGAGCAGATGATCGAGGCCCGTCGACGTGATGACAGCATGGGCCCAGCCGTGCTCGGTCAGCAGGCCCTTCCAGGCATAGACGCGCAGCAGGAAGGAGGTCCAGAACGGCAGCATCACGAGCATCAGCAGCGCGGGCTGGATGGTGGCGCGCGCGCGGGCCATGAAGTAGGCGAACGGGTAGCCGATCGCCAGGCACAGCACGGTCGTGACGGTTGCGTACTTCAGGCTCGACAGATAGGTGGAGAAGTAGAGGTCGTCGGTGACCAAGGTGACGTAGTTGCTGAAGCGCGCGTTCAGCACGATGGCGCCGTTCTGCACCGTGAGCACATCCTTCACGCTCGCGATGTCCATTTCCGAGATGCTGATCTTCAGCACGATCAGAAACGGCAGCAGGAAGAACAGCAGCAGCCAGACGTAAGGCACGCCGATCACGGCCCAGCCGCGGCCTGTCTTCACCGCGCTCATGAGGTGAGCACGACCTGCGCGGTCGGTGACCAACTGGCCCAGGCGATATCGCCGACGCCGATCGCATGATCGCGGTGCCGCTCGGTGTTGCTCGCGCTGATTTTCAACACCGCGCCGCTTGCCAGCGCGAGGTGATACACGGTGAAGCTGCCGAAGTAGGCCATGTCCTTCACGGTGCCTCGCACGCGATTGAAATCACCGTCGACGCCATCGGACGAGGAGGGCCCCTCGCGCGAGATTCGTATCTTCTCCGGCCGCAGCGCCACCGACACCGCCATGCCTTCCGTGCCGGTAATGCCATGCCCGACGTAGTGCGTGCAATCGGCGCAGCGCACCAGCACGTGATCGATCTCGTCCTTGACCAGCGTGCCGTCCATCAGGTTGACGTTCCCGATGAAGTCGGCGACGAAGCGGTTCGCCGGCGTCTCGTAGATCTCGGCCGGCGCGCCGACTTGCAAGAAGCGGCCCTCGCTCATCACCGCGATGCGCGAGGCCATCGTCATCGCTTCTTCCTGGTCGTGCGTGACCATCACGCAGGTCACGCCGACCTCGTGGATGATGTTGACCAGCTCGATCTGCGTTTCTTCGCGCAGCTTCTTGTCGAGCGCACCGAGCGGCTCGTCGAGCAGCAGCAGTTGCGGCTTCTTCGCCAGGCTGCGCGCTAGCGCGACGCGCTGCTGCTGGCCGCCGGAAAGCTGGTGCGGCTTGCGCTGGCCGAACCTCTCGAGCTGCACGAGCTTGAGCATCGCGTCGACACGCGCCGCGACTTCGTTCGACGGCAGCTTGTCGCGCTTCAGCCCGAACGCGATGTTGTCGCGCACGCTCAGGTGCGGAAACAGTGCGTAGCTCTGGAACATCATGTTCAGCGGCCGTTCGTAAGGGGGCAGGCCCGCGAGGTCTTTGCCGTCGAGCAGGATGCTGCCCGAGGTCGGCGTCTCGAAGCCGGCGAGCATGCGCAGCAGCGTCGTCTTGCCGCAGCCGCTGGAACCCAGCAGCGCAAAGATCTCGCCCTTGGCGATGGCGATGCTGACGTGGTTGACGGCCTTGTGGCCGCCGAAATCCTTGACGATTTCGCGAATCTCCAGGAATGCGGATTCAGTGCTCATCCGATTATTTTTTCATGCCCAGCCGTTGCGGTGCACATCGTCAAGCGTCAGGTCGAGGCACCGGCGGATCAGCGTCGTCATCTCGTCGATCTGACCGCGCGTGATCACCAGCGGCGGGGCGACGATCATGCGGTCGCCGACCGCGCGCATGATCAAGCCGTTGCCGAAGCAGTGGCCTCGGCAGACCATGCCGACGCCGAGTTCCGGGGGGAAGATCGCGCCGCTGTACTTGTCCTTCACGAGCTGCAACGCGCCCATCAGGCCGCAGGTCTGCACTTCGCCGACGAGCGGGTGGTGCATCAGCGTCGCGAACTGTTCGGCGAGGTACGGGCCGGTGTCGTCGCGCACCTTCTCGACGATTCGATCGCGCTGCAACACACCGATGTTGGCGAGCGCGACCGCACAGGCAACCGGGTGGCCGCTGTAGGTGTAGCCGTGGTTGAACTCGCCGCCTTGTTCGATCAGCACCTTCGCGATGCGATCGCCGACCATCACGCCGCCGAGCGGCACGTAGCCCGAGGTCACGCCTTTCGCGAAGGTCATCAGGTCGGGTCGGTAGCCGAAGTGCTCGCAGCCGAACCAGTGCCCGGTGCGCCCGAAGCCGCAGATGACTTCGTCCGACACCACCAGCACGCCGTACTTGTCGCAAATGCGCTGGATCTCGGGCCAGTAGGTGTCCGGCGGCACGATCACGCCGCCGGCGCCCTGCACCGGTTCGCCGATGAAGGCGGCGACCTTCTCGGCGCCGAGTTCGAGGATCTTGTCTTCGAGCCAGCCGGCGGCGCGCAGGCCGAAGTGGTCTCGGCCCTCGCCAGCGTCGGCCTTCTCGAACCAGAACGGCTGTTCGATGTGCACGATGCCGGGAATCGGCAGCCCGCCTTGCTCGTGCATGCCGCTCATCCCGCCGAGCGAGGCGCCGGCCATCGTCGAGCCGTGGTAGGCGTTGTTTCGGCTGATGATGACCGAGCGTTCGGGCTGGCCGAGCACATCCCAGTAGCGGCGCACCATGCGCACGACCGTGTCGTTGCCTTCAGAGCCCGAGCCTGAAAAGAACACGTGCTCGAACTGCGGCGGCGCCACCTGTGCGAGCAGTTCGGCGAGCTCGATCGCGGGCGGCGTCGCGGTCTGGAAGAAGCTGTTGTAGAACGGCAGCGTCGCCATCTGTTTCGTCGCCGCTTCGATCAGCTCGATGCGGCCGTAGCCCACGTTGACGCACCACAGGCCCGACATCGCATCGAGGATGTGGTGGCCGTCGCTGTCACGCAGGTAGATGTTGTCGGCCGAGACGATCACGCGCGAGCCCTTGGCCGCGAGCGACTTGAAATCGGTGAACGGGTGCAGGTAGTGGGCGGCGTCGGCGGCTTGCCACTGGGCGGTCGTTCTAGCGTTCATGTGTGGTTCCCGTTCAAACATGCAGCAGCAAATGCTCGCGCTCCCACGGCGAAATGACCTTCATGAACTCGTCGTGCTCGATCTCCTTCACTTCCGAGTAGACCGTGATGAACTCCTTGCCGAGCACGTCGTGCAGGTCTTTCTCATCGGCGAGCCAGCCCAATGCTTCGCTGAGCGAGCGCGGCAACTGGTACTCGGAAAGGTAGGCGTCGCCCTTGCATTCCGGCGCAGGGTCGATCTTGTTCTTCATCCCGAGGTAGCCGCATGCCAGCGTCGCGGCGAGCGCGACGTAGGGGTTCGCATCGGCACCGATCACCCGGTTCTCGATGCGGCGCGCGGCGGCGGTGGCCACGGGCGAGCGGATGCCCACGGTGCGGTTGTCGCTGCCCCACTGGATGTTGATCGGCGCGGCGGTCGAGCGCGCCAGGCGCCGGTAGGAGTTGACGTAGGGCGCGAACAAGGCCATCGCCGCCGGTGTGTACTTCTGCAGCCCGCCGATGTACCAGAAGAACTCCTTGCTCGGCGAGCCGTCTTCGTTGCTGAAGATGTTCTTGCCGGTGATCTTGTTCAGGATGCTCTGGTGCACGTGCATCGCGCTGCCCGGCTCGCCGGCCATCGGTTTGGCCATGAAGGTCGCGTACATCTCGTGGCGCAACGCGGCCTCGCGAATCGTGCGTTTGAAGAAGAACACCTCGTCGGCGAGACCGAGCGGGTGATCGTGGAAGAAATTGATCTCCATCTGCCCCGCGCCGACCTCGTGGATCAGCGTGTCGACGTTCAACTCCATCTTGCCGCAATAGTCGTAGATGTCTTCGAACAGCGGATCGAACTCGTTGACCGCGTCGATCGAGTAGGCCTGGCGCGAAGTTTCGGCGCGGCCGCTGCGGCCCTTCGGCGGCTTGAGAGGCGTGTTCGGGTCGGCATTGCGCTCGATCAGATAGAACTCGAGTTCGGGCGCGACGACCGGGTCCCAGCCTTCGGCCGCGTAGAGGTCGCAGATGCGGCGCAGCACCGAGCGCGGCGCGTACGGGATCATGTTGCCGTCGCGGTCGAAGCAGTCGTGGATCACCTGCGCGGTCGGGTCGGCAGCCCAGGGCACGATGCGTACGGTGCTCGGGTCGGGGCGCAGGTGCATGTCGCGATCGGTCGGGTGGATCACGTCGTAGTAGGGGCCGTCGGTCGGAAAGTTGCCGGTCACGCCGATGCCCACGATCGCCTCCGGCAAGCGCATGCCGCGGTCTTCGGTGAACTTCTCGCGCGGCAGGATCTTGCCGCGCGCCACGCCGGTGAGGTCGGGCACGAGGCATTCGATCTCGGTCACGCGGTGTTCGTTGAACCAGTTCTCGAGGTCGGCGAAGGAGAAGTTGCGTTTGTCCACCATGGGGCACCTGTTGCATGGGCGCTGGCATCGTGCGATGCGCTTGCGCCGGGATCGACGATCGTCTCGAACGTGGCGCCGGCCGAAGGCCCGGCAGGCCACGCAAGATGCGCACCTATCGATCGGGAACGGATTCCCGGTGCGTCACGCGATGCCGATCCCGATAGGCCTCGCACGCAGCGCCGAATGCCCTGAACAGGCGGATCGACACCGGGTTCGTTGCGGCCTGCCACTCGGGGTGCCATTGCACGCTGAGGTTGAACGCGCGTGCGTCGGCGACCGAAAAGGCTTCGACCAGGCCATCGGGTGCGAGCGCCTCGATGCGCAAGCCATCGGCGAGGCGGTGCACGCCCTGGCCGTGGACCGAGTTGACGCGGATCGTCGCTTCGCCGAGCACGCTTGCCATCACGCCGCCCGGCTGCACGAGCACCTCGTGCGCCGGGCCGTACAGCACCTCGGCGGGCGCCCCTTTCGGCCCGCGGTGATCTTGGCGATCGGGCACCTCCTGCACCGCTTGATGGAGCGACCCGCCGAGCGCCACGTTCGCCTCCTGGAACCCGCGGCAGATCGCGAACAGCGGAATGCCGCGGTCGATCGCCCGCGGGATCAGCGGCAGCGTCCAGGCATCGCGATCGGCATCGAGCGGCAGCGACGGGTCGTGCACCTCTTCCGCGAAGTGGCGCGGGTGCACGTTCGATTGCGAGCCCGTGAGCAGCACGCCATCGGCGACATCGAGCAGCGCATCGAGTTCGTCGACCAACGCCGTCGGAACGATCAGCGGCTGGCACCCCGCGAGGCGCACCGCGTCGATGTACTTCTTGCCGGCGACGTGGAAAGCGTGCTCGCCCAACATGCGGTTGCATGCCGGCACGAGCACGATCGGTTTCGGTGGGGAAGAGGGCGTCGACATGGGGTCAAAGCATACCGCGCGCCCATGTCGAGCCCTGCGCAGTCAGGCCTGAAGCTTGAGCACGTCGGCGATCGTGCTGACGATCTGGTCGATGTGCGAACTCTCGACGATCAGCGGCGGCGAAAGCGCGATCGTGTCGCCGGTGGTGCGGATCATCACGCCGCGCTCCCAGCACTCGAGGAACACGTCGAACGCGCGCTTGCCCGGCTGGCCGGCGACCGGCTCCAGCTCGATGCCGCCGACCAGGCCGATGTTGCGCACGTCGATCACATGCGGCACGCCCTTCAGCGAATGCAGCGCGTTCTCGAACACCGGCGCCATCTCGGCGGCGCGGGTCAGCAGGCCGTCTTCGGCGTAGGTGTCGAGCGTGCCGAGCGCCGCCGCGCAGGCCAGCGGGTGCGCCGAATACGTGTAGCCGTGAGGAAACTCGATCAGGTGCTCGGGGCCGGTCATGAACGCGTCGTGGATCGATTGCTTCGCGAAGACCGCACCCATCGGCACGCAGCCGTTGGTGATGCCCTTGGCGACCGTCATCAGGTCAGGCGTCACGCCGAAGTGCTTTGCCGCGAACGGCGAACCGAGGCGGCCGAAACCCGTGATGACCTCGTCGAAGATCAGCAGGATGCCGTGCTTGTCGCAGATCTCGCGCAGGCGCTTCAGGTAGCCCTTGGGCGGCAGCAACACGCCGGTCGAGCCGGCGACCGGTTCGACGATCACGGCCGCGATCGTCGAGGCGTCGTGCAGTGCGACCAGGCGCTCGAGGTCGTCGGCCAATTCGGCGCCGTGTTCCGGCAAGCCGCGCGAGTACGCGTTCTTGCTCAGGTCGTGCGTGTGGCGGATGTGGTCGGCGCCCGGCAGCAGCGGGCCGAAAGTCTTGCGGTTGCCGACGATGCCGCCGACCGTGATGCCGCCGTAGTTCACGCCGTGGTAGCCACGCTCGCGGCCGATCAGCCGGGTGCGTGTGCCTTCGCCGCGGGCGCGGTGGTAGCCGATCGCCATCTTGAGCGCGGTCTCGACGGCTTCGGAGCCGGAGTTGGTGAAGAAGACTTTGTTCAGTCCGGCCGGCGTCAGCTCGACGAGCCGCTCGGCCAGTTCGAACGCCTTCGGATGCGCCATGTTGAACGGCGGCGCGAAGTCCATCTCGGCGGCCTGCGCGGCGATCGCCTCGACGATCTTCGGCCGCGCGTGGCCGGCGTTCACGCACCACAGGCCGGCGATGCCATCCAGGATTTGGCGGCCTTCGGGTGTCCAGTAGTGCATGCCCTTGGCTTTCGCGAGCAGGCGCGGGGCGGCCTTGAACTGGCGGTTCGCGGTGAAGGGCATCCAGAACGCGTCCATGGCCTGCGGCGAGGCGGCGATCTTGGCGGCGTTTGGGCCCGCGGTGAGGGTGGCGGGATCGTCTTTGTGCATGGTGGGCTCCGTTCGCTTGGGATGGGATGCCCCGCAGTGTGCGAGGTGCCGAGCGATGAGTCTAGATAAATGCGCGCGCAGTGTGGTTTCGGAAGGCTACCGGCAACCTGGGCGTGGCGCAATATCATGCGAAGAATCGGATCCAGGATCGAACTAAATGCGCAATGCGATCGGCGAGACGAAACTGGATGCGATCGACCGGGCGATTCTCGGAGAGTTGCAGCGCGAAGGCCGCCTGTCGAACCTGGACCTGTCGCAGCGCGTGCATCTCTCGCCTTCGGCCTGCCTGCGACGCGTGAAGACGCTGGAGGACAACGGCGTGATCGCGCAGTACGTGGCGCTGGTGAACCCGCGCGCCGTCGGCAGGCACGGCGTGAGCTTCACGATCATCAACCTGGAGAGCGTCGGCGTGGGCCAGATCGAAGCGTTCGAGCAGGCGGTGCGTGACCAGCCCGAAGTGCTGGATTGCTTCTATGTCGCCGGCTCCAACGATTACCTGATCCGCTTCACCTACCGCGATGCCGAAGACCTCGAACGCTTTCATGCCGAGGTGCTGATGCGCCTGCCCGGCATCGCACGCTCGAACTCGCTGCTGGTGTTGCGCACCGTGAAGAAGACAACCGCGCTACCGCTATGACGGACCCGGTCCTGATCCTTCAGAACCTGACGCCGGACGGCCCCGGCTATCTGGGCACCTGGCTGCACTCTCAAGGCATCGCCTTCGATGTGTTCAACACCGAGGCCGGTCAGGCGTACCCCGCGTCGATGGCGGGCTACCGTGGCCTCGCGCTGATGGGCGGCGAGATGAGTGCGAACGACGACTTGCCGTCGCTGCGTCGGGCCGAGCGGTTGATCTTGCAGGCGATGGATGCCGGTATCCCGGTGATCGGCCATTGCCTCGGCGGCCAACTGATGGCGCGTGCGCTCGGGGCGAAGGTGGTCACATCCATGAAGCCGGAGATCGGCTGGCAGCGGCTTCAGGTCGTCGACACACCCGCAGCGCGCGCGTGGTTCGGCGAGCCGGGTGAGCGCACCGTCTATCACTGGCATGGCGAGAGCTTCGAGTTGCCGCCCGGCGCCGAACTGCTCGCGAGCAATGCAGCGTGCCCCCAGCAGGCCTTTGCGATCGGGCCTCACCTGGCGATGCAGTTCCATGTCGAACTGGATGAGCGAAAACTGGCGGCGTGGTCGGCCTCGGGCGATTCGGCGTTTCTTCGCCTGCAAGCCGAACACCCGGCCACTGTGCAGAGCGGCGCCGCGATGCGCGAACAGGCGAGCGTCGCCTTGCCCGCGCAGCAGCGCCTTGCCGATCGGCTCTATCGGCGCTGGCTGGGCATCGTGTAGCGGGCGTCCGGCGCCTCATTCACGATTGCGGGCCGCAATTGCGCATCGTGAAAAACATCGATGCTGCAGTGCCGCAAAGGATCTCACAAGCAAGAAAATGACACCGCATTGTGGGATGATGCGTCTAAGTCATTGATTTAACTGAGTCATAAATTTAGTCTTATATAAGATACAAGTCTTCCCCGCGGACGCACACGCCGCTATTCTTGAGCCCAGCAACCCGCCTTCTCACCCACTTCACTGGAGCTCACATGACGACCCTGACCCGCGACCAACAGATTGCCGCCCTCGAGAAAGACTGGGCCGAGAACCCACGCTGGAAGGGCATCAAGCGTGGCTACTCCGCCGCCGATGTCGTGCGGCTGCGCGGCTCGCTGCAGGTGGAGCACACGCTCGCCAAGCGCGGCGCCGAGAAGCTCTGGCACCTCGTCAACAACGAGCCTTTCGTCAACACACTCGGCGCGCTGACCGGCAACCAGGCGATGCAGCAGGTCAAGGCCGGCCTGAAGGCGATCTACCTGAGCGGCTGGCAGGTGGCGGGCGATGCCAACCTGGCCGGCGAGATGTACCCCGACCAGTCGCTGTACCCGGCCAACTCGGTGCCCATGGTCGTCAAGCGCATCAACAACACCTTCACCCGCGCCGACCAGATCCAGTGGTCGGAAGGCAAGAACGAGATCGACTTCTTCGCGCCGATCGTGGCCGATGCCGAAGCCGGTTTCGGCGGCGTGCTGAACGCGTTCGAACTGATGAAGTCGATGATCGACGCGGGCGCCGCCGGCGTGCACTTCGAAGACCAGCTCGCCTCGGTCAAGAAGTGCGGCCACATGGGTGGCAAGGTGCTGGTGCCCACGCGTGAGGCGGTCGCCAAGCTGCAGGCCGCACGCCTGGCCGCCGACGTGATGGGCACGACAACGCTCGTGATCGCCCGCACCGACGCCGAGGCCGCCGATCTGGTCACCAGTGACGTCGACGACAACGACAAGCCCTTCATGACCGGCGAGCGCACCGTCGAAGGCTTTTATCGCAGCAAGCCGGGTCTGGAGCAGGCGATCTCGCGTGGTCTGGCCTACGCCGAAGTGGCCGACATGGTCTGGTGCGAAACCGGCAAGCCGGATCTGGCCTACGCGAAGCGCTTCGCCGACGCGATCCACGCCAAGTTTCCGGGCAAGCTGCTGGCCTACAACTGCTCGCCGTCGTTCAACTGGAAGAAGAACCTCGACGACGCGACGATCGCCAAGTTCCAGAAGGAACTCGGCGCGATGGGCTACAAGTTCCAGTTCATCACGCTGGCCGGCTTCCACAGCCTGAACTACTCGATGTTCAACCTGGCGCACGGCTACGCGCGCAACAACATGAGCGCGTTCGTCGAGCTGCAGGAAGCCGAGTTCGCGGCAGCCGAGCGTGGGTTCACGGCAGTGAAGCACCAGCGTGAGGTTGGCACCGGCTACTTCGATGCGGTGACGACGACGATCGAGGCCCTGGCTTCGACCGGCGCGTTGAAGGGCTCGACCGAAGACGAGCAGTTCTTCGACGCCAAGCACGGCTGACCCACCCGCAGCCCCTGCTCGGGCGCGGCGTCGTCAGACGGCGCCGCGCCCCCGTGTAAGCAAAGCAATCCAGCCCGTTTGCGGCCCGTAAATACCCTTAGAGTTCTTGCATTGCGCTTGCAACGGATCCGGCCGGCTGGATCCCGCGTTTACGCGCGCGAACGAAAAGGGCCTCACTCTGAAATTCGTCTTCGAAAATCTGCCTGCCTGCGCCGCGCGACTCGCGCTTTGCGCCGCGCTGGCGTTCACCGCAGCCGCGCACGCGATCGGCATCAAGGATGTGGAGGCGAGGGCGCGAACGCTCGCGACCGAAAGCTTTCGCCAGCCCGCAACCAAACTGCCCTCGGAACTCGCCGCACTCGACTACGACGCGCTTCGCGACATCCGCTTCCGGGCCGACAAGGCCACCTGGCGCGCCGAGAAGCTGCCGTTCGAGTTGATGTACTTCCACCCCGGCAAGAACTTCCCGGAGCCGGTGCGCATCAACATCGCCGACGGGCGCGGTGTCAAGCGCGTCGAGTTCGACCCCGAGTTGTTCGACTACGGGCGCAACAAGATCGACCCGAAGAAATTGCGCGGCCTGGGCTTCGCGGGCTTTCGCGTCCACTACCCGGTGAACACGCCGAAGTACAAGGACGAGATCCTGGTCTTCCTCGGCGCGAGCTACTTTCGCGCGGTCGGCAAGGGCCAGATCTACGGCATGTCGGCAAGAGGCCTGGCGATCGACACCGCTGTGCCGTCGGGCGAAGACTTCGCCCGTTTCACCGAGTTCTGGATCGAGCGCCCTGGCCGCGGCGACACGTCGTTGACCATCTATGCGTTGCTCGATGCCAAGCACCTGACAGGCGCCTACAAGTTCGTCGTGACGCCGGGCGCCGAGACGACGATCCAGGTCAGCGCCAAGTTGTTTTTCCGCGAGGCCGTGACCAAGCTGGGCATCGCCCCGCTGAACAGCATGTACGACTTCGGCGACAACCAGCCGCCGGTGAACCGCGACGACTACCGCCCCGAGGTGCACGACTCCGACGGTCTCTCGGTCGCCTACGACAACGGCGACTGGATCTGGCGCCCGCTGGTCAACCCCAAGCGTCTGCTCGTGACCTCGTTCGGCGCGACCAATCCGAAGGGGTTCGGCCTGATGCAGCGCGACCGCTCGCCCGCGAGTTACGAAGATCCCGAGGCGCAGTACGAGCGCCGCCCCAGCACGTGGATCGATCCCGTCGGCAAATGGGGCGCGGGCCGTGTCGAACTGGTGCAGATCCCCACACCCGACGAGACCAACGACAACATCGTCGCGTACTGGGTGCCCGACAAAGTACCCGACCCGAAAAAGCCCTTCGAGTTCGCCTACACGATGCACTGGCAGCTGAACGGTCAGTTGCCCACCGGCAAGGCCTGGGTCGTGCAGACACGGCGCGGTCGCGGCTACGTGAAGCAGCCCGACGGTGACCTGAACTTCGTCGTCGACTTCGACGGCCCGCCGCTGCGCGAGCTGAAGCCGGAAGCCAAGCCCGAGGCCGTTGTCGAGCTGGGCGGCAACGCACAGCTGCGCGAGAAGAACCTGTTCCTGAATCCGGTCACCGGCGTGTGGCGCATGACGGTCCGCGTGAAGCGCGAGGATGCGGCCAAGCCGATCGAGCTGCGCGGCAGCCTGCGCGAAGGCGGCCGCACCTTGACCGAAACCTGGAGCTACATCGTGCCGCCGGAGTCGGACAAGCCATGAGCGAGAGCCCGCGCGCCGCGCAGCCCATGCCGCCGCTGCACCGCAGTTCGATGGCGGAGCAGGCCTGGGCCGGGCACCCGCTTTGGCGCCCGATGCGCCGCCTGCTGCGAGGCAAAGCCCCGCGCACCTGGGACAACGGCCACGCCGACCGGCATTTCATGTTGCGCCGCGTGCTGCTCTCGGTGCTGGTTCTGCTCGGCGCGATCATCGGCACCGACTACATGACCGACATCATGCCGACGCACGGTCGCGACTGGGCCGAGCGTGGGCTGCTCGTGTTGTTCGCGATCCTGTTCGCGTGGGTCTCCGCCGGGTTCTGGACAGCCGTGCTCGGCGCCTTCGTGATGCTGCGCGGCCGTGACCGGCGCGCGATCACCAACGCGTTGCGCGGCGATGGCGGCAGCGCGCCGATCGCGCCCGAGGCGCGCACCGCGATCATCATGCCGATCTGCAACGAAGACGTGGCCACCGTGTTCGCCGGCCTGCGCGCCACCTGCGAGTCGCTCGCCGCCACCGACTCGGCCGCGCGCTTCGACTTCTTCGTGCTCAGCGACACCAACGACCCCGACTCTCGCGCCGCCGAGCAGGCCGCATGGGCGCAATTGACCGAGGCGCTGCAACGCGCCGGAACCGATGCGCGGGTCTTCTACCGCTGGCGCCAGCACCGCACGCACCGCAAGGCCGGCAACGTGGCCGACTTCTGCCGCCGCTTCGGTGCCGACTACCGCTACATGATCGTGCTCGATGCCGACAGCGTGATGAGCGGCGACTGCCTGACCGCGCTCGTGCGCATGATGGAGGCCCGCCCCGACACGGGCATCATCCAGACCGCACCGCGCGCCGCCGGTCACGTGACCACGCACGCGCGCATCCTGCAGTTCTGCTCGCGCGTCTACGGCCCGTTGTTCACGACCGGGTTGCACTACTGGCAACTCGGCGAATCGCACTACTGGGGCCACAACGCGATCCTGCGCATCGCGCCCTTCATCGAGCATTGCGCGCTGCCGCCGCTGCCGGGCAAGACCTCGTTGTCCGGCGGTGTGATGTCGCACGACTTCGTCGAGGCTGCGCTGATGCGCCGCGCCGGCTGGAAGGTCTGGATCGCGCACGACCTCGAGGGCAGCTACGAGCAGGTGCCGCCGAACCTGCTCGCCGAACTCGGCCGAGACCGGCGCTGGGCCCAGGGCAACCTGCAGAACTCGCGGCTGCTGTTCGAGCCCGGCCTGCACCCGGTGCATCGCACCGTGTTCGTGACCGGCGTGCTGGCGTATTTGTCGTCGCCGCTGTGGCTCGCGTTCCTGATGCTTTCGACGGTGCTGTTCGCGACCCACTCGCACTTCGTGCCGACCTACTTCACCGAGCCGTACCAGCTGTTTCCGGCCTGGCCCACCGCGAACTTCAAGCTGATGCTGACGCTGTTCGGCCTGACCGCCGTGCTGCTGCTCGCGCCGAAGGTGATCTCGCTGATCGCGATCATCGGCAAGGGCGAGGCCAGGCGCTACGGCGGCGTCGCCAAGCTGCTGCTGAGTGCGCTGCTCGAGTTTTTGCATTCGGTGCTTCTGGCCCCGGTGCGCATGCTGTTCCATACGCAGTTCGTGCTGGCCGCACTGGCCGGCGTGAACCTCGCATGGAAGTCGCCACCGCGCCACGACGACGCCACAGGCTGGGGCGAGGCGATCCGCCGGCATGCGCTCGGCTGCCTGCTCGCGTTGACTTGGATCGGCGTGATCATCGTCACCAGCACCGCCTTCCAGTGGTGGTTGTCGCCGGTGCTCGCGGGGCTGCTGCTCGCGATCCCGCTTTCGGCCTGGACGAGCCGCTCCGGTCCGGGCCGCTGGCTCGCGGCGCGCCGCATCTTCGTGATCCCCGAAGAACTGGCGCAGCCGAAGGTGCTGGGCGAGGCCGATCGCTACGCGGCTTCGTTCGAGACGATGCCCGGCTTCGTCGATGCGGTGACCGATGCCGATGCGCACGCGGAGATCCTGCGCGCGATCCCGGCACGGCCACCGGCTTGCGCCGAGAAGGCGGCGGCGCAGGCGCGGCTCGTCGAACACGCGGCAGCCGAAGGCCCGCGGGCCTTGACGAACGCGCAGCAACTGCGACTGCTCGCCGACGCGCAGGCCTTGCGTTCACTGCGCGAGCGCGTGCTCGGCGGCGACGGGCATGCGGATTGGTCACCACGCGCAATGGTCGCCGAACCGCAGCGCGACGCCGAGTCTGTCGCTCAGTCGGTAGATTCGGTCATCTCCGCGCACTGACAGAATCCGCGATGTCGGGCGGCGCAAACGCCCGAAGGAGTCGACATGACTGCTGATGCCCTTGTCCTGCGCACTTGCGATTCACGCGGCGTCGTGACGCTGACCCTCAACCGCCCGCAGGCGTTCAACGCGCTCTCCGAAGCGCTGCTCACCGCGCTGCAGCGCGAGCTCGACCTCATCGCCGAAGACCCGCTGGCGCGCGTCGTCGTGATCGCCGCCGCGGGGCGCGCCTTTTGCGCCGGCCACGACCTGAAGGAGATGCGGGCCGATCCTTCGCTCGCCTACTACCAGCGCCTGTTCGCGCAATGCGGCGCGATGATGATGAGCGTGCAGCGCCTGCCGGTGCCGGTGATCGCGCGCGTGCAGGGCATCGCGACGGCGGCGGGCTGCCAACTCGTCGCGATGTGCGATCTGGCGGTGGCGGCGAGCGACGCGCGCTTCGCGGTCAGCGGCGTGAACCTCGGCCTGTTCTGCTCGACACCGAGCGTCGCGCTCTCGCGCAACCTGTCACGCAAGGCGGCTTTCGAGATGCTGGTGACCGGCGACTTCATCAGCGCCGCGCAGGCGCTGGAGAAGGGCCTCGTGAACCGCGTGGCAGCACCCGAGCGGCTCGATGTCGAAATCGAATCGCTGGTCGACACCATCGTCGCGAAGCCGCGCGTCGCGATCGCGATGGGCAAGCAGCTCTTCTATCGTCAACTCGAGACCGGCATCGAAGCGGCCTTCGACGATGCCGCGCAGACCATGGCCTGCAACATGATGGACGGCAGCGCGCTCGAGGGCGTGCAGGCCTTCATCGACAAGCGCCCGCCCGACTGGAAATAGCGCGCCGCGCTACATCCCCGCGTAATTCGGCCCACCGCCTCCCTCGGGCGCGACCCAGACGATGTTCTGGGTCGGGTCCTTGATGTCACAGGTCTTGCAGTGCACGCAGTTCTGCGCGTTGATCTGCAGGCGATCGGTGTTGTCGGCGTTCTTCACGTACTCGTACACGCCGGCCGGGCAGTAGCGGCTCTCGGGCCCGGCGTACTTTGCGAGGTTGATGTTCACCGGCACGCTCGCGTCCTTCAGCGTCAGGTGCGCGGGCTGGTGCTCGTTGTGGTTGGTGTTGCTGATGAACACGCTCGAGAGGCGATCGAAAGTGAGCTTGCCGTCGGGCTTGGGGTAGGTGATCTGCGGGCACTCGGCGGCAGGCTTGAGTCGCGTGTGGTCGGGCTCGGTGCGGTGGATCGTCCACGGTGGCGACTTCACGCCCATCATCGGCAGCAGCCACTGCTCGATGCCGGTCATGAAAGAGCCGACATACACCCCCTTCTTGAACCACTGCTTGAAGTTGCGCGATTGATCCAGCTCGGCCTTCAGCCAGCTGCTCTCGAACGCCGCAGGGTAGGCGGCAAGCTCGTCGTGCTGGCGGCCCGCGGTGACCGCGGCGAATGCGGCCTCGGCCGCGAGCATGCCGGTCTTGATCGCGGCGTGGCTGCCCTTGATGCGCGCGGCGTTCAGCGTGCCGGCCTCGCAGCCGATCAGCGCGCCACCCGGGAACACGAGCTTCGGCAGGCTCAGCAGGCCGCCGGCGGTGATCGCGCGCGCGCCGTAGCCGATGCGCTTGCCGCCCTCGAGAAACGCCTTGATGCGCGGGTGGGTCTTCCAGCGCTGCATCTCCTCGAACGGGCTCAGCCACGGGTTGGTGTAGTCGAGGCCGACGACGAGGCCGAGCGTGACCAAGTTGCCTTCGAGGTGGTAGAGAAAGCCGCCGCCGTAGGTCATCGAATCCATCGGCCAGCCGGCGGTGTGCACGACGAGGCCGGGCTTGTGCTTGCTCGGCTCGATCTCCCACAGCTCCTTGACGCCGATGGCATACGACTGCGGGTCGCGGCCTTCGTCGAGCTTGAACTTCGCGATCAGCTGGCGGCCCAGTTGGCCGCGCGCGCCCTCGGCGAATACGGTGTACTTCGCATGCAGTTCCATGCCGAGCTGGAAGTTGTCGCCCGGCTCGCCGTCCTTGCCGACGCCGAGGTTGCCGGTGGCGACACCCTTGACCGAGCCGTCGGCGTTGTACAGCACCTCGGCCGCGGCGAAGCCGGGGAAGATTTCGACGCCCAAGGCCCCGGCCTGCGCGCCCAGCCACTGGGTGAGTGCGCCCAGGCTGATGACGTAGTTGCCGTCGTTGTGAAAGCACTTGGGCACCAGCCAGTCGGGCGTCCGACGCGCGCCGGTGGCCGGAGGCGCGGCCACGGCGCTCGGCGACCTGGGGCTCGAGTTTCACGAGGACCTCTTCACCGTCAGCGCCAACTTGGCGGGCCTGCCGGCCGTGAGCGTGCCGTGCGGCTTCGCGCCCTCTCCATCGGGGCGGCTGCCGGTCGGCTTTCAGCTCACGGGGAAGCCGTTCGACGAGGCGACGCTGCTGCGG